>OBRR01000111.1_pt1 | contig 24649 bp, 21 predicted proteins | sample 1494901 | NCBI WGS metagenome assembly OBRR01 (sample SAMEA3360689, study PRJEB22359) | human gut metagenome | biome: ENVO:urban biome; feature: ENVO:human-associated habitat; material: ENVO:feces | place: Bangladesh | collected 2011
ACTGTATTTCAATTAATTCAAAGAGCGATTAGTCCACTTTAACGGGACAGTAGTGATATCTGATAACAGAGATAGGATGTTTCGTTTCTTACAAGAATCTTGCTAACGAATTTTCAGATAATTTTATATTAGCCGTTTTTCATTGTTTGATGATTATTGCTATATGTATGCTTGTTGGACATATAATTATCTATTTTGTAGAGTTAATTTTCAGATTAGTTAGAAAAATTGATCAGTCTTTAATCATTAAATAATTTATTTAAAATGACGGCTATTTCAGCTAATGATAAGAGAATAGCGAAGAATACATTGTTTCTGTATTTTAGGATGCTTATAACTTTAGTAATTGGGCTTTTTACAGCGCGTGTTACTATAAATGCTTTGGGCGTTCACGATTATGGATTAATGAATGTAGTTGGCGGTGTAATGGCTTTCTTAAACTATTTCAGTACTTTATTAAGCCAAGGTACATCTCGTTTCCTTACTGTAGGTTTAGGAAAAGGAGATATGAAACAACTAAGGAATATATTTTCAGCTTGCGGTACAATACATATAGTTTTGGCTCTTGCCACATTGATTCTTGGCGAGACTATTGGTTTGTGGTTTGTAAATTATAAGTTGGTAATAGACCCAGATCGAATGTTTGCGGCAAACTATATATATCAGCTTACTCTTTTTTCAAGTTTTCTGAGCATAACACAGACTCCTTATATAGCAAGTATTACTTCTCATGAAAAGATGTCAACTTTTGCTTTTATGAGTATTTTGGATGTCGTTTTTAAATTGATAATAGTGATTTTGCTACTTTATATTGATACTGATAAATTAATTTTGTATTCAACCTTTTATTTTGGTGTAAGCCTTTTGATGTTTTTTATGTATCGCATCTATTGCTTACGAAAGTTCGAGGAGTGCAATATGCGTTTAAGATGGGATGCAAAGTTATACAAGGAAATATGGAACTATGTGGGTTGGAACTCAATAGGAACCTTTGCATTTATGGCGAACAATCAGGGTATTACTGTTCTACTAAACTTGTTCTTTTCTACAGTTGTTAATGCTGCAAGAGGTATAGCTTTTACAGTTAGCAGCCAAGTAAGCGGATTTGTTATGAATTTCCAAATGGCTGCTGGCCCTCAAATTTATAAGCTTTATGCAAAGGGAGAATACTCTAAAATGAATCGTTTGGTATGTAATACGGCAAAATATTCTTCATACCTTGTAATTCTTATAGGGATACCTGTATTTATAAAGACAGAAATATTAATTAAATTATGGCTTGGTAATATTCCTGAATATGTTATACCTTTCATAAGGATTACTTTAATAGAGCTGTTTTTTAAAGCAATTGATTTCCCGATAGGTAATGGTATACATGCTTTTGGAAAGATGAAACTACCAAATATAACTTCATCAATCGCTTACATTTCAGTTCTTCCGTTAACTTATTTATTTCTCTATTTTGGAGCATCTCCAATTATAGCATATATAATAGCTTGTGTTTCATATCCTTTAGCATTGGTTTGTGATTTATGGATATTGAATAAGTTTTCTGGTTTTAGAATAGGATATTATTTGTTGAATGTTCCATTAAAAAGTATTCTTCTTATTATTATATCTGCTATACCACCTACTTTGATCTCATGTTCTATGAATGATGGATTGGTAAACCTAATTTTAACAACAATGTCAAGCATACTCTTTTCTACATTTTTAGTCTTCTATATAGGATTAGATGTCGAAATGCGTCAAAAAGTTGTTCGTAAAATAAAGAAAAAAATAGTAAACATCGTTCCTATGTTACATGATTGAGGTTAAATATGTAGAATAATATGCAACTCATTGTTTATCCTTGCTTTCAAATTTGTATTTATAATTTAACAATATAAAGACTTACAGAATTTCCTGTTATTATGGAATTTTCACAGCGAGGTTATTGGGTTTTATTTTTTTGTATCACTATAGAAAGTACATGCGTGCTTGTCTAAATAAGTTCATAATAATTATTGGTTAAAACTTTAAACATTTTAATATGAAGAAAGTTTCAATATTGATTCCTTGTTATAACGAGGAAAAATCATTACCTCTTCTTTATGATGAATTAAAGAAGTTGATGGATGAGGTTAAAGAATATGCTTGGGAAGTGCTTTTTGTAAATGATGGAAGTCAAGACAAAACCTTGGATTTTATCAAGCAAAAGCGAGTTGTTGATAAACGGATAAACTACCTGAATCTAAGTAGAAATTTTGGGAAAGAAAACGCCATGTTAGCTGGATTTGACTATGTGACAGGTGATTGTATGGTTATTATGGATGCAGATTTGCAGGATCCTCCTTCTTTGATACCGGAAATGTTGCATTATTGGGAGCAAGGATATCAGGATGTTTATGCCAAACGTGAAAGTAGAGGTAAAGAAAGTTGGTTGCGAAAAAGATTATCTCTTGCTTTTTATTGGATTTTGGATAAATCAACTAGATTTGATGTCTTGAGAAATGTGGGCGATTTCCGTCTATTAGACAGGCGTTGTATAAATGCGTTAAGACAATTAAGGGAATCTGAACGTTATACGAAAGGTATGTTCTGTTGGATTGGTTATAAAAAGAAAGAGATAGATTTTAATCGTGGTGATAGAATCTCAGGTGAAAGCAATTGGAATTTTATGAGCCTTTTCAATTTAGCGATAGAAGGTATTTGTTCTTTTACGACAATTCCATTGCGGTTCGCAACGATAGTTGGTATCTTGATCGCATTTTTTGCATTCTGCTTCCTCATATTTTATGTTACTAAAACACTCTTATGGGGAGATCAAGTTAGAGGTTTTACAACATTGATAAGTGTTATGTTGTTCCTCGGGGGGGTACAACTCATGGCTATTGGAATTTTAGGCGAATATGTCGGTAGAATTTTCAATGAATCTAAGAAACGACCGCCATATTGGGTTTCAGAGTATAACGAACAACTTCTTTAATAAAATAAAAATGAATTGTAATACAATGGCAAAGACCAAGCATTTTGCCAACATGGATGTAGCAAAGGGAATCTGTATGCTGTTAGTTTTTTTAGCTCACAGTGTTTTGTATTTTCCTGTTGACTATTCAAAGATGTATTTTGGTTGTAATAGATTGACGGAGGCCATAAGTAGTTTTTTTATGCCTTGTTTCTTCTTTGTATCTGGCTTTTTATATTATGCTTCAAAAAAAGGATATAAAGAAATGGTTTCAGATAAGGTTAGACGTCTTTTGGTTCCTTATTTGTTTGTATGTGCAATCACATTACTTGTAAAAATAATAAAGCCATCGATAGCTTTTGCTACGTTTTCTTCTTTTGAAGATTATTTAGAATATTATCTTTTGAATGGTGGTGACAGGTGGTTTCTTTATTTGTTGTTTGTTATGTTTCTTGTTGTAGGAACGTTCAAGCGATATTTGACATCCGACTTCAAAATAATTCTATGTTTATTCATTACCTATGTAGTGGCAATCTGTAATGATAAAAGTTATTGCTTTCTGTTGGTCAAGGGATCTTCGTATATGATTTATTTTCTATGGGGCTTTCTTGCAAGGCGACATTATGAGGCGTTTTTGACCTTTGTAAGAAAATGGAAATTATTTATATGTTTATCATTTCTCTTGTGTAATTGTATATTCATAGGTCAGTTTCATATTTTGATAAGAGGCATATTCCTACCTTTAATAGGTATATCTTTTACCTTGTTGATATCAGATGTGATTGCTGGTTGTAAAAACAAGATAGTTCTCTTGAAAGAGGCGTTTACTTATGTAGGAAAATATTCATTGCAATATTATGTCTTCACAGGCTTTGTTTTGGTCATTGCCAGAATTATAGTAATAAATGTTTTTGGCTTTATCAATCCATGGATTGTTATTCCTTTGGTCTTCATTATACAGATAATTCTTGCTACTTTAGGCGTGAATTTTACAAAAAAGTATTCAATATTTAAAATTCCTTTCGGCTACTAATAACATGTATAGCGTAAATAATTCCAATATTAAGAGCTATATTATTATAGCTTTTTATATCATTGTCTGTTTGTTTCTTATTTCAACAGATAGCTTTACTCATGATTTATACATAAGGGACGATTCTGCCATTTACTTTATGAGTGGTAAGGCATGGATGAATGGCCTTGTTCCATATACAGACTTTGCAGACTCAAAAGGACCTCTTCTTTGGTTAATATATGGTATTGCTTATTTACTTAGTCCATATAATTATTTAGGTGTGTTCTTTATGCATTGTATAGTCTATGTATTTGTGTTTGTTGTTGTATTTAAAATATTTAAGTTGTATTTTAATAATGAGGCAGCTTTGAGTGGAACACTTCTTTCTTCATTACTTATATTTTTTCCAACATACTTCAACCAGACAAGAGCAGAACATTTTTGCCATCCATTTATAATCGTAGGGTTATATTTGCTGCTTTCATCAATGAAAGGGACTATTCCACAGTATAAGTATGGTGTTCTTATGGGATTTTCTATAGTAGGATGTTTCTTGATAAAATGGACAATAGCATTTGAAATGTGCAGTTTTGCGTGTTGCTTGTCATATTTAGCCTATAAGAACCAAACAACTATGCATTATACAGCAGGACTGTTGTTGGGCATGCTTCTTTTGCTTGCTCCGTTTGGAGCCTATTTTGCGATAGCTGGCAATTTTGATGATTTTATCAAAGAGTATTTCCTGAATACATACAATACTGTCAAGATGCCTATGCCGCAGATGTTAAAATATTATTTCTTTCATGAAATTCCCCAAATGCTTTTGTCTCTAAGGGTTCTTGCTGTAATTTATATTTTACCAGCATTGTTCATATTTAAATCGAACAATTCAAAAGATTTTTTGGTAAAATATATGCCTTTTGCATGTGGCCTGTTCTTTGTAATGATAACGGCTAAACATTGTATAAACAATCATTATATTAATAGTTGTTCTTTGTTTTCTGTTTTTGTCGTAATTTTTATTATACAGAGATATAAAACTTGGTTTGAGAAACATATAATGATATCAGCCGTTAGTATTTTTTCATTGACTTTAGCAGGTCATGTTTTAGTAGATTCTAAAAAGGGTTTCGCTAACATATATACCTTTAACTCACAATATATGCATGACTTTTACAAGGCATCCTTTATAGTGGGGCAGGTTGATAATGCTAGAATACTAAATTTTGGAGGAGAGCGTGGTATTGGTATGGCAGGAACAAGTACGTTGCCAGCTTGTAAGTATTGGACTCAACAAATAGGCGCAACAAAACAAATGCTTGCAGGGCCGCTAAAATCTCTTTACAGAAAAGAGCCTGACTTTGTTGTGTGTTCTTCGACAGATACTATAATGTATAAGAGTATAAAAGAAGCAGGATATGCTCAAGTAATGTCATCACAGCAATATGGCAAAACATATGATTTTATACTTTTCTCAAAGCATCACAACCTGATAATGCCGTCAGCCTCATTTAAGGTAACTAAGTTTGATGTTTTTTTTAAGCAGAGTATAAGAAATAAAATCTTTCAAACAATAGATAATTTAAAATGAAACATCGTCTGTTTTTTTTGGACTTCATCAAGTTTATTGCAGCATTGCTTATTACGAATTCTCATTTTTTACCTCTTTATGAAAATGTAAATCCTGCATTTGCGACATTTGGAGTTCATGGCAATGCTTTATTCTTTTTTGTGTCTGGTTATCTTGCTATGCTCGGAAAGAATAAAATATTGTCGTTCCAAAGTTGGTTTTTCAACAAAATGAAACGGATAATACCTGCAACTCTTTTTTGTATAGGATTTGCTTTGCTTATTTGTGATAAGGATGTGGTCATTGACAAAGTGATATTATCTGATTGTTATTGGTTTATAAAGTGTATCTTAATATACTATGCTATCGTTTATTTTATATTAAAATATCCTTATATAACAACGAAGGGGAAAAGATGGAGCTCTTTACACATTTGTTTTTACGCATCCTGTATGATTGCTTTAGTCGCTGCATTTTTTCTACAGCCTAATGGCCTTAGTTTATTCCATACTAAATGGCATTATGTCTGTTTCTTTCCAATTATGTTATGGGGAGCAATGTGTCAAAAGAAATACAGCATGCCTATAAGGGTAGGCAAATTTGATTATGCTCTTTTTATTTTGAGCTTTTTGGGCTATTTTATAATTTCTGCTTTTGTAAAAAATCGTTATGACAACTTTTATTATTTGCAGTTATTAAATTACCCTTTATTGATATTGTTTACTTTGTATACGTTTAAATGTTGCAACTGTTTGGCAATTGAAAAAATATCCTCAAACTTTATTCTTAAATGGGGTATTAGGATTGTTTCGAGTTTAACTCTTGAAATATATTTGGTACAATTTTACATTATTACAAATAAATATAATGAATTATTCCCATGCAACCTGCTTATTGTGTTTCTGATAATATGTTTGTTTGCCTATATTCTAAAGGTTATAACGGCAACCTTCCTATATTTGTGCAAACAAAGTCGATTTAGTGATATTTTTAATATTTAAGACTTATGGTTAAGTATAATTTTTTGCTTCCAGCATACAAACCCAATTATTTCAAGCTTGCTTTAGATAGTATTTTGAATCAGACATATACTGATTTTAAATTAATTATATTGGATGACTGCTCACCATATGACATAAAATCTGTCGTTGATGAATTCGATGATAAGAGAATCGTATATTATCGGAACGAGGTGAATTTAGGTGGGAAAAATCTTGTTGACTGTTGGAACAAATTGCTTTCATTAGCTGATAGCGAGTATTTTATTTTAGCTTCTGATGATGATGTTTATGATTATAACTTTTTAGAGACGATAGATGACTTATCGAATAAATATTCTGAAACAGACCTTTTCAGGGCAAGAGTAAGAGCTATAGATGAAGAAGGCAAAATTATAGAAAAAGATGCATTATATGAAGAATATGTTGATTGTCTTGATTTCTTAAAACAGAAGCATTACAATAGTGCTTTACGCTGTATCGCAAATTATGTCTTTCGTCTTGATGCTATCAGAGCCAAAGGTGGATTTGTTAGCTTTCCTCTTGCTTGGTATAGCGATGATGCCACAGTTATGATGATGGCAGAGAATGGTGTTGTAAACACAAAAGAAATGTTGTTTAATTTTCGAAGCTCATCGGTTAATATTTCTTGCCGAAAACTAAGTCATACAGATGCTTACAAAAAAGCAATGGCAACAATATTCTTTGATGATTGGTTCATGAGTCATATACCATCTATGATGGAGAAGCACAAGGATGGAAAAAATGCAGAATATATCAGAAGAATTAAACGGTTTGTTAATCATAACCATGATAGTTTTATGCATGAGATGTTTAACTATTTTTCATCTAATTGTACTTTTAAAGAATTTAGAGACTTATTGACTCATATAGCTAATAAGCGTAAGAGATATAGACTGATGTATAATTATTTAAGAGCACAGATGAAAAAATGATGCAGGTTACAGTTTTAATGCCAATTTACAATGCTGAGCGCTTTTTGAAAGAGTCTATAGATTCTCTTTTGTCTCAGACAAGCAATCAATGGAAATTGATTTGCATAGATGATGGATCTACAGATTCTTCAAAAGCAATTGTTGAGGAATATTGTAAGAAAGATTCTCGTATCAAATTACTTTGCCAGGAGAATGCGGGACCAGCCGTGGCTCGTGCAAGAGCCATAGAAATAGCAGATACGGAGTATGTATCTATTCTTGATAGCGATGATGCGTATGCTCCAGATTATGTTGAGAAGATGCTGACAAGAGCGGAAGAAACGGATGCAGACAGTATTGTACCTGATGTGGAGTTTATTTCTGTTGAAGGTGAGAAGCGTCCAAATCTATTTAATTCTCGAGGTCTTTCTTGTGAAATGGTTATTGGTGATGGAGAAAAAGCATTTGCAATGACTTTACCATGGCAATTGCATGGATGGCAAATGATTAGGACTTCATTAGCTAAGGAATATTATACAATAGAACAAGTCAAATATAGTAGATTTAATTCGGATGAATACATTACAAGATTGCTTTATTTGAAGAGTAATTTAACTGCATTATGTTCTGCTGTTTACAAATACCGATTAGACTCTTGTTCAATAACAAGAACACCTTCATTAAAAATGATGGATTATCTTGTTACAAATTTAAAACTTTTAAGGCTTGCAGAAACAGAAGGACTTAATAAAGATATTATCTTAAGCATATATAATGATTTTTATTTCTCTTGTCGACGGCTTAAAAATGGTGTTATTCCTAAATTAAATCAATCTGATAGTCTTATTGCGCAAAAAAAACTGCGTAGTAGAATAAACGATTTTAAGGCATTTTTTAAATGGAGAAATATGAAACATGCGCCTATAAGAACAAAAATCAAGTTTCTGCTTTTTCTCCTTTTCAATAAGTTTTGAACAAAATAAAAAATACAATGTTATTATTAAAAAAGATTTATTGGCATTTAAAAAATGCCTATATCGCTTATTTGCAAAAAAACAGTAAGTGGAAAACATTTGCTAACATTAGATTCCATGATGCTTTTGGTCGTTATATAAATTGGAAAAATCCTAAAGATTTAAACGAATGGATTAACTATTTTTCCTATTGTACAAATACAGATCTATGGGTGAAATGTGCAGACAAATATGCTGTTCGTGAATATGTTGAATCAAAAGTAGGGGGAGGGGATATATTAGTACCATTATTGGGAAAGTGGGACTCCGCAAAAGATATTGATTTCGATAAACTCCCTAATGAGTTTGTAATAAAGCCAAATAATGGCAGTTATGATGCAGTTATCGTAAAAGATAAAAGTTCTGTAGATGTAGAAAATGTGAGAAACAGGATGCAGTCGGCTTTGTCTGCCCGTTTTGGATGGGATAGTGGAGAGATACATTACCTTAAGATGCCGCCTTGTATCATTGCTGAAAAGTTATTGAAAACAGACAATGCTCATGGTTTAATAGATTATAAAATCTGGTGTTTTTATGGAAAGCCATATGCCATTTTGGTATGTTTTGACAGAATTTCTTCTAAGCACAAAGTTTGCATTGATTATTACACACTAGATTGGGAGCGTCATCCTGAGAAAATGTCTGAATCTTATAGACATGATATTATTTTGCCGAAGCCAAAGAATTTGGATAAGATGATAGAGTATGCTAGACTTCTGTCTGAAGGTATTCCTCAAGTGAGAGTAGATTTCTATGATATTGATGGAAAAATATATTTTGGTGAAATGACATTTACAAGTAATCAAGGTCGTATGCCATACTATACCCAAGAAACATTGGACGAAATGGGAGTTAAAGTCAAGGAGCAATTTGATTTATATGATAAAGAAACAACGAAATAGTACTATCGAACTGTTACGCATTCTAAGCATGATGTTAATCGTATTGTATCATTTCAATGCGAGACAACATGAACTCTATGTGGTAACAGAGCCTCGACCGGAAGATTCAAATTTTATTTTTGAACTATTGACCCATTCCTTGGGCAAAATAGGTGTTCCTGTATTTGTTTTCATATCTGGTTGGTATGGAATTAATTTTAAAAAGGATAGATTTATAGATATAGCATTTCAATGTTTATTTTATGCTTCTATTTCTTTTGTAGGCATAAAACTTATAGGGGGGCATATAGCCTTGAAGAATGTTATATTCTTTTTGAATAATTGGTGGTTTGCTGCTTCGTATCTGTGCCTGTATGTTTTAGCCCCTTGTATAGAAAGAATGTTTAGCATCTATAGCAAGAAGCATATGCTTTTTATTGTAGCTCTATTCTACTTTTTATCCTATGGGGATATCGTAGTGCAATCTGCAAATATAGGTGGGCTATATATTATGCTTGCAATGTATTTGTCTGCTAGATGGATTCGATTGTATGGTTCTGATTTCTTTGTTAAGTATTCTATGCCGATATTGTGTGTCTGTTTGATACTTAGACTTAGTGTTATATTAATTGCATATAAAACAAATCACTTGAATCTTTTGGGATATATAAATTCTTATGTTTGCCCAATAACAACTATAATAGCAGCAACGTTATTCATTGTTGTTATTAAACATTCTTTTTCCTCAAATATAGTAAACAGGCTTGCATCTTCGTGCTTCGCTGTTTATCTTTTGTCGGAAAGTGGATTTGGACAAGTCTTTTTTAAACCTCTTTTTCCTGAAGACTTTTCTTTCTGGAGGCTCTGTCTTGGTGCCTTTGCAGTTTATATAATAGCAATATGTGTCGATCTTATTAGAAAAAAGATAACAAGTTTAATGTTTTCATATTTAAAATTAAAGATGTAATATGGCTTATACTTTTTCAATTATAATTCCGCATAAAAATATACCAAGTTTATTGCAAAGATGCTTGGATAGTATTCCTGTGCGAGATGATTTGCAGATAATCATAGTTGATGATAATAGTGATCCTAAAAAAGTAGATTTCAATACTTTTCCTGGCTTGAATGATGCTCGGTGTCATGTGTTATTTTCTAAGGAAGGAAAAGGGGCTGGATTTGCCAGAAATATTGCTTTGAGTGTTGTTGACAGTAGATGGGTTTTATTTGCGGATGCTGATGATTTTTATTCTACTGATACCTTGAATGAGCTTTTGAATAAATATAAGGATTCAGATTGTCAGACGGTTTATTTTTATAATGAAACTGTAGACAATGACACTCTTAACCCTGTTGATTTAGATAAGTTCGTGGAAACGTTGGTTACGGAATCAGAACGAAATAAAAATGTTGACTGTCTGAGATATAAAGCATATGCTCCATGGACAAAAATGACAAAATTAGAATTATTGAAGAAACATAACATCTTGTTTGAAGAAATACCTGCGGCAAACGATTGTTTGTTTAATGTTAAGGTTGGATATTATGCAAATAATTTTGATGTATTTAAGAAAAAAGTTTATGTACGAACCATACGTCAAGGATCTTTATTTTATAGTTTTGACGGAAAGCTTTTGCTTTCTAGGGTTAAATGCGGTTATCATGTAAATTGTTTTCTGAAATCTGTAGGTAAACTGCAAGGAAATCACATGGAAACATGGAATTGGTTTTTGGATTTGAGAAAGGTAAGCTGGCTATTGTTTCTTAAAAATATACCAGAGTATTTTTATAGAACTCCTTGGTTTGTTCTTAAACATCATTTGTTTTTCTTGCTTAAAAATAGATTTAGAAAATGAAAGAGCCTTTTTTTTCAATTATAATGCCTGCATATAATGCTGAAAAATTCTTGTCCGAGGCTATTGAAAGCGTATTATTGCAGTCTTTTACAGACTTTGAGCTATTTGTGATAAATGATGGCTCTATTGATAAAACTGACGATATTTGCCGTTTTTTTTCTAAAAAAGATTCGCGTATTGTCTTTATTGATAAAAATAATGAGGGAGTATCTGTTGCTCGTAATGTAGCTTTAGATAAAGCGAAAGGACAATATGTTTTTTTTGTAGATTCTGATGATATCATATATAAAGATTCATTACAGAAAATTCATTGCTTTTTAAAAAGAACCCCAGTTGATTATTTACGTTTTGAATACGAAATAATAGATAGTCTCGGAAGATTGTTATACCCTAATTATGAGGCTGCAAAACGAAGAAGATACGAGGGTGAAAAGATGGAATCATCCGAGTGTATAAAGAAACTTATAAGAGGAGAGTTTTTTTCCTGGAGTGGTGTTTTCAAACGGACAATTATTGAAAAAAACAATCTTCGCTTTTTACCAGGATGTACATATAACGAAGATACTCTTTTCATGATGCATTTTTTCATGTATAGTCAGACACATGTTTATGTCTGTGATAAAGTGTATGGTTATCGTAAAAGTGAGACAGCAGTAACATGTAGATTTACAGAAAGGAACTATCTTGATGTAGAAAGAGTTGTTACAGAATTGCAGAAAATATATTATTCGCAATGCAAAATTGAGAGCAAAGTTATTAAAAGGATTATAGAAGGGTTGTGTTTAAGACTATTTGTAGAGCGAAGAAACAAGCAACTGGTAGAGAATAAGATTTTTGATTTTTGTTTGAAAAACCCTGTTACGATAGAGTGGCAAATACTTAGTCTTACAGGAACCGAATTTGGAATAAAAATACTTCCTGTATTAGCTATATTAAAAAAAATCATAAGAAAAATATGATAAAAAACATTCAAATGGAAAAAACGGAAAAATTGAATTGGAAGATAATAATAGGAGCATTCGTCTTATTGATGATTTTTCCACCATTTTTGGGGCTTTCTATAATTATAGGATATGTTTGTACAAGGTGCAAATGTATGAACAAATCTGATTATTTAATTCTGATGGTGTGTATCGCTGCCTATTTGGCTTCTGTAAATGCAACCAAAACACCAAGTGGAGATCAGGTAACTTACTATGTGGCTTATAATAACGTACCAAGATTGGGCTTTTGGAAAAGTTTGATACATATCTATGGTTTGGGTTATTATGAAGATCCAAACAAAACCAGTATATCTGTTGAGTTTATGAATGGAGTGTATAATTATATTGGATACTATCTGACTTTTGGCTATTATCCATTGTTTGAATTCCTCTATTCATTTATTTCTTATATGCTTCTGTTTTTCGGTATTTATCGCTTCTGCTTAACATTTCCAAAGCCACATGTCCCAATTGTATGTGGCATTTTAATAATTGGTTTTTTTTATTATTATTTTCAATTCGCTCTTCATATTCAAAAACAGTTTTTTGCACAAACCATAATTATGTATGTTATTGGTAATTATGCATATTTTGGAAAGCTTAGAAGAATAGATTGGGTTGCTATTGTGTGTGCAATTTTCACACATCAAAGTATGTTATTCTTTATTCCGTTTTTGGTAATAAAGCGATTCCGGCAGAAAATGAATAAACAAACAATTGCTCTTGTTTTTGTTATAACTTCTTTATTTATAATATATGGCCCTCAAATGTTGGGTGGATCTTCTCAAAACTCAGGTTTGCTAACATATGGAATTGGACGATTTGCGAATTCTGAAAATGACGAAGATCTAACGGGAAGACTTGCTGAAAAATATTTGTTGACAATAGCCTTGCCGTTGTCTTTAATTTGTATTAAGCAATTAATGAAATTACGAAAGACAAACATTGAATCACAATCATTTGTTGTCGTTCTAGCGTCAATTTTGCTGATAACTGTTTTTGCGATGTTTAATCAGCCTTTGTCACAATATCGCTTTTTCTTGATGTTGCTTACCTTTATGCCATTTGTTTTTCCCATGGCTTTCCGTAATATTTATAATAGAGATATGTTCTTAAAGACAGTTAGCTATTTTATGGTTCTTTCTTTTTTTGTTATTTTCAATAGCATTATGTGGACGTATGCTCCTGAAATAGATATAATTGTAAAGAGTCCTTTATTGTTGATCTTCTCAAATTATCAAAACTTTTAAAATCCGGTTTTAATGATATTATGAATAAAATAGCTTTAATTATTCCTTATTTTACAACTTGCCCCCCCATTTGGATGGGTCTTAATTTCTATACCTGTTCTAAACAGAACAATATAGATTTTGTATATTTCACCGATTCTGATGAAATAATAAATTTGGCAAGTAAGTATCCAAATATCATCTGCCATAAAGTGTCGTTTGTAAAATATTGTGAGAATGCAAGTAAACATTTAGGTGTTGATTTTCATCCACAACATGCTTATAAGCTATGTGATTTAAGACCTTTTTATGGATTTATTCACCAGGATATGTTAAAGCAATATGATTTCTGGGGATATGGCGACAATGATTTGATATATGGAAATCTTAATGTATTAACAAATCAGGATATGCTTCAAGCATATGATGTTATCACTACCATGTCAGAACGTATTGCTGGACATTTTGCTATTTTTCGTAATAACGATAAATATCGAATGCTGGGGTTTAAATGTCCTCAATGGAAGGAGCATCTTCTTTCTAGTGAACATGTCGGTTTTGACGAGAGCGATTGGGTTAGATTGGTTTTACCTGAAAAACGACTTTTAACCGCTTTATTTAAAGGATTATTTAAACCTTTTATGTCTTATGAGAGATGGGTGAAATGTACATATCGTCTTTATAGCAATAAGTGGAATCGTAAGTTTATTAAAGAGATGTTCACGACACCTGTACCCAAGGACTGTGAGGTATGGACTTATGATAATCAATCTGGTAAAATAATTGCTCCTGATGGTAAAACCTTGCCTTATTTGCATTTCTTGTTTTTCAAGAAAACCAAATATCTTGAAACGGATAAGTATTGGAAAGATGATTATTGGAAAGTTGATAACAGAAGGGACTTCTCAGAAAAGAAATGTATATATTTCTCTTTGGATGGTGTAAAGGAAGATCGCTTATAAAAGACTCAGGTAACAATGAAAAATTATAATTCGATAGATTTGATGAAATTTGTAATGGCTATTTGTGTCGTTACGATTCATACTTTTTTTATAGATAGAATGGAGCCGTCGCTTATCAGAGATTTTTTGCATTCGCTTGTCTGTAGTGCTGTGCCATTTTTCTTTATTACTTCGGCATATTTTGTTATGCAACGCGAAAATGATGCTGATGTATGGCGATATTGGAAAAGAATTTTTCAACTTTATCTTGTATGGTGTGTGATAAACTATGTAGGATTAAGAATGGTAGGAAATGATTTTTCAAAAGAGAATTTGCTGAGCGCTTTATATGATATAATTGCTAATGGCTATAATGTATTGTGGTATATGTGGGGTGTTCTTGTCGTTTTGCCTTTATTGCGAAAAATTCAATGTGTGGGGGCTAATTCTATTATATTCCTTGTTATAGCAGCGTGTGCCTATCTTTTTAATCGAGTCTATACCCATTATGGTTCGATGGAGAATCCTGGCATGTTATGGGCCTGGGCTGTTTTTTTGTTTCAAGGAAAGTATTTCGGCCTTACTAATTTCTTTTTAGCAATGACATATCTTTCTATAGGAACATTCTTTATGCAATCTAAGTATAGACCTAAAAGCATGATTTGTTGGCTGCTGATTATTGTAGGAGCAGTAGAAATGCATTTTGAAAAGTATAAGGGTGTTGCTCTTGGTGTACCTGTGATAGCCTTTGGATTATTTAGTCTGGTAGAAAAATGGCAATTCAATAGTAATTGGATGTCGTTCAGATGGCTCAGAAAGATGAGTACGCTGATTTATTTTATTCACGGAATAGTCATAGTTGGCATTAGCCAAGTGGTTTCTGGAAAAGGTATGAGTGAGTTGGTGATATGGGCTATTGTTATATTGTTCTGCATTGCCATTTCTGCGTTATTGCTTAAACTTAGCAAAATGAAAGGACTACAATGGATAGCAAAACTATATTAGTTTTTGAAAAGAAAATTTATGCACATTTGTTTTGTTTGTCGTGAGTATCCACCATCTCTTCGTGGTGGTGGTATTGCTTCATATATTAAAGAGGTGGCACATGGGTTGCATGATGCTGGGCATCGTGTGACGGTGATTGCTGCTTCTGATGATACCCGATTGTCTTCGGATGAGGATGATGAGGGGGTGAGAGTGATTAGGCTTTCAGGGGGTGATTTCCTGATTCTGCAGGTGGAAGGGAACTCGCTGCTGAAAAAGTTTAGAATGTTTTATCGGTTCTATGCTTATCGCAAGAGAATCAGAGAAATGATTCTAAGCCTCGGGGATGTTGATGTCATTGAGGTGCCTGAATATGGGGCAGAGGGTTATTTCCTCAATGACATCGGTATTCCTGTAATCACCCGATTGCATACTCCGATGCTTCTCGATCATTATCATTTCTCTCTCCAGAAATTGTCTAAAGCCAACTGGCAATATTTCTGGCAGGGATGTAAAGAACTGAAGGTGATGAAAGAGGCTCGGTATATTACTTCGTGCAGTACTTCACTGAAGGAATGGAGCCAGAAATTCTTGGGTATTCAATCTGATAAAATCAAGGTTATTTATAATCCTATCTTGTCTGAGCGATGGTCTTCTAACTTTTCTCTTCATTCTGCTGCTGAGAAGGATGGGAAAAAGCATATTCTCTTTGTCGGGACTGTCTGCGACTGGAAAGGATGTGGTGACTTGGCTGATGCCTGCAAACTGTTAGCTGACTCTGGTGAGATAGGAGATTTTCAACTCGACTTGGTGGGCAAGACTGGGGATTATGCTGATGAACTGAATGCTAAATATGGCAAAGAGAAGTGGTTCCATCTGGTAGGCAAACAGCCAAGGGAGGAAGTGATAAAACGCTATGCCCTGGCGGATGTGGTTTGTTTCCCATCCTGGTGGGAGAATATGCCGATGGTCTGCATTGAAGCGATGTTATCGGGAGCCGTAGTTGTCGGTAGTAATTCTGGTGGTATGAGTGAGATTATCGAGAATGGAAAGAGTGGTTTTTTGATGACTCCAAGAGATTCACAGGTGCTCGCTGATAAGATCAAGGAGGTATGTGTGCTCCCTCAAGATGATAAACAGAGAGTGAGACATGAGGCACATAAGAGAATAATGCAGTGTTTTGACATGAAGGTCATTATCCCTCAGATGGTGGACTATTATAAACATGTAATTGAAAATTATAACAATAAAAAATAATGATGAAAATTCTTTGGATTTCACCGTGGTTCGGTAACTACAGAATACCTGTATATGAGAACTTGAATAAGTTGAGTGGAGGTAACTTTTATATAATCTGTTCAAAAGAGAACACGTCTGACCTTGTGCGTGATAAGCTGAAGGCCTCTCTTGGCGACCATGCTATCATTATGAGTGGTGAGAAACGTACTACGATGGGTAGCGAGGAAAGCGATTTTGCCAATAGTGCTTTGGTTATCAAGCGCCAGCCTGGTCTCTATAAGGCTGTCAAGGACATCAAACCGGATGTCGTGATTACCGAGGGCTTTGGCGGTTGGGCTCCTGCTGGTATCAGATATGCCGTATTGCATCGCAAGAAGCTCTGCATGTTCTATGAAAGAACCGCATACGTGGAGCGTAATTCTCCTAAATGGCGTTCTTGGTATCGTCGTATTGTAGGTACTCCTGTGGATCATTTCCTGATTAATGGTACGCTGACGGAAGAATATCTCAATGAGGGGTTGCATTTCCGGAAGACTCCGAAGGTGAAGGGGTGTATGTGTGCTGATAGCTTTGGTCTTTCTCAGGCTGTAGCTAAGGTTACTGCGGAAGACAAGCAGGCTCTGAGGCAGAAGATGGGGCTTAAAGATGGGCTGACATATTTGTTTGTAGGCCAGATGGTGGAGCGAAAGGGTATTAAGGAACTCCTTCAAGCCTGGAGCAAACATATAGAAGCCTATCCGAATGACAATCTTGTCGTGATAGGTAAGGGTATTCTCCTGGATACTATGAAAGAACTCTATGACCGTTTTCCATCCGTTCATATCTTAGGTGCTATCAACTATGATTTGCTCTACCGTTACTATGCGCTCTGCGATGTCTTTATCATGCCTACCTTAGAGGATAACTGGTGCTTGGTGATTCCTGAGGCTATGGCTTGTAGTAAACCTGTGGCAAGCAGCATCTATAATGGTGGTCACTATGAATTGGTAAAGGATGGCGTGAATGGTTATAACTTCGATCCTTTGAAGGAAAGTTCTATCTTAGAGACTTTGGAGAAATTTCATCATGCAGACTTGGAGGCTATGGGCAAAAAGTCTGCAGAGATTGAAAGTGACTTTACTCCAGATAAAGCTGCAAGAAGAATTTTTGATGCATGCAAAAAGGTGTTTGGATAATGTTCTGTTTTAATGATTGTTTTGCTGTTATAAGGTGAATATCGATTATAATAATATGCCTAATGGAGTGGGCAAATGGAATTTTGTTTTGCGATACTTACTCAATAGGGTTCGTACCTGGTACATCTTTCATTTGCGCTATCCGTGGGTAAAATATCATGGCTTTGTGAGAGTGATGGAGGGTACTCACTTTGCACAGAACATGGATGTGGTGATAGGAAATAATGTGCAGTTTGGAGACAACTGTAATGTGGCATGCAATGTTCATTTCGGCAATGATGTATTGGTTGCAGGAAATGTGCAGTTTGTAGGTCGTCATGATCATACTTTTTCTACTCCTGGTGTAACTATATGGAATGGAAAACGGGGCGATAATGGTGTGACTATCGTTGAAGATGATGTATGGATTGGTTGTTCTTCTATTGTCATTTCCGGCATTACAATTGGAAAAGGTAGCATTATCGCTGCCGGCTCCATCGTGACGTGTGATGTTCCTCCTTGTGAGATATGGGCTGGTGTCCCTGCTAAGAAGATAAAGGATAGGTTTGCTTCGGAAACCGATAAGCAGAAGCATTTAGAGTATCTAAAAGGAAAGGAAAATAAGAAATGACAAAACAAGATTCTACTTATTTGAAAGGATGGGCAGTCCTTTTTATGATGTTTTTACATTTTGGCTGTGGCTTCGTTATGCCAGAATATCAGTATAGTTGGAGTGGTAATGATTGGGAGGGAGCTTTTCAGATATGTGTTCCTATCTTTCTGTTTCTATCCGGTTATGGTCTGATGGCTGGAAGTATGAACAAGGGATTTGCTGTCTTTGATTCTTTCAAGAAACAGGTAAAACGATGTTTCAAGCTATTGAAGCATTATTGGATTGTGATAACTCCATTTGTGGCTTTAGCCTTATGGATGGGAAAGTTTGCCTGGTCGTGGGAATCTCTTATTCTGACCGCTACGAGTCTTCGTTGCGTCTGGTGTCCAAATGCTTGGTTTATCTCTCTATATATAGAACTTATATTGCTTTTCCCTTTCTTCTTCTGGATCATTAATAGGAGAAATGTAAAATGGAATATTTTTTTCTTGTTATTCTTGGTAGTTGTTACCAAGCTTTTGGGTAAAGTAGGATGGATTGATGCTGAAGGAGGAATCCTTTCCAGACAGGTCAAGATGTTCTTGATTGATATGCCTATTTTTATAGTAGGTATGCTATTTGCAAAATATGCAATTATGCAGAAAATCTTGGCTAAATTCAAGAATGTAAATCCTGGTTTCAACCTGATGTGGGGGGGGCATTTATATCGTTTTAGCTTTTGTATGTAGAGCAAAGCTGCCATTGGATAAGTGTTACAGAATTAATTCATGTGCCATTATGCCTATTCGGTCTTTTACTTTTAGCTTCAAGTATGTCGCTGGTTTATAAGGCGATAAGCTATGTTGGTAAATACTCCACAACACTCTGGCTTATTCATGGATATTTCTGTTGGACTTTCTTTCAACCTGTGATTTATTCTATTCGCTTTTGGCCTTTGGCCTTCATGGTGTTTGTTGCCATGGCTTTATTTTCGAGTGTTCTAATTGATAAGACGACGGCATATTGTAAGAAAATGGCTTCTTTTGATAAGCGAGTATAAAGAAAACTTGCTTTCAAGATTGTAGAACGGAGAAAAATAAGAAAGTTCCATTCTTATAGTTAATAAACAAGTAACAACTAATATATAGGCACTTGCAAAAGTGCTTATACAAATTTTTTTTCAAAAAACGGAGCATTAACGCATATATGAAATACAACAAAGAACATTGCAACATTCCCGGGTGCAACCATAGCATATATAGAAACTATATGTGCAAGGAGCATTATGACTTTTATTTGACCAATGATAAATGTCGGGAAATTAGTAATAATGTTATTGCGGTATATGAAGGAAAAGGTTCCTGGAAGCAGAAAGTATTGGCTTTTAGAGACTATGTCGTTCATCATGCTTTGGATTATCCAATGATTCGCTGCGAACATTTTCCGCTCGAACATGTGTTCTTGCTTGCTTTGCGTTGTTTTGACAAGCATGACAAGGAACGATGTTCTCGAGTTATTAAAGATTTCGATATTCCTGCCAATGAAAATATTGCAACGTTCAAGAGGATTGTGAATGTACAAAATGTAGATGATGTGAAGATTAAACCGGTTGAATTTTACTTGCTTTCTAAGCAAGAATTGATATCGGTCGTTCCTTTCCTAATCTTTATATTCTGCGTTTTATTGTCTTATCTGTTGCTGCGTCTTGCACAGCCCTGGACAGGAGAGTTCTTTGGAATGACATATCAAGAAACGGTTTGTTTGTATAAACAGGTATAGCCTTATCTCTTGTTGTTGATGTTGGTTCTTTGGAGCGGAATTAGATTGGCTTCATTTTACAATTACTTTGCTCGTAGAGCTTACAATTTGAGCTTGTTCGAAAATGTTGACGGCAATATCAATATGCTAAGTCAGATAAAATATGTAAAGGACAGAAACCTAAAAGCAGATTCTTATAAGTGTTCTGTTTTGGGCGGCTTGATAGGAATCAGTTCGTTAGTTGTATATAACTACTTCTCTAACTCTTCTTTCCATATATGTTCTTTTGCATTTATGCTAAGCGGGGTGATGATGGTGGCATCGCTGCTTTATGTATATAACATGACTGTTTTGTATTTTCCTGTTTTTGAGGCATTAAAGCAGCAAAAGCTAAAAATCGATTTATATAACCCTGACCACAATGGTGGACTTGCCAAGATTCACAACTTTCTTTTTAAGACGTTCGTTTATAATGAAGGCCTGATTCTCATAGTCTTGTGGCTCTGTTTTAAGTTTGCCAATGGGTGGGTTTGGTTTATTGTATCTCTGTTGTTTATAATGAGGGTAAACCATGCCAGATGGAGCGCAAAACTGTATATATCATCTCTGAAAGCTTTTTATAGAGCCAAAAAGGTTGAAAGAGAAAAGTTGCTCTTGCAGAATGATGAAAAGGCTTTTGATAATGTTGAAAAATTGGACAAATTGTATGGAGTCAAGGTCTTGAAATATGTATGGAACATTGCCCTTATTGTAGTGTTACCATATTTAATCAACAATGCTGATGGCATCATTAAATGGATAGGAACACAAATTCCTATTATCTGGAATATAATTGAATACAAACGAATCTGATTAAAAAGGGTTATAGTTATGTCAGTAGCTTCAACATTATATGGTTATCACGTCCAATATCTCTATACGTTGTATAGGATGTTGGAGTCGGCTGATTCTAAAGAGGTGTTCATGCCTGAAGGAAGAGAAGATTTAGACATATATTTGTGTGGCAAAATTATTGAGACCGTACAGGTGAAATGTTATTCTGGGGCAATCGGGTATGCAGATCTGTTTTCCAAGGCAAAGTCCACTTCTTTGTTTTCTCGTGGCAAGGATAGTTTAGACGCTAATTCTGAGGTTAAGATCTCGTTTGTGGCGGTAGGGCATGGCAATGACTGGGGGTTGATTTCTGATAAATTGACCAAGGCATCGTCTCTTGTAAAGCTACTCAAAAAAGAGGAATCTCTTCATCTGGATTATGCTTCTTCTAAGAAACTGGCTTCCAAAATCCTGTGGCAGTCTAAATCGGAAGCTGAGTTGGAAAACTGTGTTGAATCTGTATTAAAAAATCGTTTCCCATCGATAGATCCTTTAATCGTAAAGGATTATTTGATTCAGTGGATTTGCTATCTTGTGATAAATAGAAAGTCTGCTACCTATGACGATTTATGTTGTCAGGTTGGGCGGATTATTCAGTTTTCTGTGCGCCAAAATGAATTCTTTACTCAATTTGGACTAACGGTGATTCCGCTTTTTCAGTCAGATTATCAAGAAGATGCTAATTTTGAAACATCTTATTATCAAGGTGTATCTGCAAAGGAAATTCATATTGCCAAGAATTATGATGTAGTAAGGGAAGAAAAGTTGCAACAGCTATATGATAAGCTGAAAGACAATAGTCTCGTTTTCATAACGGGTGTCTCTGGTTCTGGAAAAAGCAGTTTGGCTTATCGCTTTTTGAAGATTTGTGGCTGCCCTTTACGATATGAGATTAAGTATGTAAATCAGAATAACATATCGCAGATTATTGCTACCGTCAACGATATTTCTAAAGGTTTGAAGAGCGAAGCTTTCGTATATTTGGATGTACAGCCATACGACACTTCATGGATTCAGGTGGTAAATGAAATAGAAGATACTCCATTTGTAAAATGTATAGTGACAATCAGACAAGATGATTGGAATAGATGTTTCAACAAGATAAACACAAACCTTCATTACTCTACTCTTGCTGTAGATTTAACAGAGTCTGAAGCAAGGGATATTTTTGATAATCTATGCGAAAGAAACTTGTGTCGTATTGATATATTTGACGAGGCATGGAATGATTGTGGACACCCTCAAACATTGCTTGAATATGTGTATTTCCTGACTCAAGGTGTTCCTCTTAGATCAAGAATTTCTGGACAGATAGCCAGTCTGGATAAAGATAATGCCTTCCTCCTTCAGTATGTAGCTGTGTCAAATGTCTTGCAGGGTAATATTTCTGTGGATGCCATTCGTAACTTGTGTCATCTTTCCCCAATAGAGTTTTCTCGATGTATAGACCAGATGAAAGGTGAATTCTTTGATTATAATGATGATGGGTTTTCAGATGTTCACCCCATTAGAACTCATATCATTGTTGAAGAGGTGTTTCGGAATTATAACAATGGGTTATGGGAGATTGGCATGGAACTGTTTGAGCATATAAATGAAAACACTAATCCTTTGTTCCTTATGACCCTTTTAGATGAAGGTAAATATACCCCAGACTCTCTTTTAAGGAAACTGGATGGAAAGAAGATAAACTCTATGCAAGCATATATAGTGGCAAGGACTTTGTTATGGTGTGGAGTCAAACTTTATATTGAGAATAATCAGACTGCGTTTGATTGGTTAAGGCAAACGGCACCTCTATGTTGGCAGAACTTATTGCCTGTCAACTTTACGGAAATCAAACTTGATGAGTCTATAGATAAAATGTTTGGTATCTATATTGGAATTACTATGGATGGTGTTAGAAAAAGATTTTCTTCGCAGACAGATGTCTTTGCTTATTTATATAGATGGCTTGATTGTTCTATTTCTTTGGAGAAACCTAAAGAGTGGCGTGAATATTATTGGTTGGCAAAATTCTTAACAATATGTAATTTACAGCACTCTTACATACCTAATTTCGCAGAGTTTAAGATAGAGGCTGAAAATTCGAATGATTTGGATGAAATGGCAGATGTACTTCTTGGTCTTAAACTGGCTGGTTACGATTCTACCACATATAATCAACTGGAAGAAAACTTCGTTAAGCAATTTCGAATTCAAAACAATATCTTGGAGTTTGATATCTGTGATAATGAGGTCAAATGTCTTTCTTTCTTCGATTATTTTACTGCGAGAGAACAATGTGGAAATGGTGATATAATGCATAACATTAATATACATCATATTAATTTGCTTAGGAAAGCCTTTCCTAATGCAGATACATATCATTCAGAAATTATAAAAGATGATATTTTTAAAGATATAGATTTGCCTTTTGAAAAACATATAAGTAGAGGAAACCTGCCACTTGACGAGATGCAAGAACCACGCATAATGATGGTGCATCTATATGAAAGGAGCTATGTTCTTCCTTCCAGAAAGGCTTATTGTGATCAATTAATTACTTTGCGTAAACTATTTGTTGATGTTATAAAAGAATACTGGCAGGCTATAGATGAAATTCACAGGGTTGACAAAGCACACAATGTCAAAATGAACCTTGCTTATAAAAATGTGTGTGATAAGATTTTAAATACTAACATAGAGTTGCCGATATCTGAAATAAATAGATTCGGATTAGGTTATGAAAAAAATAAAGAGGAGAATGATTCTGTCAAAAGTTCAAAAGATAATTTGAAGGAATTAAACTCCTTGTATTCACATTATTCTACTTATTTGACAATCTTCTTCAGACAGTGTTACCAACCCTCACTTGGGTTTATCAATGAAGTACAAAGAATGACTATGTTATTGTCTGATGCTCAGGATAAGATAAAAAAAATGCAAAGCCTATTTCATTTGGTTTTTGATGGTTATGTTGATGCCATTGAGATAAAACAACTTGATGAAAGAGAAAATCAGCAGATGCTTTGCCTTACTGCTGTTTATAACTGGTTGATACAAAACAAGCCTTATGTATCTTGCAGACAATTATTAAAGCAGATAAAGCCTCAGAAGTTAGCGAATTGTCAAACATTTAATATAAATGATAATGCAAGTCAGAACAAGTCTGTATCAATTGCTGACTCGGTTGAAAATTTAGAGCTGCTACGGAACATTCAGTTGAATAGTATTTATAGTAGATGCCCTCATCTTGATGACTTATCTACACAAATCGTTGATAAATATCTAAAACGCTATGATGATGCTATAGATGGTATGAGAGGAAGTTATTTATGATTGGCTCTGTATTTCAACTAGTCAAAAAGGTCATCTTTCATCTGATGGATGAGAAACCTGTAGTGCTTACCGCATTTGAAGGCGACAAGGTGTATGAGGAATACGTCTTGATGGAGAATTTTGTGGAATGGGCAAGAAATAATCTTTTCTATACCATTGTTACCAACTATAGTCTACAGGCATTTAATGCTAATGACTATTTCTTTGAGGAATGCCATAAGTTGAAGATTGGAGAAAAGAAAGATGAATTTGGTGATAATATCTGGATAAATAGCTTGTTCCACAAGAATGACGGATATATGACTCCTATAGTATTAAATCCTTATAGGGAAATGGCTTCTTGTGGCATTTCTGCCACTA
>OBRR01000115.1_pt1 | contig 24393 bp, 25 predicted proteins | sample 1494901 | NCBI WGS metagenome assembly OBRR01 (sample SAMEA3360689, study PRJEB22359) | human gut metagenome | biome: ENVO:urban biome; feature: ENVO:human-associated habitat; material: ENVO:feces | place: Bangladesh | collected 2011
GCAAAAGCTAACTGCCAAATCCAACTGTTAAATCAATTCGTTTTGCTCATCTCTCGTTTGAAATACAACTATTTGCCTGCAACAGCAGACATTTCTATTATCCTTATAACACCCAACAGTCGAATGTATGCTCATCGCCCGCCTGCAACAGCAGACATTTCTATTATCCTTATAACAAGTTTTCTAAAATTATGCCGATAGCTATTGCCTGCAACAGCAGACATTTCTATTATCCTTATAACTGTTTTAATAATATATTCTTTGTAATCTATGATTTTATGTATATTATTACAAATATAAGCATTTATATTTTTTATAAAAAGAGGAAAAATCCCATCTTATTTACTTCTTCTTTTCCTCTTTTTTTAAAATCCGCTTATTTTATAACAAGCTGTATTATTTTGTCCTTCCACTCTTGTTCCAAATTCCAATGTATATTCCTTACATCCGTTCGGAACAGCATAATAACAATAGAGTTTTGAATATCCATCATCATTTTTCTGCATATATGAAAAAATGTCATGTGTCATGGAAGACGCTGCAACGCCACGGTATTTTAACTTTTCGCCATCTAATCCCTCAAGTTTAATATTTACATAAAGATCTTCCGGGGCAGTGCTTAATGTATATTCAATCATATGCCAGCTGTAACCATCCGGGGCATCTGCATATTCATATGGGCATTCATCTGACTTGCAATAGTCCTTGATAATTGATTCTGCCTCATCCTTAGTATATAGCTTATTTACAATAACGAATGCACTTTTTAATTCTTTGCCGGAATTATCAATTGCTTCTAATTTCCCTGCATCGCCAATTTTCAATTGATGATAGAAATCAGATGTCGTTCCTTTTGCTTCGTGCTGGTTGGAATCTGCATGAAGGTATTTTTTCTCACCATCATTTATTTTTGTTACATCATCTACGGCTGTACTTCTATTTTCAGTATTGTCGACTTTTTCTTCTGATTCTGACATAACAGCGTCTTTTGAATCAGATGCTTCCGTTTTCACTTCTTCACTTACTTTAATTTCAGTGTCAGCTTTCTCCTGCATCTCTTTATCACTTACGGGAGCATTTACAATATTATCCGTTGAAATAACAAGTGATTTTGCAACATGCTCGATAAGCTTTTCCTGACTACCTGTTAATTTCTTATATTTCTCCACATTTGCACCGACAAACATGGTACATTCCATGCTGTCATTTGAAACATACACAAATTTTCCTGCATATTTTCCATATAATTCTGTTGTCACAGACACATCGCCCATTGCTTCTGCTATCATCTTATAAGTTCCCTTTTTATTCGATTCCTCATAAGAATAATTTTTACCGTCCTCTGGCGAAAAACAGATTCCATTTAAAGTTCCATCTGTAATGACAGAATCTACATCGTCGGCATCTTCCAAATCATAATTGGTTGCAGTAGAAACTGCAACAATTACGGAATTTACATTAAAGAGCATGAAGCAGTCATCCCCATTTTTATAAAGGTATGTTTGAGACGCTTCATAATCTGAATCCTGCGAAATATCCGTAATAGCTGTAGCATTTTCAAGAAAATTATCCGGCATCTCAAATTCTACATTTGATACCGCGTTGATCTTTGTATATCCATTTTTATGATTTGTATATAATGATCCGCAGCCAGTCAATAAACTTGCCGCCGCAATCATCATTAACGCTGACACTGCCTCTCTCTTCATAAAACACTTCTCCTATCTTGCATTATAGTTTTCCCAAGACTGCATGATCGCTAATGCTTCTAACAGCTGTTCTCTTTCCATGTAGCCGAAATGACAATCATCTGTTTTAATTCCCATTTCCTTTGATAATTTGTAGTACACTCTGGATTTTCCTGCAGTACTCATCCAGTGTTTGTCAAATTCTTTATGGCATAATACCCTTAATCTTCTCGTGTCGCCTGAAGCTAAAATGCCTAATGCATCTTTCGGTCTGTTTTGATGTGTTCCTACATAAGCGCCACATTTCTGACAAATATAACAATATCCGCTTTGGAATGGTTTAATACCAAAATGCTCCATTTTGCCATATTCAACATTTCCACCACAACTGCATTTTACTGGTCTTGAATCAAACATTATCCTTCCTCTTTTAATGTATATTATATCAAATATAAACATATTAGTAAATACATTATTTCTTTTTATTTAAAAGCATTTGTATTATATACATCTGCTTTAACTTTTGCAATAAACTGCAAAAAAATAGGACCAGTCTTCGCACTGATCCTATTCACACTTTTCTTTTCTTTTTTCTAAGCCTTTTTCCCAAGTTCACCAAGGCTGATCAACTCATGGATTTCTTCCACTGGCAGATCCACATTATACCAGTCATAATCCGTCAGCCCCTCTTCTCCTTCTGGTTTTGTTGGACTGAACAATACATTTGCATTTTCGACTGTCGGTGTATCTGCCGGCAACTCTATACATATCGCACATGAAACTGCTTCCGGATATTTTCCATTCAGATATTCCTTTGGTGCAGTAAAATATAATACAATTGTATTCTCATTCTCCGTCACGATTTTTTCTTCAAATTCAACATTCAACATCTTTTTTTCTAATCCTTTCAATATTTCCATACACCCTGCTTTAATAAATCTTCAGTGTATTCGTCTTTAATTCCAGCAACAATTTTTTTACATGCATTGCACACAAGAAACATTTTCTTTTCCTGCTCTTTCCAAACATGATGGAAAACATTGCATCCGCAATTGCAATGAAGGTCTTTCACAATATAACACCATATCGTATCATCTTCCATATATTGTGTTTTTCCTTTAGCTTTTGCAAGTTTTATGTACCGGCAATCAACGCCATATGAACAGCCATTACGGACGGAATCACATTTTTCCTGTTCGTCAGTTCTGTAATATTTACATTTCGAACAGAACAATTTGATATTTTCGTCTATTTCATCTGTATACTTTTTCATCTCCAATAATGATTGTTCGTACCTGATTGCTTCATCTTCCGTCAATTCTTTATCTGCAATCTTCGGAGATTCAAGTTGCACAATTCCATACTTCGCTCTGATCTCTGCCCTTGTAGCCATAAAAACCATCCTTTCTTATATTTTTTTAAATTCAAAATCATGGAAAATAAATATTGAGTTGGTGCAAATGATACACCAACTCAATAAAAAATTCACTTATCCTTCCTCTTCATCCGTGAATGAAATATGATCTCCGCAATAATTTTTTTCATCATACGCTCCGCCTTCTTCATCGGAATCATATAACTCTCCGCAGTAAGAACACATCTCAAAATGATCAGGGATCATTCTGTATACTTCCTGCAAAGCATAAATCACCAAGAACGCCTGTTCATCCGTCAATTTAGGCAGATGTGCCTTCTGTGTAAATAATTCAGTATCTTTGAAATTTACACATATTTTATTCAATGACTGTACATCCACGTCAGCTTCTCCACGTAAAAAATCATACAGTTCTTTCGCCTGTTCAAATGTTAACATATTTTACACCTCCATATTTAACGTTATGTACTGGTAATATGCCTTTTCTAAGAAATCGGTTCTATATTCATCCAATTTCTGATCTAAAGCATCCAGCTCATTTTTTTTTGCTTTTTTTAATAAATCTCTCCAGTTGTCGATCACATATGTATTTGCATACCGGATCAAATTAAGACCTTTTTCATCTGTCTCATCAATATAAGTTGCAAGTCTTATATACATGCAGCAATATATCATGAGTTCACTGTCAAGAGAACTGCACAGTTTTGAGAAACTTTTCGCATATCTCGTTCGGAGTTCCTCAATTGGAACAGCCTCCCGGTTCTTTTTGTATACTTCGCACAGGTGACTAAGCGCTTCTTTTTGTACTTCCAGTTGTTCCATTGTAATTCCTGTCATGATGTGCCGCCCCCTTTCTCTTTTTTTCCTTTGGTTCATCTTCGCAGAATATTTTTTCGAATGGTGTGCCAAAAATAATCGCACACAAAATAAAAAATGCTGTTGCGCAGGATGCCATATCTGCATCCCCTCCTGCGTAGATTCTTAACGGGATAAACGCGATCATCCCAATAAATGCTAATACTTTTGTTAATAATTTCTTATTTTTTTCTGTCATTTTCTTTTTCTGGCAGATAAACGGACTCCAGACAATAAGCCTGAACGTATCCGGCTTACTGCCTTTTCCTTTCACATTATTATATAGAATCAGCCTTTCCTCAAAAAGCTGTTGTTTAGATAAAAAATTTATAAAAAGCCTTATTCAAGGCATAAAAAAAAGAACGTATCGAACGTTCTGATTATAAAAAATACCACGAAAAAATTCGTGGTTTGTTCTAAATTTTATTTGATTAATTTTATTTATGATATGACTATATCATATAATGATCCGTCTGTCAAAAATTAAGTCATAGCATAGAATAAAATTTAAAGGACCATGCTCATATGGAACATGATCCTTTAGATTTTAAACTAAAAATTTTTACCTTTTCACAGGCTCACTGAAGATGGACATACCGCTCTTTTATTTCCTGCGTCCGCCCCTGGTTCCAAAACTGTGTACCGATGTAACCGCATGTCCGTCTTGCAACAGACATCTTATTCTGGTCACGGTTTCCACAGTTAGGGCATTCCCAGACAAGCTTTCCATGCTCGTCTTCGACTACACGTATTTCGCCATCGTAGCCGCAGACTTCGCAGTAATCGCTCTTGGTATTCAATTCTGCATACATAATGTTTTCATAGATATACTGCATAATTGCCAAGACAGCTTCTATGTTATCCTGCAGATTTGGTACTTCGACATAACTGATCGCTCCACCCGGAGAAAGCTTCTGGAACGGAGCCTCAAATTTCAGCTTGTCAAATGCATTTATCTTTTCCGTCACATGCACATGATAGCTGTTTGTGATATAGTTCTTATCTGTAACACCCGGAATGATACCAAAACGCTTCTGTAAACATTTTGCAAATTTATATGTTGTGGATTCTAGCGGAGTTCCATACACTGAATAGTCTATGTTTTCCTCTGCTTTCCACTTTGCACAGGCATCATTCAGTTTTTGCATAACCCTTGTGGCAAACTCAGTACCTAAAGGATCTGTGTGGGATACGCCTTTCATGTATCTCGTACATTCACAAAGTCCTGCATATCCAAGCGAAATCGTGGAATATCCGCCATATAACAACTTGTCAATGGTTTCGCCTTTTTTCAGTCTTGCAAGTGCGCCATGCTGCCACAGGATAGGGGCTACATCAGATGGTGTGCCCAACAATCTCTCATGTCTGATCCTCAAAGCTTTATGGCAAAGTTCCAGACGTTTGTCAAGGATCTCCCAGAAATAATCTTCATCACGTGCCGATGTACATGCCACGTCAACAAGATTTAATGTCACTACGCCCTGATTGAACCTTCCGTAATACTTATGTTCCCCATCTTTATAGTTTCCAGCATTCGCAATATTTTCCTTGGTTCTGTCTACCGTAAGGAATGACCGGCATCCCATGCAGCTATATACATCCCCCTGTTTCAACTCCTTCATGATCTTTTCGGAGATATAATCCGGTACCATGCGTTTTGCTGTGCATTTTGCAGCCAGTTTTGTAAGCTCCCAGTATTTGTCGCCTTCATGGATATTATCTTCTTCCAAAACATAGATCAGTTTTGGAAATGCCGGCGTGACATAGACGCCTTTTTCATTCTTGACACCCTGGATCCGCTGCTTTAACATTTCACGGATTACTTTTACCATGTCTGCCTTAGTGCGTCCATCTTTACATTCGTTCAGATACATATATATCGTTACAAATGGAGCCTGTCCATTGGTTGTCATAAGTGTGATCAGCTGATATTGTATCATCTGTACGCCACGTTTGATCTCTTCATCGACCATATCCTCAACAACAGATTCCAACTGTGCTTCGGTTGTTTTGATTCCGGCTTTCTCCATTGATGCCATCTGTTTTCGCATATATTTCTGACGAGAGACATCAACAAATGGAGCTAAGTGTGCAATCGACATTGTCTGGCCTCCATACTGCTGTGATGCGATCTGGGCAATTGCCTGTGTTGCAATGTTACATGCTGTAGAAAAACTCTTTGGTCTATCTATCATCGTATCACTGATAACGGTACCATTCTGGAGCATATCTTCCAAGTTGACCAGACAGCAGTTATGCATGTGCTGTGCAAAATAATCTGCGTCATGAAAATGAATTATGCCATCTTCGTGTGCTTCCCAGATATCACTAGGAAGAAAAATTCGCTTGCACAGATCCTTGCTGACTTCTCCGGCCATGTAATCACGCTGCACGCTGTTGACAACCGGATTCTTGTTGGAGTTTTCCTGTTTCACTTCCTCATTATTATGTTCAATAAGAGAAAGGATTTTATCATCGGTTGTATTCTTCTGTCTGGCCAATGCTCTCTTATATCGGTATGTAATGTAGCTTCTAGCTACATCAAATGCCTTGATCTGCATCAACTCATTCTCTACCATATCCTGAATATCTTCAATATTCAATGCATACGTAGTCTGTTCCACATATGCTTTAATATGATCTGCTATGTTTACTATCTGCTGTTTTGTGATCTTATTTTTCAAAGTACTGTCATTGGCTTTAAATAGCGCATTCACGATTTTATCTTCATCAAATAAAGCCTCTGCACCATTCCTTTTGATCACATATTTAGCATTCTCATTTTTTTTATCGTTCATTTTTATTACGATTGCCATAATTTCTCCTTTCCATGCAAAAAACCCCAGACATATGCGTCTGAGGTTAATTTTGATTTTATTCATTATAATTTTATTTATGAATCTATTTTAACACCGGCAAAAGATTATTGCAATAACCACTAATTATATTCTCCGTGGTTGATTTTTTTCGTAATTTCTTTTGCTTTCATAACCAGATTCGCTTTTTTTGTTGCAACGGCAGCAAGGATCGTATCTTTATCTTTTGATCCGAAAACAGATTCTAATGCATTCGCTATGATAATGTCTTCCGTCAGATCTGAATAAATATCAACAATTTTCTGTGCGATCATACGGTTTGGAAGTCCACATGTCAGTTTATCTCTACTGATGTCCAAAAAATTCAAAATATATGTATAATCGTCTTCGAGCGTCCTTTTATTTACTATATTTTTTTTATGTTTCTCAGGTTCTTTATCAGAAACATCGATACTCTTTTCTTCTTTTCTTTCTGGCTCATCTTCAGAAATCTGCGGCTCTTTTTTTATTTTTTTCTGCTGTTCCGGAACTTCTTTTTTTACGCTATCCTCTGTATTTTCTTTCGCCGTATTTTCTTTGGTTTTTCTTTTTACTGGCTTTCTTTGCGCTTTTGCCCTTGCCGCAGAACCTTGAAAATCCTTACACTGTTCAACGGTACCGGCAACCTCCTTAAATGCTTCCGGCAGATCAAATTCATTACTTACAATTACATATTCCACACCATCTGCATTTTTTCCGATCAGCATTCCAAGCATTAAATATTTTTCTGAATCTGTATCAGCCTTTAAATATTCCAGCTGAGCAGATACTTTTTTATGAATTTCTACGTGCAGATCAACCGGGATCATATCTTCTTTTTTATAAAAAATATATACTTTGGCTTCTGAATCCAGCGTATCCATTCCTACTAAACCATTTTTTATAAGATATTCCATTTGTGTAATATAACACTTTTTTTCTCCGGTCATAAAATAACCTGCCTTTCTATGATTTTGTATATTTTATGCGTATTATATCATATGTAAACAACACTTTCAAACATTTACTGATGTTTGGATGAGCTGGCATAGCTGTTGCAGTAATCCTACCAGCAAGCCCCTGACCTGCGCACCACATCCCAGTTCATCTGCAATCAGCAGTATCGCAATCACGCATACCACAATATGGATGTTTCTTTTTTTATTTACAGCAGATATGATACCAAGAATAACGATCATCATGATCGTAGAAGGTGCTATAAATACTGGTCTTCCTGCGATATTAAAACTAAAACCTGCCTCTATCAGTTTTATAAGATCATTTATGACCTTTTCGAGAACTTCCATTCCATTCATAAATAAAATCCTTTCGTTTGTTATAGGCAAACCTCACTTTTCTTGGGCTGTTACTTGCTCATTACCTTCATGTGGCTGGCAGTTTCCTCTTATTCCCCGATAGTGATGATTTCGTGTTCCTCATTGTCCGTGTCTACCTGATATCCTATTTCACCGATCTTTGTGTCTTTATAATGGTATATTGTTACAGTATAGGTTCCTGCAGCAAGATAACTATATGTCGTGGTCAATACATGGTCATTCGTATTTACCACAAGTTCCTGTACTTCTCCATTCTCATTTTCCACGATTCCCCAGACATCCCCATCTCCTTCATAACTGGCATAGAACTGTATATTTTCATCATCTTCGCCTATATAGAAACTTTTTGTTTCCGTTGAAGCGTCTGCTGTTGTTGCCGTTGATTCTGCCTTAATGTCCTTGACGATCAAATCTTTCGGCAAAACATTGATGGTCCACCGTCCTGCCATTACCTCTGCAAGTTCTATGCTTGCAATTCCATTCTGCGGCACCATGTTATATGTTGTCCCGTCCGGGGAAACAAGGATGCATGTAATCTCATCATCTTTGTATTCCACTGTATCATATTCCATATGAAAGGCAACATTCGTAGTTTTTGTCTTTACTGATACCATATACTGCTGTGAATATGCGGCTATTTTTTCTTCTTCGGTTTTATAATATGGTTCGTTCATATCCACATCCTCGGCATTCTGCGTATTTTTTTCAAATTCATAATACTTGAAAATACCACTTCCATTTATCATGTAGTATCCTGATTTTGCATCCTTTGCCATTGATATGGCCAGATATCCATTTTTTGTTGTATTGGCTTTATCTATCTGTGTTATCTCATACGACTGAAAAAAATGCGTGTCTGCCTTTATGGTTGCTGTCATATATTTTGTTCCGGAATAAAATCCGATCTCGTAAACACCATTTTCTTCCAGTCCTGCGATCGTACCGGAAGAATCAAGCATGTCTTTTGTTACAGGTTCGTCATTTATACTGGCAATCCTTATATATTGGGACGGAGAATCAAATAACTGATCATACGCAGAACAATCCTCTATCAATTGCGAAGTAAGATTGTAATCTATATACCCATCAGCACTCATTACACCACCGTACAGTCCAAATGAATATCCGATATCTTTAAATCTTTCAATGATAATGTTATCCAGCTTCGTATCTTCCGACTGGTAAGCGATAATTTCATTTTGATACAGTGCCGGTATCAAACTTTCGTCCTGCATCGTCCATAGCAAGCGATTGTCTCTCTGAGTTGTCGTTATTGATCGAGCTGTTCCGTTCGGAAGATAAACTGCATTAAAATCTGCTCCGGTTTTTACATAATAAGTATCATTTAACAGTTCTTTATCCGTCAGATCGACAATCTTATAGACATCTTCCTTATTCACAAAGATTTTTTTTGTATTGCACCCAGATAAAACAATGGCAGAGCATAAAAATAACCCTGCCATCATTAACCTATTCTGATATTTATTTTTTTTCATCGGTATTCCCCTCTTTTACCCCATAAAGGTTATTTATGATCTTGTACATAGTCGCTATTGAACAATCGTATTTATCGCACATTTCTTCATAGGTTGGATGTGCATAGATTCCTCTATAGCCATTTTTTTCTCTTTCTTCTTTATTGTATTCTTTTCTTATTTTCTCCACCATTTCAGAAGAAAATTTTTTTCTTATGCTTACAGTTTTGCGTTTTTCCAGATAAAGGTTATCATAGGCTACATTCATTTCATTTCCATCTTTTGTTTTTACAATATCAACTTTACTTAATTTTTTCCCGGATACTGCTTCATACACGATCCGGGCGGCAGACTTATTACACCTTTTCCCGTTTCTGAATATAGTAACAATACCCCCTTTTAAGACCGGTCTTTTATTCATAAGAATGTCATAAATACTTCCGTCTTTTGACACCTTATAATTTTCATAATCGTATAATTCTTCTTCTCTTTTCTCCATATAATTTTACCTTTTTTCCTATTTAACTATATGTATATTATACCATATATAAACATATATTGCAAAATCACTTATCATTGGGATTTCTCATCTTATTTATTCTTTCCACATAGTCCGGATTGATTTTATGATTGTTTGCTTCCTTCCTCAGAATTTCAATTGCTTTTTCGTGGCTGTATGCTTTTTTATAACAGCGGTTGCTCACTAATGCATCATACATGTCTGCCACAGTCACAATCTGGACATACAAAGGAATATCCGTTATTCCATTTGGATATCCTGAACCATCGAGTTTTTCATGATGCATCAAAACAATATCTTCAATTTCTTCATCAAACATTCCATCAATCATTCTTATTCCATACACGCAATGCTTTTTGATGCTTTTAAATTCTTCCTGCGTGAGTGTGCCTTTTTTTTCCAGCACTTCTTTCGCAATTGCAGCTTTGCCTACATCATGTACCAATGCTCCAATTGTAACTTTTTTCACCTTGTCCCAATCCTGCGTATATGAATCTGCTATCATTGTGCTGAATATGGCCGTTGAAATGCTATGCATATATGTTACATAGGAAAATTCCTTTTCCATTTTCAGAATTTCCCTGACTTCCGGTATGCGGTAACACTCCCTTACTATATCAACTACCCAAAAACTCGATGTCATTTCCCGTTTAAACCTTTTTCTGCTGAATCATTTGTCTGATTGCCTGACTTGCTATCCTGCAATACTCCGCTTTTCTTTTGTCTTCCTGTTTAGGGTTTCCTTTGAGCAGACTCACTTGGGCTTGTTCAAAGTAAGCTTGCGCCTGCCGCTCGATAGTCACCGGCTGGTTTTTGGGATCCATGCAGATCAATGTATTTGTTTCAACCTGCATATATCCCTTCACATTCTCTACATGTTCATCCGGCATTTCTTTCGCATATTTCGCACTCAGCTCTCTGATGATATCCGCTCTGCTCATCGTTATACTAGGCATTACATTTTATCTCCCCTTTTTTTATCCTCGTTCACATACATGAACTGGAATTTTTTGAAAATAATATAATATGGCTCTAATGCCGTCATAATCTCTTCTTTTGCACCGGCAAGTTTCGTCTCCGCTACAGAATTGCACTCAAAGCAATCTAAAAAATCTGTCACACGAAGGCTGTTTGCCGCCATTGACTGCAGGAATATATTTTTCGTTGTTTCGTCTTCAAACTTGATACCTCTGCTAAGACGAGATTCGTACATTCCATTTACGGAGAAAATATTTAAGAATACTTTTTTTGCATCTTTTGACCAATTTTTCTTTACTTCCGAAACCAGAATATCGCCAGTCCTTATCCGGTACTCATCCCTCTGTTTTTTCTGATCTTCTACCTCTTTAAAGATTATATTTATTTCCGAGGTCTTTTTGATTTCTGGAATATATGCATCCAGAATGCTTCCCTTGCTGTTTTTAGTTTTGTTTCCACGCATATAAGTTCCATATTCCGTCATTAAAAGAGTTGATAACATATAGCCCGTATCTGAATCATCAATGATACATCCTCCGCAAGCAGCACATTCCTCACATCTTGTACATACTTTTTCACAGAATATTTCATATAATACCTGTTCCTCAGTGAACGTTTTTATAAACTCGACCATTGTTTCCGGATTTTCTGTTATCTTCTCAAATACTGTTTTACCCATACCGCATCTCGCTTTCTGAATCATTATTTTACACAATCTGCTGGATTAGCCTTTCTCCGTGCGCATTCTAACATGGTTCCAAGGAATTTCTTATCTGTAACATCTGGACAGTCTTTTTCGTGATAATATAATTTCCCATCACTTGGATCTGCCTCTATATAATATTTCTTTTCCGTTGTCATATCCGCAGCAATAAAAGAGTACACATTTACATATGCTCCTTGATTGTCTTTTTGCTTGCCCTGCATAAATGCTATGACGTTTGGTTGATCCATAAGCTCCTGCGTATGGTCATCATCACTTTGCGGCAATACTACTGTATACTGCACAGACGCCTTGTTAAAGTAAGCGTTCTGTGTATTTATGTAATAGGATACCTGATCATTTATCAATGAAATGATGGTCTCTGTTTTTTCAATATCAAATGCATTCTGATCAGCCATAAAAGATAACTCTGCCGGCTGACCAAGTTTTTCGTATAGTTCATCAAAACATCCAGTGTATCTTTCATTACTGTCTGTCGTTGTGATGGTAAGAAAATGATCCAGTCTGAACTGTACCATGTATTTTCCATATGTCTTATTCCATGTATTTTTTGATGTCACAATGTCTTTATACACTGTCGCATTATCTCGGTCTTTATACCACTGTGTATAGGAGACATAATATCCATCCCAGTCTACTAAAAAGAGACATGGGACATAGAATTTTGCAGATTCCATTGCAGCTTCCGAATGGAAATTGTAGCAATCATTGAATGTCTGATAAAACTCATCAATTGCGGTTGTCCTTATTGCTTCCGTTCCAAATACTTCATTTGCATTCTGATCTACGGCTTCCATAGCCGAATTACAGGATGCCAGCACATTATTTCTGGAAACAACATTTTCCTGCTGTGTCATGGTCGTTAATTCTATCTTGTATCTATACGGAAGGAAGAAGGCAGCTGTAACCATTAATGCGATCAATACCCAATGCTCTATTTTCACTATTCTGCCTCCTCTTCTAGTTTGTTGTTGTTCCTACGGTGCCGCCATAATTAACGATAAGCTGTTTTGTTGCATGTACCCCAATGAAACTCATGATCTTTTCACTCGTACTCTGTGAGGTCTTGTTAACAGTTACATATATCCGGTCTCCGGTCTTCATTTTATATGGTGCCGGTTCATTGGCATCCAGATACATTTGATTTAAGATCTGTTCTGTACCTGTTTTGGAATAATCCAATTCCACATCTCCGTTTTCCCTGCTATATGCCATTTTTGATGCATGCTCTATTTTTATGTTGTAATGCCCCATCCCATAGACTTTTTGCGAATACATTTCAAGTTTTTCAGGTGTGATCTGACCTGTACTCATACATTCATCTGCAAAATCCGTGGTCAGCGAATATATGTATGTTTCCTTTGTGCTGTCAAGCTGTGAAAGGAACTGATGCGGTATGATTATAAACAATACAAAGATTGAAACAACATATGTAATAAGTTTTCCTACTGAGCTACCCATAAATCCTCCACTGTCCTATTAATTTTGTTTAAAGATTATTGCATTTATTGTTCCATCCGGAGCAAAATCATAATGTCTTACATATTCTGAATCGATGTCTACATAATTGCGTGTTGCAACTGACACATCTACCTCTTTTATGTATTCCATAAAATATTTTCCATCTATTGTAAGCGCACTTAAGTTAATCTGGTTTCCTCCGTATGGGATCAATATGACAGGCACATCGTTTTCCATTTCCTGCAGGTCTGCAACAAGTTGGCATCCGCTTATTACGCCATCATACTTCAATGAACCGTTTTCCAGATACCCATCGTATGGCTCTTCTATCAAGGTCTGGTCTATATTATTTTTTGCTTCAATTTCCTTAATTACCTGATTATTTCCATCCATTCCACTTTTGGTTAAATTAATAATTACAGTAACTGCAAAAAGAAACAAAAGTACATCAAATACCAGATAAACCAGCCCTGAAATATTGCTTTCTTCATCCATAAACACTTGTCCTTTCCTGTTATTTATCCGGGTATGGTCTTATTGACCATACCCATCATATTACTGCTGTGTAAAGATAATACCTGTAATGGTGCTGTTTGCATCACGGTTCAGCGTACATTCAAATTTTCCATTCGGATTAATGTATGTGGCATCTCCCTTTTTCTTTGCAGCCGCAATTGCTGTATTATTTGTCTGGGCATCGGTAGGATCGCCAGTCATATCAATAGTTGCATAATTGTAGATTTTATTTGATCCGGAAGCAGTAACAACCTGAATAGCAATTTCGGTGTTTGCATTTGTGTTAAGGAAAGAAATTACTTCATTTCCCAATACAGTTCGACCTTCATAATCTGTATATTTGCTTTCTACCAGCGTTGTATTAAAGTTTGATAATTCATTCTGTGCCGTATCTGCTGTTGATTTTCCTGTTTTGTAAAAATTAAATCCAAGTGTCACAAGAAGTAATGTAAGTACTATTACTGCAATTATTATAATAACGGTTCTAATGTTTCCACTCATTTTATTTATCCTCTCTTTCGTTTCTATTTCATGATACTGTTAAATTCGGCGTACATCTGTGCTGCATATAAGCCCATAGGCACAATCATGTACATAGCAAGGGTTGCAAAAAGTGGAACATAGGATGCCATACGTGCTTTGGATGCTTTTTCTTCCAAACTCTCAGTCATTTCCAGTTCCTTTTTCTTTCTATTAAATTCTCTTTCCTGCTTCACTTCGTCAAATGCATCGATCACTCCGACTTTATCGATCGCTTTTAAGTTGTCGACAAAGTTCGAAAATGGCTGATACTGTACGAGCGTCTGCATATCGGTAAGTGCCCTTTCCTGTCCACTGTTTAGATTCATTCGACATGTGGCAATCTCTTCTTTGAAACAGTAGGAAAATCTTTCCAGCCATTCCAAGATTTCTTCCAGATTGATCCCATCCATATACATAAGGATCAGGATCAGTGACTGGAACTGCAATACTTCTTCCTGCTTTCTCATGTTGATGACCGGATGCTTGAATTTCAGCATCCATACCGGCACCATGTAGCCAATTAATCCAAGCACCAATGCGATCAAAATGTAAAACCATTTGAAATAAGTATTGTAATAATCATTCAGTCTTGCATTTACCACATCAGCCACCTGCTCCGCATACGTCTGTTTCAAGCCAGTTTCTTTCATGATCTTTATGGTCAGATCTTCCGGCTTGATATCATCTCTTTTGGATATTGCAGTATACTCTTTTGCAATACTCCTCATGCTTTCACGATATTCTTCACTTGGTACTGTTGCTGTAACAAATGCTTCGGAAAAATCATTCAGATCATTGATTTTCTGCGTTATTCCTGAGAAAAAAAGTATTACAATTGTTACAATGAATGCCGTCATTCCAAAAGCAAGCCTTTTTAGTAAAAATGCCTTTGGTCCGGTATGGTCACCCATACCTTTCATTTCATTGTTGTAGTAATTGTATTTCGAAAATCTCTTTCGGATCACTTTGCTCAAAAAATCTGAAACTACAGGAATTTCTGCTATTTTTGCAAATATATCATTGTCTTTTTCAATTTCCCTTTCTTTATCCCTGAGTGAGATTATCAGAGAATGCATGATAAACGACAAAACAAAGATTGTCACCATTGCGACTATTCCATAAATTCCGTTATAAAAACTTTTAACTTCTTCCATGTATGTAACAACCCATGTTTCAACCGGCTTAATTACCACAACAGGGAATATAGCAATCCAAGATAATGCCATAAATGCGTATTTACTCTTCTTTTTCATGAGAAGTTCATCCGATACGTCTGCAGTTAACTGTTCAAGACCAGTAAGAAATTTACTTTTTCCATCAACCAGTCCATCTCCGGCTTCCTGTATGGACGAACATATCGCCAAGAACGTCAGCATCATTTTATCCGGGCATGAATCTATGTATTTGTCGGTTTCGTATTTCATGTTCGGAGATGTGATAATATCATAAATCGTCTGCATATGAAGTCCAATTTCATATGGTACTTCATCAATACACATCAATATTGACTGATCTACCATGTTGCACTCGTGATAATGATGTCTTACCTTCTGTAAAGCATCCTGAAACTGTTCCAATATTGTAAACTCCAAGTTGTTTACTGCATTTGTCACAATTTCTGTAATAACAACATATGAGATAAGCAGCCCCGAACAGATAAAGAAGATGTTCCCTTGGCTGAGCAGCATTGTGAGGATTACTGCGATAATTCCTCCCAATGTTCCCTTTGCCAAGATACGTGAAGTCATTAAATTAATGGAATAACCATCTGCCGGATACATCAGCGAGACTTTAGTCCTGATCTTTACAAAGTATCTCTTTAAAAAAGGTGTGTTCTTGTAAAGGTCATATATCCACATAAGGTTGTTAGTCTTTTTGTTAACTTTCTGTTTTACGACAGTATCATCTTTATTTTGTTTAAATAAACTGATCATAAGCTTAACGGTTACTGTAATTCCTATGACAGCCACAGCAATAATACCTGCTAATATGATAATACTGTTTGTTTCCATGCTTCTACCTCCGGTGTCATAATGCTATTTGATACCTTGTTACACATGTCAATATCACGCAGAAATTCTTTCTCTTCTGCAGTGGTAAGTTTTGACATGATCTCTGTTTTCATCTGTTCGCTAAATTCATGCACTAATTCAAATCTGCCTTTTTCAAAGCCGTTTTCGTCATATACCTGTTTTCCTTCTGAATCTTCCAACGGTTCCCATCGGACAAGATCCTGTACGGTGAAAAGTTCCGGATCAGTGACTCTTCTCATATATTCCGGTGCATCAAGAAATGTTTTTAATTCTGCAGATTCTTTTAAATTATTTTCATACGAATTTACCTGAGAAGAAGGATATTCTCTTTCCTTGATAGGAATGATCTCCGTAATACGCTCAATGTGACGATTACCTTTCACATTTATCAAGTGACAGTCAATATTCACTACATCGGCAACCATTTCAATCGCATCTTTTTTATCCTTATACATTCCAAGTTCCAAAAGGTTGTTTGCAAGCGCATGTACAAGTGCCTTTGTTGTTTTCCCATGATGCGTACCAAGAGAGAACAGTGATGCAACAGTAGATGTCTGGATGAAATGAGAAGTCTGGATTGCTTCTGCAATCTCACCAATGATATTAACATCACCATTTGATTTTTTCTGGAAGTTAAGACCTTCCTGTGCTGTGACAGCGTTTGTTTCCTGAAAACCGACAATATTTCTGTCCGGATATGTATAACGGATATTAAGCTCTGACTGAATCTCCTGAATACGCAGTGAAAATTCATGCGGTATAAATCTGATAACAGATCTCAAGAATGTTGTTTTACCAGTTCCCTGCGCTCCTGTGATAAGGCTGTTTCTCTGACCTTTGATGATCCATTTGATATATGTGATTGGGATCACATTATTTTCATCCCGGATCAATGCTGCCGGCCTTAAGGATTCAGCAGAATCAAATTTACGGATTGAAAAATAATAGGAATCACTAAATGGCGGTCTTGATACCGTAACACGGGCACCATTGATCATCGTACCAATGATCTTTGGATTGTTTCTGCTCAATACATGCTGCGCCTGGTATCTGTATACGTTGTTTACTACTCGTTCAAGCTCTTCCTGTGTTTCAAATGAGCAGCATTCAAACTGGAGCTTGATGCCTCGGTATGTTACCCAGACTGCTTCATATGAGAATGGTAAATTTTTCTGCTCTGTTTTTGCTTTGAAGCTTCCTCCCGGAATACCGGAAGCACCGCCCTCAATATTATCTACAGAAGTCTCATTCAGCATATCGACAGGTCCAAGTCCAACATATTTTTCAAATATCTTTTGACCAAGAATTTCGATCTTATCATTAAAATCCAGTTCCACATGTCCGAGTTTTGCAGATTGCTTTTCCGGATCAGTTTCGAAAAACAGGGCATAGTAAATATAACGCATGATCTCTGTTGTCACCTTATATTTGCTTTCTCCATTTTCGATCACTGGTTTTGTAAGATTCCATTCTTCCATCATTTCATGGAATCCCCGGCTGCCGTATTTTTTGTTGTAACAGTACAGGACAATTTCAAAAAGATCGTTTCCTTTTAACTTTTCCGGAGAATCAAATGCAATAATGTTATTAATGCTTTTATTATCAATTTCATACTTTTCGTTCAAAAGCAGTTCTTTTACATTATTTTTTACTGTACGCTTTGCAGCATCATCTCCATAACCTGCATTTGTCATTGCCTGCCTCAATGATGTACGGCGACGCTCCTTTCGGATCATTTCTGCCTGCGTCATATTATCATCATTGATATTCTTTTTTAATGTTCGTGAAAATGCCTGCGCAGTTTCCTTGATAAGATATTTCAGATCCACTTCATCGGAATCAATTTCTTCAATGATCTCATCTTCTGTGTCTATGTTGTGCAGTATTCTATACACCGCATAAGTAAGTGCAAGGATAATCACGACTATTAACAGATAATTCAATGCCATTAATTATTCCTCCATTAGTCATTACGCCTTGTTCCGCATTCCGGGCAGAACTTTCCTTTTGATTCAGTACCACATATAGGACACTGCCAGTATTCTGATCTTGGCTTCTTTTCGCCACATTCCATGCAGAAGTTCCTTGTGTTTTCTGTACCACAGGATTTACAGATCCATACTTTGTTGACAGTATGAGATACTTCTTTGATCGCAGATCCTGCTTCTTCTGCCATTTCTTCTGCTACTTTAGTAATTTCCGGATCTGATCCTGCCTCATCTGCTTTTTCAGCTGTTTCAAGAACTTCCGGTTTTCTCTCGTCTGTATTTTCCTCAAAATTTTCTTCAAAGATCGTTTTTATCGATGAATTTTCTGCTGAGCCGGAATCTGTTGTCTTAAACGCTTCATCTCCAGACTCGTCCTCTTCTAACGAATCATTTTCCACCATGCGGTTCGGTTTTGTTTTTTCAGTTCCTTTTTTCTTTCCAAATCCAAACAATCCTTTTTTCTTTTCTTCTTTTTTAGGGGCTTCCAGAATTTTTATTTCCGGTTGTGGAATCTGGATCTCTGCTGTCTTCTGGATGAGATCATCTTCTGCATTGTTATTAAATAAAGGTTCTGTTGGATCATTGGAATTATCTTCATATTCCGTATCTTCTTCCTCATCCGGCATATAGTTTCTCATATCAAATGACATCTGATCTGGATTTTCTTTTTCATCCATGGATCTTAAATATGGAAGTTCTGTTGTTTCCTGTTTTTCCCAATCATCAGAAACTTCATAGTCCCTGTAATTGATATCAAGCAGATATGAAATAATGTTTTTAATATCCTCGGACCATCTATAATTTATATCTTCCGGTTCAAGGTTTCTGTTGATTCTCACAAATCCAAGCAGTCTTCCTGTTTTTACTGCATCCCTGTATCCAATGTTATGTGAAATTTTCAGCACGTTTTCCTTCTTGCCGTTCTTTTCAAACATTGCCTTAACTGATTTGAGAGAAAAGAATGAAGATGTTTCAAAATCAGTTACAACATACAGAATGTTTTTTCCATATATAGCAGCTTTGTTTGTATGTCCCTGTGTAAGGCAATAAACACTTTTATCTATGTAAGACAGCTCATTGACTACCTTGACCGCCTCTGGATTATTGGATGGACACAGGATAAAGATATTTTCATATACATCTTTTGCATTGCTGATCAGGTTACTGATCTGCTCTGCTTTGTTTGGAATCGTTGCAGAAAAATTATTGCTTTTTGTGATCGTTGCAATATCAAGCATATTTTCCGCTCTGAGTACCGGTGTACACATACTGTCAAAATCTGCTTTCATAAGTTTTGAAGCATCTACTGTTCTTAATAAAGCGTCAATACCATCATCTGAAAATTCCAATTCGTCAGTTTTGAAAGATGTCCGGTTATTCAGATTGACCATCATTCCTTCGACTGTATCAATGTCTTTATCGATCAACTGAATGACAAGCGTTTTTGCACTTCTTGTCATTGCCGTCATTGCCGCTACGGCTGCCACAGTTGCCACGGAACTATTTTTCTTTCCGTTATACCCCTGAAATGTTACAATCATTTTCTTTCACTCCTTATCTCATTAATTTTTTCAACATTTTTGCATTTGTGTTATAAACTACAACAGCAATTGTTTCGATCACTTCATACATCTGCGCACTTACGGCAGAAGAAGTTCTCATATTATGTGTAAGGCTTACATATTGGCTGTAATCCTTTACATCAAATTCCAGATCAATGCAATTTTGTGTGTTTACATTTAATAAGGAAGAAAGTGTTTTTGCCGTGATTTTTCTGTTAACCTTGTCACGCTCAATAACGTATGTTTCCTCTGGAAATTCAGTCCCATTACTTGCAAGCTCATCCAGATACGCTCTGATCTGTATAATCTCTGTATTTTCACAGCCCGGTGCTATAATCTGCACATCTCTTTTTCCTTCGTATCTTGGCACAATGCCTTCATATAAATATACACAGTCATATTCCTGCGCTTTTTTTCCTAATTTATAATCCTTGCAGATTGTCAGATTTCCATGTTCCTGTATATCTTCCCCATCATTTTTTTCAAATAGAGAAAATAAATCATGTGTCATGCTATTATCAATTACAAGTAATCTCTTACCGGCATTGATTCCAATTTTGATTAAATGATAGATGATATCACATCTTTCTTTTCCAATATATGAGATGATCATTTTTTCTCAGGCAGAACGTCTCGCACTTTCGAGGTCACTGCCGTTCTCCTTTCCCTTTTATTTTCCGGAGGCAATGCCTCCGGAAATATTTTTAATTCTCTGCTTCTGAATCTGTTGTCCCACTGTTAGCAGAACTTTCAGATTCTGTTGTGGTTTCTTCATTTGATTGGTCTGTTGTTACCTCTTCCGTAGTTTCCGTAGTCTCTGTAGTTGTTGTATTCGATGAACCAAGTACGGAAGACTTCGCAGTGTCAGTCAGTCCAAAACCTTCAGCTACTGCATCAAGTTCATCTTCTGTCAAAGTACCGAGTCTCTGTTCCAGAGATAATCTCGCTTCAAGATTTAATGTCTCTGTTGCTTTTGTTACAACATTAGGATCGCTGTTGATAAGCGCAATCGTTGTTTCCCTTACCGGATAGTTCGGTGTGGATGTTTCCTGAATATTTTCTTCCACATATCTAGTGGTGTATATTCTTGCTCCTGTTGTCATGTATGCATCTACTATTGCAGATGCAAAACGGAGAATTTCTTCTTCATTCAACTGTGATGTAAATACACAGTTTTCAAGATTTAGATTTGTAATCTGTTTTTTTGCCAGAATTACATAATCTTCACCATTCGGGAAGATCACACGGACATCCACTACGTCATTTTCTTTCTGATCCGTAGTGAGATTCGCTACTGAAATCTCATAATCTCTCGTGTCGTTGTCTACTGTAACATCCGTTACCATGTTATACATGATCGGCACTCCTGCAGCGATATCTACTTTTGCTCTTGTATTCATTTCGCTTTCAGAAATATAATTGTAGGATTCAAGTCCTGTGTACACGGTCTGCTTTTCTACATTTGCATTATCGCCAGTATCTGTGACAACATCTCCGGCATTAATGAGATCCTTTGCTACATAGACTGTCTGCTGATTTTTTGTCAGCTCATTCTGATATGTAGCATTTGCTGCTTTTAAATCCTGAATCTGTGAATATTCAAAAAATGAACATCCAATGAGTACCAGCACAACCACTGCTACGACTGCAATGATCGTTCTGTTTCTTTTCTTACGTTTCATACTGCCTCCAAAACTTTGATTTAATTAATATGTACAATATTTCCATACAGCCATCTGTTGTTTTCATCCTTGTTGTAAATATCTACAATACAAGTTTTGCCGATAGCTGGCATTCCGGTCACCGGAATATGGCATACGCAATCCATCTTCTTTTTCAGTCTAACGAACACACCAAATTCCGTAATGTTTTTAATTTCGCCGTAGCAGCGATCGCCGACATTAAACTGATCGAAATATAAGGTTGATGGATCAGGCTCTGCAGCTCTCTTACTTGCTACAAGATGGATCATATGATGTTTTTTGCCCATTGATTCATAGATAACATCTTCAATCTTATCTACATTTACAAGGAAAGTATCTCCGATATGAAATTCCTCATTGATCGGACCAAGGGCAACATGAGAGAGTTCTTTTGAAAGAATTGTAGCTTCTGCTCCCATGACATCAACTTTTAAACGATCCTTTGCAGTAGATACAACTTCTGCTTTTACCCTGCAGCCATTTACGATTTCCGGAATTCCATCAGATTTTTTCTTGATGTAATAATTTCTTGCAATCTGTTCCATTGCATCGATCCTTGAACCATATGCATAGCCTTCTTTTTCATTTACGTCATAAACTGCGAAAGCAATGTGGGAACCGATTCTTGAAGATAATTCGGATCGCAAGTGTTTTAATCCATCCTTATCATTCTTGTAATCATCAGGGTTTAATTCAAAGAACGCCGTTGCTGGAATCCTTATTACAAACTGTCCATCTGTATCGTCAACGGAAGCCGTCATGTGCCACATTCCTGTATTCTCGTCCTCATACATTCCATCAACAGTTCCGTAAAGCAGTCTTTTCTCTGAACTTGAATCTTTAATGGAACGTGCAGCAATCATAAGCAGATTGTATTCTTCTTTTCGCTTATCTTTGATCGTCTTTACTTTTTCTCCGGTAGACACGATCTTTTCATTTTTATACAATTCCACTTTTTCTTTTTTGGATGCTGAATGTACTCTACGTTTCTGGTAAATATGACGGAGCAGATCTTTTTCTTCCTTTGTCATATCATTTGGATCAATACCAACTGCCGCTCCAATCTCATCCAGATCAGACTCTTCTTCCGGAAAATCATCTGGTTCTTTTCCTTCTTCTGTAGAATTTAGTCCACCGTGGACTACTTTTTCTTCAGATTCAGAGATTGGAGTTTCCTGCACTTCCACCTCTGTCTCAGGTGTTTCTGGATTTTGAGCCTGCGTAACTTCTTCATCCACCGGTGGTGCTTCGGTCACTGGTTTTACTTTTGCCATAGATTTATCCTCCTATTTAATCGTTTTATGGTTTTATGCATATTATAGCGTTTATAAACATTTTTGCAATTAAATGTACTTTTTATATTTTTTGATCGAATTTTTTCTTTCCTCGGGTTTTTTCGGGTTTTTAATTGTATTTCCAGAATTGATATTTCATATCTTTGATTTCATCGACAAGATAGAATTTAATGGTAGTCCTTGTATCTGCATGTCCCAGCAGCTTACTTACCAGCAAGATGTTACCTGTGCGCCTATATTGTACCGATGCAAATGTTTTTCTATATATATGTACAGTTGCATTTACCTGACACAGTGCTTCTTTTGCAATTTTTTTTGCGATCTCATTTAATTTTGTTATCGACATATGATTTTCGTTATACTTGTTTTGCATCACGTATCCATATGTCCTTCCATCTAAATATCTTTTCAATGCTATCTTCGCAGATGGCGTTAAAAATCCCACTCTTTCCGTACTGGTCTTTTCTCCCCATATTTTCACCTCATTTTCATCAAAATCTAAATCTTCCACTTTGAGCATTGCTATCTCACCAACACGCATTCCGGTAGAAAGCATCAGTTCAAATAATGCTGCTTCTCTTGCGTCTCTTGATGCAATTACACGACATCTCTCTACTTCTTCATCTGTTAATCGTTCTTTTTTTCTTTGCACCGGACGTACTGATTCTACATCTAAAGCAATATCCTTATCTATGTAATGCTTTTTATAAGCCCATCTGAAAAACGCAGTTAAATCTTTATGTATGCTCACTTTATAATTTGCGGATGCATGCTTTCTCAGATCCATTTCTGCCAAATAATGGCTTATATCATCACCGGTGATTTGATCGTATGCTTTATTCTTAAACAAAAAAAATCTTTTTAATGTGTTTAGATATTTTTTTGCAGTGCTGTGTTTATTTCCTGTGGCTACATTATCAAGCCAGTATTTCTGCAAAATCCATTCATTTCCTCTCACTTCGGTCGACGGCAATGTTTCTGCACTGGTCAGCTCCACGTCTGCGAGTGTTACAGTCAAAACGACTTTTAAGTGATCTAATTCAGCTTTTTCCAGCCGTGAAGTCATTTCATTTACTACTATGTTGATTAATTCCTGTTTTTGCATCTTGATATTCTCCATTCTTATTTTTTACAGTAATATCTCAAATTTTCGATAACAAATCCAGAAATCTTTATTATAACTTATTTTTATGTTCCATTTTTTTATCTGATATTATTAATAAGTTTTTATTGTTAATAATTCGCAATCATATATCATCACTAAATTTTTATAGTTTCAATTTACATTTTTAGGTGTAAACCAAAGTTTACGCTCAAAATCGGCTATAATTCTGTATATCTAGGAATCGTTTCTTATAATGCAAGAATCAATAGTCTGACATGTAAAGCCGCATTAAAGAACTTAATAGATTAAATTGCAAAATATAATTAGCTATCTGAAAATTATTAACAGATCAATATTAAATTATTAATGGGAAATAGGTGTAAACTTTGGTTTATACCTAAAAACTCAACTCATTTTTGATG
>OBRR01000122.1_pt1 | contig 23714 bp, 19 predicted proteins | sample 1494901 | NCBI WGS metagenome assembly OBRR01 (sample SAMEA3360689, study PRJEB22359) | human gut metagenome | biome: ENVO:urban biome; feature: ENVO:human-associated habitat; material: ENVO:feces | place: Bangladesh | collected 2011
GCAAGGATAAACTGTGCCACTTCCATTTCCGGCACGGTAATGGTTCCGGTCTTATCCACGCACAGCACATTTACCCGCGCCAGTGTCTCGATACATTTCATGTCATGGATCAGTACCTTTTGTTTTCCAAGCCTCATCACCGACACCACCATCGCCACACTTGCAAGAAGGTACAGACCTTCCGGGATCATTCCGAGAATGGCCGCCACCATGCCCGTCACACTATCTTTCATCGTCGCCCCGGAAAAAAAATACTGCTGTAAAAACAGGATTGCCCCGATCGGCAAAATGATCACGCCCACGGTCTGCACAAGACGGTTCAACGCCCGGATCATCTCCGACTGCTCGCCCTCTTTTGTCTGCGTCGCCTGCAGCATCAGTCCTGAAATATAAGAATCTTTTCCTACTTTTTCCAGTTTTGCCATACACTCTCCTGATATCACAAAACTTCCCGAAAAAAGGGAATCTCCCTCTTTTTTTACAATCTCATCGGCCTCCCCTGTGATCAGAGCCTCGTTGACTGTGATATTGCCGGATAACACCAGTGCGTCCGCCGGAATCTGTCCACCTGCTGAAAGCGTTATCACATCATCCTGCACCAGTTCATCCGCCAAAACCTCCTGATCACTTCCGTTGCGCCGGGTCGTGATTTTCGGTGTGTTTAATATCGTAAGATCATCCAGAATCTTTTTGGAACGCAGCTCCTGGATGATTCCAATCAACATATTAGCAATAATAATAGGTAAAAAAGTAAGATCCCGAAAGGACCCCACCACGATCAGAAGGATCGTAATGATCAAAAAAATAAGATTATAATAAGTTACAACATTTGAGCGGATGATCTGTGCCACTGTCTTTGTGGAAGAATCTACGCTTTCATTCGACAACCCTGCTTTTTTCCGAAATTCCACTTCAGCAGTGGACAGTCCACTCATATTCTGGCACATTCTGCATCTCTCCATCTCACTTTATGATGCTTTAGTATGCCCTGTTTTTTGTTAAACTATTTGAGCAATCGCTAACTGTTCTTTATTTTGCTTTTAGTGCCCAGACAGCTTTGATCTGGCTCCTGATTTTTCCATAGTCCCATTTCTGGCCACTGCGGTATAAAGAAAACGGATCGTTAATGGAAAATCCTTCATCATCATAGTCATAGAGCATGATAAAATGTCCCCCTGTGGTGAAATCTCCCTGCCGCACAGAGCAGATTACGATATCTCCCTGATCTAAGTGCTGTTTGATCTCAATCTGGCTGATATTGATCTGCTCGGAGCGGACACCGTAAGCTGCCGCCCCCTCTGTCATAAGCGACCACATCGTTCCTGTGCCGGACATATAAAACCCTTCCTGCATGGCAAATTTTGCGATTGCAGCCGGAGTTGCCTCCTCGTTTCCAGTCAGCGCAACTACTGCCATCGCCAGTGTTGTCGGACCGCATCCGCTGATCGCAACATTGCTGTCATCCCCATATGCAAGGCAGCCCCAGCGTTTATCCCACTGTAAAAAGAGCGGATATTCTTCCTGTAACTCTTTCTCTGTCAGTTCTGCTTTATCATAATCCCTTGTGTTCCCTTTGTAATCAGCTACAAATGCGATCATTTCCGGATTATTTGCCAGATTGATCAGTAATTTTTCCGGATATTTCTCTGCATTTTCCACGATCTGTGCGTAGCGTTCATCTGACGCTTCCATCTGTTCTAACTGTCTGATTGCCTGATTTAAGGAATAATCTACCGGTTTTGATAACACAACCTGTGGAATCTCCGCAAACGGATCATTCGTTTCTTCGCTGTCTGCCGGTTCTTCGATCTCTGATGATTCTGCATTATCTGTCAGTTTTTCGTTCTCTATTCCCACGTCATTTGTAATTTGATTTTCTTTTTTCTCTTCATCGGAGTTATCCTGCGCTGATGCCAGCACTTCTTCTGTTTTTCCAAGTTTGATCTCAGGAAAATATCTTCCACAGACACATCCCAGTAAAAAAGATGTCAAAAGCATTACACTCAAAACGATTTTTCTTTTCCGTACAAGCTTTTTCTGTCTCAGTCTTCTTTCGTCTAATTCTGTCTGATTCTGTATCTGGCGCTGATTCTGCTCCTTCATCTATCGGTAACCTCTCTCGTATTTCTTTCTTGCGTAGCGTGTTCTATTATATACATAAACCCTGTAATTTTGCTACCCTCTTCATAAAAAATTAATAAAACTTTGGGGTTTCTTTGGAATACTTACAGAAAAAAACAGGTGCCAAATGTATGACCCATTCAGCACCTGCCCTGTCCTGTCTGTTTTTATTTGTTGCTGAGATATTCGTGAATACCCTTAGCTGCTGCTTTACCGGCACCCATCGCAAGGATAACAGTTGCTGCACCTGTCACAGCGTCACCACCGGCATAAACACCTTCTTTGGAAGTTGCACCGGTCTCTTCTTCCGCAATAATGCATTTTCTGCGGTTGATATCAAGACCTTTTGTAGTGGATGAGATCAGAGGGTTTGGAGAAGTACCAAGTGACATGATCACAGTATCTGCCTCGATCTCATATTCAGAGCCCGGAATCTCAACCGGACTTCTTCTTCCGGAAGCATCCGGTTCGCCAAGTTCCATTTTGATCACTTTTGCACCCTTTACACAACCGTTTTCATCCACTAATAATTCGGTTGGATTCTGGAGAAGATCAAAGATGATACCCTCCTCTTTTGCGTGGTGTACTTCCTCTTTACGTGCCGGAAGTTCTTCCTCACCACGACGATATACGATATGTACCTCTGCGCCCAATCTTCTTGCTGTTCTTGCAGCGTCCATTGCCACGTTACCACCGCCGACTACAATAACTTTCTTACCAGCTTTGATCGGTGTATCGTAATTGTCTAAGAACGCTTTCATAAGGTTATTTCTTGTTAAGAACTCATTGGCTGAGAATACACCCATTGCCTGCTCGCCAGGAATACCCATAAATCTTGGAAGTCCTGCACCGGAACCAATGAAAACTGCCTCAAAGCCCTCGTTGTCCATCAACTCATCAATTGTAACGGATTTACCGATGACAACGTTGGTCTCAATCTTAACCCCTAATGCTTTCACGTTTTCCACTTCAGCGGCAACCACTTTCTGCTTTGGAAGACGGAATTCAGGGATACCATAAACTAACACACCACCTGCCTGATGTAATGCTTCGAAAATCGTCACATCATAACCAAGCTTTGCAAGATCTCCTGCACAGGTAAGACCTGCCGGGCCTGAGCCGATCACTGCTACTTTATGTCCATTTAACTTTTCTGCCTTTTTCGGTTTAATGCCATGTTCTCTTGCCCAGTCCGCAACAAAACGCTCTAATTTACCGATCGCTACAGGCTCTCCTTTGATTCCACGGATACATTTTCCCTCACACTGTGTCTCCTGTGGACATACACGGCCACAGACTGCCGGAAGTGCGGAAGACTCACTGATCACATGGTAAGCAGCCTCAAAATTACCTTCTTTTACTTCTGCGATAAATCCCGGAATATTGATAGATACCGGACATCCTTTCATACACTGTGCATTTTTACAGTTTAAGCAACGGGCAGCTTCTGCCATTGCTTCTTCTTCATTATATCCCAAACATACTTCTTCAAAGTTCGCTGCACGAACGGCTGGCTCCTGCTCACGAACCGGAACTCTAGTTAATACGTCCATTTTTTCCTCCTGATTCTATGTAACTGACCAGACAGCATTCTCTCTGATCTGACAAATTTCTGATTTTTAACTGTTACAATTGCCACATCCGCCGTGATGTGTTGCACCTTCCTGTAATTTCAACATTGCTCTTCCCTCTTCGGTCTTGTACTGAACCTGTCTTCTCATCGCCTGATCAAAATCAACCAGATGTCCGTCGAACTCCGGTCCGTCTACACATGCAAATTTCACTTCATCGCCGACAACCAGACGACATGCACCACACATTCCGGTTCCGTCTACCATGATCGGATTCATGGAAACAACCGTTGGAATTCCTAATTCTTTTGTCAATTTGCAGACAAATTTCATCATGATCATTGGTCCGATTGCCACACAGTGGTCATAACGGTTACCATTATCCCAGAGTTCCTGCAGCTGTGCAGTACCGGTTCCCTTGAAACCGTATGAGCCATCATCCGTTGTCACATAAAGGTTTGTGGCAACTTTTTTCATCTCATCCTCTAAGATAAGTAAATCTTTGTTACGGGAACCCATGATAACATCACAGTCAACGCCGTGCTCATGCAGCCATTTTACCTGAGGATAAACCGGAGCTGTACCAACACCACCTGCAACAAATAAAATTTTCTTTTTCTTTAATTCTTCAATATCTTCATGAATCAGATCAGATGGACATCCCAGAGGTCCAACAAAATCTTCAAAAGCATCCCCTTCCTGTAAGCTTACCATACGCTCTGTGGAAGCTCCTACGGTCTGGAATACGATCGTGATCGTTCCCTCTTCTCTGTTGTAATCACAGATGGTAAGTGGAATACGTTCACCCTCCTCATCAATTTTTACAATCACAAACTGTCCCGGTTCGCAATACTGCGCAACACGAGGAGCCTTGACATCCATAAGATAGATCTTGTCTGCCAGTTTTTCTCTTCTAACGATTGGATACATGTTTTTCCTCCTTGTATATACTCACTGCCTTTTTCATCTCTGTAATCGTTTTTCTTAATCACGAATTTCCTATGAAAATATACATTTTTTTAGCATTACTTTATATAATAAAGGAAAAGCCGTTAGATTTCAACGGCTTTTCCCTTGTTTTATTGCTTTTTCATATAATTGAAACATACTAATTATTTATAGCTTCTATTCTTACTACACCACTATTATGCTTCCACTTTAGAAAACAGAATTCTGTCATTATCCAATGCCTTTCCGGCACGGACTGCAAACTGCTCTAACAGATCATCCACTGACATCTTTTCCCGTTCTTCCCCGGAAACATCCAGCACAATATTTCCCGAATCCATCATGAGGGTACGGTTCCCAAGTTCAAGCGCCTGATGCATGTTGTGCGTGACCATAAGGCAGGTGATGTTCTGCTCTGACACTATCTTTTTTGTGAGGTTCAGTACTTTCTCTGCGGTGGCAGGGTCTAAAGCTGCGGTGTGTTCATCCAGCAGCAAAATCTTAGGAGTCACCATTGTTGCCATCAAAAGTGTGAGTGCCTGACGCTGTCCACCGGACAAAAGTCCGACCGGCTGCTTCATACGGTCTTCTAACCCCATGTCAAGCAGTGCGAGCTGCTCTCTGAATTTTTTCTTGTCCGCTGCCTTGATCCGGCTGAAATAGGCATTCTTTGAAGTAGTCGTGCGCAGGTAGGCAAGCGCCATATTCTCCTCGATCGTCATATGTGGTGCGGTTCCCTTCAATGGATCCTGAAACAAATGACCGATCACTTTGCTGCGGACATGCTCTTTCTGATAGGTAATGTCCTCACCATCCAGCATGATCAGTCCTTTGTCTGCAAAAAAGGCTCCTGTTATCGCATTAAACAGCGTTGATTTTCCGGCTCCGTTACTTCCTACAATCGTTGCAAACTCTCCCTGCTTCAAGGTGAGATTCAGATTTTTTAATGCACATTTTTCATTGACAGTTCCCGGATTAAAAGTTTTGCTGACATCGCGCATCACAAGCATTGCGTTCTTCTCTGCCATTATCTTTCTCCTCCTTCGCTGTCATTTTTCATAATCTCCTGAACGTATATCTGGTTCTGAGCCTTTGCGGCACGTTTCTGCCGGTAAAAATTCATCTGCTTTTTCAGATATGGGAATGCAATTGCCACGGCTACAATGATTGCAGAAACAAGTTTTAAACACTCTGCCGGTACATTTAATCTCAGGGCAACTGCCACGATAAAACGATATAGGCAGCTTCCTAAAATAACGCCAGTCACACGCTGTAACATACCGCCTTTTCCAATGATAGATTCCCCAATGATCAGGCTGGCGAGTGCGATCGTTACCATTCCGGTTCCAAGATTGATATCACAGGATTTCTGATACTGTGCAAGCAGTCCGCCGGAAAGACCGGTCAGGGCATTGGCAACACAAAGTCCGATCGTGATCATGGCACTTGTATTAATACTGGAGGCTCTTACCATATCCGGATTATCTCCAGTTGCACGGATGGAAAGTCCAAGCCTTGTATTTAAAAAGAAAGAGATCAGCACTCCTACAATGATAACGATCAGTGCAGCCACGATCAGTTTATACCACGTTCCACCGATCGCTGTTTTTGCCCAGGTAAAAACGGATTCACAGTTGAATAAGTTCATGTTGGAAGCGAATCCCATTACTGCAATATTAATTGTATACAATCCGGTGTTTACGATGATTCCCGCCAAAATGGACTGAATCCCCATTTTTGTCTGTAAGAAAGCGGTCACAAAACCGGAGCAGACACCAGCTGCCATCGCTGCAAATAATCCTAATATCGGATGACCTGCAAGTGTCACCGATGCACAGACGGCACATCCCAATGTAAAACATCCATCGGTCGAAAGATCCGCAATGTTTAAAATACTGAAGGATATAAATAATGCCAGTGCGACCAGTGCATAGATAAAACCAAGTTCTAATGCACTCTGTACAATTGATAATGTAATAATGGAACCCATACCTTAATTAAACTCCTCTGCTGTTACTGTCTCGATCAATTCGGAACACATATCTTTAAAGATAGAATAATCGATTCCGACTTTTTCTGCAATCTCTGTATTTACGGTTACGATACCGCTGTCTAATGTTTCTACCGGTGTTGTGGCCGGATCTGCTCCGTTTGCAAGAATGTCTGCAACCATGTCTGCTGTCTTTGTTCCGAGTGTCTCATAGTTGACGCCGTATCCTAAGAATGCTCCGTTTAAAGCAAAGGAATCTGCACTTGTGTAGTGAGGGATACCTGCGTCTGCAAATTTTTCAAAAATCGCAAGTTCTGCTGTCATAACAGTGTTGTCCTGTGGTGTAAAAATAGCGTCTACTTTTTCTGCCACCAGGGAATCTGCTGCTGCCTGGATCTCACCGGTTGTTGTACCTGTTTTTTCTACATAGGAGATCCCATGTTCATCGCAGTAATCTTTTGCCGCCTGAATAGCACTTGTGGAAGAATCCTGGCTCTTATCATACAGAAATCCGATTTTTGCAGCATCCGGATCCGCTGCCAAAATGAAATCCATGATCTGTGCCACATCAATTGCATCGGATGTTCCTGTAATATTGGCACCCGGAGCATCTGCACTTGCTACAAGTCCTGCTCCGACCGGATCTGATACTGCGGAAAATACAACCGGGATCTGATTATCTTCCGTTGCGTTCTGCATGATCATTGCTGCCGGCGTTGCGATCGGAATGATCACATCGACGCCCTCTGCCACAAGATCTGCTGCGATCTGATTTAAGGTAGAGGAATCTGCCTGACCATTATAGGTGTAATCTGCATAATCAAATGTCACACCAAGTTCTGCTCCTTTTGCATCCAGCTCTGCCTCAATTGCTTTCTCGATCTGGTTTAAGGATGCATCATCTACATACTGTACGATCCCAACTTTGTACACGGTTTTGTCTGCAGTATTCTGTGCAGTGTCCTTTGCGGAATCGGCTGCATCTGCACTGCTCTCTGTTGTGTTCGTGCTGTTTCCTGCATTGGATGTGTCTGTGCTGTTTCCACATCCACCGATCATTGTTGCTGCCATTGCCATTGTCAATACTGCTGCCATCATTTTTCTCTTCATCATTTTTTCCTCCAAATTTTAAGAATGTTTTTTTGAAAGAAATCCGTTTTGAAAGTTATAAGAATCATGTATTGCGGTTTTGTTTGCAAGTATAAAAAGAATCTCGCCTGCGAGATTCTCCGCCTGCGGCGGGTCGCAATATGCGACATGTTTCTTATCCGCCGCAGTGCGATCCTCACGGAGTGTTTTTTATGTAATGGAAACGAAGTTTCCTATTACATAAAAAACCGTCTCAAGCTGTTGCTTGAGACGGTAATAAAATCTTATTATCGCGGTACCACTCATCTTGACCATCCGGTCCACTCTCTCATGTACTATCATACACGCCTGATTGATAACGGGTTCGGTTCCCGGTGACTCCTACTGCTGATACATGGCTCTGTATGCTTCATGTATGTTGTTCAGGTCACCCTCGAAAGTCCATTCAGTAAAATGATCCATACTGCAATCCCACCAGCTGCAGCTCTCTGTAATATCAACAGATTACTTACTACTCTTTCTCAACGGTTTTTCTTTATGGTGTTACTTTAATACATTAACGTATCTTTGTCAACACCTTTTTTATGTTTATGAAAAGTATACAAGTTCATCTTCCGGTTTTTCTGCCGGTGTCACTGAGATTGGATAAAGAACAGGTCCTTTTCCCTTGTACTCTTTTGCAAATTCCACATGCACTTCTGCTGTGATATTGATCCAGGATTTGTGAGGTATTTCATCTTCCCTGTCGTATTTTGTTTTGAAACCGATAAAGGTAACATCCTCCACACAGCAGGTCATTGCGAAACGTCCTGGAACCATAATTCCTTTTTTCAGTTTGTCTGGATTGTATACAAGTGCTAAGAAAGAAACTTTTTTGCCCTCATATTTTTTCGGATTCTCCTGACAATCCATATACCAGATGGCGTAATCTGCATCGGAAATTTCAATCTCATCCGCAGTAATGTCAAATGGCAGTTCCTCCGGTCTCTCATCAAGTGTTCCGTCCGCACGCTCATAGACAAGCTGTGCTTTCCGGTTTAATGCCTTGACATTTCTGCGGTATTTTCCCTTGTCTGTGCTGTCATCACAGCGATTGAAAATCACAACATCTGCCGAAAAAAGCTGTTCCATGATCATCGTGCGCATATTTGCAAGATACATATCGAATGTCGTTGCATCTACTGTGGCAAGCTGCTGCACGATCATCCAATGCTTCGGAAGCTCCATATCCATGAGCGTTCCCATCTGCCACGTTCCGTTGTACTCTAAGAATACCTGCTCCGGCTGGTACTCGGTATTTACTTTTTTCAAAAAGTCCTCTGTAAAATCTGCCTCACTGTCTACCATGACAAGTTTTACATTATTTTTTTCAAGTTCTTCATCCGTAAACTCTGCATCGCCGTCTTCACAGCAGATGACAAGGCTTTTTCCCTCTTTTGCAAAGCCCTGCTCAAATAAGGTGTCTTTGATGAGGGAGGTCTTTCCACTGTCCATAAAACCGGTAAATAAATATACTGGTATTTCGTTCATATATATTCTCCCTTATTAAATTCCGAATAACTCTTCTAATCTGTGTTCGTCAATGTTGCAGCCGATCACACAAAGTCTTCCTGTATAGTCAGGCTCACCGTCACGGAGTTCATACTCGCCCGGAACCATGTCAAAGTAAATCCAGGAACCATTCTCATCCTCTACCATTCCTTTGGCACGGAGGATTGTTCCGTAATCATCTGTCTCGCAGAGTGTCTTTAATACATCCTCAATCTTTTCCTTCGTGAATTTGTGAGGAGTCTCTTTGCCCCAGCTTGTAAACACTTCATCTGCATGATGGTGATGATGATCGTGGTCATGGCATCCGCAGGTGCAGTTCTCGTCATGTTCATGATGGTGCTCATGGTCGTGGTCATGGTCTTCATGATCGTGATGATGTTCATGTTCGTGGTCGTGATCTTCATGATCGTGATGGTGTTCATGGTCGTGGTCGTGATGATGCTCATGTTCTTCGTGATCGTGGCATCCGCAGGTGCAGTTCTCGTCATGTTCATGATGATGGTCGTGCTCATGCTCATGATCGTGGTCTTCATGGTCGTGGTCATGATGGTGATGTTCATGCTCCTCTGCCTCTTCTTTGGCATGCTGCTCAGCCATCAGTTTCATCTCAAGCGAATCTGCTCCCTCGATCACTTTTAAGATTTGTTCGCCTTTGATCGCATCCCATGCTGTTGTGATGATCGCAGCCTTCGGATTCAGTGACTGGATCTGTTTTACGCAAAGCTCTAACTGCTCGGGTGTTGCATTCTGGCTTCTGCTTAACACTACAACTGTAGCATATTCAATCTGGTTATTGAAAAATTCACCGAATGCTTTCATCTGTTTGCTTGCTTTTAAAGCATTTACGACAGTTACGAGTCCGTTTAATTTAACGTCTTCCTCTTTCTCGATATCGATCACAGACTTCATAACATCGGATAACTTACCGACACCAGATGGCTCGATCAGAATGCGGTCCGGATGATATTTGTCAATCACTTCGTGAAGATTCTTTCCGAAATCACCTACTAATGAGCAGCAGATACAGCCGGAATTCATCTCGGTGATCTGGATTCCTGCATCTTTTAAGAAACCGCCGTCGATTCCGACTTCACCGAACTCATTCTCGATCAGAACGATCTTCTCGCCCTTAAATACCTCATCGATCATTTTTTTAATAAATGTGGTTTTTCCTGCTCCTAAGAAACCGGAAATAATATCAATTTTTGTCATAATAAATCCACTCCTTTTTATGTCTTGATAATATGCAGAATGCAGATTATCATGGTTACATTGTATTATCTTTGTCTGCCCGGATCACACTTTCTGCCCGAACATTCCTATTTTACTCGATTATTTTACAAAATGCAAATTTTGTGCAATTTTTAATAATTATTTTATACCCTGTTTATTTTTATCCATTATATCCGAAAACACTTCTGCATATCCTTGTATGTACCGAGAACCAAAAGGGTATCTTCACTGCTTAGTTCCATATCCGGGCCAATCGCCATATTCATCTTTCCGTCTGTTTTGATCGCCAGAATACTGATGTTGTACTTTTTACGGATATCCAGTTCACCGATCGTTTTTCCGATCCAGCCTCCCGGCACCTCCACCTCAAAAATAGCATGAGAATCATCCACTTCGATATAATCATGGATATGATCTGCCGTATAGCGGATTGCTGCCCAGTTGGCGATCTGTTTTTCCGGATAAATGACCTCGTCTGCTCCGTTGCGAAGCAGGAACTTTGCCTGTACATCCCGCTCTGCACGCGATATGACCATTTTAGCGCCAAGTTCTTTCAAAAGAGAAGTTGTCTCCAGGGAATTCTGGAAATTGCCTCCGATCGTCACAAAACAAATATCATAATTTTTGATTCCAAGCGACTCCAGGAAATTCTCATTGGTACTGTCACCGATCTGTGCGTCTGTAACATACGGAAGAATTTCATTGACAAGATTTTCATTCGAATCCACAGCCATCACTTCATGTCCAAGCTCATTCAACTGGTATGCAACATGCTTTCCAAATCTTCCGAGTCCGATAAGCAAAATATTTTTCATTATAATTTTCTCCTTTATCCAACAGTTATTTTATCAAGCGGTCTTTTTGCCCCACTCTGGATTTTTACTGAAATTGCAGCATATATAAGTGTCAGTCCGCCAACTCTTCCAAGATACATCAAAACAACCAATATCAGATGTGATACCAGTCCAAGCTCCGTTGTGATCCCTAATGTAAGTCCTGCCGTGCCCACTGCCGATGCTGTTTCAAAAAGGCAATCCGATAATGCAACATGTTCTATCTGACTGATTGCAATTCCACCTGTGAAAAACAAAAAGAAATACAAAATAGCGATCGTTGCTGCATTTTTTACCACTGTGTTATCAAATCTTCTTCCAAAAACCTCTGTTTCTGCCTCTCTTCCAAATGTTGCAAATGCATTCAGTATCAGCACTGCGATCGTTGTTGTCTTCATACCTCCTGCCGTTGATCCCGGAGATCCACCGATCAGCATCATCAAAATCATGATTGCTTTGGAAGAATCGTTCATTGCACCAAGATCTGCCGTATTAAATCCTGCTGTTCGAAGAGTTACCGACTGAAAAAGAGAAGCCAGTATTCTTTTTCCCATAGAAAATCCGGCGAAATCACTCAGAAAGAAAAAAAGAGCCGGTAGTAAAATTAAAACAGCGGTGGTAACGAGGATAATCTTACTCTGCAGACGGTAACGTTTCAAGTTCCATTTGTTTGTACAAAAATCATCCCAGGTCAGAAATCCGATGCCACCGATCACGATCAAAAGCATGATCACAAGATTGATCAGTGGATTGGCAATATATCCTGTCAGAGATGGAAATGTCTGCCCTGCCGTTCCAAGTATGTCAAAACCCGCATTGCAAAAAGCCGATACCGAATGGAAGACTGACATCCAGATTCCCTTCCATCCATAGTCTTTGCAAAATACAGGAAGCATGAAAATGGCACCGACCAATTCGATCAGAAATGTTCCCTGTAGAATAAATTTCGTAAGCCGGACAATTCCACCTACCTTCGGTGCTGAAATTGCATCCTGCATCGTGCTCCGCTGCATTAACGAGATCTTTCTCCCCGATACCATTGAAAAAGATGCAACCACAGTGATGACTCCCAATCCACCGGTCTGGATCAGAAGTAAGATCACTGCCTGACCAAACGCCGACCAGTAGCTTCCTGTATCCACGACCACAAGTCCTGTCACGCAGACAGCTGATGTCGCAGTAAATAAAGTTTTATCAAACGGTGTCACAACTCCGGCAGAAGATGAGATCGGAAGCATTAAAATAATTGCTCCAAGTAATATCACACCTGCAAATCCAAATGCGATCATCTCAAACGATGACATTTTCTTTTTTTTACGGATAAGTTCCGGCATATCAATTCTCCTCTTTTTCTGCTGCTTTCATTTTATTTGTGGAACTGCATATTGTAAAGCTTTTCGTAAGTTCCCTTCCTGTCCATCAGTTCTTCATGTGTTCCTGATTCTTCGATACCATCCTCAGATAAAACAATGATCTTCTCTGCATTTTTGATGGTGGAAAGCCTGTGTGCAATTACAAATGTGGTACGGTTCTTTGCAAGTTTTTCCAGAGAATCCTGCACCACTTTCTCGCTCTCATTATCAAGTGCGGAGGTTGCCTCATCAAAAATAAGGATCGGTGGATTTTTAAGGAAAACCCTTGCGATGGACAATCGCTGCTTCTGTCCGCCGGAAAGCTTGATCCCGCGCTGTCCGATGTCCGTCTCATAACCATTTGGAAGCGACATGATAAACTCATGCGCATTGGCGTTTTTCGCTGCCTCGATGACTTCCTCTCTTGTCGCATCCGGTTTTCCGTAACGGATATTGTCAAAAACAGTTCCAACAAAAAGATACACATCCTGCTGCACAATGCCGATGTGGTCGCGCAGACTCTTTAAGGTGAGATCACGCACATCTTTTCCATCGATTTTTACTGCGCCGCCCGTCACGTCATAGAAACGTGGAATGAGGGAGCAGAGCGTACTTTTTCCTGCGCCGGAGGAACCGACTAATGCCATGTAAGCCCCCGCCGGGACATTTAAACTGATATGGTTCAACACTTTTTCCGTGTTTTCCTCATACTGGAATGAAACATTTTCAAAAGTAATATCTCCCTTTACATCCTTAAGTTCCACTGCATCTTTTTTGTCCTCGATATCCGGACAGATGGCGAGAATCTCCTGAAAACGCTCAAACCCGGTATAACCATTCTGGAACTGCTCTGTGAAATCAATGAGGGTGCGGACCGGATCCGTAAACACACTGATATAGAGCATAAATGTGACAAGGTCGCTGACATCCACACTGCCTTTTGCGATCAGCACCGTACCTGTCAGGATCACACTGACCTGAATGAGTGTCGTAAACGCTCCTAGCCCTGCCTGATAACTTCCCATGTAAAAATAGCTGTTTTTCTTGGCTGCAAGGAAACCGTCATTGCCTTGTTTAAACTTGCGGTTTTCAATCTCTTCGTTGGCAAAAGATTTTACCACCCGGATACCGGATAAGTTGTCCTCGATCTGCGCATTGATATCCGCAATTTTTACACGGTTCTGTTTGAATGCGAGACGCATTTTTTTATTCAGGACAAATGCATAGATCAGCATGAACGGCAATATTGCAAAGGCTGCAACTGCGAGCATTGGGCTGATGTTCACAAGAATGATCAGTGCTCCGGCGATTTTGATCACGGACAGAATGATGTTCTCAGGTCCATGATGCATCAGTTCGCTGATATCAAAAAGATCGGTTGTGATACGGCTCATCAGCTGTCCGACTTTCTGGTCATCATAAAACGAAAATGATAACTTCTGATAATGTGCAAAAATTTCCGCACGCATGTCATACTCGATTTTCGCTCCCATCACATGCCCGTAATTACAAATGTAGAATTTACTGTAACAGTCAACCGCCACCAGCGCAAACAGTCCAATGGCAATGTATGCTGCCTGATGCAAAATCTCTGCCGGCTCACGGTACACAAGATTGTAGGTCACATACCGCACGACCAGCGGAATGATCAGGGCAACCGCCGCAGAGAGCGTTGCAAAAAACATATCTGTCCAGAACACACGCATGTAAGGTTTATAATAGGTGAGCATTTTTTTCATGGTTCCACTTTTTTTCATAAATTCCGGTTCTCCTCTGCATAAGATAAGACTGATACATTTCTTTTATGCATCAGTCTCATTCAAATTCATATGATATTATTTTAGACGTAAAGCTGAAATTGTCAAGCTTTTCCCATACGCCGGATATGCTGCCTATTTTAATTCTTCTTTCTTCAACTTTAACTGAATTATTTATTTTTTTCTTTCAGTTTTAAGATATATTCTTCTGCTGCTTGTTCTAGTCGTTTCTGAATAGCTTCCTCTGATGGCAGTTGCGCTTTTATTTCTTGTAAACGAATATTATCGTAAGTCGCAACTCCCATAGGAGTCTCTATTCCCTGAAAAGCCCACTGAACCTCTGTCTGATCCTTATCTTTACATATCAGCAGACCAATTGTGGGATTATCGGATTCCGATTTCATTAACTCATTAACCGCATTTACATAGAAATTAAGTTTTCCTGCAAACTCTGGTTCAAATGATACAGCTTTTAATTCAACAACTACATAGCAACGAAGTTTAATATGATAAAAAAGCATATCTATTTTTCTTGTTTTACCGGCTACGATAATCTCTTTCTGTCTTCCTATAAAGGCAAATCCTGATCCAAGTTCTAACAAGAAGCGTGTAATATTCTGCTCCAACGCATCTTCCAACGCTTCCTCATCATATCCTGCCGGAAGTGATACAAAGCCGAAATCATAAATATCTTTTACGATTTCCTGTGCGAGTTTTCCTTGTATGGCTGGAAGCTTTTCCGCAAAATTAGTAAGTGCATTACCTGATGATTGATATAAATTAGCTTTGATACAGTCAACAAGTATACTTCTACTCCAACTTTCTTCTATTGTTTTTCTTACATAGAATAGAGCTTCTTCTATTGTTTTACATTTTGTTACTATTTCCACATGATGTCTCCATGGTACAAATCCGAAGATTGCAGGAAATTCTATTTCTGCACCAGCTTGGTGCAATTTTTGATCTACGCCGATTTCTGCACCAACCTGTTGCAGTTTTAAACTATTCAAATCAAGATTATTCTCAATAGTATGAGCAAGTTCTAAAAACGTATCACTTGAAGAATAGAACAAATACCATTTTTTCATATTCCAAAGATTTCTTGCTGAAAAGCCTGCTGCATCAGGAAATTCGTTTTGTAAATCGAGACTTAATTGCTCTACAATTCCTTTTCCCCACTTCTCTTCCGCTTTTCTTTCTACTAAATCCCGCCCCAATTGCCAATTAAAGTAAAGTCGTTCTGTATTAACTTTAACCGCTGCTTTTATCTGTGTAGATATATAGCGTTGTTTCACATCATGAATCCAATTTACATAATCAGAATCCAAATTAATATCATGCGATTTCACCATACGAGGTTTTGTTTCTTCAGACATATGTTTCCCCATTTCTTCTTGATTTTTCATTCAAAATTTTAATCAATAGTGTGCGGAACATTACCGCTCACCAATCTCCTCTATACGCCGGATATGCTGCCTATTTTCTCTTTTCAAACCCGTACACCCATTTTCCACGCAAAAATAAAGCAAGGAAAATGACTGAACTAATACTCCAGGTCAATGGATACGCCCAGAAGATCACGCGGATGTCCGGGATAAAATGAACCGTAACCGTGATATAGCTTACACGGAACAGACACCATACACACAGCATAACGATCATCGGAACCGATGCATTTCCCGAACCACGAAGCACCGCAGCGATGCAGTGGGAAAAAGCCAGCAGAAAATAGAACAACGCAATGGTTCTCGACTGCATAACTCCATAATGTACTACGTCCGGTTCACTGTTAAAGGCTGCAATAAGCACCGGTGCGGCTGTATAAATCACAACTCCGATCAATTCTGCAATGATGATCGAACAGAGAACGCCAAACCTCGCTCCTTTTTTTGCACGGTCATACTGCTTTGCACCAAGGTTCTGGCTGACAAAAGTGGTCAGCGCCATCGTAAAACAGGTCACCGGCAGAAACGCAAATCCTTCGATTTTGGAATAAGATCCACATCCTGCCATCGCCATTTTCCCAAATGCATTAATATTTGTCTGCACAAAAACATTCGCAATGGCGATCACAGAATTCTGAAAACCGGACGGCACACCGTTTTGTATGATCTGCCACAGCATCTGGCTGTCAAAACGGATTTTATTTAACTGAAGCCTATATTCTTCTTTTGCTCTCAGAAGATGGATCAGACATAAGAATGCACTTATAAATTGGGAAATCGCTGTTGCCAAAGCGGCTGCACCGACTCCCATCCCCAATCCTGAAATAAAGAAAATATCCAGCACCACATTGATACAGGAAGAAATGATCAGATAAATCAGCGGATGTCTGCTGTCTCCAACCGACTGCAAAATCCCTACAAAAATATTGTACATGATCACTCCGATAGAGCCTGCAAAATAAGTGCGGAAATAGGTGATAGATTCCGGAAGCACCTCTGCGGGTGTTCCCATCAGCACCAGGATCTTCGGTGCTAAAAGCATGCCGATCACTGTCAATGCAATTCCTGCTGCAATTCCAAACGCAACCGTTGTGTGGATTGCTTTCTCCAGATTTCTCCTGTCTTTCGCTCCATAATATCTGGCAATTACAACACCTGCACCCATTGCGATGCCATTGATAAATCCAACCATCAGAAAAATCAGATTCCCGGATGAGCTGACTGCCGCCAACGCATTGCTGCCGAGATAATTTCCTACGATCAGTGAATCTGCCGTGTTATACAATTGCTGAAACAAATTTCCAAGAAACAGCGGAATCGCAAATAAAATAATTTTTCTGGAAATGCTTCCCTCTGTCATTCTTGTTTTATCTTCTGCTCTCATCATTACTTCCTCGTATCTTTTTCTGCCCTGCGCTCTGACTCTAATAATAGGTACTATCTATAGTATAGTTTTTTTCGTGTAAAATCAACAAGTTTTGAGGATTATAAGAGATTTGGATTGAACAAAATCTTGAGTTACATAACTAATGCTGCTCCATATAATCAATAAATTCCGGAGTCTTAGACCAGTACTTAATCCCCCAATTTTCAAAATTCCATTCATCCATGTAATTGTTACATTCATAGTCAATATAAAAGATCTTTTCATCTTGTACAATGAAATTAGTCGGAAAATAATCGATATTCAAGCCTGCATCATATACTACTTTTGCCATTTCTCTCATTTGCACCAAATACAAATCTTTCATTGTATCATTTTTCACTAAATCATATATAGTTGGTCCATCAATATACTCTTTTAATATTCTTTCATTTGCTACATCAATGTCTAACATTCTTGGAATTCTGATTCCTGTCTGCAGCAGTCTGTTATAATCATTTTGTTCTGCTTCGATTTTATTGCCAAATGAGTAATATTCACACGGCTCATGGTGTATCTGCTTTAACACATAAAATTTACCTTCCCGTTCTGCCAAATAGGAATAACCACCTTTTCCATGTCCTAATAACTTCACAATTTTATATTCTTTCTTATTTACATTCATAACATCCTGCATTATCGTACCTCCCATAACCATATCATATAGATAAATTCATGTTCTGAAAAGCAACCTGCTGTTGCCATGCCCTGTCTATATAATTAGATCAGCACTCTTTGGTCATGACTTTCTTACACCAGGTTCTTGTCTTACAGTGAGGACATTTTAAGTACCTTGTGCTTAATAAATGCATTCCCATATTATATTGCATAAATGTCGGAGTAAACAGTTCATTACAATTCCTGCATTTAAAATATCCTATCTTCCTGTCTCCCCACATTGCAACATATAAGCCAACGCCAAACACACTTATCGCAATCACCATCAGCACCATCTTAATTGGTAATGTAATCACATCTGTGTAAAAACAAACCACTAATAGTAATGTCACAAACGTAATTGTTGATATTACACCAATCATTGTTGTTAATAATAATTTCTGCTTATTCTCTTCCTTTTCCCTAATCATATTCACCATATTTTCCTCCGCTTTTTTCTTATAATTTTGCTGGGAAATTCTCTCTCCGGTCAGAAGTTCATTTACTGTTATTTCTAATTCATTACACAATGGTAACAGCAGTGATGCTTCCGGAAAGCCGTTTCCACACTCCCATTTCGATATTGTTTTATCACTGATTCCCAACAATTCAGATAATTGTTTCTGTGTATACCCTTTTGCCTTTCTTTCATCAGAAAGAAACTTTCCAATTTTTACCTGATCCATTGTTTTCCTCCTTTCTGACCACAGAATAGTATATAAAATAGATGTTTTACACCCACGGAACGTAGAAAATGGTGAATATATGCGGATTCTACGCTTCGTAGAGTATTGTCTTTTTACTTTTTGCTAAATTTTTTCCATCTACCTCGCCGATAAATTTTTCTATCAGTCTGTTTACTTCATCCGGCTGATCCGTATTGGAATTATGACCAGCATTTTTTATCCATTTAAGCGGTATACCTTCTCTCTGATGCCATTTTTTATTGTAGCTTTTGGCTGAGCCCGCTCTATCCTTTTCGCCACAGATAAGAAGTGCCGGACAACTGATACGATATGGCAGATCTGCTTTGATTGCCTCAGCAAGCATTCTGTACCCAAAGCCGGCAAGCCTTGCATATTCTTTCGGATCTGCATCATAGGACATCATCATCTTCCGCATAAGATTCTGACCATAATCCGTCTCTGCGCATCCTCTTGAACCAGCCCTAAGAAGTGCTTTCCATGGATATATCTTATATAATGGCTCTGCTCTTTCAAGAAGCCATATTTCCATTGCTGTCATATAAGACTTCTGGAGCGGGGCAGAATCAATGGAGATAAAGCCCTTTATCTTATCCGGATATAATTCCATATACATCTGAGCCAGATATCCACCCATAGACTGACCGATAATGATTGGATTATAAATTTCTTCTTTTGCTAAGATTTCATCAAGCCACTCTGCCATGTCAGACAGACTGTAATTATTCGTAAATGGTCTGGATAATGCATGTGATGGTGCATCCCATACAAACACATTCTGTTTATTATAAAAATATTCTATCTGCTTCTCAAAAAGCCTGTGATCTGCTGTAAGTCCCGGCAAAAACACTAACGTAATTTTCTGCTTGTCTATTATATTTACAAAATAATGGATGCAGCCACAGGATGTCTTATAACTGTTTTCTATCATTTTCCGTACCCTTTCCATAAACTATTTCCCAATGATTTATCATTTCCAGATATTCCTGCTCAAAAGCTGTTACATACTTGGATATTCCGGCAAATCATAAAATTTTTCATTCATAAGCTGCCTCCTTGACCGATTCGGTTAATGCAAGTATATACCCATTGACCGATTAACGGAAGACCTTACTCTCTTGCTTTTTACTTTAAAAATCGATAGGAATATAGGTGTTACAGTCGAGAAAAGACCGAAAAAAGAAATGGTCATCGATGCTGCTTTTGAAATCGCACGAAATGGCGGAATGGAGTAGGTTATGGTTAAAACTATTTTTATCGAAGAATATGTTCAAACAATTCTTTATCATCTTTATGCAAATACATCATCCAACCTCAATTCGTAATAATATTTAAATATTGCAATCGGAAACTCTCTTATATAATTATCCACGTCATTTTTTGTGATGCCATGTATCCGCACAAATCGAGATACTTTATCATGGACCACATCATAGCTTTCATCCAGATACATATCCAGATTTTTTAATAATTCTTGTTCATTATGGTAATCAGGGGATGATACGCCTGAAAGACGAAAGAAGATTGAAGTATGGGACCTTTCGGGTTTTGAGATGGAATGCTGATAACTGGATTATTTATAAAAATGCATAGATAAAAAAGTTAAAAGCGAAATCTCTGTACCGATTGTTATTTTGTATACACAATCTCATCTGTTATGTTATAATTCAATATAATACTTCATGTCTAAAAGAAAGGAGTTTACGAATGAAGAACTGGAAATTAGGTACTAAAATCACGCTAGGCATTACCATCATCGTAATCATTTGCATGAGCCAGCTTTACCTTACTGCAAATAAGACAATGACTGGCATGATGCAGGAATCTGAGCTTAATGTTATGAAAAATACCCTGAATGCCCAAGCAAGTCTGCTCAACGAATACGTCGCACGTCAGGAATCTATCCTCACTGCTTACAGTAAAACACCTTGTGTCCGCGACTTTTTAAAGGATGTCAATAATTCTGAGCAGCAGGCAATCGTGCAGAGCTATACAGAGGACTATTATAGCGGTCTTAACAACTGGGAAGGTATTTATATCGGTGAATGGAATACGCACATCGTTGCTCATTCCAATTCAAAGGTAATCGGAATGACTACCCGTGAAGGTGATAGTTTAAAAGCCCTGCAAGATGCCATGACACAAAGAAACGGTCTGTATGATGCCGGTATTATTGTCTCCCCTTCCTCCGGTGAACTTATTTTATCCATGTACTGCCCTGTATTTGATACAGATGGAAAAACAATCCTTGGATATGTAGGCGGTGGACCATTTGTAGAAGAGCTTGAAAAACAGTTATATGATTTAAAAAGCGAAAATGACACCCTCCGCTACTATATGATCAATACCGAAACTAATATGTACATTTTTGCAGACGACAGCAGTTTGATTGCCACCGATATTCAGGATGATATGCTGTTAAACATTATTGATAAAATTAAATCCGGCGAAACCAGTGGTGATCTTAACTACAAAGAAGGTTCCGATTCTTTTGTGGCAAGCTATCAGTCTATCGCAGAACATGGCTGGGCAATGGTTTCTTATGACAGTGAAGAGAACATTTATGAGAACGTCCACAAAAATATGCGCATCTTAGGTCTGATATGTATCATCTTCGTTTTAATCATCAGTGTACTGGCATTTATCACAATTGCAATCAGTGTCAGACCTCTGTTATATGTCGAAGATGCAATTATCCAGCTTAGCAATTTAAAACTTGAAAAGAGCAAACGTCTTACTCCTTGGATTAATACCAAGAGTGAAATTGGAAAAATTGCAACTGCAATGAATTCTTTATATGATGCACTCAGTGGCATCATTGCCACTTTATCTGACTGTTCAACATCACTTAGCAGCTCTGCGACCGCAATGCAACGTTCTTCAGAAACACTGCTTAGTTGTGTGGCAGACAACTCAAAATCCACGCAGACATTTGCAAAACATTCAGAAGATATTAACACTACTGTAAACGATGTAGGACAGCAGATTTCCGAAATGACAATGGTTGTTTCTGATATTGAAGAACGTATCCGTCAGGGTAATGTCCACAGCAGCGAGTTACTTCAAAAAGTGGAAAAAATGCAGACCTTAGCTAATAATTCCATGGTAAATACAAATACCCAGATTGCAGAAAATCAAAAAGCTATCGAAAATGCAATGGAAGAATTACAATCATTAATGCGAATTGATGAAATGGCATCTCAAATTTTAGACATTACAAGCCAGACAAACCTTCTGTCCTTAAATGCTTCTATTGAAGCTGCAAGAGTTGGAGAGGCTGGAAAAGGATTTGCTGTAGTTGCAGGCGAAATCGGTAACCTCGCATCTAATTCATCCAAAACAGCCACAGATATTCAGGCTATCTGTAATGAAACTAAAAACAATATATCACATGTCAAAACTTGTTTCGATCAGATTATTTTCTTCCTGCAAAATGACGTCCAAACACAGTTTACAGAATTGGTTCAGGAAACCCAGGATTACTACCAATCCATTCAGGAAATTCAGGCTATTATATCCGAAATTGCAGAAGAGTCTGAAACCTTTGTCAACACAGTACAAAATATTCAAAACCAGATCCATGCTATTTCAGATGTTCCTGATTCCGACCATATCAGCAGTCAGGATATCTTAGAAAAGGCAAGACAAACAGAAGAAACGACACAGGAAATGTCCGTTATCGTAAATCATAACAAAGAAAATGCGTTGGAAATTAATAATATTGTAGAACGCTTTTCCTGAAAAAATGACATTTTCTCCTTTTCCCTGAACGAAAAAATCGCTCAGACTAGATTATTTAATCTAATCTGAGCGATACTTCGTCAGGCCTGTTTGCATCTCTGTAAATCACCTTTCGGTACCCGTCTGGTGCTCAGAGCACCCAGAGGATATATCCATTCCGTTCCTTACAAATTACAATCTATTTTCACACAATCCATTAATTTCATCAATATCAGCCTTAACTCTACTAATATCCAAATAGCAGCACAGGATTAAAACAACACCACACATTCCAGCCAAAACATAGACAGGAAGCTGATTAACCCAATTAAATGCATACCCAAATATCAGAACAGCTGCTAATACCAGAAGATAATGAAGCAGTATACCAAGATAAATATTTGCAATATCAATCTTATACATGCCCAATTTTTCAAAAGAGTGATTTTTACGTACATTCTCTCCGTTCTCCAGATAACTGCCGATAAAATCTATCCCCTGATTCAGTTGATTCCTTTTTCTTCCAACATTCCGCTTCCATTATCTGATATAATAAAATGATATGTCTCATACCAATCAATTTGTTAATTATTCTGTGAACAGTTTGCTGCATCAATTGCAATGACAAGCATCAACGCCATGATTTCATCCGCCTATTTCCACCTCAAAGTGCGGTATGAACAATGTAAAATTCTGTTTTATTATTCCAATCTCGTTGCCCTGCATATCACTGACATGGATTCTGTGAAGCAAGGCAAAGATCTCATTTTTGACAAAATATTTTGGATTGCCATTCTCATCATAGACATCGTAAGTGTCTGACCACGAAAAAACACGTTGTTTAATCAATAGCTTCATCGCATACGCCTCCTTAATAATAATCTTCTGAAAAATAGTCACTGTCGAGCTGTTTTATCCGATAGGTATACTGGGTAGAAACGCTCTTTCACATACGTGATACGATTCGTATCATTCTCGCAAGTTCCATCCTTTCCAGATATCTGGCTGATAACCAAGTGTTGATTGCTTTCCGCTTCTTACTACTGGTGTTTTAATTACCAGTGGATTCTCAAGCACCTTTTCGAGCTTATCTTCATCTGCGATATACTTAATAAGAGCAAGTAAATCCTTGTCCTTGCCATCCCAGTTAACCATATTTTCTAATCCACCATTTGCCTGAGCTACTGAATTAAATTCTCCTTTGCTCATACCTTTTTCTTTCATATCAATGAACTGATACTTTATGCCCCGCTCCTTGAAAAAACGCTCCGCCTTCTTAGTATCATTGCATTTCTTTGTTCCAAATATCTGTATATTCAT
>OBRR01000128.1_pt1 | contig 23230 bp, 12 predicted proteins | sample 1494901 | NCBI WGS metagenome assembly OBRR01 (sample SAMEA3360689, study PRJEB22359) | human gut metagenome | biome: ENVO:urban biome; feature: ENVO:human-associated habitat; material: ENVO:feces | place: Bangladesh | collected 2011
TTATCACTTATAAAACCGATGATACCAAGAGTAAATGGTACCATCGGTTTTTTATTTATGAGTCCACTTTAAAAAGTGGGTTCTATTTAAATTAAACAAAACACTTTAAGATGCGTCAATGTCATGAAACGCCGATTTATAGGGTTTTACAAATCTTGTTTTGAGATTTCTTTCGTCTCATTTCGAGGCGTTTTGACCCGAAATTAGAACATTTTGGAATGATGCAGCATAGACTTTGCAACTTGGTTGCAGAAGATTTGCCGTAACTTTGCACCATAATAAATAATGTACTATAAAAATATAAAGATTATGGGCAAATGTAAATGTTGTCATACTCATGAGCATAGCCACGGTCATGAGCATGGACATGATCACCACCATCATGAGCATGGCGAAGGAAGACTGAGAGGAAAGCTGTTGCTGCTAGCGGCAACAGTTTTCCTGCTTATAGGAGCAGTGGTAGTGGAGCACAACACAAGTCTTGCCACATGGCAGTTGCTACTTGTGTATCTTGTGCCATATCTGTTGATAGGTCATGACACACTTGGCGAGGCATTGGAGGGAATAGCCAAGGGCGACATGTTCAACGAGGACTTCCTCATGTCTGTAGCTACGATAGGAGCCTTGTGTATAGGCTTTTTGCCGGGAGCCGAGACACAGTTTGCCGAGGCAGTGTTTGTGATGCTCTTCTTCCAAGTGGGCGAACTCTTCGAGGGTTATGCCGAGGGCAGGAGCCGTGAGAGCATTTCGCATCTGATGGACATACGTCCGGATGTGGCAAATGTGGAGCGTGACGGAACGGTAGAGTCAATCAAACCAGAGGAAGTAAGGGTGGGCGAGACAATAGTAGTGCGTCCGGGCGAGAAGATACCTCTTGATGGAATAATTGTAGAAGGCACCACATCGCTCAACACAATAGCCCTGACAGGCGAGAGTTGTCCGCGAGATGTAGAGGAAAGAGACGAAGTAGTGTCAGGTTGCATCAATCTTACGGGAGTGATACGCGTGAAGACAACGAAGACATTCGGCGAGAGCACAGTATCCAAGATAATCCGACTCGTGGAGAGTGCCGATGAGAACAAGTCGCGCAGTGAGTCGTTCATCACACGTTTTGCGCATGTCTATACCCCGATAGTAGTGTTTGCGGCATTGGCATTGGCCTTCATTCCGCCCTTCTTCTCGGCAGAAGGTTATGGCACAGCATTCTCCACATGGTTGTATAGAGCATTGATATTCCTCGTAGTCTCTTGTCCTTGCGCCTTGGTCATCAGTGTACCGCTGTCGTTCTTCGGAGGCATCGGAGCTGCATCGCGCAGAGGAATACTCATCAAGGGCAGTGGATATATGGACACATTAGCCAACCTTGGCACAGTAGTGTTCGACAAAACAGGTACACTGACCCATGGTGAGTTTGCTGTAGAGGCAGTGCATCCGAGTGATTTCGACGAGCATGAGCTATTGCATCTTGCAGCCCATGTGGAGCATTTCACCACCCATCCCATAGGAGCTGTCCTGCGTGATGCCTTCCCTTCGGAGGCAACCGATGGTTGCAAGATAGAAGATGTGGAGGAGATAGCCGGTCGAGGAATACGCGCCAAGGTATCAGGTCGCACGGTATGCGTGGGTAACGGAAAGATGATGGAAGACATAGGCTTGGAAGCCCACAACTGTCATTTGGCAGGCACAATCATTCATGTGGCTGTCGACGGCAAGTATGCCGGACACATTGTCATCAACGACAAGATAAAGGAGGACAGCGCTGAGGCTATAGCCTCGCTGAAACGTCTTGGTGTGGAGAAAACGGTTATGCTCACTGGCGACCGTGAAGCCGTAGGCAAGGATGTGGCAGAGCGTTTAGGATTGGATGAATACCATGCCGAACTCCTTCCTGCCGACAAGGTGGCCCATGTGGAGCGGTTGATAAGTGAAAAGACCGAAGGAAAGAGTCTTGCTTTTGTCGGCGACGGCATAAATGATGCCCCGGTGCTTAAGCGGGCTGATGTGGGCATAGCCATGGGTGGCCTTGGCAGCGATGCAGCCATTGAGGCAGCCGATGTGGTGCTCATGGACGATAAGCCGTCGAAGATATCAACAGCCGTAGGCATAGCACGCCGTACAATACTTATAGCTCGCGAGAACGTGGTGTTTGCCATTTGCGTGAAAGTGGCAGTGCTTCTGCTTGCAACCGTAGGCCTTGGCAATATGTGGATGGCAGTGTTTGCAGATGTGGGCGTGACGGTATTGGCAGTGCTTAACGCAATGAGGACATTGAGCAAAAAATGACGATATTAGTATACTCATTTCCGCTATGTGGGAACTTGCGGAGACCTATGCAGATATATACATACAAAAAAATGAGGAGAGTACCGAAGCATTCTCCTCATTTTTTGCATGTATGCAATTACTGCTGTTTAGTATTCCATTGAGAATGTTATGCCGCGACGCATCATGTCGTTGGCAGTTGACTTAAGGCGAACGAGGAAGTCCTCATACGAAGGCTTGTTCTTTGTCCATCCTGCCTCGGCAAGAGCAACGGCACGTGGATAGGCCTGATAGTAGATGCGCTCGGGAGTTGTTATGCACTCGCTCCAGAGAGTTCCTGCCACACCAAAGAGGTTGTTCTTCTCGAAGTTCTCGTCATTGCCCCATGAAGGGTCGAGAGAGTAGGTGGCCTTGAGTGATGTTGTAGGCATACCCCAGTTCACTTCAGGCATGTCGCCCTTGGCCATAGGATAGTCGAAGTAGCAATGCTCGCCAGGGCAGAGCATGATGCGTGCGTTGTTCTCCACGGCAGCATCAAGAGCCTTCTGTGTGAGTCCGTGACGCCAAGCGAATGTTACGCAACCCGGCTGAATCTTCTTAAAGTCGGTCTCATACCAGAACATAGGAGTCTTGTGGTAGGTGTCGCGCAAGAGTTCGATGATGCGGTCGAAGAGATAACCCTGCAATTTCCAGTTCTCCGAACGGTCGGTGGTTGTGATGCCGAGCTTCTGCTTCAAGGCCTGACACTTAGGACAGTCGGTCCAGCAGTCGAGGGCAGGATTGCCTGCCTCGTCGCCACCAAGATGGATGTATTTCGACGGGAAGATGTCGGCAATCTCCTTGAACACATTACCCAAGAACTCGTAAGTGAACTCATTGCCTGGGCAAAGAAGCTCGTTGGAAACACCGCAAGTGGTGCGGATAGGCACCTGGCGCTGGTGGCATGTGAGTTCAGGGAACACGCTGATAGCAGCAACCTCATGACCAGGCATCTCAATCTCAGGCACAATCTCAACGTGATATTGTGCGGCAAACTTCACCAAGTCGCGCATCTGCTCCTGAGTGTAATATCCCTTGTAAGGTCTCTGCAAGTCGTCCTGACCCCAACGTGATGAGGCCTGTTCAGTAAGCTGCGGATACTTCTTTATCTCTATACGCCAAGCCTGGTCGTCGACCAAGTGCAGGTGAAGAGCGTTGAGCTTATAGCGAGCCATTTCGGGGATAAAGGCTTTCAGTTCGTCAAGCGGAATGAATGTACGGGCAGGGTCGACCATCAACTCACGTACATGAGTGCGTGGAGTGTCCTTGATTGTGAGCTGAGGAATGGCATCAACACATTCCTTATTGCCCGAACCAAGGAGAATCTGGTCGAGAGTCATCAATCCCCAGAACACACCGCGCGGAGTCTTACCCTTGATGTTCACGCCCTTAGAGTCTACAGTGAGAGTGTATGCCTCGTCATCCTCGAGTGAAGAGTCGATATCAAGGAAGAGTTGCAAGCCACGCTGACGGCTGTTCACTATGTTGCCGATGCGGTTGCTGAGCATTTCGCGGGCACGCTCCACCTCATTGTTCAATATAGTGCCAGCACCATCATTGTGCGAAACAACGATATTCCAAGCAGTCTGCACGTTCAGAGTCTTGGCACCCTTCTGTATTGTGAGCACCTGCGGCATAGGAGTGAGACATTTTGTAGGGTCGCTCACCTCGTTGGCCATCTTAGGCTCTGCATAGAAACGGCTCCATCCGGCAGCCTTCATATAAGCCTTCTCGCTACCCTTAGGAACGATGAGCTTCACGCTGCCCGGCTCAATGCCATAGAAAGAAGAAACGGCAGCCTTGGGCGGTACCTTAGAGTTCACCTTGACGGTCTTCAAGCCCGACAAACGTGAGAAAGCATATTCGCCAATGACAGGCGCTCCCTCGATAGTAAGCTCCGAAATGCTCTTGCATCCCGAGAAAGCGGCGTTGCCTATAGTCTCTACCGATGCAGGGATAGTGATGTCCTGGAGTTTGTCGCAAGCAAAGAAAGCCTGGGTGCCTATGGTCTTCAGCACTTTAGGCAGAGCGATGCCCTCAAGCTGATGGCATGAGTGGAAAGCGTTTTTAGGAACGTCGGTGCTATGAGCATCGGCAAGGTCGATGTTGCGCACCTGGAAACACAGGTCGCGCATCTGACGATAGTCGCCTTTGCGTTCAGTAGAAAGTTCACCCGTGAGTTTCAAGTTCACAGCCATTGACTTCTGCTCCGGCTTAAGGTCGTTCATTCGAGCGACAGTCTGAGCCGAGACAGCTGCCGACACGATAGCAGCGGCAGAAAGTAGAAAGAATCTTTTCATTTGTTGTTTAGATTGTTGTTTATAATTACAACTGCAAATTTACAGTCTTTTTCCGAAATAAACGACATTAAGCCACACTAACTTAGTGGCGATGGCTATACAAGCCCGTCGATATGCTTCTTAAGTTCCTTCAGTTCCTCGCGCACACTAATCAGAGTGGCAAGTATGTCGGCATTCTTGTCAACACCGGCGCGGTTCTTGTTAAGCATCTTGCGTGCGGCGGCAATCTTGAATCCTCGCACCTTCACGAGGTTGTGTATCACGCGAATTTGCTCAATGTCCTTCTCCGTATACTGGCGCACATTCTGTCCTACGGTCTTAGGTTTCAGATGAGGAAACTCCGTCTCCCAATAGCGCAATGTCGACTCGCGCACGTCGAACATCTGTGCCACTTCCTTGATGGAATAGTAGAGTTTCACGTTCTTGTTGGTGTTCAGTGCCATATTATTTATTAATTTATTTGCAAAAATAACCAAAACGGAGTATCTTTGCAAATGTTTTAGAAATAAATAAACAAATATAGATAACATATATACAATATGATGACAGCTAACGAAATCCGCGACTCGTTCAAGAAGTTTTTTGAGTCGAAAGGACACACCATCGTGCCAAGTGCTCCGATGGTAATCAAGGATGACCCAACATTGATGTTCACCAACGCTGGTATGAACCAGTGGAAAGACATCATTCTCGGCACACGAGAGCCAGAACCACGCCGCCGTGCCGACACTCAGAAGTGCCTCCGTGTGAGCGGCAAGCACAACGACCTCGAAGAGGTAGGCCACGACACCTATCACCACACCATGTTCGAGATGCTCGGCAACTGGTCGTTTGGTGACTATTTCAAGGAAGGAGCCATCGACTATGCCTGGGAATATCTCGTAGACGTACTTAAGCTTAATCCTGCCGACCTCTACGTAACAGTGTTCGAGGGCTGCAAGGAAGAAGGACTCTCACGCGACGATGAGGCTGCATCATATTGGGCAAAGCACGTGCCTGCCGACCATATCATCAACGGCAACAAGCACGACAACTTCTGGGAAATGGGCGATACAGGTCCTTGTGGTCCCTGCTCTGAGATTCACCTCGACTCACGTACACCCGAGGAGAAAGCCAAGACTCCAGGACGTGAACTCGTAAACAAGGACGACCCACAGGTGATAGAGATTTGGAACATCGTGTTCATGCAGTATGAGCGCAAGGCCAATGGCTCTCTTGTTCCGCTGCCTATGCACGTGATTGATACAGGTATGGGATTCGAGCGTCTTGTTCGTGCCATGCAGGACAAGCACTCCAACTACGACACCGACATCTTCCAGCCAATCATCAAGGAAGAGGAGGCTATTACAGGTCTTAAGTATGGTGTAAGCGAAGAAACCGACGTGGCAATGCGCGTATGTGCCGACCACTTGCGTGCTGTAGCCTTCTCTATTGCCGATGGCCAGTTGCCTTCTAACGCCAAAGCAGGCTACGTAATCCGTCGTATCCTACGCCGTGCTGTGCGCTACGCTTACACATTCCTCGGACAGAAGGAGGCATTCATCTATAAGCTCATCCCCGTATTGACCCGTGAGATGGGTGAGGCATTCCCAGAGCTCAAGGCTCAGCACGACCTTATCCTCCACGTTATCAAGGAAGAGGAAGACTCATTCCTGCGCACACTTGAGAAGGGTATCAACCTCCTTTCTTCGGCAATGGAAGAGCTTAAGAAGCAGAACAAGACACAGCTCGACGGTGTTCAGGCATTCCGCTTGTTCGACACTTACGGTTTCCCGCTCGACCTTACCGAGCTTATCTGCCGTGAGAATGGCTTTACTGTTGACGAGGCTGAGTTTAATGCCGAGATGCAGAAGCAGAAAGACCGTGCACGCAATGCTGCGGCTGTAGAGAATAGCGACTGGGTGATACTTCGTGAGGGCGAGCAGCAGTTCGTAGGCTACGACTACACTGAGTACGAGTGCCATATCCTGCGCTACCGCAAGGTGACACAAAAGAAGAACACATATTTCGAGCTTGTACTCGACAACACTCCTTTCTATGGTGAGATGGGTGGTCAGGTAGGCGACAATGGTGTTCTTGTAAGCGAGGACGAGACAGTTACCATCACCGACACAAAGCGCGAGAATGGTCAGTCAATCCATATTGTTAAGGCCCTGCCTAAGAATCCGGAGGCCGACTTCATGGCTTGTGTTGACGTAGACGCTCGTGAGGCTTCAGCAGCAAACCACACTGCCACTCACTTGCTCGACTATGCCTTGAAGCAGGTGCTTGGCGACCATGTGGAGCAGAAGGGTTCGTTCGTATCGCCAACAACATTGCGTTTCGACTTCTCTCATTTCTCTAAGGTGTCCGACGAGGATCTCCGCAAGGTAGAGCGCATTGTCAACGACCTTATCCGTCAGGATCTTCCGCTTGACGAGCATCGTGACACTCCATTCGAGGAGGCTAAGAAGCTTGGTGCTATTGCCCTCTTCGGTGAGAAGTATGGCGACAAGGTGCGTGTTGTACGCTTTGGTCCGAGCTGTGAGTTCTGTGGTGGTATTCATGCAAAGTCAACAGGTTGCATAGGATTCTTCAAGATTATCTCAGAGAGCAGCGTTGCAGCAGGCATCCGCCGTATTGAGGCAAAGACAGGTAAGGAGTGCGAGGAGTTGATGTATAATGTAGAGGACGCATTGAAGGCCATCCGTGCATTGTTCAACAACGCTAAGGACTTGCAGGCTGTCATCGGTAAGTATATCGAGGAGCACGATGCAATGAAGAAGAACATCGAGCAGTTCCAGGCTCAGGCTGTGGAGCGCACCAAAGCAGAGCTTATACAGAAGGCTCGCGAGGTGAACGGTGTTAAGGTTATCACTGCCGTGTTGCCTATGGAGCCGGCTGCTGCCAAGGACTTGATGTTCAAGCTCCGTCAGGCAGTAAGCGAGAACATGCTTGCTGTTATTGGTACTGTAGCTAACGACAAACCAATGCTTAACGTAGCAATGAGCGACGACCTTGTTAAGGAGCACTCACTCAACGCTGGTCAGATGGTTCGCGAGGCTGCCAAGCTTATCCAAGGTGGTGGTGGCGGTCAGCCTCACTTTGCCCAGGCAGGTGGCAAGAACAAGGATGGCTTGTCGGCTGCTGTAGACAAGGTAGTTGAGTTGGCACAGCTGTAATAAAAATCTGTATAAAAGGCAATATAATCAGTGTTGCCGAATAAAATAAAAGGAGGTTGAGCGGAAACAGCTCAACCTCCTTTCGTATTCATACTCCAGCCAACTCTTCATGCAAGGCGAAAAGGAGATACAATGGGATAATGGTTTGACTCACCCCATCCTCGTACTATTACTCGGCAAGCATAAACTTCCGTGCATCTTCACCCTCAATGCCGTTCTGCTTAAGGATGTCGGCAAGCGAAGCGTAGTTCTTGCGGAATGTCTCCACAATCTGCTTCTGCTTTTCGGGGTTGTAGGTCATTGCTATTCCGGCAGACTCCATTGTTCCGAGTGGCTCGGCAAACACAATGCCCGGGTTGTGATATTTCACGGCAATGCAGTTCTGCTGAATATGGCGGAACTTGCCGATGAGTCCGTCTGTCAGAACGGGGGCATCCTTCGCATAGACCACTTCTATAGTCTTTTCATTCGAGCAGTCGGTCTCCGGAATGTCAACCATCAGGCTGAGGTTGTTGCCGTCGTATTCAAAATCGGTCTGCTTTCCGTCCACTACGACCTTCTCAGGCACTGCCGACGCCACGAGCTTCAAGCGGTATTGGCGGTGTGCAGGCATTCCGCTGTACTCCCCTTTACGTGCTCCTATACTTACACGCAATGTGCCTTCGGCTGAATGTGTGGCAGACAGCAAGGTAGAGGCATAAGCTGTGGCATACTGCTTGTCGTTGCCGTTGTCCTCATACATTACGAACTGTGCATCTACGTTGCCCGGATATACCGTCACGGTGACAGCCTCGTCATTACGGCGCAGGTTCTTCACGTCGCCATATTGCGGAATTATGCTGCCCGCCTTGACGTATATAGGATACTCGTCGAGCAGGAACCGACGCTCAACCGTCTGTCCGCCCTTCAGCATTGTGCCAGATGTGAGTTCATACCAGTCGTTGCCATCCGGCAGCCACACCTTCTGTAGCGACACACCGTCGTTCATAGGCTGCGTGATAGGATAGACCAGATAGTTGTCGCCAAACATATACTCATTGCGGTTGGTGTAAGCCTCCTGCGCATCAGGATAGTCGTAATACATCGGTCGGCACAAAGACACACCGGTGTCGTAGGCATGGCGCGCCATAGTATATATGTAAGGTGCAAGCGAGTAGCGCTGCTTGATGATGTCGCGAATGATGTCGCGCTCCTTGTCGGCAAATACCCACGGCTCCTTGTTGAGTCCTGCATTCTTTGTAGAATGGGTGCGCAGAATGGGGCTGAAGGCTCCGAACTGCATCCAGCGTATGTACATCTCGGGATTGATAGAGTCGGCTCCCATGTGTCCGCCGATGTCGTGGCTCCAATAACCGTAGAGCACGTTGGAGGCGGTGGAGTTGTAGTAAGGCTGGAAGTCGAGCGATTTCCAGCTGATGATGGCATCGCCCGAGAATCCTATCTGATAGCGGTGGTTGCCAAGTCCGCCCCAACGATGATAGAGCATCGGACGTGTGTCGTGATGTCGCTCCATGTCGGTGAATGTGGTATAGTTTATCCACCAGGTGTTGCTCAGACGCGGAAATTCCTTGTCGTTTTCCCACTGCTGCCAGTCGAGCCACCAGAAGTCGATGCCGTCACGTTCCATGGGTCGGAGAATCTTGTCGTACCATCCCTGCATGAATCTCTTTGACGAAGCGTTCCATGCGATGTCCTTCTTCTCGGCAGGATTGATGCCCATCCATCGCGCCATGTCGTCATATCCTTCTTCATAATACTTTATTCCGTCGGCGGGATGCAGGTTGACTGTGGTCTCGAGTTGCTGCTGCTTTGCCCATTTCAGGAAACCCTTGGGCGAGGGGAAGAGTCGCTTGTTCCATGTATATCCGGTCCATCCGCCACGTCCTTCCTCGGTGTAATGCCAGTCCATGTCCACTACGAGCACGTCCATCGGTATGTTGTATGACTGCATCTTGCCGACGAGCTGGCGAAGTTCGTTGTCGCTATATCCCCAATAGCGCGACCACCAGTAGCCGAACGCATAGCGCGGCGGCAGCGGTTCCTTTCCTGCGAAGACCGTAAAGTCGTGCAGAGCCTTCTTATAGTCGTTGCCGTATGCGAGGAAATACATGTCCTGCGTCTTGCCCTCGTTAGGACGATGCTCCACCCACTGCCAGTCGCTGTTGTCGAAGACGTAGCCCTCGGAATCGTCTATCAGAGTCCAGCCGCTCCTTGAGAGCAGTCCGTCCTCAATGGGCATCTTGCCCGTATCGCCACGCGAGTCGCCGTCATATCCGTCGAGAGTGCGGTAAGTGCCCTTCAGATTGGCGTCAGGCGCGTCCTTCTGTCCCGGATGCCATGCGAAGGGAATGAGTTGTTTGCCGTCGGCAGCCTTCTTCTTGGTCTTTGCCGAGACGATGGAGAGATTGCGTTCGGTGAGCGGACCTGAGCCTTTCGTGTAGGAGAGAGTGAGATAATCTGTGGATATCACAACCTTCTTAGACGTCTCGTTCTTCTTGTATTTCACTTCCGGATACGAGCGGTTGACGGCAATGAACGACTTGTTGTCAAGGAATTTGCCGTCCGGCGCATATTCCATGCGCACGGTTCCGTCGGTGACAAGCGTGAAGCGCACGTTGCTGTTCTGATAGACAACATTGGCATTCTGGGCTGCTGCGGTGAGCGAAAGAGCTGAGAGAGCAGAGGAGAGAGCCAGCAATTTGTAAGATGAATACTTTTGTTTCATTATCAGTATAGGTTTATTGTTTGTATTGTTACAGGGTACTTGTCTTTATAAATCTGCAATAGGAGAGTGTGACAAAATGTCGCACCCTCCTAAAAATATACTACTACAAAAATCAAACCGTTTTTTATTTAGCCATAAGGCTGACAGCGAATCCGCCGCCACGTGCCTGCTTCAGCTTCAGCACATCCCCTTTCTTGACTGTACGGTGAGTGATGACGTAGGCTGAAGGATTCTTCTCGTAATCGGCATCGGGTGCATCCTGATAGATGGCGCAGTCGTACTTGCGTCCTTTGTCAAGGAAATCGAGGCGCACTACCGACTGATGGCCTTCGGCATCGCACTTTCCGCCCACAAACCAATTGTTTGTTCCTTTAGCCTTGCGGGCTACTATGATATACTTGGCAGGCTCGGCTTCCAGGTAGCGAGAGTCGTCCCAGTCGCAAGCCACGTCGCGAATGAACTGGAAAGCATCGTCATACTTCTCGTAATTCTCAGGCAGATCGGCAGCCATCTGCAACGGGCTGTACATAGTTAGATAGAGTGCCAACTGTCCGCAGAGCGTTGTATTGACATTGGATTTATTGTTGCACCACTCGCTCAGCTTCGTTACGAATATGCCGGGAGTATAGTCCATCGGACCACCCTGCAATCTGGTGAACGGCAGAATGACCGTATGGTAAGGCTCACTGCCTCCGAATGCCTCATACTCTGTGCCTCGTGCCGACTCGTTGCCTACGAGATTAGGCCATGTACGGCACAATCCAGTAGGACGTGTAGCCTCATGCGCGTTGACCATTATGTGATGCTTGGCCGCCTCCTTGATGCAGTAGAGATAGTGGTTGTTGGTCGACTGCGAATAATGGTAGTCGCCTCGTGGAATGATGTCGCCCACATAGCCGCTCTTCACGGCATCATATCCATACTTGTTCATAAGCGTATAGGCTGCCTCCAGATGACGCTCGTAGTTCTGTGTGGATCCGCTCGTCTCGTGGTGCATCATCAGTTTCACGCCCTTGGAGTGGGCATAGTCGTTGAGATACTTTATGTCGAAGTCGGGATAAGGTGTCTGGAAGTCGAACACATAGTCCTTATAATGACCGAACCAGTCTTCCCAACCGATGTTCCATCCCTCCACCAGAACCTCCTGCAGTCCGTTCTTTGCGGCGAAGTCGATGTAACGCTTCACGTTCTCGGTGTTGGCAGGATGCTGTCCGTGGGGACGGCACTTCGAGTAGTCAAGGTTCTCCAGATTTACTGATGGCAGATCGAAGGTGTAGCTCCATTGCTTGCCTCCGGCTATCATCTCCCACCACACTCCGCAATACTTTGTGGGATGAATCCATGACGTATCCTCTATCTTGCACGGCTCGTTGAGATTAAGAATAAGATTGGAAGCGAGCATGTCGCGAGCGTCGTCGCTTACTATCACTGTGCGCCACGGCGTGTTGAACGGAGTCTGCACGTAGCCCTTCATTCCCGTAGCGTCAGGTGTCAGCCATGACTCGAACACCATGTTCTTGTCGTCGAGATTGAGGTGCATCGTTGGGAAGTTGACGCAGGCAGCCTCATGCAGATTAATGTAAAGACCGTTGTCTGTCTTGAGCTGAAGGGATGTCTGGACACCGGTTGGTGAGAACTGTGTCTGAGAAGCGTTGGACGTTATGGCAGCCTTCATCTTTGATCGTATCTCGCTCATCTTTGATATGACGGTCTCATACTCCTGCGTGTCGTAGTCGCCGGGAATCCAGTAGGCGGTGTGGTCGCCCGTCATTGCAAACTGCGTGTGCTCTTCCTTCACTACTATATAGTTGAGCTTCTGCTGCTGCGGAAATTCGTAGCGCAGTCCCATGCCGTCGTCGTATACGCGGAAGCGGATGCGTATGTCGCGTTGCATGGAAGCCTGATTGAGCGTTACGGCGAGCTCGTTGTAGTGATTGCGTATGGTGGCAGTCTCGCCCCATACCGGACGCCATGTCTCGTCGAAGGTGGCAGTCTGCGTGTCCTTCACCGTAAAGCCATCCATGAGGTCCTGCTCGTTCGTCCCGTTGGAGGCGTGCTTGTCCTTCGCCAGTTCCAGTCCGAGATGCGACGGACGTATCACTTCCTTCTTCTTGTGAGTCATCTCGTATGTGGGGTGTCCGTCCTGCAGATAGAACTTCACAGATACGTTGCCGTCAGGCGAGGTCACTGTCTGCGCATTTGCCCCCAAATAGAGGGCAAGCGCAAGGGCTGTAAATAATGTTTTCTTCATCTTTTGTGCTTGTTTATTCCACTACTATCATTGTCCAATACTTCAGCTGCGGCACCGTGAACACCACGAAGTCGCCTTCCTGACGATACTGCAGTTCCTGCGGAGCGCCACCGAGTTGGTCAGGCGATGCCACCCACAGCTTCTTCACGTTCTTGGCACGCATTCTTAGTGTAAGGTTATCCACGGCTTCCGGCTCCGGCATCGTGCCGTCCATGTCGCGCCAGCTGAGGCTGTTGGCTTGACGGAAGTTTATCAGATTCACCACCTGCTTGCCATTTACGTTCTTGCTGTATGCCGTGACATTGCCGAGAACGGGCGGCCAAGCATTGATGGTTACCACCGACTTGGCTGCTGCAATGTCTGCCTGAGTCTCGCTGCCACCGTCGCGAAGCAGGTTCTGGTAGGCTGTGAGGAAGTCGTAGTAAGCCACAATCTGCTTCTTTAGCTCGTCGCTCATCTTCACATCGGCATACGGGAAGTATTCTGAACTGAGCATATGTCCGGCTCCAAGCTCGAGATGTGATGCTCCGAGAGCGAACATCACGGCGTCTGTGAGCAGCACACCGGGAGCGTTAAACTCTGGCTTCTTGTGTCCGTAGTCCATGTAGGCGGCGTACACCTGTCCGAGTTTGTTGCCCGAATACAGACGATTGGCTTTCATAATGTCGTGGAGGTCACTGAACTTGTCTTCACCATCCCACAATTCGGAGTACATAAAGTCAACGCATCCTGTTGACACAATCTTGTCTGAGCCATAATTACTGACGGCATTCATCACCAGACGTTTGTCGGGCTGACGCTCTTTCATAGCTCGTATGAACGATGCATAGCCGTTAGGCAGATTCACCTGCGAGCCATAATAGTCGTAATCGGTGCCACGGTCGCCAAGCTGGTCGATGTGGAATCCGTCGAAGTCGAGCGCTTTATACACGTCATCGTTGCGGTCAGCGAGATAATTCTGCCAGTCTTTGTTAGACGGATTGACGAGATAGATGTCGCTCTTCCAGTCGGACGGCAACTGATGGCGGTCGCACTTCGAGTGGTTCTGGTCGGTGTATATATACCAATGGTCGCCCACGCCGTCTGCCTTAGCGTCGTCAAAGACACCGAAGCAGAGATTATAGAACATGGCTTTCATGCCGAACGAGTGAGCCTGGGCGATGTAGTCCTTCACCACAGAAGTGTAGTTGTCGCGGTTGGCGATGTCCTTGTAGCTCTCGAGCAGATTGTCGGGAGTGCCGCCGAGCGGCCATTGCTGCTTGTATTGCCAGTCATAGAACTGCAGACCGTTGATATGGCAGCGGTTGAGCAGCGACAGTTCGGAGGCTATCACGTCCGAAGTACGGTCGTTTCCGTATGAGGCAATGAAGCCATAGCGCGGGAATCGTGCCCAGTCGCTCGACACATCCACGCCGATAGTGGCGTAGATGGTCTGCTGGTTGTTGGCGTCTGTGGTGTAGATGTCAGCCATATAGCCAGTGTAGTCGGCCTGCGGAGCTGTCCATGTCCACGATGTCGATCCGATGTTCTCGTCCGCAATCACGTCCGCACCGTGACGATAGCGCACATGTGCCGATGAGGGCAGTGTGCCGTCCGTGACCGTGAAGCGCACCGTCTCGCCGGGTTTGTACGCCGCCTTGTCAGTGGAAATGCCGATAGAGATGTTGTCAGTGGTCTTCACCACGGTCTGTATGATGTCCGTCGGAACGGTAGCGGGGTCGTTATAGCTATTGTTGTCGTCGCTGCATGAGCCTATCAATAGGGGCAGCGCTATTAGCAATGCATTCATTTTCATCTTATGTTTTTGTTAGAATGTTAATTTTTTGAGATAGTGATGGTCTCGTTGAGCTGATCCAGTGTGATGGTGTAAGTGCCCGACGATGTGATTTTCCATTTATAGTCGATGTCGCTGACGTTCACTGTCAGATACTGAGCCTTCAGCGTTTCGTCGCTCTTGTTGATGAAGAGCGCATGTTCGGCAGTGCCCTTTGGCTCGGCGTCGGGAGCAGAAGGCATAAACCAAGCACCGTTCCAGTCGCTCTGCTTGTCGCAAGAGAACTTGAGTTCGCCTGCGTTGAGCTGACCTGTCCATGTGAATACATAAGGACTCTCTGTAGAAGTCATCGGTGTGGCATTGCCAAGATCCCATCCGTTGGGTGTAGCATCACCTACAAGGTATATCATTTCGTATGGAGTGAACTCGTTCATCATCATACGTTCCTTGCCCGAACGAATGTCAACGCATATCTTATAAGCCTTGCCAGTCTCGCTGTCCTGCAGGTTCCACTTGTTGTCGGGGTCGTATCCAGATACGAATTCCATGCTCTGGTCTGTGTAAGGAGCGTTTGCCTGTGTGGCTTTATACATGTTCTCCCATGAGTTCATGGATGTTCCGAACTTAAACTCGCTGCCAACTCCCTGCTCAAAGTAGCGTCCCATGCGGAAGAGGAAGGGATCAAGAGCATCCTGTGTCATCGGTTCAAAGCCCCATCCGGTTGGATTGCCGACAAAGAAGAGCTGGTCGAAGGCAGGGCTTATGCCCTCAGTCTTTTCTATGCTGACTGTAGCAGCAAGCAAATCCACGGTCACTTTATAGTCGTGTGCTTCGTTGATGGTCCATTTCTCGTCGGGTTGGTCGTCGCTTGTGCGGAGCACTGGACCACCGTTGTCGCAGCGTCCGTATGAAGGCAGAAACTGTCCGAGAGTGGTTATGAACTTTATCTCGCCGCTATTGAGCTTGCCTTCCCAAGTGAAGAGGCCGTTGGTGGTGCGTGTCATCTCCGATGCATTGTCGGCGCTCCATCCGTTTGGAGCTGCGCTACCTATAATATACAATGTGGATGTGACGGGTTCGTACGGTGTGGCGGTGAACTGCGTGGTGGCAGTCTGTGTTTCTTCCGCGCCGCTGACTATGGCTGTGACGCGTGCCTCAATGTCAATGGGTGTGCCAACGGTGCCTCCCATATTGTCGAGAATGATGTTGTTAAGATTCTCCACGTTGGCGCTCCACGTGTAAGTCTGCGTCTGTTCGTCCACAGCCACGTATGGCTGGGCGAAGTCGGTGCCAGCCTTAGCCAGCTCCAGACGATAGCTGATGCGGTTGCCGGTACCGTAATTGTTGCCGGTGGTCCAGTTCAGGGTGACGGCGTCACTTGCATGGCTGGTCTCTTCCAGAGCGGTCAGGGCTTGGTCAGCCGTGATTGTCAGCTGGTCGCGTCCTTTGTCCAGTTCGGTGTAGTCCTGGTCAGAGCAAGCGGAGAGGGCAAAGCCTATGAAAAGAAGAGCCAACAGACTATGAATGCAATTTATATATCGTTTCATATTGATTCGTTTTATTGTTTATAATGTTTCCTGACGTTTTAATATCCGGGGTTCTGTGTCATCAGCTTGTTGGCGTCTCTCTCCGTCTGCGGGATGGGGAAGAGCAAGCGCTCCTTTGTGACGCGCGACTTGCCGATAGACTTCAGGAACTTCACGGCATAGTCGCCATGCTGCACGCGTATCATGTCAAACCATCTGTGGCCCTCAAACGCCAGTTCAATACGGCGTTCGTGTATTATCTTTTCGCGCATAGCCTCCTGCGATAGCCCGCTCACATCCGGCAGTCCGGCACGGCGGCGTACGATGTTGAGCGGTTCGGCAGCCTCAGAAGTCTTGCCCTGCTCATTAAGAGCCTCCGCCTTCATCAGCAGCACGTCGGCATAACGATAAACAACGAAGTTGGCTGGATTAGTGTTAAAGTCTGGTGATACGCTCTTCGAAACGAGGAACTTGCGTACGTTGTAGCCCGTTGTGGAATAGCTGCTCTTGTATGCCATGCCGTCAAAGTCAGGACATCCCTCGTACAGTACGGTGAGGTCCTTGCGCTTGTCGCCCTCCTCATACTGCGACATAAACTCTTCTGTAGGCTGGTTCCATCCGTAAGATCCTGCCACAAAGTTGGAGTTTCGTGGTCCCATGAATGTCGACAGCCAGCTCGACTGCGGATTGTTTCCCCAGAAGTCGTACTCGGTATTGCCAGAGAACTGCACTTCGAAAATTGACTCAGGACCATTGTTGATGGTAGCGTCAAAGTTTGATTCGTACGTGCATTGGCTGAGGTCGTAGCCGAGAGCCGTCACCTCGTCGCACAGGTTTACCACCTTCTGATAGTATTCATTGTTGTCGGGAGCAAGTGTGAGGTATATATCGGCGAGCATTGTATAGGCTGCGTCCTTCGTAGCACGTCCAAGATTGTCGTCGTCCAGCTGGCTCTTGGCAGGCAGCAGTTCTGCAGCACGGTTGGTGTCCTCGATGATCTGCTTATACACATCGTCCACTGAAGCACGTGCTATGTCTGTGCTCTCGCCGGGATTGAACGGCTTAAGACGCAGAGGCACTCCACCATACAGACGTACGAGAATGAAGTAATAATGTGCACGGAGGAAGTAAGCCTCACCGAGCGAACGTCCCAGAATGGTGCCCTTTTCCGGATTCTTGTCTTCGAGAGCATTGATGAGGATGTTGCACTGTCCGATACCGACCCAAGGCGAGCGCCACATGTACAGCGCCATACCATTATCGCTCTGCGTGGTGAAGTTGGAAGCCTGAACGGTCTCAATGCCGTCGGTACCTCCACCACCGCCTACTATGCTGTTACCAGCAACGATGTCGAGTGTCCACAGACGTTGATTGTACATATTCGACGACTGGAGTGTACGGTAGCAGGCATTTGCCATCGACACCGCCACGTCCTCGTCGACCGTCGTTTCGGGGTCGACTGTGTTCTTAGGCTCACGGTCGAGGAAATCGCTGCATGAACACATCGAGCCTGCAAGCGCTATGTTGAGAGCCAAAATAAATATCTTTTTCATAATGATTCAGTTGTTAGAAGTTTAGGTTTAATCCGATGTTGAACGTGCGCGAGATGGGATAGCTTGAGAGGTCGATTCCGTTGACACCCACTTCGGGGTCGAAACCTGAGTATCCGGTTATCGTTGCCACGTTCTCGCAAGAGAATGTGATGCGTGCAGAATTGAGTGTCAGGGCACGAAGCCACTGCTGCGGCACATTGTAAGAGAGCGAAATGCTCTTCAGACGCAAGTATGCACCATTCTCAACGAAGCGGTCGCTGATGCGGTTGTTTTGGTTGGGATCGCCATAAACGGCACGTGGCATCGTAGTGCTTGTGCCCTCGCCATGCCAGCGTGACAGCACGTCGGTGAGCTGGTTGTAGGCTGCCGACATGCCCGTAAGGTCTATCTTGTTGGCATTGAATATCTTGTTGCCAGCCATGCCCTGCAAGTATACCGACAGTTCCAGACCCTTCCATGCGAGCGTATTGCTCATCGAGAAGATGTGTGTGGGGTTAGGATTGCCTATCACGGTGCGGTCGTTGTCGTTGATAACACCGTCGTTGTTGAGGTCCTTGAAGCGTATGTCGCCAGGCTCGGCACCTGCCTGAATGGCGTGTTCTTTTACTTCCAGCTCGTTCTGGAATATTCCGTCGGTGACATAACCGTAGAACACGTTGATGGGCAGATTGTTGGCGAGCATCGTTACGTACGAGTTGTTCACCTGATTGATATAGTAAGGCACGTCGCTGTTGAGACTCTTTATCTTGTTGCGGTTGTATGTATAGACGATACCTGTCTCCCACTGCAGCGGACCCTGAATGTTGACGGTATTGAGCGAAACCTCAAAACCCGTGTTGCGAACCTTTCCGGCATTGGTGTAAGTGGTGCTTGTGTCCTCAAATCCCGAAGTGATTGGGATGGAAGCCTTTACGAGCATGTCGGTCGTATTCTTTATATAATAGTCGAATGTGAGGTGGGCACGCTGATTGAAGAGTGCTGCATCGAAGCCAATGTTGGTCTGTGCCACCTGCTCCCAATGAATGTTAGGATTGGCAAGCGTTGCCGAAACGAGTGCCGACTCTTCTGTTCCTGTCTTGCCGAACGGATATACGCTGGTGTTGTATGAAGCCAGATAGCTGTAGTTGCCCACACTGGCCTGACTGCCCGTAACGCCGTATCCGGCACGTATCTTGAGGTCGTTGAGAATATTGTTTTTCGGGAACCACTCTTCTTCAGAAGCGCGCCATGCCAGCGATACTGACGGGAATGTTCCCCAACGGTTGTTGCGGCCGAAGCGCGACGAGCCGTCACGGCGTACTGTAGCGGTAAGAAGATAGCGGTCGGCAAACTCATAATTGAGTCGTGCCATATACGACATAAGCGCCCATTCGGTCTCGTTGCCGCCGATGGCATGCATCTTCTCGCCGTTGTCCATCTCGTGTACGCCATCATAAGCGAACACGTTCTTCTGTGCGTTGAGATAGTCGAAGTTGTTCCACTGTGCCGATGTACCAGCCATCAGTCCTACGTGATGCTTCTTGGCGAACGTATGGTCGAAGATGAAATAATTGTCCCAAAGATATGTGAACGACTTGTTGTCGCTCTTGTAGCGGCTGCTCTCCTCAACGGGCAAGGGTTTCCAGTTGTGCTTGGGGGTATAGCTGTCGTTATACCAGAACTTGGCGTCAATGCCGAACGTGCTCTTCAGCTTGAGCCACTTAGCCAAAGTCACCTCTGCCGAGATATTGCCAAGGAGGTTATAGCCCTTGGTGCTGCTGCGGTCGGTTGTGGTTGGACCGATCGGGTTGCGTGCGCTGCCATACCAAAGCGAATTGCCCTCAGGTCCGGTCCACTCGCCACTGGCGTCCTTAACGGCAAAGACGGGCAGTGCTCTGTATGTATTGCCCATGTCATAACTGCCCTGCTGCTTGTGGTCGGCCGAAACGGTTATGTTGGATGTCATCTTCAACCAAGGCTGCACCTGGGCATCAGAGTTCTGCTGGAAGGTGAATCGGCGGTACTTGACGCTTCTTACAATACCCGTCTGATCGAGCATACCTCCCGACACATAATAGTGTGCCTTGTCGCTGCCACCCGAATAACTCAACGTGTAGTTCTGCATATATCCGGTACGGAACAACTCGTCTACCCAATCGGTTCCTTTGCCGAGAGCCGACGGATTTGTCCATTCGGGATTGGCGGTGTTGCCCGAATTGTTCATCATGTCGTTGCTCAGCGCTGCATACTGGCTTGCATTGAGCAGGTCGGGAGTACGTGTGGCATTCTGCACGGCAAGATTGGCAGAGAGCGAGAGGTGTCCCTTGCCTTCCTTTCCCTTCTTGGTGGTTATCATTATGACACCGTTGGCACCGCGGCTACCGTATATTGCCGTTGCCGAAGCGTCCTTCAGCACGTCCAGACGCTCTACGTCTGCCATGTTGATGGTATTGATGCCGAGGTCGGTTGGCACTCCGTCTATTACTACAAGAGGGTCGCAGTTGTTGATAGAACCCATACCGCGCACCTTAATAGTAACGTTGTCGCCCGGCTTGCCGGCATCTACAACCTGCAATCCTGCTATCTTACCCTGAATGGCCTGTCCGATGTTGGCTACCGGCGAGTTCTCCATGTCCTTGGCAGCAAGCGAACCGACAGCTCCGGTGAGGTCTTTCTTCTTCATAACACCATAACCTACAACGACAAGTTCGTTGAGTTTGTGGACATCTTCGGTCAATACGATTTCAAGCGACGACTTGCCACCTACGACAACACGCTGGTTGTTGTAGCCGATGTACGAAATTTCGAGTACTGCATTGTCGGGAACTGAAATCGAGAATTCTCCGTCAAGGTTGGTTACAGTGGCGTTTTTAGTGCCTTTTTGTCCAACGGAGGCTCCAATGATAGTCTCACCATTGGCATCCTTCACTACACCATGTATTGTCTTATTGTTCTGTGCGTATGCGCCTATGGGCAACATTGCAAGAAACGAACAGGCAACAATCTGGCTGATCCATTTTCGATTGGTTTTGTTCATACTATTGAGTTTTTAGTTGCTAAGTCGTTTTGACGGTTGCAAATTTAGTGTTTATTTTTATAAGTTGTTCATTAAAGTACCCAATATGTACACGTCTATGACTTGATAAAATATTAACAATATGATAATCAGATATTTACAAAAGTACATTCACACTGCTAAGTACATCGTCCGAAAAGCAATGATATTGTCAATGCAAGGGAATTAATGAAAAATATGAATAGGAATGCGCAAAAAAGGCATTCATCTAATATGTTATTTCTGCAAAATTCGTAAATTTGCAGAAACTTATAGAAACCACAAACAATTCACTCTATGCTACGTTACATAGCCATTATCATACTCTTTATTGCCACCGCCACCTCCTCAATGGCAGACACCAACGGCGAGCTTATACAGCGTATTGACAGCATTATAGACAACATAACGCAGATATACGGCAAGAAGCAGGCACGCATCGACTTCTACAAGTCTATGGCACACAAAAGCCAAAAGCCCGAAACGCTGCTTTCGGCTTACGACAAGCTGTACGATGAGTACTTCGTTTTTCAATTTGACTCTGCCATGGTGTATGCCGACAAGGCAATAACGCTTGCCGACCGCATCGGTGACAAATTCCATCACGACAAATGCCGCATTGAGAAAGCGTCGCTGCTGGGCGTAGGCGGACTCTATGGCGAAGCCGTTGCGCTGCTCAACGAGATTGATTCGACACACCTCGACAATGAACTACGGTTCGACTATACCATAGCCTACTACTTCATCTACACCTATTGGGCTGACTACTGTCACGACTATTACTATTCGCCACGCTATCACGAGCGTGCCAACAATTACCTTAAGCAGGCTGTAACGATGCTCCGCCCTACCGACTCTTACTACAATTTCTTCTGGGGTGAGTATTTTATATATGTGGAACGCAACGACAAGCGCGCCCTGGAGCACTACTTCAAGACTCTGAGTACAGCCCCAGTAGAGTCGCGATGGTATGCCATGGCATCGTATGCCATTGCCAACAACTACAGCGCCAACAACAATAACAACAAGTATGAGGAGTACATGCTGCGTGCATGCATTAGCGACCTGCTCAACTGTACGCGCGAAAACCTCGCCATGCAAGACCTTGCAATGTATCTGTTCAAGAAGGGCGACGACAACATTCTGCTCGCCGAGCGCTACATCAATTTTGCTATGGACGACGCCAAGAACTACAACAACCGACTGCGTATCATTGAAATATCGCAGAAACTGCCCGTCATCGTGTCGACCTATCGCGAAAAGCTGTCATCGCAGAACAACATCATGCGCTTCGCATTGTTCGGAGTGTCTATCCTATTCGCGTTCGTTGTAGTGCTGCTATACTTCTACAGCCGGCAAAACCGACTGTTGGCACGCAACCGACACGAGCTATCCGAGAGCAACAACCTGCTGTCGTCGCTCAACGACAAACTTAATACTCTCAACTCACGATTGCTCGACACAAACAGCCGACGCGAACGTCTGGCTAAACTCTACATCGACCTTTGCGCCAAATACATCGACCGTCTGAGCAAGTTTGAGACTCTTGTGAAGCGCAAAATTAAGGTAGGCCAGGTCAACGACTTGCTCAATACGGCATCATCGTCGCGCCTTTCGGAAGAGGATGCGGCTACGTTCATGAACAGTTTCGACACGGCTTTCCTCGACCTATACCCCTCGTTTGTCGACGAATTCAACGCTCTGCTGCGGACCGACGAGCAGATTGTGCCTCCACACAAGGGACGGCTCACCACCGAACTGCGCATTTACGCTTTGATAAGGTTGGGCGTCAAGGAGAGTTCGGAGATTGCGGCATTGCTCTTCTATACTCCTCGCACCATCTACAACTATCGCTCTACGATAAAAAGCCGTGCCATTAACCGCGAAACTTTCGAGTGCGACGTCGAGCAGCTGTGCCGTGTAATACACTCCTGACAGCAATGTTCGGCACATGCAAATATTGTACTGACGGTTTCACACTGTATCAGAAGCGACTTGAAAGAGGCACCTTCGAGATACCCTATTTCAATACCGGCAAGAAGGTTTGCGTAATGCCCTACAAGACCCTATCCGCTATAATGAGCGGAATATCGTTGAGGTCTGTAAGATATCGCAAGAGGTTGAATATTGACAAAACTTGAGCGATATTTTTTAACGTGTATATACTAGCATCGCGGATACGCTTACCATCCAACAGAGTATGCTGTCCCACACATATCTTATTTTCTCTATCATTTGTCTTGGGGCATGTTTGGAGAAGTCGTTCTCGTAGGCTGCAACTAATTGTTTCTACACGTCGTCAACCTCGAAGAAGTCGTGAGTGTCCAACCATTTTAATATAGCAGAAGGCATTCCGCCAATGACTAAGTATTTCTTCAGATAGTCAGTAAGTTTCTCTGTGAATGCAGCAAGATCGCGGTTGCCATCCCTCAATATATAGTCTAACAACATTTCCTCGCCATTAGGAAGCAGAAACTCACGGAATGAGTATCACATTTTGGACACGACTTTTAACTACATTTATCACTTTTTTGGCACGAGTTTGTGTGTTTTGCTGCAAAATATGTAAGCTTGTTCTTATGTAATTTATCTTCTATCACTCCAT
>OBRR01000130.1_pt1 | contig 22873 bp, 21 predicted proteins | sample 1494901 | NCBI WGS metagenome assembly OBRR01 (sample SAMEA3360689, study PRJEB22359) | human gut metagenome | biome: ENVO:urban biome; feature: ENVO:human-associated habitat; material: ENVO:feces | place: Bangladesh | collected 2011
ACAACAGTTTATTGTCAAAGATGGACCAGATCAAGACTGTAGGCGATGAGAATCCGGCTTTGGCCCTGAAGATGCTCGACTCCATTTATGTAGATGCGAGAAATGCGTCGGAATATGCCATGATGAAATACGACTTGCTGAAAATACGCCTTGAAGACAAAAGCTATATTCATCACACATCCAACAGAGTGATAGAAAACTTGGTGAAATACTTCGAGGATAACGGAACCATCAAAGACAAGCAGGAGGCATACTACTATGCAGGCAGCGTGTATCGCGACTTAGACGACACTCCACGTGGTATAGAGAATTTCTACAAATCTATTGAGGCGGTAAGAGATAAAAGAGAATGCGACTCTATCATTTTAAGGAATGCGTATTCCAACTTATATTATCTTTTCGTAAATGTACAGGACTACAATAATGCCCTGAAGATGGCTCAGATGGAATACAGTATATCTAAAGCCATAAACAACACTACCATCAACACCATGAACCAAATAACCAACGCCTATATTGACCTGAATATGAACAAAGAAGGCCTACGTTATTTAAACGAGACCTTCAACCTTCTTAAAGACAAGAAATATGCCAAGGAGGATAATTTTATTTTCTTGGTTTTATATAACTATAGCCATATCAAACTAAAAGACAAAGCCAACGAATGCTACAACTTGATAAAGAAAAGAAAGTTGAAACGTATGGATGCATTCGTACGCAATATTCTTGGCAATTACTACATGTTGATTGGTCAGCAAGACTCTGCTATCGCTTGTTATGAGTCTATCATCAACGAAAAGAAGAACGAATATGCTATGTATGACACGTCTAAAAAACTATTCCATATTTATTCTAAAAATGGCAATAAAGACAAGGCGATAAAGTATGGGGCAGAGTTTGTGCGTATGTCCGAAAAGCTTGACCTTGCCAAGAACTCGGAACTGGCTGCTACAGTCAACAACAAATACAAGTACCATCTCGACCAATCGCGTATGCAGAAGATGGAGAGTGAACGTACTATGTATCTGCGTATTGCGTTGATTATTGGCTTCTCAGCAGTATTGCTCACCTTGGCATTCGTAATTTTCTATATGCGCAAAAAGAACATCACGCTCAGAAGGCAACTTGCCCTTACCGACAGTCTGAACTCCGTGAAGGCTCAAATGAGCGACATAAAGAAGAACACCTTGCTAAAGGAGCAACAGTTGGCTTCTGCACAAAGCGAGATAGCCGCCAAGGAGCAGAAGATGAAGGAAATCAGCGAGGAGCTTCAGCACAACGAGCAACTGCTCGAAACCACCCAGAAGAGGCTCAACGACAAGATGAAGCAGAGCGAACAACTCATGCAGATGCTACACAAAGCCGAGCTTGAGGACTCGGCAAGCGATGTGGTGGAGGCTGTGAGAAAGTCGGCTGAGGGCAAGAAGAAGCTCTCTGCCACGGAATGGCAACAGCTATATTCTGCCGTCAACAGCCTCTATCCCGACTTCAAGGACTCGCTCGTGAGCCGCGACGGCAACCTAAGCGAACAGCAAATGCAAATGTGCTATCTGATGCGTATCGGACTGACGGGTCCGCAGATTAACAACGTGGTGGACATATCGCGCACTACTGTTTGGCGATGGACCAACGCTAACAAATGGATTTACGACATTTGAATTGCCTCGGCAGGAAAAACAGCCTTTATATTGTGGACATTTTCACAATATAAAGGCTGTTTTTTACTTGACTTTCTTAAGATTTAGAACATAATTAATAATTTCAATGCAAAATATGAATACCCAAAATTTAATAAGGGAAGATTTGTACATATAACTAATACTAAATCCCAAAATGCAAATGAGAAGATTAATGAACGACATTTTTTTAATATCGAAAATATATTTCTGAATTGGCGTACCCTTTTTGAAGATGCTGAGGATATACCAAGTTAATATTATAAACCAGATTACAGCTAAGAGTACCATAAAGAGCCAATATGTCTTGAAACTATTTAATATGGGCTCTAACGAAAATAAAATGAGAAATGGAATGGCACTAATATTAGCTATTTTTGATATTTGCACGTTTGCCATATTTTTTTATTTTTATTGTATCTATTCATTATAATTAATAGAGTGTTGAACGATAATACATAACAACATTTCCTACAAGAATCAAAGCCATCTCGGCATATATTCTTATAACATCCTTGCTGCAGCCCGCTTTATGGCAGGAGAAGAGAGAGAGGACTCCTGACAATAAAGCGAGGGCACTAAACGTCAACGACACCACAGAGAAGTGAAAGGCTATCAAAGCCGAGACTGTAAGCCATGTCAACAAATTTGTCGCTTTCACCATTTTCTGTAGCACCTTTTCTGTGCCATTAGTACTGCTTTTAGCAAGCTTGCGTTGCCAAATATAATAGTCTACACAACATAATACGATGCAGATTAAAAGAAAATAGGTGTTGTTGAATAAAAAATTACAAATGTTTTCCATACGATTTAATATTGATTTTTATTTATTAATGTTCCTCGGAAATTATATTCCCACTTAGTAGGACTTATATTCCCGCTTCGTCAAACAGCTTGCCATATTGTTCGTCAATATTCTTTTTGTACCGCTTGCTGCGGTAGTGTCCGATAATGGTAAACACCAAGCTGTTTACGGCACATGCAATGCTGATGATGGTCAGGGCTTGACCTGTAGTTCTGCTTGAAAGATCCCATAAGTCCCAGCCCATGACAATGTCGATGATTGCCTCTATTATACAGAAGACAACTATAAAGATTACGAAATCTATGGTTCCGTTGACAATCTTGTTTTTTAGCGTTTTGTTCATTGTCTAATATTTTTAGTGAATACTTTAACTTTTGCTTATTTTCTGACGCAAAATTATAAATTGTTTTCTCATCCGCAAAATTTCAGTTGTTTCATTTTGTTTCAACATATAAAGATTTCTCCATAACACACGGTAAAACATTAATTATTAACGACATGGCGAAATGAAACATTTGAAACAACCAACTGAAATCTGAAACAACTGAAACAAAAAACTGGCTTTATTAATGCAAATGTGCTATCTTTTTATGGAAACGAATGGAGCTACGCTTCCTTCGGGATCCGTTCGGGATTCGTTCGGGATTCGTTCGGGATGTTGCATCCTCTGTCTTAAAAATATGTTAATTGACAAAAATAAGAGTGCAGATGGAACAAACCATCTATGGTGTTTCTATATATGTGCAGATGACCGATAAAGAATTGAAGACTATGCTGAATAGCGCACAATAAAAACAAATGTTGGCTAAGATCTGTTTTGCAGCTCTTAGCCAACATTTGTTTTTATTGTTTTTATTTCAAGGAATATTCTTGCCTTAAATCTCCTTCTTGCTCTTCATTTCCTTAAGCAACGCCAGCGCCTTGTTCTCCTCAGCCTCCATAATCTCGCGTTCGCCCGGACCCTTGTCGTTGATTCCGCAAAGATGCAGAATGCCATGGATGATGACGCGATGAAGCTCGTCGTCGTATTCCTTGCCAAACTGCTCGGCATTGGTGCGCACGGTGTCGAGCGAGATTACTATGTCGCCGCTCACAATGCCCGGCTCGTCGTAGTCGAACGTAATCACGTCGGTGTAGTAATCATGACCAAGATACTCGTTGTTGACTTCGAGAATCTTCTCGTCGTCGACAAACATATAGCCTATCTCACCCACTTTGAGGTTGTAGGTGGCAGCCACGGCACGTATCCATGCCGAGGTGTCGCGCTTCTTAATCTTCGGCATTTTCACGCCGTCTACATTATATGTTATCATAATGCTTAATGTTTTTTGATGTTCATGAATTTGATTGTTGTTATGGCTTGGGCAGGAACATGCTGCAGTCGCGCCCGAAATGGGTAAGCTCGCGCACTACCGACGACGATATGCAGTCCATGCCTGGCTCGGCATAGAGCAATACGGTCTCAATGCCCGTAAGGCGGCGGTTGATGTCGGCCTGGTCGCGCTCAAACTCAAAGTCCTTCACCGAGCGCACTCCCTTGACTATGAACTCAGCCCCCATGCGGCGGGCAAAGTCAACAGTAAGGTCGCTATACTGCTCCACGCTTATGCGCTCGTCGCCGCTGTAGAGCTGCCTTATAGCCTCCACACGCTCCTCAGCCGGGAGCATGTAGCGTTTCGACTCGTTCACGCCCACGCCAATGACAAGCCTGTCGAACAGCTTAACGGCACGCCTCACCACGGAGTCGTGACCAATGGTAAAGGGGTCGAACGACCCCACGAATATTCCCGTTCTTTGCATTCTATGATGTGTTAAGTATTTGCAAAAGTAATATATTTATTTCAAGTTGTAGGCTTTTTGTTTCAAATAATTTGGCGGTTTCGAGAATTATTGCGTAATTTGCATAACACATAAGACAGAAAAAAACATAATAATGGAATATACTATAAACGTTCGTGGTCAGCTCATAGACCTCGCGCGCCCCATGGTGATGGGCATACTCAACGCCACACCCGACTCGTTCTACTCAGGCAGCCGCAAACAGACTGAGACTGAGATAGCCAACCGCGCCAACCAGATCATCGAGGAGGGCGGACGCATAATTGATGTGGGAGCCTTCTCCACACGTCAAGGAGCCGAAGTGGTGAGCGTGGAGGAAGAGACCGAGCGACTGCGACGCGCCTTGCATATAGTGCGCCGGGAGCAGCCCGACGCCATAATAAGCGTTGACACCTATCGCCCGCTTGTGGCCCGCAAATGCGTGGAGGAGTTTGGAGCCGACATCATCAACGATGTGTCGGAGGGTGGACTCACGGGCATCGTGGGACAGGCCATTCACGAGGAGGGCGACATGTTTGAAACTGTTGCCAAGCTCAGAGTGCCGTATATACTAATGTCGGTACAGCCCACGCTCAAGCAGATGATGAAGAACTTTGCGGCTGAGGTGCAACGCCTGCGCGACCTTGGAGCCAAGGACATCATCCTCGACCCTGGCTATGGATTCGGCAAGACTCTTGAGCAGAACTACGAGATTATGAGCCATGCCGAACAGTTGCTCGAACTCGAACTGCCCGTGCTCGTGGGCATCTCGCGCAAGAGCATGATATTCAAACTCATAGGCGGCGACCCTACCACTTCGCTCAACGGTACTACTGCCCTCAACACAATTTCCCTGATGAAGGGAGCGTCGATTCTGAGAGTGCATGATGTGAGGGAGGCGGTGGAAGTTTGCAAAATTGCGGAGCGGTTTTGAGTTTTGAATTTTGAGTTTTGAATTTTGAATTGTCGGCAAAGCCGATTTTGAGTTTTGAATTTTGAGTTTTGAGTTGTCGGCAGAGCCGATTAGGAATTGTTCAATTTTGAATTGGTTGGGCAATAATTCAAAATTCATAATTCATAATTCATAATTCAAAATCGGCTTCGCCGACAACTCAAAACTCAAAATTCAAAATTCAAAACTCAAAATCGGCTTCGCCGATAATTCAAAACTCAAAACTCAAAACTCAAAACTCCAATATGTTTGATTTCGGAATAAAAGACATTATCGACATACTGCTTGTCGCCCTGATGCTCTACTACATCTACAGACTGATGAAGGAGAGCCGCTCGCTCAACGTCTTCATAGGCATCATCGTGTTTGTGCTTGTGTGGCTGTTTGTGAGCCAGGTGCTTGAGATGCGTCTCTTGGGGGCAATCATGGACAAACTGGTGTCGGTGGGAGTGATTGGCCTCATCGTGCTCTTCCAGGAAGAGATACGACGATTCCTCTACTCGCTCGGAGCCCACCAGAGGTTTGCCGCCGTGGCAAAATTCTTCATAAGCGGCAAGTCGAAGCAGGAGACTGTGGACAAGGAGACCGTGATACCCATCGTTATGGCGTGCATGGACATGTCGCGCGGCAAGGTGGGAGCACTCATCGTGATAGAGCGAGGCATACGCCTTGACGACATCGTGGACACGGGCGACCTGATTGACGCACGCATCAACCAACGACTCATTGAGAACATCTTCTTCAAGAACTCGCCGCTGCACGATGGTGCTATGGTCATCACGGGTAAGCGAATAAGGGCGGCAGGATGCATCCTGCCCGTGTCACACAACCACGACATTCCAAAGGAATTGGGATTGCGCCACCGTGCCGCTCTCGGCATCTCGCAGGACAGCGACTGCATAGCCGTGGTTGTGTCGGAGGAGACGGGAGGCATTAGCGTTGCCATAAAGGGCAACTTCCAGCTGCGACTGTCGGCTGAGAAACTGGAGAATATCCTATCGAAGGAAATGAACTTCTAATACGAATATTTCCTCTTGATAGAAATATATTTTTAAGAACAAAACGAATTTATGAATATAGACAACACACTACAAAAGCTGCATATCGAAGAACTCAACGCCATGCAGCACGACACTATCGACGCTGTGCTCCATTCCGACCGCGACGTGGTGGTGCTCGCTCCTACGGGCAGCGGAAAGACCCTTGCCTATCTGTTGCCCATCGCCTCGCGTCTCGACCCCAAGGTGGACGAGGTGCAAGCCGTGGTGATTGTGCCTGGACGCGAACTCGCCATGCAGTCGAACGATGTGTTCAGACGCATGGGCAGCGGACTGCGCTCGGAATGCCTCTACGGAGGACGCCCAACAATGGACGAGCATCGCACCATCATGCGCACCCGGCCACAGATTGTGTTCTGCACCCCGGGACGACTGAACGACCATATCGACAAGCTCAACTTCTCGGTGGACAACGTGAAGTGGCTCGTTATCGACGAGTTTGACAAGTGCTTGCGCATGGGTTTCCGTGCCGAGATGCAGAAGGCTGTGGAGAGTCTGCCCAATGTGGAGCGTCGCATCCTGCTTTCTGCCACAGATGCCGAGGAGATGCCTTCGTTTGTGCGCATGGGACGCACAGAGCGTGTGGACTACCGCATCGACGAGGAACAGACGCCCGACCGCATCGGACTCTACACGGTTAAGTCGCCCGAGAAGGATAAGCTGCCTATATTGGCAAAGATGTTGCGCGGCTTCGGCGACGAGCAGACTATTGTGTTCATGAACTATCGCGACGGTGTGGAGCGCGTGAGCCGATTCCTTGCCGACGAGGGTTTCGCCGTGAGCAGTCTGCATGGCGCTCTCGACCAGAAGCAGAGAGAGGAGGCTGTCTACCGCTTTGCCAACCAGTCGGTAAGAGTGCTTGTGGGCACCGACCTTGCCGCACGCGGACTGGACATTCCCGAAGTAAACAACGTGATACACTACAACTTGCCTGTGGGCGAGGATGAATATATCCACCGTGTGGGACGTACCGGACGATGGGAGTCGACGGGCAAAGCCTTCATGATTATTGGTCCGGAGGAGCATCTGCCCGAATACGTGAAAGAATCTACCGAGGAATATAATGTGCCCGAGACTTCGGCTGCTCCTCTGCCTCCACGCATGGCTACGCTATACATAGGCAAGGGCAAGAAGGACAAGATATCAAAGGGCGACATCCTTGGTTTCCTTTGCAAGACATGCGGACTCAAAGGCGCGGACATAGGACGCATCGACGTGTACGAACGCTATGCCTATGTGGCTGTGGACAACAGCAAAGTGCGTTCGGTGGTGAAGAAAGCCACGGGAGTAAAGATTAAGGGACTGAAAACTGTAGTGGAACAGGCATTTTAAAGAAAAGGACTTGAAAAAATGAAACCTGAAACCTTAAACCAACCTTCAGATGCAAACAAGCCTACGGCTCGTATATGCGTGGTGATTCCGTGCTACAACGAGGAGGAGGTGTTGCCGTGGGCTATGGACAAGCTCCAGACTATGCTCCAAAGACTTAAGCGGGAGACTGGGGCCTACGGCTCGCTGCTGCTCGTAGACGACGGCAGCCGCGACCGCACATGGCAGCTCATAGAGCAATTCGCCGCACAACACTCCAATGTGTCGGGCATAAAGCTCTCGCACAACGAGGGCCACCAGGGCGCATTGTGGGCTGGTATGCAGGAGAGTCTTGAGATATGCGACGCTATGGTGTCGATAGATGCCGACTTGCAGGACGACGAAAATACTATAATTGATATGACACGCCAGTTTCTTTCTGGCTGCGATATTGTATACGGAGTGCGCAAGGAACGCAAGACCGACACATGGTTCAAGCGCATGACGGCTCTCACGTTCTACAGAATAATGCAGACTGCCGACCCGGAGATTATCTACAACCATGCCGACTTCCGACTGATGAGCAACCGCACGGTAAGGGCTCTTATGCAATATCCCGAGCGCAACATGTTTCTGCGAGGCATGGTGAGACAGTTGGGATTCAGCGAGGGCTACGTCTACTACAACCGCACGGCACGCACGGCAGGTGAGTCGAAGTATCCGTTCACCAAGATGCTTTCGTTCTCCATCGACGGCATCACGTCGTTCTCTACCGCCCCGCTCAAGTTCATCACCTTCGCCGGACTCACCATGACGCTCATCTCCATGCTCATCATCATCTACGGACTCTTCGAGCATTTCATGGGCAAGACCATAGTGGGATGGACCTCGCTCATGGTGTCGATGTGGTTCATAGGCGGAGTGATAACTACCGGAGTGGGCATAGTGGGCATGTATATCGGCAAAATCTACACAGAGGTGAAACGCCGCCCAAGATATTTTGTTGACAGAAAGGTGGGGTTTAAAGTAAGTAAAGAATAAAGCAACAATCAACTAAAACATTATTATATATACAAACAATGGAAATTATAGATTTCAGCAAGTCAAACTCCATCATCAACAAATACATGGCGGAGATGCGCGACAAGGACTATCAGAAAAACCGTCTGCTGTTCCGCAACAACATCATGCGTGTGGGCGAGCTTATCGCCTACGAGCTTAGCAAGACTTTCGACTACGAGGAGCGCGACATACAGACTCCACTTGGCGTGGCCAAGGTGAACGTGCCTACCGACAAACTCGTGCTTGGCACTATCTTCCGTGCCGGACTGCCCTTCCACCAGGGATTCCTCAACATCTTCGACCACGCAGGCAACGCCTTCGTCTCAGCCTACCGCGAGTATGAGGATGCCGAGCATACCAAGGTGGGTATACACGTGGAGTATCTCGCTACACCCGACCTCAACGATGCCACCCTGCTCATCGTTGACCCTATGCTCGCCACAGGCGGTTCTATGGAAATGGGCTACAAGGCTTTGCTCACCAAGGGAAATCCCAAGAAGGTGCACGTGGTGTGCGTGATGGCTTCGCCTGAGGGCATAGAGCATATACGCAAGACATTCCCCGAGGACACCACTATCTGGTGTGCGGCAGTAGATCCAGGACTCAACGAGCACAAATATATCGTGCCAGGCTTCGGCGATGCGGGCGACTTGTGCTACGGAGGAAAGATCTAAGTTCTGCTTTTGCAGAACCGATAATAAAACAATAAGGAAGACTGTCGAGAGCTTGCTCTCGTTAGGTCTTCCTTATTGTTTTATTATCGAAACCCGAAGAATGAGGGTTTTGCCCACAATCGGGTGTTTTTAAGGTTTTTGTCAAAGCCCTACCCTATACATATAAGGCAAAGCATCAAGAGTATTATGCCTCGCGCTGGCGTGTTCCCATGCGGGCCTCAACAACATTCACTACATAGTCGCCAAGTTTCTCACATTCAGAGACAATGTCCATGTACATTGTGCCGATGGCATAGGTGTACTTATGATCGTTGACATCGTTGATGTTCTGCGAGCGCAACTGGTTGCGGTAGTTGTTGATCTCGTTCTCCACGTTGAACGAGCGGTTGACGTCGAGATTGTCGCGACGACCGGTGAGCATCACGTTCATCTGAGTGAGCGAGTCGTCGGTAAGCTCGAACATCTGATGCAGATGCTCATACTGCTGTTCGGTGAAGTCCTCCTTGCCCTTGAGCTTGCGGCTGATGGTGCGGGCGATGTTGAAGCAAGAGTCGCCAATCGACTCAATCTCCGAAATCTCGCGGAGCATGGCGCGAATCTTAGCCTTTGTGTCGTCGGAAAGGTGAGCGTCAGACACATTGTCCAAATAGTTGGCAATCTCAATCTCCATGTTGTCGGAAATGCTCTCATACTTCTCGATGCGCGAATAGAGCTTTGTGAACGCAGCATCGTCCTTCACTCCAAGCAGCTCTCTCACCATGCCAAACATACGCTGGATGCGCTCTGCAAACGACTGAATCTCCTTCTGTGCCTCAAGCACAGAGAGCTCCGGAGTCTTCATGATAGAAGTGCCACCGATATAGCGCAGGCGGAAGTCGTCCTCGTCCTTTTTGGCAGAAGGCTTGATGACGTAGCATACGAAACGCTCCATCTGAGGAATGAACCAGATAAGGATGGTTGTGTTGCACACGTTGAAGGCTGTGTGGAAGGCGGCGAGCACCACCGAGAGACGGGTTGCGTCAATATGGTCGGCATGAGGATTGACACCCACAAAACCACACACCATATCAATAAACGGATAGAAGATGCAGAGCACCCATATCACACCAAACACATTGAACGTGAGGTGGGCAAGGGCAGCACGGCGTGCCTGGGTGTTGGCTCCCATGGCAGCAATGTTAGAGGTGATGGTTGTACCGATGTTCTCGCCAAGCACCAAGGCAATACCCATATATATAGGTAGCACACCGCTGGAGCAGAGCACCATGGTGATGGCCATGAGCGCGGCAGACGACTGCATACAGAACGTGAGCACGGTGCCTATGCCAAGGAATGAGAATATGGTGATGTAGCTGTCTTTATCGAACGAAGAGAAGAAATCGATAACCATCTGGTTATGGCTGAGGTCCATTTCCTTGCCTGTAGCTCCGAGCGTGGAAATGGCGAAGAACATAAACGCTACACCAAAGAGGAAATCGCCTATGTAGCGTTGTTTCTTACGATAAATAAGCAATAATGCAATAAAGAATACGGGGAACACGATGTTCGCCATATTAAACGAGAAGCCGAGCGTCATAATCCATGCCGTGAACGTGGTACCGATATTGGCACCCATAATCACAGATATGGCCTGCGCAAGGGTTAGCAGTCCGGCGTTGACAAAGGATACAGTCATCACCGTCGTTGCAGTCGACGACTGCACCGATGCTGTTACGAACATACCGGTCAAGAGACCGGTAAAGCGGTTGGTAGTCATTGCTCCGAGGATGTGGCGAAGCTGCGAGCCTGCCATCTTCTGGAGTGCCTCACTCATCACCTTCATACCGTAGATGAGCAGAGCTAATGATCCGATAATTTTAAAAAAAATCCAAATCGACATATTTTAATATAAATTTATGTGGCGTTATTGCGCTTTGTGTCGAAAACGGAGTATCTTTGCCCACGGGATTGGGTATCAAGACTAAAGCATCTGTCTCTATCCCTTTCCGCCAACTACCTTTATAGAGTATTAACCCTTAAACGTAACCATAATGAAACAGTTGATACAAATCCGTTGCAAAAATAATAAAAAAACTTTAAAAGTCGAAACAGGAAGTACACTTTCTGACATTTTTGGCAATTTAAATTTTCACATGACCTTTCCGCCTATCAGCGCCAAGGTAAATAACAAGGTTGAGGGTATGCACTACCGCGTGTACAACTCCAAGGACGTGGAGTTTCTCGACGTGCGCACTCCGTCTGGCTCACGTGCCTACACACGCACATTATTCTTCGTGCTGTGCAAGGCTGTGCACAAGCTCTTTCCTGGCTGCGAGGTTGTGATAGACATTCCCGTGAGCAACGGCTACTATTGCGACTTGCGCCTGGGCCGCCCCGTCACTACAGCCGATGCCGACGCTATACGCGCCGAGATGCAAAACATTATCAACCGTGCCATTCCAATACGCCGCCATGAAGTGCCAACCGAGGAAGCCATAGACATGTTCGAGAAATACGGCTACCACGACAAGGCTCTGCTACTGCGCACAACGGGCAAGCTATATACATTATATTATGATATTAACGGCTACGTGGACTATTTCTACGGCACTATGCTCACCAACACATCCCAACTGACACTCTTCGGACTGGAGAAATACTACGACGGACTCTTGCTGCGCATACCCTCGCTCGACAATCCAACACAACTGGGCAAACTCATTCGCCAGGACAAGATGTTCGAGATATTCCAGGAGCACCACCGCTGGCAGCGACTCCTTGGCATGTCTACCGTGGGCATGTTCAACGAGGCTGTGAGCCAAGGCCACGCCACGGAGATTATAAATGTGGCAGAGGCTCTGCAAGAAAAGAAGATAGCAAACATCGCCGAAGACATAGCTCAAAGACAAAGAGTGAAGATGGTGCTCATAGCCGGACCCTCATCATCTGGCAAGACCACAACATGCAAGCGACTCTCCATACAGCTTGTGTGCAACGGCATACGGCCTGTGCCAATATCACTCGACGACTATTTTGTCGACCGCGAACTCACGCCACGCGACGAGAAGGGCGACTACGACTTCGAGTCGATACGCGCCCTGAACCTCGAATTGCTCAACAAGCAACTCATGCAGCTGTTCAAGGGCGAAGAGGTGGAATTGCCAAAGTATAACTTCATCAAGGGCAAGAGCGAGCCGAGCGGAGTGAAGATGCGTATGCACCCCAACGACGTGCTTGTGGTGGAAGGCATACACGCACTCAACCCCGAGCTTACAGCACAGATACCCGACGAACTGAAATATCGTGTCTATGCGTCAGCCCTCACCACAATACTTCTCGACGACCACAACTATATCCCCACTACCGACAACCGACTGCTCAGACGCATCATACGCGACGACAAGCAGCGAGGATGCTCGGCACAGACCACCATACACCGCTGGGCATCCGTGAGAGCCGGAGAGAACAAATGGATATTCCCATTCCAGGAGAATGCCGACACGATGTTCAACACGGCTATGATATACGAGCTGTCGGCAATAAAAACACAGGCAGAACCACTTCTGGAGCGAGTGCCCGAAAACTGCGACGAATATGCCGAGGCCTACCGATTGCGCAAGTTCCTAAGCTATTTCGCCTCAATCGACCACTCTGTACTGCCACCAACCTCATTGCTCAGAGAGTTCCTTGGCGGCAGCTCATTCACATATTAATGAGTGGAAGAAAGAAAATAATCACGCAAAATTGCCACATCTAAGTAGCAAACCGCATACGGATGAAAGAATTTCCGATATTTTAACATAAAAAAGATTGCGACAATGCAAATTTTGTACGCAAAGAATATTGTTATCTTGTAGTTTTTTCATAACTTTGCGGTGGTAATAAAAAGGAGCGGCAAACAAGCCGAGCCCGATTACACCTATTTATATAATAAGACAATGAAAGTCGCCTGGACAGAAACGACGGCCCCAATCAGGCAATAGCGGAGTCAGGCCTACGGAAGTTGATCTATAATTCACATCTAAATATTATTTTTACAAAAAATGGCAAAGTTAGATTTGACACAGTACGGAATTACTGGTTCTACAGTAATCGCTCACAATCCGTCTTATGAGAAGTTGTTCGAAGAGGAAACAAAGGCTGGTCTCGAAGGTTTCGAGGTAGGTAAGCAGACTGAACTCGGCGCTGTCGACGTAATGACAGGTATCTATACCGGTCGTTCACCTAAGGACAAGTACATCGTAATGGACGAGAACTCTAAGGACACTGTATGGTGGACTTCAGAGGAATATAAGAATGACAACCACCCGATGTCTGAAGAGGTTTGGGCAACGGTTAAGGATATCGCCAAGAAGGAGCTTTGCAACAAGAACCTCTATGTAGTAGACGGTTTCTGCGGAGCTAACAAGGATACACGTATGGCAGTTCGTTTCATCGTTGAGGTTGCTTGGCAGGCTCACTTTGTAACAAACATGTTCATCCGTCCTACAGCTGAGGAGCTTGAGTCTTTCGAGCCTAACTTCGTTGTTTACAACGCATCTAAGGCTAAGGTAGAGAACTACAAGGAGCTCGGTCTTCACTCAGAGACTTGCGTTGCTTTCAACGTAACTTCTAAGGAGCAGGTTATCATCAACACATGGTACGGTGGTGAGATGAAGAAGGGTATGTTCTCAATGATGAACTACTTCCTCCCGCTCAAGGGCATCGCTTCTATGCACTGCTCTGCTAACTGCGACAAGAACGGCGAGAACACAGCTATCTTCTTCGGTCTCTCAGGTACAGGTAAGACTACATTGTCTACCGATCCGAAGCGTCTCCTCATCGGTGATGACGAGCACGGATGGGACGACAACGGCGTATTCAACTTCGAGGGCGGCTGCTATGCTAAGGTTATCAACCTTGACAAGGAGTCTGAGCCAGACATCTACAACGCAATCCGTCGTGACGCTCTCCTCGAGAACGTAACTGTTGACGCTAATGGCAAGATCGATTTCGCTGACAAGAGCGTAACTGAGAACACTCGTGTTTCTTACCCAATCTTCCACATCAACAACATCCAGCCGGGTTCTTCTGCACCAGCTGCTAAGCAGGTTATCTTCCTTTCAGCTGACGCATTCGGTGTATTGCCTCCAGTTTCTATCTTGACTCCGGAGCAGACTCAGTACTACTTCCTCTCAGGCTTCACAGCTAAGTTGGCAGGTACAGAGCGTGGCATCACAGAGCCTACTCCTACATTCTCAGCTTGCTTCGGCCAGGCTTTCTTGGAGTTGCACCCAACAAAGTATGCTCAGGAGCTCGTTAAGAAGATGAAGAAGAACAACGCTAAGGCTTACCTCGTTAACACTGGTTGGAACGGTACTGGCAAGCGTATCTCTATCCGCGACACACGTGGTATCATCGACGCTATCTTGAGCGGTGACATCGACAAGGCTCCTACAAAGCAGATTCCGATGTTCGACTTCAAGGTTCCGACAGAACTTCCTGGTGTAGCTACTGAGATTCTTGATCCGCGCGACACTTACGCTGAGGCTGCTCAGTGGGAGGAGAAGGCTAAGGACCTCGCTGCTCGCTTCATCAAGAACTTCGCTAAGTACACAAACAACGAGGCTGGTAAGGCTCTTGTTGCTGCTGGTCCTCAGCTCTAATCTTTAGACAGAATAAAGACTAAATAAAAAAAGGTTTGTATCTTTTAATCGGGATACAAACCTTTTTTAGTTTATTTCATATCGCTGCCATCGGCAGCAGACTACATAATCCGAACAACCCTTTAAAACCTTTTAAACCCAAAATCTACAATTAATATGGATTTGCAAAAGAAACTGCGCATTACTTACGAGATAAGCTCCACAGCCTTAGGCTTGACCATTCTCTCGTTTATCGTAAAACAAAAGCGGTTAGTATAGGTACAAAAAAAAAGGACGACACGAATCACTCGCACCGGCCTCTCAAAGAATAATGTTAACGAATGTTGGTTTTGGACTAAAGCAAAGCCTTAGTAATCATTTTCATGACCCTAGGCCAACATTGCGATAGTTTCAAAATCTAATAACATAATCTTTACCTTAAAATCTATCAAACTACTAACCTAATGAAAAAACATTGCATTCTCTCGAACACGTTGCAAAGATAGTAATATGTGTGCGACAACACAAGGAAAAAAGCTATTTTTTTTGTTATACCCACAATAAATTGACATACATCAAGTATTTAACATTTACAAACCGACAAAAATGCCTACTTTCATGAAAAAACAACCCAAACATACAATTTTGAGTTAAATCATGAAGTTTTTCGTGTCAAAATGCGTCTAAATGATAATAAAGCATTACTTTTGTAGGGCTTAAGCACTATTTGGACACAAAATCCAAACATCGTGAATATTCTATAAACAAAAAAAACATAGTTTCATGAAATTAAGAAAACTTTTGGTGGCCGCCCTCGTCTTCTTTGCAGGGCTTGCCCAGGCACAGCAGATGCCTCCGATACCAGTCGATCCCGACGTGCGTATCGGTAAGTTGGACAACGGATTGACCTACTACATCCGCCACAACAACTGGCCGGAGAACCGTGCAGACTTCTACATTGCACAGAAGGTAGGTTCCATTCAGGAAGAAGAGTCGCAGCGCGGCTTGGCACACTTCCTTGAGCACATGTGCTTCAACGGCACAAAGCATTTCCCTGGCAACCAGGTTATACGCTTCTGCGAGAGCATTGGTGTGCAGTTCGGTCGCGACCTCAACGCCTACACCTCCATCGACCAGACAGTATACAACATCTCGAATGTGCCCACAACACGCCAGTCGGCTCTCGACTCTTGCTTGCTCATCCTCAGCGATTGGGCAGGTGCCCTCACTCTCGACCCTAAGGAGATTGACGAGGAGCGCGGAGTTATCCACGAGGAGTGGCGTCTGCGCACAAGCGCCTCAAGCCGTATGTTCGAGCGCAACTTGCCAGCTATCTATCCAGGCTCTAAGTATGGCAATCGCTACCCTATCGGCCTCATGTCAGTCATCGACAACTTCAAGTACAAGGAACTCTCTGATTACTATCACAAATGGTATCACCCAACCAACCAGGCCATCGTGGTTGTGGGTAATGTGGACGTAGACCACACCGAGGCAGAAATCAAGAAACTCTTCTCTGGCTTCAAGAATCCTGAGAACGCCGCTCCAGTTGTCGACGAGCAGGTGCCCGACAATGCCGAGCCTATCATCATCATCGACAAGGACAAGGAGCAGGAGACAACCGAAGTGAGCCTCATGGTAAAGCACGACGTGTTCCCCGACTCTTTGAAGCACGACGTTAACTACCTCGTGTTCAACTATGCCAAGAACGCTGCCATGAGCATGCTCAACGACCGCCTGAGAGAGAAAGCTCTCGACGCAAGCTGCCCATACGTATCGGCAAGCGCAAGCGACGGCCAGTATATCTTTGCCAAGACTAAGAACGCATTCTCGCTCGACGCATCGCCAAAGGAACTCAGCAAGGCTTCAGAGAGCCTTAAGGCTGCCTACACAGAGGCTTTGCGTGCTGCCAAGTTCGGCTTCACAGCTACAGAGTTTGCACGCTTCAAGGAAAGCTACCTCAGCTCTCTCGACAAGATGTACAGCAACAAGGACAAGCGCTACAACTCACAGCTCTACCGTCCGCTCGTAGACAACTTCCTTGAGAACGACCCAATGCCTTCTATCGAGTTCACATACCCGGTTATGAAGCAGATTGTGCCGATGATTCCTGTAGAGGCTGTCAACGAACTTATGAAGGAACTCGTACCTGAGAACGACAGCAACCTCGTGGTGCTTGCATTCTGCAACGAGGCAGAGGGCAACGTTTATCCTACCAAGGACCAGTTGCTCAACGCCATCAAGAGCGCACGTTCAGCTGAAATCACAGCATACGTGGACAACGTGAAGAACGAGCCTATCATGACCACAATGCCTAAGGCTGGCACCATCAAGAAGGAAGTGAAGAACGAGAAGCTTGGCTACACCACTCTCACTCTCTCCAACGGCGCTACCGTAATCCTCAAGAAGACCGACTACAAGAACGACCAGGTGCTCTTCGCAGGTCGTGCCACAGGCGGTTCAAGCATCTATGGAGCCAAGGACTATGCCAACATGCAGCTCTTCAACGAGGTTATCGACGCAAGCGGTCTTGGTTCATTCTCAGCTACCGAACTTCAGAAGGCTCTCGCAGGAAAGATTGCCAACGTCAGCTTGTTGCTCGACCAGACAACAACAAACGTAAGCGGCTCATCTACTCCTAAGGACGTTGAGACCATGTTCCAGCTCAACTACCTCTACTTCACTGGCATCAACAAGGACCAGAAGTCATTCGACAACGTCATTAGCCAGTATGAGGTGCAGCTCAAGAACCGCGACCTCAACCCCGACATCGCACTCAGCGACTCTATCACAGCCACTCTCTATGGCCACAACCCACGCTTGGCTCCTATGACCGTCGACCGCTTGAAGGACGTCAACTACGACCGCATTCTTGAGGTTGCCAAGGAGCGCACAGCCAACGCCAAGGCATGGACATTCATCATCGACGGCAACTTCGACGAAGCTACCATCCGTCCTCTCATCTGCCAGTATATAGCATCTCTCCCAGCCAAGGGCAAGATTGTCAAGGGCAAGCGCGAGCTCTTCCCCGTTAAGGGTCAGGTGGAGAACATCTTCAAGCGCAAGCAGGAGACTCCAAAGTCTACAGCCTACATCATCTGGAACAACGAGACAATGCCTTACTCACAGAAGAATGCCATCTGTGCCGACATCGCTGGCCAGGTGCTCTCTATGGAATATCTCGCCAAGATACGTGAGAAGGAAAGCGCAGCCTACACAGTAGGCGCACAGGGTATTGGCGGTCTCAGCGACGACAACTACCACATCTTCCAGCTCTTGGCTTACTGCCCTATGAAGCCTGAGAAGAAGGACGTGGCTCTCAAAATTATGAACGATGAGGTGAAGACTCTTGAGAACACTTGCGACGCTGCCAAGTTTGCCAAGTGCAAGGAGTTTATGACAAAGCAGTATGCCGACCAGGTGAAGACCAACGGCTACTGGCTCAGCGTTATCTCAAGCAACGTGTTCTACGGCTTCGACAGCCATAGCAACTATATGAACATTCTCAACTCCCTCACTCCGCAGGACATCTGCAACTTCATGAAGGAGTTCAACAAGGCTGGCAACAAGGTTACTGTAATGATGCTGCCTGAGGAATAAAAAAGACACTCAATATTAACATAAGAGGTCGAGCATTTTTTGCCCGACCTCTTTTTTTATCTGATTCTATTGTTTCTTGCATGCCCTTATCCTCGAGAGATAAGACCGCATGGAACCCTTGCTTATACATAAAATATCAGCTATCTCCTCATCACTCTTGCCAAGATGTTGAAGCATGAGTATAAGCCGGTTTTGCGTTGTAAGTCTATCATAGCTGCTTTCCAACATTTTATAGAAATCGGCATCCACTATTCTATAATATGCCATAACATCCTCCATAGCACGTGCGTCTCGTTTCTCTACAAACTTGCCCAAAGCTAATCCCTCATAAATACGCCGTCCTTTGGACAGACTCCTTATGTAATCGCTCATGCTTTTCTTCATCTCTTTAGTCAGACGCTCCAACTCTTTTTTGTTGTCTCCATTGAGTTTCCTCAGAGTGGCTATTTCTTCCGCATATTCTGTAAAGTCAGCCTTCGCCTTCAACAGTTCTTTATCCTTCCTTCTCTTCATCACAACTAAAGCGATGATAGCCACTATGAACAAAAATCCTAAACAACTGCATATACCTATTGCTAATAAATTGTTTTTTGTAGTTCTCTCCTCCACTTCATCATTATCAAACTTGTACTGTATATCTTTAGTCCCTTCCACTTTATTCTTTTCCGCTAAAGAATCCATGTATTCCACCTCCTTTTTGAAGTAGAAGGCAGCTTCCTCATGTTTATTCTTAGCAAGCATCACTTGTCCAAGGCCATGGTATGCAGCTATAGTATGGTCAATTTTTGTTGACCGTTTCAACTTTTGTTTATACATGTATTCTGCCTTATCATAATCTCTTTTCTTTAAATAATACATACCTGCTATTCCACATACCTTAGGGTCACAGCCTAAAGAGAGAGCCTTCTGCAAATACCGACTTGCACGTAATGTATCATTTGTTCTAAGATAATAAGCACTAACTTCAGCATAATAACCACTTTTATCCCCATCTTTACAATACTCTATATAAGGTAGGAATTGTTTTAAACATATACCAGCACTATCCTTCTTATCCAATTTACCATAACAAATATACTCACTAAATTTAGAGAACAGATATCCTGAAGGGCTTTTCATTTGCTCAGACGCAAAAGAACATTTCTTCGCATAATCGAGAGACAGCTGATAGTTCTCAGACTCAAAATTGCAATAAGCCAACGAAGACCATACCTTATATTGTAGATTTGGACTTGCCTTGCCGATTAACTTTTCTGCCTTTTTGAAATAATGTATTCCTTCTGCAACATTACCATTGTCATATAGGTCACCTGCCTTATAGTAATAAGCCTCAGCAAGCAATCTTGTATCAAAGACCTTCTCATAATAACGTACACAACTATCAATAGTACATTTCGATATTGGATTATAATTACGAGAAGCTATTTGAACACTTAACAGATTATAGTAATTATAATCATCTTCATCCCTCAAACTCTTAACATCAATTTTTCTTATTGATACAGTAGCAGCCTCTACACTATCTTGTGCCAATAAACTATCTATACGTTTGAGTTCATCGCTATGATCTTTTGCATTACATGCAAACAAAATGATTGGCAGAAACAAACATGTCGCTATCTTCTTTATTTTCATTGTACCTTATTTTGATATTTCATGCAAATATACAATTATTACCTTAATAATAAATATAAAGAAACAAGTTTTTGAGGTTTAGACAGCCTTTTCTGCGTTTTTTATAACTAAAGATGTTGCAATAATTGCCTTAAAAGCATTATTTTTAAGGTATTAAAACAAGCATAAGTATCTATATATCACTAAATTATGTACGATAACGAAATTGCAACAACAGCAAAAAAATTATAACATAAAAAGTTGTATTATAAATCTTTAAATTATAATTTTGCGACAAGAAAACAATTAAACAATTATACTCATGAATAAAAAAAGGCTATTATCATCAGTTTTGCTTGTCAGTATTTTGACCGTTAATGTAAAAGCGAATCACTATAACTTCGATAAAAATACAACTGACGATACAGAAACAGTATTCAACAAATGTTGTTACATTATAATGGGTACATATAACAATGGAAAAGACGATAATACAACTATATTAAATCGTCCACACTATACTCCTTACCAAAAACCTACTTTCTCTGTGTATTTTACGTGTGGATTCGCAGATCTCTCTCTCTATATATATAGAAATGGAGAACTAATTCATAGTATAAATGATATTTCTATAGAAGCAGATGAATATCTTAATGTAAGTCTTCCTAACTTTGATAATGATACATATAATATTATTATTAAAGATGGCATGAAGATATTATTAGATGAAAATATAAATATATAAACAAGTGTTATCAATAATTACGATGTATCATTATATAAAACAATAATAATTAAAAAACAAAGAACATGAAAAAATTAAGTAACAGTTAAAAAACAACTTGGTGCAAAAATGCTAAGCAGATTTGCACCTAACGACATATATCCGATTTTCCTCTTGACATCATAGATTCCATGCAGAATGATTGTTCCATTGGAAAAGGACACAAAATTGTACCAAGTTATTTTTTAATCATTACTTAAATGTAAATGGTGATGTATATAGAGGCGAAATTCAAATAAAGTAAACATAAGTAAGTAATCTAAATTATTAATATAAAAGTAAAATGAAACAAAAAACAATTATTGCATTTTTTGCTGCTACTCTTTCTATGTTTTCTTGCACTAATGAAGATCTCATTGTAGATAATAAAGATTGTGTAGAATCAAAACAGCTAGAGGTATCGCAAAAAGAAGATCTTAAATTGGAGTTTGCCAAAGCGTTTTCTTCTGTTATCAGTAATAGTATTGATGCGCGTAAAATTATCAAAACTGAAGCTATCAAGCAATTTGACAAGAACTATGATGTGTTGTGGGCTACTATCAAGGATGAGCGTGTCGGAAATTCGACCTTCGCAGAGTGTGTGGCATCTTATTCTTCACCAGATTTAATTGAGGCTATTAATGAGAATCTACCTCTCTTAAACATTCTTTTTCCTGAGATAAAGATGTTTGATATAAATGCAGAGACATATGATTGCTCTGATAATGAGCTTCCTGTTTCTGTTTGTTCAAAAGATAAGAATCTTTTGTTATATGCAGGTGAAGTTACCGATACGATTCCTGCAAATGAAGTCCCTGCTTTCAATGTTTTAGTTGTAAACGAAAATAATCGCGTAATTGCAAATAAAGAGGTGAAAACACGCGGAGCTAATTATAGCTTTACATTTGTTTCTCCTTCATTTGATGGATCTCGAACAAATTCATCAACAAGAAGTGCTGTTGTTGATAATAGCTATGTTGGCAATAAGGCTATTAATGCTTATAAGTATTTTTATAAGGATGATGCAAGTACAAATTCAATGGCTCTCCAACGTGATTACATCTATTATGGATTGACTCCAACAAATCATTCTGGAGCTCTCAATTTTAATGTAAGTGAGTATATTAGCTTTATTGAAGTAAACCCTACTACATATTTCACTATTGCAGATCAGAAAACAAATTCTATGAGTGATGATCCATATATTAAAGCGAATTCTGTGTCCCGCAAAAAGCGAGATTTTACAGAGAGTGAATTGATTGATGCTTTGTGGACTAAGGGGGCTTATAACTTCCGTTTTGAGATTCAGCGTTCAACAAACGAGAAACCTCAGATTGTTTATCTACCTGTTAAGCCTAGTGACATTTGGAATTTCAATTTAGATAGGACCTATCGACATTCTACTGCTTTCAGACACAGTAAATACACATATAAGATAGATCCTAACAAATTCACTACAAAACGTTTCTATTTGACTCCTGGTGAAATATCATTAGGTAAATGGAATCTTGCAGAAGAATCAGTATATCGCTATGTAACAATTCTTGAGGAGGATGAAAGTGTTGCAAAGACAACCTCTTATCAATATGAAGTTGTCAATGTATTAAGTACAAAATTCAATGGTGATGTAAAACTTGAGTTGGGGCTTGGCGAGAGCAAAAAACTTGGTGCGAATGTTGGTGTTGAGACAACATCGTCAAATACTAAAAAAGAAATACGTACTGTGACCATCACACGTAAGGAAGAATCTGATAATTTAGGTAGTGTTAAGATCTATTTTTATGATCCTATAATTGAATCAAAAACTTCTGCCACACAGTATCAGGTGAGAACATACAATACAGGTAATGTGAAATTTGGAATTTCAGCATATTAATTATATAAGATGAATACACTAATCAAGTTGTTTAGAGGTTTCCTAATCATTCTATGCTTGCTTG
>OBRR01000133.1_pt1 | contig 22752 bp, 18 predicted proteins | sample 1494901 | NCBI WGS metagenome assembly OBRR01 (sample SAMEA3360689, study PRJEB22359) | human gut metagenome | biome: ENVO:urban biome; feature: ENVO:human-associated habitat; material: ENVO:feces | place: Bangladesh | collected 2011
TAATGTTTCTGGTAGTTCGACTCCGTTTTCTGAAATTAGCCAAAGCCTTGGATACTTGTGGATGCCCACGTATAGCTTTGAGCTAGAAGAGAAAAATACCTTTTTACATACGTTTCGTTTCTTCAATTTTGGAGAGACAGGATTTTTGTGCGGTCTTGGGGACTAATACTAAAGGTTTGCATATTACTTTGGCTATTCCTAATTCCTTTTTTAGAGAAAACATTGAAACTAAAAGTGAAACATAAAAGTCGTATGTTTCAGTCGTTGAACGTGTTGATTATCAACGAATTGAAACATAAAATGAAACATGAAAGCAAAAAACGCTATTGGTAAAATATACGTAAGCCAATACCTATTTAGGACGTTCTGAAGCATTTCATAGGGGCTTTCAAACAGCAATTTATCTGCCTAATTGGGGGGGCGGGTTTGTAACCCGCGGCAGCAGCATGTTGTAGATATTCAAAGCATTCTGCTGCTGCCGCGGGTTACAAACCCGCCCCCCAATTAGGCAGATAAATTGCAGTTTAAAAGTTGCGAATCTCTGACGGAATTTTGTAATTTTGCTCAAGGCTTTGAGTTTTGAGTATTGTTTTTTATCACATCTAAGTTACTCATTTTCCTTGATATACGGAATAATACAAGAGAGACAAAGTTTGATACAATAAGGGTTAAAAATTAAGCATATCAAGAAAAACTTTTGCCTAAAAACGCAATTTTATCACATCTTCTTCGCTTTTTTTCGTGAAGGTAGTACCTTTGAAGCATAATCTTGGATTGGTAGGTTATTGGGACGTTGTGGCATGGGACGAGTTTGAACAGCAGAAAGGGCGTAACGTAGATGCTGTACTTATCGATACGATGCAGAACTATCTTGCTAACAAGTCGTTCAACCGTGGTAAGGGTACACATGAGGCAAGTGCATCTATGTCTTTTGTTGGCAACACAAAGCATACTGTGCCATATATGTTGGAGAATAGTCATCTGTTTGAGAGCATTCCTACTTCCTTCATCAAGGGTGCGTTCCTTGACCGTATGCATCTATACAATCCAGGGTGGAAAATCAAGATGTTGAAGAAGAACAGTTTCTCTAAAGGGTATGGTCTCATCATGGACTACATAGCAGCCGTGTTACATGCTCTGCGCAATGACGATTGCACAGCATTGTTGAATGATTATGCCAAGTTCGATGGTTTGCTTTCCGAGCGCGACCACCTTGCCATCCGGAAAACATTCTCTGGCATGATGAAACTCATCTATCCTGATGGTAAAATAACGGATGAGGAAGCTAAGGAACTTATTGACTTTTCGGCAGAAGGGCGCAAATGAGTTAAAGACCAGTTGTACGTCATCGACAGCACCTTCTGCACCGAGCCGGCGAAGTTTGAATACACATGACTGAAAAGTGGCGAGACCATAAAGGTGGAAACACTTGAAAATATCGAGCACAGGTCAATCCATACGACGGAGGATAACGATGGGCAGAATATGGATAAAAACGATGGACAGGAAAATAAGCACGAAACAAGAATGGCTGGTTCTCGGCCTCGCATAAAACCTCTTGTAGCCAAGACTATATCCATAAGAGAAAACCAGGGTGGGGTGACTTACAAAGATCTATTTGGTAATTATCTGCGCACTGTAAAGGAAATCTGCATAACCGCTCCTTTCATTCGCCAACCTTATCAGATAGACAATTTAGTAGATTTCATACAAATGGTGAAAGATGTGTCAACCCAGCAAGACACTATAAAAATTCATCTGAGTACGCAAAATGACGATGACGAAAAAGTGGCTGAGGTGATAGACTCGTTCAATGATTTGGCCGACGAGTTGCTGCCGATGGGCATAGAGTTTACTTACGACTTTAAGGCAGACCATGATCGCTTCATCAAAACAGATACAGGGTGGACTATAGCTCTTGGACGTGGCTTGGACATTTATGAGAAGTTCAACCGCTTCTCATTGTGCCGTTCCAATCAAAAGAACAGGCGTTGCAAGGCTTTTAATGTTTCTATTAACAAAACAGAAGATTACACGCCAAAAAAAATATTGACGTGTTCGAGAATAATCCGAACACGCAATTAAATCTTGAGATAGTGAATAAAATATTTGGATTCGCTGCTGAAACAGTATAAAAAACAACATTTTTAAGTGAGCAACGAAATCTTAAATGAAAGAGCCGTGCGCAAGCACCTAAAAAGCCTCTGTAAGCCCTTTGTTGCATAAGAAAAAATCGTAACTTTGCAGTGTAAAACTTGTATTGTACACTTATAAGTGTGCAGATATAGGGTAAAACTTGCTCAAAAGAAGAAATTTAAGTCACAACACAAAATTATGAATATATCTTATAAATGGCTGAAAGAATACGTTGACTTCGACCTCACCGCACAAGAGGTGGCCGACGCGCTGACAAGCGAAGGACTCGAAGTTGACGGCGTAGAAGAAGTTCAAGCCATCAAAGGCGGACTGGAAGGATTGGTCGTAGGCCACATCGTAAGTTGCGAGCCCCACCCCAATAGCGACCATATGCACATCTGCCAAGTCGACCTTGGAGGCGACGCTCCACAGCAAATCGTATGTGGCGCCCCCAATGTAGCAGTAGGCCAAAAGGTGATCGTAGCAACCATCGGTACTAAACTCTACGACGGTGACCAGTGTTTCACCATAAAGCGCTCAAAGTTGCGTGGAATTGAGAGTTTGGGTATGATTTGTGCCGAAGACGAAATAGGCGTAGGCAATAGCCATGACGGCATCATCGTATTACCCGAAGATACACCTGTAGGACTCAAAGCCGCCGAATATTACGGTCTGGAGAGTGACTACGTAATCGAAGTAGATATCACTCCCAACCGCGCTGACGCTTGCTCACACTATGGTGTGGCACGCGACCTCTACGCGTGGCTCGTTCGCAATGGCAAAAAGACAGCGCTTCACCGCATGGACGTCTCAGCCTTTAAAGTAGATAATCACGAACTTAACATCGACGTTGAGGTAGAAAACACTGAAGCTTGTCCTCGCTACTGCGCAGTAACGATCAAAGGATGTGAGGTGAAGGAAAGTCCCGAATGGTTGAAAGAGAAACTCAATACCATTGGCCTACGTCCTATCAACAACATTGTCGACATTACGAACTACGTAATGATGGCTTACGGACAGCCCCTTCACTGCTTTGATGCTGATATGATAGAGGGTGGCAAGGTGATAGTGAAAGCCATGCCTAACGAAACAAAATTCCAAACGCTCGACGGCGTAGAACATACGCTCACCGATCGCGATCTCGCCATTTGCAACGCTTCAGCACCCATGTGTATCGCTGGCGTAATGGGTGGCCGTGGCTCAGGCACGTACGACACGACAAAGGATATATTACTCGAAAGCGCCTACTTCCACCCCACATGGATTCGAAAGAGCGCACGTCGTCATGGCCTTAGCACAGACGCCTCCTTCCGCTTTGAGCGTGGTGTCGACCCAGATGGACAAATCTATGCCCTCAAAGTGGCTGCTCTCTTGGTGAAAGAATTGGCTGGTGGTACAATAAGCATGGACATAAAGGACGTTGAAGCTTCAGGACTTGTTAAACACTTTAACGTTGACTTAGACTATAAGTACGTTCACGACCTCGTAGGTAAGGACATTCCCGTCGAAGTAATCAAAGAGATAGTCACTTCGCTCGAAATGAAAATTACAAGCGAAACGGCCGAAGGTATTAGCCTCGAAATTCCCGCCTATCGTGTTGATGTACAGCGCCCCTGCGACGTGGTAGAAGACATTCTGCGCATCTATGGTTACAACAATGTAGAGATACCCACCTCTGTCAAGTCAAGCCTTACAATTAAAGGCGATGTTGATCGTGCCAACAAGCTTGAGAATATCGTTGCCGAGCAATTAGTAGGTCAAGGTTTCCGCGAGATACTGAATAACTCACTCACTAAAGCGGCTTATTATAACGACCTCAAGGTATACACTGCTGACGAACTCGTACGCGTGCTGAACCCCTTAAGCAGCGACCTCAACGTAATGCGTCAGACGCTCCTCTTTGGAGGCCTTGAAAGCATTGCACACAATGTAAACCGTAAGAATAGCAACCTCCGCTTCTTCGAGAGTGGCAACTGCTACTATTACAATTCGAGCAAACACACAGCCGACCACACACTCAACGCTTATAGTCAAGCCCACTTCTTAGGCCTTTGGCTTATGGGTAATCACATAGAAGGCTCATGGGCACACGCTACAGAACCCTCAAGCGTATATGAACTTAAAGCTTACGTGATGAACATCATGGCACGTCTGGGTGTACATTTAGGCGGCTTAAAGGTAGTACAAGGCACAAACGACATCTTCGCCAAGAGCCTTGCCTTCACCGACCGCAACGGAAAGGTAATGGTAGAGTTTGGCATCGTTGCGAAAGCTATCACTGCCCAATTCAATCTCGAACAAGAGGTGTACTACGCTGAGATCAATTGGTCAATGATGATGAAGCACTTACAGAAGGGCCCCGTCTCGTTTAAAGAGATAAGCAAGTTCCCCACTGTAAGCCGCGACCTCGCACTACTCATCGACAAGAGCGTAGAGTTTGGCCAGATAGAACAAATCGCTTATGCCTCTGATAAGAAGTTCCTTAAGAAGGTAGAGCTCTTCGACGTATATGAAGGTGAGAAACTCCCTGATGGCAAGAAGAGCTATGCAGTCAACTTCGTTTTGCAAGACGAGACGAAGACGATGAATGACAAGCAGACTGATGCTGTGATGAAGAAGATTATTACTAATCTCGAAAAGCAACTTGGTGCAACACTGCGATAAGGCTATTATAGGTTAGAAGGTTATAAAGTTAGATCTACTGACTATCAGTGTAATCAAACTTTATAACCTAATAATCTTAAAGCTAAAAAACATATCATTAGAACAAAAAATATTCAAAATAGCAAATAAGGGTATTAGTACGTCTGCACATTTAATTATTTGCATAGTTACCCATGCTCTCATTTGCACTTTTAAATCACATACTCCTATGGGAAGAGCTTTTGAATACAGAAAAGCAACAAAATTGAAGCGTTGGGGCCACATGGCTCGTACATTTACGAAGTTAGGTAAACAGATTGCAGTAGCCGTAAAGGCTGGCGGTCCTGAACCCGAAAACAATCCTACCCTTCGTGCTATCATTGCCACTTGTAAGCGCGAAAACATGCCCAAGGACAACATTGAGCGTGCTATCAAGAATGCTTGCGGTAAAGACCAAAGCGACTACAAGACAATGACCTATGAAGGCTATGGTCCTCACGGTGTAGCTATCTTTGTCGATACACTGACTGACAATGCTACTCGCACGGTAGGCGACGTTCGCTCGGTATTTAATAAGTTTAACGGCAACCTCGGCACAATGGGTTCGTTGGCTTACCTCTTCGACCACAAGGCCGTATTCACTATCCGTAAGAAGGAAGGTCTCGACATGGACGAACTCATACTCGACCTCATTGACTATGGCGTAGAAGACGAGTACGACGAAGATGAAGAAGAAAACAGCGTAACCATTTATGGCGACCCTAAGTGCTTCTCACAGATTCAAAAACACCTTGAAGAGAACGACTTCGAAGTACTTGCTGCAGAGTTTACTTACATTCCTAACGACCTCAAGGACGTTACCGACGAAGAGCGCGAAAGCATAGACAAGATGGTAGAACGACTCGAAGAGTTTGACGATGTTCAGACGGTTTACACCAACATGAAGCCTGCCGAGGACTAAAGAAGGGAGGACGTGTTTGTCAGTAAACGTAAGAAAACTACTGAGGTTATAAAGTTAGAATAAAAAAGGGTAGATAGTTTAACTTACTCTACGCTGCCTTAATCAAAGGCATATAACTTTATAACCTCATTTTTTGCTTTATAACACGATATGAAACACATTGATTATCAAACACAAGGCACTTGCTCACGCTGCATTCATCTCGACCTTACAGACGACGGCCGTATAGCTTCCGTTAGCTTTGACGGCGGCTGCAATGGCAATCTGCAAGGCATTGGAGCACTGGTAAAGGGCATGAAGAAGGAAGAGGTCATAGAACGCCTACAAGGCATTCGCTGTGGTAACAAACTCACCTCATGTCCAGACCAATTAGCCCACTGCTTACAGTCAATCGAAGAGGAACTGTAGTGAATGTGCAAATGCTTAAATGTAAAAATGCGTGAGAAATGCGTGAATGTACAAATAAACGCTTTGTAATTGTAAAACGAATAATTAAAAGCATTATTATATATTTGCACATTCTCACATTTGCACATTAACTTATCGTTCGTACTCTTCAGCCTTAATTTGCGTCTCGTACACCACAGAACCCGTTGTTTGCGAACGATACTCGTAAGCAAAGGTGACACGCTGGGCTTTTACCTCCTTATAGTCCGAATTGTCAATTAATCGCTGACGAAGCATATAATGGAGTAGGGTAGACTGCTCGCGATACAAAGCCTCGTTAGCAGCCGAGAGGCTATAATATAGGGTATAGGTCTTACTCTGAGGACTGTATGCTACGCTGTCAAGCCGTGTGCCAGCCTCAGGCTCTTGCGGACAATTGTTTTTGGTAAATTCTTCAGCCTCATGCTGTAGACGTTCGTCAAAATTCATTTGACACGACGCTGAACTTAAAGCACAGATAACCAAAGCAAAAATGGTTTTAATGGTGTTGATTTTATTCATATTTTTGTGATTAAATATTGACATCTAGAATCTTCACTCTAACGAAGGAAGAAACCCTATTGCAGCAAAAGTAGAATAATAATGAAAGAAAAGCAACAGATAAGCCCCAAAATATCAACAGAAGAGGCGCAAAAGCGGGTGGAACAAGCCGTTGACAACTTTATGCAAGGCTATAATTGCTCGCAAAGTGTGGTAGCCGCTTTTGCTGATTTATACGGTTTTACGCGCGAACAAGCACTACGTATGTCAGCCTCATTTGGTGGTGGCATAGGGCGTATGCGTCAGACGTGTGGTGCAGCTTGTGGCATGTTTATGTTAGCCGGCCTTGACTGTGGAGCGACCGAAGGATCCGACCGAGCTGGCAAAAGTCATAATTATGCCGTTGTCCAACAATTAGCCGAAAAGTTTAAGTCGCAGACAGGGTCTATAATCTGTGCCGAACTTTTAGGGCTCAAAAAACTTGAAGCCTCGTCCGAGGCTGAAGCTCGTACAATGCAGTATTATAAAAAGCGCCCATGTCCGCGCATGGTACGCCTTGGTGCCGAACTCTTTGCAACTTATTTGATGGAGCAACAGAGAGTGAGTGAATGCTAATAATATCCGTCATAATATGCATTGCATATTGCTCACTCGTAAAATGAAAAGAATCAGTGTTATGTTTAATAGCATTCTAAGGCATTCGTATATTTACTCATTAATATATTAGGCAATTAGCTCATTAGCACATAATCACATAATCACATTAGCATGATAGACAGAGCAACCATACAACGCGTGATGGACGCTACCGACATAGTCGACGTGGTGAGTGAATTCGTGACCCTCAAAAAGGCAGGTGCCAATTATAAGGGTTTGTGTCCCTTCCATAACGAACGTACCCCATCGTTTAGCATTTCGCCAGCTAGACAGATGTATAAGTGCTTCTCGTGTGGCAAAGGTGGCAATGCTGTTCACTTCTTAATGGAACTTGAACACATGACCTACCCCGAAGCTATTAAATGGTTAGGACGAAAGTATGGCATCGAGATAAAGGAAAAGGAACTTACAAACGAAGAAAAACTTCAACAAAATGAGCGCGAAAGTATGTTTGCCCTCAACGAATGGGCTTGTAAATACTTTGAGAAAACACTGCACGACACTGTAGACGGTGTGGCCATAGGTATGGCTTACTATCGTTCGCGCGGATTTAGAGACGATACTATCAGAAAGTTTTCGCTGGGCTATTCGCTTGAACAGCGCGACGCGTTGGCACAGGCTGCCCTCTCGCATGGTTTCAAGAAGGAGTATTTACTCAAAACGGGATTGTGCTTCGAGACGGAGGATAAACAAATCTTTGATCGTTATCGTGGTCGCGTTATATTCCCTGTTCATAGCGTTTCGGGGCGTGTGGTAGCCTTTGGTGGCCGTGTGTTGAACACAGAAAAGCAGAAAAACGTTGGTAAATACGTCAATTCGCCCGAAAGCGACATTTATAGCAAGAGCCACGAACTTTATGGACTCTATCAGGCCAAAAGCGCTATTGTGAAGCATGAGCGCTGCTTCTTAGTTGAAGGATATACTGACGTAATCTCTATGCACCAAAGCGGCATAGAAAATGTTGTGGCTTCGTCTGGAACTTCACTTACGGAGGGACAAATCCGTCTGTTACACCGATTTACGAACAATATAACGGTGCTTTATGACGGTGACGCGGCTGGTATTAAAGCCAGTTTGCGAGGCATTGATATGTTGTTGGCAGAGGGATTGAACATAAAAGTGCTGCTACTGCCCGACGGTGATGATCCTGATAGCTTTGCACGTAAACACAAGGCTGAGGAGTTTCAGAAATACATTGATACGCATCAGGTGGACTTTATCAAGTTTAAGATAGACTTGTTGATGAGCGATGCACAGAGCGACCCCTTGAAACGTGCAGAATTGGTGACAAACGTGGTGAAGAGCATTTCGGTTATCCCCAATGAAGTGGTGCGCCAAATGTACATTCACGAATGTGCCACCAGTCTGAGCGTTAGCGAAGAACTTATTGTTAATGAAATAAATAAGCAACACCGTGCGAAGCTGCAGGCTGAACGTAAAAAAAACGAAGGCAATGCTACAGACGACGCACAAGCTGCCGACGAGGCTGCGGCAATGGCTGCTGATGAAGAGCGCATGCAGCAACTCATGTTGGGCGAAACGGAGTTAGCCGAGGAACGTATGTTGGTGGCCCTTATCGTACGTTATGGCGATATGCCTATGGACGTTGTTGACGCGGCTGAGGACGTGGCTGAAGCAGATGCAGAAAAGGCAGCGAACCAAACGGAGGTGAGCAATGCGGCTTTGCAACAGATAAGCGTGGCGCACTACATTGACACTGACCTACAAGCGGACGGACTCACGCTACACAATGCAATCTATAAGCAAGTGCTCAGTGAGGCATTGGCCCACGTAGACGAACAAGGGTGGAAGGCACTCCCCTACTTTTTGAATCACCCTGACCCTCGTATTAGTAAACTGGCGGCTGATGTGGGACAAGATGACTTTGTGTTGAGCAGTAAGCAGCGCGACCTCTACATTGAGGAACAATATAGGCTTGACAATGTTGTGCCTCGCATCTTACACGACTATAAGCACGCAATCGTAAAGGAGCAACTCAAGCACTTGCTGACAGAACTGCGTAACCCTCAACTCATGAATGCCCCCGAGAAGGCTAAACAGCTGATGCGACAGTATATGGAAATAAGCCAGATAGAACGCGAACTAGCCAAGCTCTTAGGCGACCGCGTTGTACTGAAATAACGATTTGAGCTGATTAATGCATAAAAACCTGGCAAATGTGCGCATTTTATAATTAAATTACACATAAATTAAAGTTTTTGTGTACCTTTGCCCAAAAATTATAATATAGAAGAGCAAAAGGAGATAAAGTAATAAGATCCCCCACCCCTTTTAGCTTCTTTACATTCAAAGTAAAACAAATGGGAATTTTACAAGACAGATTAGCGAAGTACACACTTCCGCAAGAATATAAGGCCAAAGGTGTGTATCCTTATTTTCGTGCCATTGAGGGCAAACAAGGAACCGAAGTAGAAATGGGTGGTCACCACGTATTAATGTTTGGTTCGAATGCCTATACGGGTCTGCCAGGCGATGAACGCATTATTAAGGCTGGCATCAAGGCTATGGAGCAATACGGCTCAGGTTGTGCTGGTTCACGTTTTTTGAATGGTACGCTTGACCTCCACCTGCAATTAGAGAAGGAATTAGCTGAGTTTGTAGGCAAGGACGATGCACTTTGCTTCTCAACTGGCTTTACAGTAAACTCTGGTGTAATTCCTGCTTTGTTAGGTCGTGAAGACTACTTAATCTGTGACGATCGTGACCACGCTTCAATCGTTGACGGTTGTCGTCTGTCGTTTGCTCAACGCTTAAAGTATAAGCACAACGATATGGCTGACTTAGAACGCAAGTTGCAAAAGTGTGCTCCTGAGGCTGTGAAATTGATTGTAGTAGACGGTGTGTTCTCTATGGAAGGCGACTTGGCTAACTTGCCTGAGATAGTTAAGTTGAAGCACAAGTATAACGCAACAATCATGGTGGACGAGGCTCATGGCTTGGGTGTATTCGGTCGACAAGGACGCGGTGTGTGTGACTACTTTGGCTTGACTGATGAGGTAGACCTTATCATGGGAACTTTCAGTAAGTCGTTGGCTTCAATCGGTGGCTTTATAGCAGCTGACGAGAGCATCATCAATTGGTTGCGCCATAATGCTCGTACCTACATCTTCTCAGCATCAAATACGCCTGCGGCAACGGCTTGTGCCTTAGAGGCTTTGCACATCATTCAGAACGAGCCTGAACGCATTGAAGCTTTGTGGGACGTTACGCGCTATGCATTAAAACGTTTTCGCGAGGAAGGCTTTGAAATTGGTGATACGGAATCACCGATCATTCCCCTTTACGTACGTGATACAGAGAAGACTTTCATTGCTACGGCACGTGCTTTTGACGAAGGTGTGTTCATCAACCCCGTAATCCCACCTGCCTGTGCTCCTCATGATACATTGGTACGTGTAGCATTGATGGCTACTCATACAAAGGAACAGGTAGATCGCGCGGTAGCAGCATTAGCTAAGGTGTTCCGCGAATTGGATATTATCAAGTAAGTTTATTGATAAGTAGACAAATTTCAATATGTTGATGGGTAAGTTAGTCCCAAATCGTATTGAAAAATAAAAAATGAGGAAAAGCTCTATTTTAGAGCTTTTCCTCATTTTTTATTTTTCAATATGGTTTGGATGGAATAATTACGGTTTTAGCATTAGAAAGTCAGAACTTGTAGGTGATTGGAACATTTGTAAGTGAAATGTCGGTAGAAGAGCAATCATACTTTCTATTCGGCTGGCAGCAACCTCTTCGTAGTCAGCGAAATTGGTGTTGTTAGTATACAACCAAATCTCGAGCGGTAAGCCGTTCGGCGTGGGGTTAAGTTGTCGTACTAGTATCCATTGATCTTGTACGATATCTTTGTCCTTTTTAAATAGCTCGCTAAGGTGGTGTCTATATAATGTAAGGTTGATGTTGGTGTTATTTGTTATATCTTTCTGAGAAAGCAATTTTTCAGCTATAAGCGCTTCGATTTCAGAGAGCGAGAGGCTTCTTATGCTTTGTACATCAATATATAGAGTACGTTTAATGCGACGTGCTCCTGTGGTGACCATAGCATTCCAATTTTGGAAAGTGTCACTAACGAGTGTATAGGGCGGAATGGTAGAAATGGTATTGTCAAAATTCCTCACTTTAACCGTAGTAAGCGATATTTCCTCAACTTTGCCATCAATGTCAAGTTTTTTATTGGTAATCCAATCGCCAACTTTAAGCATTTTGTTCAGCGAGAGTTGTATGCCCGCCACCAATCCCAAGATTGAATCTTTAAAAATCAATATTAACACTGTGGCTGCAGCACCTAAGCCTGCAATGACGCGTATGGGATTGTAGCCGAATAGCAGCGAAATGGAGACGATAGCTCCTAAACATATGATGATTAAGCGAATGAATTGTAATATTCCTGTTAGGTGATACTCCTCGTATTTTTTAGCAAGTGCAACGGATAGGTTTTTTAGAAATGATGTAACAAGTAGCGCCGCACAGATCGTTATGTAAACTTGTAAAGAGTGAGAGATGATAACGTAAGTGATAGAAGTCGTGATGTTGTCATAACATAAAGGCAATAAGATGTACACTAATATGCAGGGAAATAGTTGACTTGTAGCGCTTAATACGGGGCGGTTGACTAGATAATCGTCCCATTTCGTTTCTGTTTTCTCAACCATTTGGAGTATGATGGGCATGGCGTATTTTCTGAAAGTCCAAGCAATGAAATAGCAAAGTAAAAGGAGTAGCGCAATTACTATAATTTGTGCGAGACGGACGCTATTAGCTGCTGAAATGTTACACTCAATGAGTAATGTCTCGAGTAAATGTCTTGCAAGATTGATCATTGTAGTATAGGAACAAGAAACCCCTCCGCTTATCGTTGCTTTGAATGATTAGTGGAGGGGATGCTATTTTTTGTATGGTGTAAAAGATGTCAAATGTACTATAGTAGTTAAATAGGACTTGACTTCTTATACGTGAATTTTAGTTGGCAGAGGTAAACTCATCAAGGAAGCGTACATCGTTCTCAGAGAAGAGGCGGAGGTCCTTTATTTGATATTTAAGGTTGGTAATACGTTCAACACCCATACCAAATGCGTAACCTTTGTAAACTTTGCTATCAATGCCATTCGCTTCGAGCACATTGGGGTCAACCATGCCACAGCCTAAGATTTCTACCCAACCTGTTTGCTTGCAGAAGGCACAACCCTTGCCGCCACAGATGTTGCAAGAAATGTCCATTTCTGCACTTGGTTCTGTAAATGGGAAGTATGAGGGGCGCAAACGGATTTTTGTATCGGGACCAAACATTTCACGTGCAAAGGTAAGCAATACTTGCTTAAGGTCGGTAAAACTGACGTCTTTGTCGATGTAAAGTCCTTCGACCTGATGGAAGAAGCAGTGTGCACGGGCAGAGATGGCTTCATTACGATAAACGCGACCAGGGCACAATACGCGAATAGGCGGCTTAGAGTTTTCCATTACGCGGCTTTGTACTGAACTTGTGTGCGTACGAAGTACAATGTCGGGGTGTTGCTCTACGAAAAAGGTATCTTGCATATCGCGAGCGGGGTGATCCTCGGGGAAGTTAAGTGAAGAGAAAACATGCCAATCGTCTTCCACCTCGGGACCATCAGCAATAGAGAAGCCTAAACGTGAAAATATATCAATGATTTCATTCTTAACGATAGACAAAGGATGACGTGTGCCTAATGTAATAGGGTAAGGCGTACGTGTAAGGTCTAAGTCAGAATGGTCGTCTTCTTTTGTAGCAAGGCATTGACGTAATTCGGTAAGTTTGTCTTGTAATGCAGATTTTAGCTCATTGAGCTTCATACCAATTTCGCGTTTTTGCTCTGGAGCAACGTTACGAAATTCACCCATAAGGTCGTTTACTACACCTTTTTTACTAAGGTATTTAATGCGGAGCGCTTCAAGCGCTTTCTCGTCTGTGGCTTGTAAGCCTCCAACCTCGCTTAATAAAGCTTGTATTTTATCTATTAACATTGCGTTATTGCTTATTTTTAATGCAAAGATAAATATTTCTTCTTAAATATGTACGTCTTACACAGAAAAGGCTTACTTTTGCCACTCAAAATAAAGGTATTTATGATGAAAAAGTTCTTTTATATGCTTGTGTGTGTGCTGTTTTTTGCTTCATGTACAAGCGGGAAACCAAAAGAAGAGGCTGCTGGAAAGAGTGATAGTTTAGCTTCGGCGTTAGATACGTGTACTGCTGATAGCGTTCCTAATCCGCCTAAGGCTGCAGACGGGTTGTTTGATGATTTTATATACTCTTTTATGTGTAACAAGCGTTTCCAATATGAACGGATTATATTTCCATTAAAAAATGTGGTTGATGGTGTTAATCGGCCTATAGCAAAGGGGGCGTGGAAGTTTGATCATTTATATGAGAAGCAAGATGTGTATACGCTTGTGTTTGACAACTCGAAATCAATCAAGGCAGAAAAGGATACTTCACTGCATCATGTGGTTTTCGAATGGGTTTACCTTACGCAGAGAAAAGTGAAACAATACGTTTTTGATAAGATGAACGGACAATGGTTCTTGACGGCTCTTGATACACACAAAATGAGTAAGAACGTTAATAGTGACTTCTATGAGTTTTATGCTCAGTTCTCATCAAATCACAAATATCAGTCAAAGCACATTCTTAATCCGTTCCATTTCAAGACTTATGATTATGAAAACTTTCAGAGTATAGAAGGATTGCTTGATGTTAATCAGTGGCCTGACTATCGTCCTAAGTTGCCTTCGGGTACTATTACGAATATAAACTACGGACAAGGTTACGGCAATAGCCGTCGACGTGTTCTAATGATTTGTAGTCAGTCTGGCGGTATGGGGTGTTCACTCACTTTCGTGCGAAATGGCAAGACATGGATGCTTGAAAGATTAGAAAATTAAATCATTGAAAACCAACATACTAACCAACTTTTATTAGAGTGTTAGTATAAAATATATTTACCAAGAAATGTATTCGCTTTTAACACATAATACATTTGGCATTGACGCTAAGTGTACAGACTTTATTTCGTACCAAACAGTAGAGCAGCTGAAATCAATTACTTCAAGTTTGAAAGGAAAACGCTGGCTTCAAATTGGTGGCGGAAGTAACCTTCTCTTTGTTCATGACTTCGAAGGAGTTGTGTTACATTCTGAAATAAAAGACATAGAGATAGTAAGACGTAACGGAGAATACGTGTGGCTTCGAGTTGGCGCAGGGTATGTATGGGACGATTTTGTAGCCTATTGTGTAGCGCATGGCTATTATGGCTTAGAGAACCTTTCGCTTATACCAGGTGAAGTCGGAGCCAGTGCTGTGCAAAACATTGGTGCCTATGGCGTAGATGTTGGGCAATATATAGATACTGTAGAAGCGGTTGAGGTGGCGACAGGCAATGCTTACCAATTCAAGGGCGAAGAATGCCACTATGCCTATCGTAGCAGTGTGTTTAAGCACGAGATGAAGGGAAAGTATATTGTGACGCATGTAATTTATCGCTTGTCGTTAAGTTTTGCTCCCGACTTGTCGTATGGTGCAATCAGCCGCGCGTTACAAGCGAATGATATTAATGCAGAGGTAGTTACTGCACAAGTTCTACGAAATGTAATTATTGATGTTCGCCGTTCAAAATTGCCCGACCCTGCTGAGATTGGAAGCGCTGGCTCTTTCTTTATGAACCCTGTTGTTAGTCAAAGCAAATTCGAAAGTTTGCAACAACAATATCCCGATATGCCTCACTATGTTGTTGACGAAGGAGTGAAAATACCCGCTGGCTGGATGATAGAACAATGTGGTTGGAAGGGAAAACGTGTTGGTAATGTAGGCGTTTATAGTAAGCAAGCGCTTGTACTTGTAAACTACGGAGGTGCGAAGGGCGAGGATATTGTCCAACTGAGTAATGCGGTGATTGCAGATGTAAAGCGTAAATTCGGTATAACGCTTCACCCAGAGGTCAATTTTATAGAATAAACAGAGATGTTGCGATGCCGAAGTTGATATTTTTAGGTACGGGAACAAGTACGGGTGTGCCACAGATTGGGTGTAAGTGTGAGGTATGTCGTTCAAATGATACTCGTGATAAACGTTTGCGCACGTCGGCACTATATATAGGTGACGACGGAAGACACATCTTAATAGACTGTGGTCCCGACTTCCGTGAGCAAATGTTACGCCAGCCTTGCGACTCGATTGATGCAGTGTTGCTCACACACGAACATTATGATCATGTGGGGGGAATTGATGACTTACGTCCCTTTAGTTTCGAACACTCATTGCCCATCTTTACAAATCAACTTTGCGCTGATAGTTTGCGGCAGCGATTACCATATTGTTTTACTAAGAACAAATATCCTGGAGTTCCTAATATAGAACTTATTACTTTAGATCCTAAAGATAGTATTCTGCTTGGTAATCAAACTGTTCAGCCAATTCAAGTGATGCATGACTTGATGCCAATTTACGGCTATCGCATTGGAAAAATGGCGTACATTACAGATATGAGCCACTTGGTAAAAAGTGAAGATGAGAAGTTGAAAAACTTAAATGTGCTCATCGTTAACGCGTTACGAATAAATCCACATCATTCGCATCAAAGTTTAGATGAGGCCTTAACCTTTGCCAAGGCAATAGGAGCACGCGAAACGTATCTAATTCACATGAGCCACCAAATAGGTTTGCACCGACGTATCAACGAAATTTTGCCTCCTCATGTACATTTGGCTTATGACGGATTACAGATAGAATGGTGAGGTCGGTTTCCAAAAAAACTGTATGAGAGCAGGAAAATGACGCTGTAATGCTTATTGACATTTCGCTTTTGGCATTCTTTCAGTGCTGAAAAGCTGTATGCAAAGAACTTTTTTTGTAAGTTTGCATTATAAATTAAGAAATAACAAATATGATGTGTGCAAATACGATCTATTAGCACACACTATTTGCAACCGATTTATGAGAAAGAAAGCAATCAAAATACTTTGGAGTACTTATGCTGCGCTTTTGCTACTTGGCGCAATTGTTGTGCTTTGTGTAGAACAAGGTTGGATTGGCTATATGCCACCGATAGATGAACTACAAAACCCTATAAGTAAGTATGCCTCACAGGTGATAAGTGCTGATGGTAGACTTATGGGCACATGGTCGAGAAGTGAAAACCGCGTATTTGTAAGCTATGGTAATATTTCGCCACACATGTTTGATGCATTAGTTGCAACTGAGGACGAGCGCTTTTATGACCATTCAGGCATAGACGTTCGCGCTGTGATGCGTGCTGTCGTAAAGCGTGGTGTAATGGGACATAAAGAGGCTGGTGGTGGTAGCACTATTACGCAACAATTGGCAAAGCAACTCTATTCTTCTTCAGCCGAATCGACCATGCAGCGTTTAATGCAAAAACCTGTGGAATGGATTATCGCTGTAGAGTTGGAAAGACATTACACAAAGGAAGAAATCCTAACGCTTTACCTTAACTACTTTGACTTTCTACATAATGCTGTAGGTATAAAGACTGCAGCAAACGTTTATTTTGGAAAAGCTCCCAAAGATTTAACCTTGACGGAGTGTGCTACGCTTGTTGGCATGTGTAAAAATCCCTCTTATTTTAATCCCGTGCGCGAACCAGAGCGTTGCCGCGACAGACGCAATGTCGTGTTGCAACAAATGGTAAAGGCAGGAAAACTCTCTGAAACGGAATATGCCACGTTAAGCGAAGAGCCGCTAAAACTTAACTTTCATCGTATCGACCATAAAGAAGGTATGGGAGCTTATATGCGCGAGTATCTACGCCGTATAATGATGGCTGAAAAGCCAGAACCTTCTAATTATCATGCTTGGCAGCGTCAGCAGTTCTATGAAGACTCATTGATGTGGGCAAACGATCCCTTGTATGGATGGTGTAAGAAGAATCAAAAACGCGACGGAAGCAATTATGACATTTACACTGATGGCTTAAAGGTTTATACGACCATTGATTCTCGCATGCAGCAATATGCAGAACAAGCTGTCTATGCGCAAGTAGGAAAGAACCTGCAACCGAAGTTTGAGGCAGAACGACGCAGCTCGCCCAACTTCCCCTATAGTGCAGACCTTAGTCGAAGCGATGTAAAGCGTCGTATAAAGAGAGCTATCAAGCAGTCTGATCGTTATCGCATGATGAAGTCATTGGGCGCAACAGAGGAGGAGATAGATAAAGCTTTCCATACCAAAGTGCCAATGACAATGTTTACCTATCGTGGTGAAGTAGACATGACGATGACTCCAATAGACTCCATATTATATTATAAGAAGTTCTTACGCTCGGCATTGGTATCAATCGATCCGATGACGGGACAAGTGAAAGCCTACGTTGGAGGTCCAGACTTCTCGCACTTTCAATATGACATGGCTATGGTAGGACGTCGCCAAATAGGTTCGACGATGAAACCCTTTGTCTATGCAATGGGATTGCAAGGAGGCTTAACACCACGTACAACTATACTGAATATACAACGCAGCTATGGAGGTTGGTGTCCTCGTAATAGTAGCAGAGCCTCATATGGTGCTCATGTAACATTGAAATGGGGCTTAAGCCGTTCAAACAACTGGGTAACCGCTGGCCTTATGTATCAAATCGACCCTACGGGGCAAGCACTTGTTCGCGACCTTCATGCTTTGGGTGTGGCAAATGACAATATGCAACCCTCGTTGCCCTTATGTTTGGGTACGTGCGATATTACGCCAGCCGAATTGGCATCTGCCTATACGGCATTTGTGGAGAAAGGTATACGTCGTGCCCCCTTGCTTGTTACGCGCATAGAAGATAGCGAAGGAAATGTAGTGGCAGAGTTTACCCCTCGAACCAATGAAGTCTATAGCGAAGAGACGGCATATAACATGATAGACATGATGAAGGCTGTTATTGATGAAGGTACAGGACGTCGCTTGCGTTCTACCTACGAAATGAAAGGCCCGATAGCAGGTAAGACTGGTACAACAAACAACAACTCCGATGGTTGGTTTGTTGGATGTGTTCCTCAATTAGTTACGGCTGTGTGGGTAGGTGGTGATGAGCGCGACATTCATTTTAATTCGACGGCTTTAGGACAAGGTTCTGCTTCGGCTCTGCCCGTGTGGGCGCTCTATATGAGACGCGTCTATGCCGACAAATCCTTAGGTTACGACCCCGAGCGAGATTTTGATCGTCCTGTCTCTATGCAGGAGACAACGCATCGCCATGCTGCTTCAAGGGGAGGGAGCGAGAATGAGGAATCTGTCGAAACGTCTACTACAAATAATGAAGCTACTGAGCCTGTCAAAAAAGCGAAAAGTAAGTCAGCGGCTGAAAAGTATTTTGAATAGGAACGTGCTGAGGCGTCACGCGATGATTGTGCGTTGATGCGTGCTTATCTAATAGGCAGTGACGCTTTCAATTTCATAAACGAATAATGATAGTTAGATTATAAGGTACTTAACATGATGCAAAGAATATATATATGGGCACTTATAAGTGCCATGTCAGTGTCAAGCGCTTGGGCGCAAAAGATTGTTGTAGGATCTGTTACGTTGAAAGATGGTGGCATTTATACGGGCGAACTCATAGGTGGTAAACCAGGTGGGAAGGGCCGTGTCCAATATGATAATGGTGACACTTATGAAGGGTCTTTTGTTAAGGGACTTCGACAAGGCGAAGGTACATTTACTGAAGCCGACGGCTCTCGCTATGAAGGAAACTGGACAAAGAATGAGCGTAACGGCAAAGGGACTTACTATGCCGTAAATAACAATCGCTACGTTGGTACATGGTATCGCAATCAAAAAGAAGGATTTGGCAAAATGTACTACTATAATGGTGATGTATACGAAGGCCAATGGAAAGACGATGTACGCAATGGAAAGGGAACCTACACTTACAAAAGTGGAGCTTATTATAAAGGCGATTGGGTGAACGACCAAAAGGACGGTAAGGGTATTTTTGATTGGAATGACGGTTCTAAGTACGAGGGCGCATGGTTGAAAAATCAGCGTAACGGTCGCGGTACATACATCTATGCTGACGGTGACTATTATAATGGCGATTGGAAAGACGACATGCAAGACGGCCGTGGAATCTATAAGTTCCGCAATGGCGACGTGTATGAAGGACAATATATAATGGGAGAACGAACGGGTGAAGGCTCGTTTCGTTTTGCCAACGGCGACACATACGTTGGCAATTTCTTGAATGGTGAACAAAGCGGTCAAGGCACATTTCAATGGAAAGGCGTTGCTTCATACACTGGGCAGTGGCAGCACAATATGATGCACGGTCACGGTGTGTACAAATGGAAAAACGGTGATGAGTATAATGGAGAGTGGAAGAATAATCGCATGGACGGCGAGGGAACGTTACGTTTTGCTGCGGGAGGACGTTTTAAAGGACAATTCCGCGAAGGCAAACGTGACGGGCGCTCTGTTGAGATACGTGCTGACGGTACACGTATAGATTGCACTTATCGCGATGGACAAAAGCACGGGAAATACAAAGAGTATGATGCCAATGGTAATGTAACGAAGCAAGGAGAGTACTCTAATGGACGTGTTGTACAATAGACTCACCACTATCTTGTAAGTATGACAAGCCAAAGAGTATAGGAATACGCAAGTAAGAAACCTATTAAACTAAATATATCATGAAAGCCACAACTTCAACAAAAAAGAAGGCGGTAAAACGTGTATCACGTCCGCGACAATTAAAGATTGTTAGAGACGACGAATGGTTGCAACCCTTTGAAGCAGCCATACAAGGGCGACACGAACACGTTAATAACAAAATAGCTGACTTAACAGGTGGAAAAGGCTCGCTAAGCGACTTTGCTGATGGACATCTGTACTTTGGTCTACATCGCACACCACGCCAATGGGTGTTGCGTGAGTGGGCCCCCAATGCTACTGCCATTTACCTAACGGGTACTTTCAATCAGTGGCAAGAACTTCCCAATTATGCCTTAAAACGCATTGATGAAAATGGCACTTGGGAATTGAAATTACCTGCCAAAGCATTACATCATCTCGACCTTTACAAACTGTCAATACATTGGGACGGCGGTCAAGGCGAACGTGTGCCAGCTTGGGCAACACGTGTAGTACAGGACGAAAAAACAAAAATATTTAGTGCGCAGGTGTGGCACCCTGAGCATGCTTATGAGTGGAAAAAGCAAACGTTCCGCCCCAAGCGTGGTCCTTTGTTTATATACGAGTGTCATATAGGCATGTCGCAAGATGCTGAAAAGGTCGGGACATACAATGAATTTCGCTTAAACGTTCTTCCGCGCATTATTGCCGATGGCTACAATTGCATTCAGATAATGGCCATTGCCGAGCATCCCTACTATGGAAGCTTCGGCTACCATGTAAGCTCTTTCTTTGCCCCAAGTAGTCGTTTCGGTACGCCAGATGAACTTAAGCAACTCATTGACGAGGCACATGCAGCAGGCATTATGGTGATTATGGACCTCGTGCATAGTCACGCGGTAAAGAATGAGGTAGAAGGACTTGGCAATTATGCTGGTGATCCCAACCAATTCTTCTATCCCGGCAGCCGACATGAACATTCGGCTTGGGATAGCCTTTGCTTTGACTATGGGAAGAATGAGGTCGTACACTTCTTGCTTTCAAACTGCAAGTATTGGCTGACAGAATTCCGCTTCGATGGTTTCCGTTTCGACGGTGTCACCTCTATGCTCTATTATAGCCACGGATTAGGAGAAGCCTTCTGCGGTTACCCCGATTACTTTAACGGACATCAGGACGATAACGCTATCTGCTATCTAACGCTTGCCAATCTTCTCATACACGAAGTGAACCCCAATGCTATCACTATAGCAGAGGAAGTAAGCGGTATGCCAGGCTTAGCAGCGCCCTTTAAGGACGGTGGATATGGCTTTGATTATCGTATGGCTATGAACATTCCTGATTATTGGATAAAGACGATTAAGGAACGCCGCGATGAGGATTGGCACCCATCGTCTATACTATGGGAACTTACCAACCGCCGCGCTGACGAAAAGACGATTTCGTACTGCGAAAGTCATGACCAAGCGCTCGTGGGCGATAAGACGCTCATCTTCCGTCTGATCGATGCAGATATGTATTGGCATTTTAAGAAGGGCGACGAAAACGACACCGTACATCGGGGCATCGCCCTTCACAAAATGATACGCCTTGTCACGGCATCAACTATTAATGGCGGCTACTTAAACTTTATGGGCAATGAGTTTGGCCACCCAGAATGGATAGATTTCCCACGCGAGGGGAATGGCTGGAGCTATAAGTACGCTCGACGCCAGTGGAACTTGGTTGACAATCACGAACTCTGCTATCACTATTTGGGCGACTTTGACAATAAGATGATACATCTATTGCGCAACGCTGAGGGAGACATACGAAAGTTCCCTGTGCAAGAGGTATGGCATGACGACGGCGACCAAGTGTTAGCCTATATGCGTGGTTCTTTGGTCTTTGTGTTCAACTTCTCGCCCAATCGCTCTTATGATGGGTATGGCTTCCGTGTGCCAGAGGGCGCTTACGAAGTAGTGTTGAATACAGATGCTACAGAATTTGGCGGAAATGGTTTAGCTGATGACACGGTATGCCATTTGACAAACTTTGATCCGCTTTTGGCTCGCGAACACAAAGGTTGGCTGAAACTTTACCTACCAGCTCGTTCGGCCGTTGTACTCTGCAAGAAAAAAGAAACGAAAGAGGAGAAAAACAAGAAGTAAGCGTAACCAAAATCATATATCGTTTATTATTGGTGTCCGATAAAATTCGAGTCTTTCGAAAAAAATAGGGCCGATTCCATTTTGCTGGAGTCGGCCCTTTTGGGTTATTTTGATGCAACTGTATTGCCAACTGGGGCATCGAGTTCCAAGTTGGCAATGCCGACGCGGGGATGTGTAGCCCCCAGGTGAGGACGCGTTTGTGGCGCAACTTTTCGACAAATCGCAGTTTATCCTTACGCAAATGATACGACTTATCATGTTTCAATGTTTCACTTTTTATACATAAATGATTGATTTATAAGCATTTCACAACATGAAACATACGCGTTGTATGTTTCATTTTTGCTTTCAATGTTTCATTTTACAAGCATTGACGATAAAAAACGGAACTTGGTGCAAGAGATTTCATTTCTTGGTGCAAGAGATTTCAAACCTCAGTGCAAGAGATACAAAATGAAGGGATGAAATCTAACCTGAAGCATGGAACTTTAAATTTCATTCGTCAGACTATTTGATAATCAAGCAGTTATAAACATAATCTGAAACATGAAAGATAAAAAGTCACCGCCCCTTAAAATAAGTAACGCGCGGAAGTAGTTCGAAGTCTCACTTAAAAAAAAAGTGTACAAAATGTACACACTTTTTGCCCTTCCCCTCATGGCGTCGTA
>OBRR01000140.1_pt1 | contig 22095 bp, 20 predicted proteins | sample 1494901 | NCBI WGS metagenome assembly OBRR01 (sample SAMEA3360689, study PRJEB22359) | human gut metagenome | biome: ENVO:urban biome; feature: ENVO:human-associated habitat; material: ENVO:feces | place: Bangladesh | collected 2011
ATTCTCATCGCCTACAGTCTTGATCTGGTCCATCTTTGACAGTAAGCTGTTGTCTTTGCATGAGATGCAAAGAAATGAAATTGTTATTATTAATACGATAAATCTATACATGTGTAAATTCCTTATATGTTTGAGAAACAGTTTGCAAAGGTAAATAAAAAATGGCTTTTTACAATTTAAAATGGAAGTTTTTTGTTTCAATTGTTTCATTTTGTTTCAATGATGTAAAATATTTCATTTTGGTATATCGTTGATTATTAGTTTATTATGATTTATTTTAGATATATTTGATGTGATGAAACAAGATGGAACAACTGAAATTTTGTGAGTAAAAAAAGAAGATATAATTTTGCATCAGAAAACAAAAAATATGAAAATGAAAAAAATGATATTTGGACTTGTATTGCTGTTGTCTGCGTCTTGTCCTATGAATGTTTCAGCGCAAGGATTTATTGAAAATGTGAATCTTGCATGTTTTAATAAAGATATTAATAATAGTAAAAATAGTTTTCCAACTCGGGTTCCTTCACAAATTCCTATTAAGGTAGGTATTTCACAAGAAGAGGGTTGTATGTATATTAGTAGCATGTCAGATACGCATGTTGAGTATTATATATGTGATAGTAATAATATGTTATTGTTGCATGATAGTTGTGATAGTTCTTCGTTGACTTGGGCAATTATTGATGTTAATAGTCTTTCACGAGGAATTTACTATTTATACTTAAATGTAAATGGTGCTGTATATAGAGGCGAAATTCAAATAAAGTAAACAAAATGATTTAAATATAAATTTATCAGTTATGTTAAAATACATTTTATATTCACTATTTGTGATAAATGGGTGTAATAATGTTAAAAATAATGAAGACTTAGAAAAAGGAGGATTGAATGAGAAAGAAAACTCTGCTGCCTTGTTCAAAGAGCAAAAGAAATACTTTTTGCATTTGGATAAAAGAGAAAAGATAGAAACATCTTTTGTTTTTGAGAATAAAACAGAACATGTAATGTCTATTGATACAGTTAAAACTTATTGTAGCTGTACCAAAGTTCATTTTCCAAAATATGCTATTAAGCCATGTGAGACAGATTCTATCAATGTTGCAATTAGTATGCCGCGAGATAGAAAGTTTTTCTCCAGTTCTGTTATAGTATATTTTCATGGAAAAAAACCAATAGTGTTGGAAATTATAGGTAAACGTAATAATAACTAATTTAAAAAAGAACTATTATGAAGAAGAACATTTTGTTAGTCATTGCAGTAGCAATGGTTTTTGTTATGGTTAGTTGTGGTCAAGATGCAAAAGTTGCACAGTCACAAAGTATTGAAGAAAATCTTTATGAGGACATCGCTAATTATAGTGCGGCTAAGAAAGCCGTATTGAACACTTGTTTAACTCGTGCTGCAAGCGATACGATTTCATATGAAAAGATGCTTGTTATGTCAGAAAAACTTGACTCTATCTCTCGTGCTTTTAATGAAGCACATCCAAAATTTGCAAATCGAGTAATAAAAAAAATTCAATATGAAGATTTGGAAATAATGAGAGTAGAACCAGATAGTTTGTTGGCTTTTGTAAAAGCTAATTATTCTTCTGGCGTATATAACTGTGTATATGAAAACTTGAAGAAGTATGGATATAAAAGTTCGGAAAAACTCACCATAGCTCCGAGTGAAAATTATAATAAGTTGGAATCTAATGATGATTTTTATATTGACAATGTGAAGACTTCTACAGATTTAGCAGATAAGGTTGTAACATGGAATAAAAACTCTCAAACTTCAAATAGTAGTAAGAATAGTAGATGTTTAGCTCAATATAAAGAAGATTGTAAAAATTGCAATATAGCTTATGTGGTAGATTGTGTAGTGGCTGGACTTTGTATAGCTGTATCTACACCTACTACTGCAGTGGGTGGATTGTGTGCTGCTTATTCTTTAGTAGAGGCATATAATGATTACTTAGACTGCTGCTCAGATGCTAAAAGATTTTATAATCTGTGTTTAAAATAAAGAAAGGCTCACATGATAAAATAAAATATGGGAATCATTTATTTTCTTTTATTCTGCATCATATTATGTTGTGTAGACTATTATGTTTGGCAACGCAAGCTTGCTAAAGGCAGTACTAATGGCATAGAAATGATGCTACAGAAAAAGGTGAAAGTGACAAAAATGTTGACATATGTCACAGCCTTGGCTTTTATAACCTTTCACTTCTCTGTGGTATCGTTGACGTTTAGTGCCCTAACTTTATTGTCAGGAGTCATCTCTCTCTACTCCTGCCGTAAAGCGGGCTATAGCAAGGATGTTATAAGAATATATGCCGTGATTGCATTTATTATTATAGGAAATGTTGCTATGTATTATCGTTCAACACTCTGTTAGTTATAATGTGATTGTTTGAAAATGAGATAGTTATTTAATGTAATATAATTAGTAAAATTTGGTTAAGTGGCTGATTGTCAGTAACACAGAATGTGACAAAGGTGATGATGAAGGAAAAAGGATTACCGTATTCCATGACTTCTTTCAAGGAAATCATGGCAAGCACATACATCCGCTAAATTAATTTTTGACAAGTGTTGGAGAATACCGAACTGAAAGTTAATTAGTCATACTGTCAAAGAACTCTTTGGCTGGCAGAACAAAGCCGCTTAACCTTTATCTCAAATTTTAACGAACTATTGAGTTATGGAATACAGAAAAATAAAGATCTTTTTAGTGCTGTTTTTAACTGCATTATGTGGCAGTTCAGCTTTTGCGCAAACATCGGATGAAAAGTCAATACCTCTTCATGTGGAAGTAAGTTTGGAGACAGGCACGGAAAACAAGGGAATTATGCCTTCAAGTGCTGTTGTAGACCTTGGCTATAATATCCGTAGATTCTCCATTCATGCAGCCGCCCAGGCCGACATGTTCCAACCTAAGGAGGGTAGCACTCATGATTATAACCGTTCGAGAAACATTGGTGGAGGCATAGGATATGTTATATTTCCTGAAGACAAAACCAATCTGGGCGTTTTTGAAGTAAGAGCTTTGGTTACGACATCAGTCGGTAGTAGCGATTTCAACAATACATCCTATAAGTTGGGAATCCATTGGTATGGATATTCTTCCACAAGAAAGGTGTTGCCAATGGTGAGTGTTGGCTATACTATAAAAGACTTCAGAGAAAAATCTTTGCCTTCAAACAGGGGAATGTACCTGGCATTAGGTTTTAGGTTTTAAATATAAAGGAGAATACACTTAGGTAAGCATCTCTTCATTATTGCTTGATTTCTGACTTTTTGACACGAAACAGCGCGTCAGAAAGTATAAACCTACGATAATAATAAATGTATTGATAGAAAATGCAAAAAATATTTGTACACGTTGCAGAAAATTAGTAATTTTGCATCGTTCAGTGGAATGAGGGGCTCCGAGAGAGCTCCTCATTTTTTATTCTCTAATATATATATATGATAGACAAAAACACCGTAAAAAGTATCGTGAATGAGTGGCTCGACGGCAAGGAGTACTTTCTTGTCGACATCGAAGTAAGCCCCGACGACCGTATCGTTGTGGAAATCGACCATGCCGACGGCGTGTGGATTGAGGACTGCGTAGAACTGAGCCGTTACATCGAAGACCACCTGAGCCGCGACGAGGAAGACTATGAACTCGAAGTGGGCTCCGCCGGACTTGGACAGCCTTTCAAAGTGCCGCAGCAATACCATTGCTTCGTGGGCAAGGAAGTGGAGGTGCTCGACGCCGACGGCAAGAAATACAAAGGCGTGCTGAAGAGCGTTGATGGCAACGACTTCACAGTAGCGGTGCAGGAGAAGCAGAAGGTGGAAGGCAAAAAGCGCCCGCAGCTCGTCGAGGTGGACAAGGCTTTCCTCATGGACAAGGTGAAATATACAAAATACTTAATAAATTTCAAATAAGCTATGGCAGCAGCAAAGAAAGACGATGTAGTGAGCATGTTCGACTCGTTTAAGGAATTTAAAGAGACCAAGAACATCGACCGTACCACTCTTGTGAGCGTTCTGGAGGAGAGCTTCCGCAACGTTCTGGCTAAGATTTTCGGAAGCGACGAGAACTTCGACGTGATCGTGAACCCCGACAAGGGCGACTTTGAAATCTACCGCAACCGCGTGGTTGTGGCCGACGGCGAGGTGGAGGACGAGAACAAGCAGATTGCCCTTAAGGAGGCACGCAAGATTGAGCCCGACTATGAGGTGGGCGAGGACGTGTCGGAGCGTGTGGAGTTCGCCAAGTTCGGACGACGTGCAATCCTTAACTTGCGCCAGACTCTTGCCTCAAAGATTCTTGAGCTTGAGCACGACTCTCTCTACAATAAATATAAGGACCGTGTGGGACAGATCATCGCAGCCGAGGTTTACCAGGTGTGGAAGCGTGAGGTGCTCGTGGTTGACGACGAGAACAACGAGCTTATCCTACCCAAGGCAGAGCAGATTCCTGCCGACCAGTATCGCAAGGGCGAGACCATACGTGCCGTCATCGAGCGTGTGGACAACGAGAACAACAATCCTAAGATTATACTCTCGCGCACAAGCCCCACTTTCTTGCAGCGTCTCTTGGAGGCTGAGGTGCCCGAGATTGCAGAGGGTGCCATCGCTATCCGCCGCATAGCACGTATGCCGGGCGAGCGTGCCAAGATTGCCGTTGAGAGCTTCGACGAGCGCATCGACCCTGTAGGAGCCTGCGTGGGCGTGAAGGGTAGCCGTGTGCACGGCATCGTGCGCGAGCTTTGCAACGAGAACATCGACGTAATCAACTATACAGCCAACACCAAGCTCTTCATCCAGCGTGCACTCTCGCCCGCCAAGGTGTCGAGCATCAACATCGACGAGGAGAACAAGAAGGCTGAGGTTTATCTCAAGCCTGAGGAAGTGAGCCTTGCCATCGGACGTGGCGGTATGAACATCAAGCTCGCCTCGATGCTCACAGAATACACCATCGACGTGTTCCGCGAGGTAAACGGCGACGAGGCCGACGAGGATATCTACCTCGACGAGTTCTCCGACGAGATCGACCAGTGGGTTATCGACGCCATCAAGGGCATCGGTCTCGATACTGCCAAGGCTGTGCTCAACGCACCGCGCGACATGCTCGTTGAAAAGGCCGACCTTGAGGAGGAGACCGTGGACAACGTGCTGAAGGTGCTGCGCGCTGAGTTCGAGAATTAAGTAGATACAACCAATAAGGGAGCTTCTGAATCCGCACGGATGGCAGGGACTCCCTTAGCGAGTATCTAAACAGTAACATTTTTCAAATAAAAATCAAGCAAGAAAAGTGAAGGTGTAAGAACGAGAATACCCCTTTCTTTTTTTACTCTTTTACTTTTAAAACGACAGAATATGAGCATCAGGTTAAACAAAGCATTACGAGAGTTGAACATAGGACTCCAGACGGCAGTGGAGTTCCTCGAAAAGAAAAGCGAACTGGGAGAGGTGAAGGCTGAGCCGAGCTTCAAACTGAGCGACGCGCAGTATGCTGCGCTCCAAGGTGCGTTCCAGCAGGACAAGGAGGTTCGCTCGCAAGCCGAGAAACTCTTGCAGAAGAAGCCGAAAGAAAAGAAGACTAAGGAGGACAACAACGCACAGGGCTCTCCTAAGTCGGCTTCCAGGCAGCAGTATAAGCCGCTTGGCAAAATCGACCTTGACAGCGTGGGAAAGAAACCATCCAACGCTAAGACCGCTAAAACTGAGGCTCGAAAGGAGACTCAGGCGAAGACTGCTGCCGTCAGTCAGAAGCCTACAAATACCAACAACACCAACACGCCACATAAGCCGGCGGCTGCCGATGTGAAAGTGGACAAGACGGATAATAAAAAAAATCAGAAGCCTGTGGTTCAGAACAAAGAGCACAACAAACAAGAGAAGAAAGAGTCGAAACCGGTAGCTGCTACACAGACTGCCGCTACAAAGACCGCCGACGCTGCAAAGACGCAGCCGGCAGAAACAACAAAGTCAGAAACTACCCTGTTCACTACAAAGAGCGAGAAGAAAATGCTCAACACACCGAAGGTGAACGTTCTCGGCAAAATCGACCTGTCGACGCTCAACCAGAGCACTCGCCCAAAGAAGAAGTCGAAGGAGGAGAAGCGTAAGGAGCGCGAGGAGAAGTCGCAGCAGCAAAGAGGCGACAAGAAGAAGCGCGAGCGCATCAACAAGGTGCGCGTGGACATTAACGCAGCTTCCAACCAGCCTGGTGGCGGCAACGGTGGCAAGCAGAACAACAACGGCAACGCCGGTTCAAGCAACAAGAACAAGAAGAAGAACCGCAACCGTGGCGGACAGCAGAAGCCTGCTGAAGTGAGCGACGAGGACGTTGCACGCCAGGTGAAGGAGACACTCGCACGCCTCACCAACAAGCAGAATCAGACCAAGAAGGGTGCCAAGTACCGTAAGGAGAAGCGCGAGGCTGCCCAGGAGAAGATGAACGAGGAGCGTCGCGAGGAGAAGAAGGAGAGCAAGACACTTAAGTTGACTGAGTTCGTTACCGTGTCGGAATTGGCTACGATGATGAACGTGAGCGTCAACCAGGTTATCGGAACGCTCATGAGCGTGGGTATCATGGTGTCTATCAACCAGCGTCTCGACGCCGAGACCATCAACCTCGTTGCCGAGGAGTTCGGCTTCAAGACCGAATATGTGAGCGCAGAGGTGCAAGAGGCCATTACCGAGGCTGAGGACGACGAGAACGACCTCGTGCCGCGTGCCCCGATTGTTACTGTGATGGGTCACGTAGACCACGGTAAGACTTCGTTGCTCGACTATATACGCAAGACCAACGTTATCGCCGGCGAGGCTGGCGGTATCACACAGCACATTGGTGCCTACCACGTGCAGCTTGAGGACGGTAGAAAGATCACGTTCCTCGACACTCCGGGCCACGAGGCGTTTACCGCTATGCGTGCCCGTGGTACTCAGGTGACCGACGTTGCCATCATCATCATCGCTGCCGACGACGCCGTGATGCCTACCACCAAGGAGGCTATCGCACACGCACAGGCCGCCAACGTGCCTATGGTGTTTGCTATCAACAAGATAGACAAGCCGGGTGCCAACCCCGACCGTGTGCGCGAGGAACTCGCTGCCATGAACCTCCTCGTTGAGGACTGGGGCGGCAAGTACCAGTGTCAGGAGATTAGTGCCAAGAAGGGTCTGCACGTGAGCGAGCTTCTTGAGAAGGTGCTTCTCGAGGCTGAGATGCTCGACCTCAAGGCCAATCCTAACCGCAAGGCTACAGGCTCTATCATTGAGTCGTCGCTCGACAAGGGCCGTGGCTATGTGTCTACAGTACTCGTGTCTAACGGTACGTTGCGCGTGGGCGACAACCTTATCGCCGGAACATCATGGGGCCGCATCAAGGCTATGTTCAACGAGCGCAACCAGCGCATCGAGAGCGCAGGACCTTCAGAGCCAGCCATCATCCTTGGCTTGAATGGTGCGCCTACGGCAGGCGACTCGTTCCACACCTTGGAGACTGAGCAGGAGGCACGCGACATCGCCAACAAGCGTATGCAGCTTCAGCGCGAGCAGGGCTTGCGCACACAGAAGCGTCTCACACTCTCGGATATCTCTCACCGTATCGCTCTTGGATCGTTCAAGGAGCTTAACATCATCGTTAAGGGTGATACCGACGGTTCTATCGAGGCTTTGTCCGATTCGTTCATCAAGCTCTCTACCGAGAAGATCAAGGTGAACGTCATCCACAAGGCTGTTGGTCAGATTTCAGAGAGCGACGTTACTCTTGCCGATGCTTCGGATGCTATCATCGTGGGCTTCCAGGTGCGTCCTTCGGCTGCTGCCCGCAAGCTTGCCGAGCAGGAAGGTGTTGAAATCAACACTTACTCAGTAATCTACGACGCTATCGACGATGTTAAGTCTGCCATGATTGGTATGCTCGATAAGGTTAAGAAGGAGGTTATCACCGGTCAGGTTGAGGTGCGCGAGGTTTACAAGATCTCTAAGGTCGGAACCGTTGCCGGAGCTTACGTTGTCGAGGGTAAGGTTCACCGTACCGACAAGGCTCGCGTTGTGCGCGACGGCATCGTGGTTCACACAGCCGATATTGCTGCCCTCAAGCGCTACAAGGACGACGTTAAGGAGGTTGCCGCCAACTTCGAGTGTGGTATCTCGCTCGTCAACTTCAACGACATCCAGCAGGGTGACATTCTGGAGACCTTCACCGAGATTGAGGTTAAGCAGACTCTGTAATGAATTGACAATGTAATTGATAAACAAATAATGACTCGCTATATGTCTTTTTCAAAAGAATATATAGCGAGTCTTTTTGTATTCTCAATAATATAAAGCGGTCCTCGTTATCTCTTTGTTGCATCTTTTTATTATAAATTCTTTGCCATGTCGGCAAATAGCAGTACCTTTGCATCTGATTTCAAAAACAAGTATAACCATGTGGAAGAATTTGGCTGCTTGCAACCACACTAAAAAATGCTAAAACTGCAACGTCCGACCGCATGTGCTATGCGTATCGCCAACGGTTTGGCGGTATGGAATAATGATAATAGCATAATGTGTAGGACAGCGGTAATTGGTGTTTTTCCACTGTTTTTTAATTTTAAAATTTGGAAAAAATGAATTATCTTTTTTCATCAGAATCAGTTTCAGAGGGTCATCCCGACAAAGTCGCCGACCAGATTTCCGACGCTCTGGTCGATCAGTTTCTCGCCTACGACGAGCACGCTCATTGTGCAATCGAGTCGTTTGTGACTACTGGCCAGGTAGTTATCATGGGTGAGGTGCGCTCAGGAGTTTACATCGACTTGCAGGCCATCGCACGCAAGACCATCAACCAGATTGGCTATTCCAAGTCGGAGTATCAGTTCGACGGCAACTCATGTGGTGTGCTTACTGCCATCCACGAGCAGAGCGACGACATCAACCGTGGTGTGAGCCGTGCCGAGGAAGAGGAGCAGGGAGCCGGCGACCAGGGAATGATGTTCGGCTACGCCACCAACGAGACCGAGAACTACATGCCTGTGACTCTCGACCTCGCACAGCTCATCATGCGTGTGCTTGCCGACATCCGCAAGGAAGGTAAGGAGATGACTTATCTGCGTCCCGACTCAAAGAGCCAGGTGACAGTTGAATACTCAGAGGAGGGCATTCCCCAGCGCATCGACACAATCGTGGTGAGCACACAGCACGACGAGTTTGACAACGACGACGAGCGTATGCTTGCCAAGATTAAGGAGGATGTGCTCAATATCCTTATGCCTCGCGTTAAGGCAGAGATTCACAGCGAGAAGGTGCTGGCTCTCTTCAACGACGACATCAAGTACTTTGTCAACCCTACTGGCAAGTTTGTTATCGGTGGTCCTCACGGCGATACTGGTCTCACAGGCCGCAAGATTATCGTAGACACATACGGTGGCAAGGGCGCACACGGCGGTGGAGCATTCTCCGGCAAGGACCCTTCAAAGGTTGACCGTTCGGCTGCCTATGCCGCACGCTATATCGCCAAGAATATGGTGGCTGCCGGAGTGGCAGACGAGATGCTTGTGCAGGTGAGCTACGCAATTGGTGTGGCAGAGCCGGTGAACATCTATGTGAACACCTACGGACGCTCACGCGTGAACATGAGCGACGGCGAGATAGCACAGAAGATAGAGAAACTCTTTGATCTCCGACCAAAGGCTATTGAGCGTACACTCAAATTGCGTCAGCCTATCTACCGCGAGACAGCAGCCTACGGACACATGGGCCGCAAGAATGAGGTGGTGGAGAAGACATTCAACTCGCGCTATCACGAGACTAAGGTGATGAAGGTGGAACTCTTCACATGGGAGAAACTCGACCGTGTGGACGACATCAAGAAAGAGTTTGGACTGTAAATCAAAGCATTACAGTTGGAATATTGACAATTGACAATAATTGATATTATGAACGTAACTGACTCCATTCACTCCGAGGAGATAATTCTCGGCGAAGACGGACTGCCGGTGGCAGCGAAACAACAACCGCGCCAGCATTATCAGCCCACGCCCGCACAGGTGCTCTCGTGGCTGCCTAAGAATGCTACGCCCGAGCAGCAAGACTCCGCTATACAGGCACACATAAAGCCATCGGAGATAACGTGGAGTCAGCAGCCAGACACGCTCCACTTGCCCGGACAAACAGCCGGGCATTCGTGGCGCGATGTCAATATGCCCAAGTACTACCGTGAGTCCTACTTCACGGGTAAGCCTTGGTTTCACCCCGACCTCTTTGGTGGACGACTCGGTGTGGCGGGTGACCCAGTGCCTTATGGCATTGCACGCGACAACGTGATAACAGCCATGTTGCTCTTCTGCTTCATTCTCGCAGCCGTTGCCTACGCCAAGTCAAAGCGGTTTATACTGCGCCAGGCAAAGGACTTCTTCCGTCCGCCCCACAGCGACAAGACTACCTCCATAACCGAGACATCAAGCGAGCTGCGTTTCCAGTTCTTCCTGGTGTTGCAGAGTTGTCTGCTCTTCGCACTCATATTTTTCTTCTACGTGCAGTTACGTGTCACCGACACGTTCATCATCGACCAGTATCAGGTGATAGGCATCTTCGCGCTTATCAATTTGGGCTACGTGCTTGTAAAGTCGGCTGTTTATTGGCTTGCGGGATGGGTGTTCTTCGACAAGCGCAGCAACGACCTATGGATGAAGTCGCTGCTATTCATCATAGCCATGGAGGGCGTGTGTCTATTCCCGGTGGTGGTGCTTCAGGCTTATTTCGAAATGCCTGTCGAGACGACGCTCGTATGCACGGGAGTCGTGATAGCTGTGTTCAAATTGTTGTCGCTTTACAAGGCATATATCATCTTTTTCAGACATTTAGGCAATTCTTTGCAAATTTTTTTGTACTTTTGCACGCTTGAATTGCTGCCATTGGCCACGCTGGTAGGTGTGCTTGCCATGGTGGGCAACTATTTGAAAGTGAATTTATAAAGAACAATATATACTTTTACGATACATATTTTTTGATAGAGAAATGATAAAGAAAATTCTGGTCTCCCAGCCCGAACCGTCAAGCGAGAAGTCGCCTTACTTCGACATTGCTAATGATTTTGGTGTAGAACTCGTATTCCGTCCATTCATCAAGGTGGAAGGACTCAGCTCCAAGGAGTTCCGCCAGCAGAAAATCGGACTGTTGGATTTCACCGCTGTGGTCTTCACCTCACGCCACGCAATAGACAACTATTTCAAACTCGCTAAGGAGATGCGCATCACCATCCCCGAGGACATGAAATACTTCTGCGTGACAGAGACCATCGCTCTCTATATTCAGAAATACGTGCAGTACCGCAAGCGCAAGGTGTTCTTCGGAACTACTGGCAAGCTCGACTCGCTCATCCCAACCATGGTGAAGCACAAGAACGAGAAGTATCTCGTGCCGCTCAGCGATGTACACAACGACGATGTGCAGCGACTGCTCGACGCCAAGAAGCTTAACCACAAGGAATGCGTGATGTACCGCACAGTTAGCAACAACTTCACCGAGGAGGAAGTGAAGAACTTCGACTGCGACATGCTCGTGTTCTTCAGTCCTACCGGTATCAAGGCGTTCACAAAGAACTTTCCCGACTTCAAACAGGGCGATGTGCGCATAGCTACATTCGGTCCGGCTACCGCAAAGGCTGTGGAGGACGAGGGATTCCGTCTCGACCTTGAGGCTCCCACCAAGGAGCATCCGTCGATGACTGCGGCTCTGCGCTGGTATCTCGAAAACAACAAGTAAAAAAAAACGGATGAGGTGGCACCACCTCTACATCATCACATTATGACTATATCCAAGTATTCTCTCCCGCAAGCGGAGCGTATAAACAGCAAAAAGCAAATCGACCGCCTCTTTCGTGGGGGCGGTTCGAAAGCTATGACGGCTTCGCCATTGCGCGTAGTCTACATGGCCGAGGGGAGGAGCGAGGACAAGCGAGGGCCTTTGGCGCAGATGATGGTGAGCGTGCCCAAACGCTACTTCAAGCGGGCTGTGAAGCGCAATCTTATCAAGCGTCAGGTGCGCGAGGCTTACCGGCTAAACAAGCACATTCTCGTGGAGCGTCTTGCCGCTGATGGCTGTAGCAACGTGTCGATGTGCTTCATATGGACTGCCGACCGTATCTGCTCCATGACTGAAGTTGCCGACCGCATGAGCAATTTGTTGCAGCGTATGGCAGAGCGCATAGAGCACGGCACTAAAACGGCGGAGGCTGCACAATGAGCAATAGGCAATCTACTCTCGCTTGGCTTGCACATGCATTAGCATGGCTGTCGCACGCCCTCGCATGGCTCACCGTGCAGCCCATACGCTTCTATCAGAAGTTCATCACTCCCTACACTCCGGCTTCGTGCCGATTCCGACCTACTTGCTCGGAATATGCACGGCAGGCGTTGCTCAAGCACGGATTCTTCAAGGGCATGGCTCTCTCTATATGGCGAATATTGCGATGCAACCCATGGGGAGGCTCGGGATACGACCCGGTGCCGTAAGTCTTTAAAATAAATTACCCAATTATATTACTAATTAAAAACAATGGCAAAAAATTTCGTTGAAGAACTGCGCTGGCGCGGCATGCTCGCGCAGATTATGCCCGGTACTGAGGAATATCTCAATACCCACATGGTGTCTGCGTATCTGGGCACCGACCCAACTGCCGACTCTCTCCACATCGGTCATCTTTGCGGCATCATGATGCTGCGTCATCTCCAGCGTTGCGGCCACAAGCCTTATCTGCTCGTGGGTGGTGCTACTGGAATGATTGGCGACCCTTCGGGCAAGAGTCAGGAGCGCAATCTGCTCGATTCTGAAACCCTCTACCACAACCAGGAGGCTATCAAGAAGCAGGTGTCTAAGTTCCTCGACTTCGATGGCAACGAGCCTAACAAGGCAGAGCTTGTCAACAACTACGACTGGATGAAGGACTTCACCTTCCTCGACTTCGCGCGCGAGGTGGGCAAGCACATCACCGTGAACTATATGATGGCTAAGGACTCTGTTCAGAAGCGTCTCAACGGAGAGGCTCGCGACGGTCTCTCGTTCACCGAGTTCACCTATCAGCTCCTTCAGGGCTACGACTTCCTCTATCAATATCAGAAGTATGGCGTGCGCTTGCAGCTTGGTGGCAACGACCAGTGGGGCAACATGACCACAGGTACTGAGCTTATCCGCCGCACATTGGGCAACGAGTCGGAGGCTTACTGCCTCACATGTCCGCTTATCACCAAGAGCGATGGCAAGAAGTTTGGCAAGACTGAGAGCGGCAACGTTTGGCTCGACCGCAACCGCACAACCCCTTACGCTTTCTACCAGTTCTGGCTTAATGTAAGCGATGTAGAGGCAGAAAAGTATATCAAGATATTCACCGACCTCGACAAGGAGACTATCGACGCTCTTGTGGCTGAGCATAGTGAGGATCCGGGCCGCCGTATCCTGCAGAAGCGTCTGGCTGAGGAGCTCACCGTTATGGTTCACTCTCGCGAGGACCTTGAGATTGCTCAGGAGGCTTCAAGCATCCTCTTTGGCAAGGGTACAAAGGAGACTCTGCAGAAGTTTGATGAGGCCACATTGCTCTCTATCTTCGAGGGTGTGCCCCACTTCGAGCTTTCTAAGGACCAGCTCGGTCAGCCTGCTGTAGACATCTTCACTCGCGACGACGTTAAGATTTTCGCCTCTAAGGGCGAGATGCGCAAGCTTGTTCAGGGTGGTGGCGTTTCGCTCAACAAGGAGAAGCTTGCCGCTTTCGACCGTGTGGTGACTGCCGAAGACCTTATAGATGGTAAGTATCTGCTCGTGCAGCGTGGTAAAAAGAACTATTATCTTGTTACTGTTACTGTTAAGTAAGCATAGCTCTCTTTTAAAGCAGAATAAATAAAAAAAGAGGACTTGTCAAAACTCCAGCTTATGGGTTTTGGCAAGTCCTTTTGCTGTTTTATCATCTATCAACATTACAATTCTTGGACAGCTATATTACTTGGCAAAGTATTATATATTACTTGAGCATTTATTATATATTACTTGGGCATTTATTATATACTACTTGGGGAAGTATTATACGTTATACTTTGGCATTGACAACACGTGAATTCTCTTCCCATGCCATCAGACATTGGGGTGGGCTGGAAGCTATTATAGGCGTGTATATCACGCTTTCAGCGCCTGTGGTGTTGCTGAATATATTAAGATGTGTTGTGGTCCAGGTGTGGCTGACAAACGCAAAAAAAGCGCAGTCCCTTTTGTGGAACTGCGCTTATGAAGACGGTTGTTTGTTTCAGAAAATTGTTACTTCACTTCCACAACTTCTGCCTCTGCAACCTCTGCCTGAAGATTCTTGATCTTGCGGCCGAGAGTGATGTAGGCTACTGGAGCTGCGATGAAGATAGACGACAATGTACCGAATACAACACCGAGCAACATTGCGAACGAGAAGCTGCGTGTGCTCTCACCACCGAAGCAGAAGATACAGAGCAGCACGATGAATGTTGAGAACGATGTATTGATAGTACGTGCGAGGGTCTCGTTCAATGAGTTGTTGAAGAGGTCCTGCAAGTCGTCCTTCTTGTGCAACTGGAGGTTCTCGCGGATACGGTCGAATACCACCACCTTGTCGTTGATAGAGTAACCGATAACGGTAAGGATGGCGCCGATGAATGTCTGGTCTACCTCAAGCGAGAATGGAACGATGTCCCAAAGCAATGAGAAGAAGCCGATGACGATTGTGGCGTCGATGGCAAGAGCTACGGTAGAACCGATAGAGAATGCCACGTTGCGGAAACGTATCAAGATGTAGAGGAAGATGGCTGCAAGGGCGATGAGCACGGAGATGATAGCACCGTGAGTGATGTCCTTGGCTACTGCTGGACCTACCTTTGTAGAAGATACGATAGAGCCACCTGCACGAACGTCTGGGTTCTTGAATGCTTCTACGCTACCCTGAGTAACGAGACCTGCGCCATGCAGACCCTTGTAGAGAATGTCCTCCACCTCGTTGTCGATTGCGGGGTTGTTAGACTCAATCTTGTAGTTGGTAGAGATACGGATGGTCTTGCCGTCGGTACCAAGTGCGAGAGCATTGACTGTGGCTCCCTTGAAGAGAGGAAGGAGGGCTTCCTTCACCTGCTCAGGCTCTGTCTGCTTCTCAAGTACCACTACATAGTTGCGGCCACCGGTGAAGTCGATACCCTTGCTCAAGCCACGAACGAAGAAGCTGCCAATCATCACGAGGAGAACAATGCCGAAAATAGTGAATGAAGTCTTGTAAGACGACATGAAGCGGAAGCTCTTGCCCACCATGAAGTTGCGTGAGATCTTGGTTGTGAAGGTCTGCTTTGTCCACTTGTCGTGAGCCAAACGGTTCTCGTAAACGAGACGTGTGAGGAACACTGCGGTGAAGAACGAGCAGCAGATACCGATGATAAGTGTGGTAGCGAAGCCACGGATAGGACCTGTACCGAACACGTAGAGAATAACACCTGTGATGATAGATGTCAAGTTGGAGTCGAAGATGGCTGAGAAAGCGTTGCTGTAGCCCTGAGCCAAAGCTTGCTTGGTGCCGAGACCCTTCTTGAGCTCCTCCTTAGTACGCTCGTAGATAAGCACGTTGGCATCCACAGCCATACCCAAGGCAAGCACGATACCTGCGATACCTGGCATTGTCAACGCTGCCTGGAACGATGCCATGATACCCATTGTGAAGAAGAGGTTCAAGAGCAATGCGCCGTTGGCAACCATACCTGGGATGAAGTCGTACATCACAACCATGTAGATCATCAAGATGATGAAGGCGATGATGAACGAGATGAAGCCCTGCTGGATTGACTGGGCACCGAGTGTAGGACCTACAACCTCCTCCTGAACGATGTGGGCAGGAGCCGGCATACGACCAGACTTAAGAGTGTTGGCCAAGTCCTTAGTGTCCTCGATAGTGAAGTTACCAGAGATAGACGACTGTCCACCTGAAATCTCACCGTTGACGCGAGGAGCTGAGTATACTGTGCCGTCGAGCACGATGGCGATAGCCTTGCCTACGTTTGCCTTGGTGAGGGCAGCCCAGCGGCGGGCACCGTCAGAATTCATTGTCATTGAAACCTCAGGAGTGCCACTCATATTGTTGAACTGGTCCTTAGCGTCTGTCACAACGTCACCCTCGATAGGAGCGCGACCGTTGGCAGATGTCACCTTAATGGCGTGAAGCTCGTAGATGTTCTTTGCCTGGATGCCGTCGGCTGGCTTTGCGCTCCAAAGGAGGCGGAGGTCAGATGGAAGCACCTGCTTGGCAAGCTGTGAGTAGATAATCTTGTTTACGGCTGCTGTATCGCGTGCCGAGGCATAACCTACAATGCTCAAAGCACCGTTGCCTGTGGGCTGGAAGATGGCGAAGAGCGGATGCTCCTTCTTGGCCTGCTCCAACTGGCTTGCTGAAGCCTTGGTGGCGTCGTCGACCTTGTCGGCATTCTTTTTTACCTGGAACTTGGCAGCTGTGGCCTTTGCAGGCTCAGCCTTGGCGGCTGCTGTATCGGTGGCTGTAGTGTCGGCAGTCTCTTCTTTCTTGCCAGAGAGAGCTGCAGCCTCGCGCTGGTCGAGCTGTTGGAGATAAGGGATTATCTCGTCGCTATTGTAGGTCTCCCAGAACTCAAGGTTTGCGCTACCCTGAAGGAGCTTGCGCACACGCTCAGGTTCGTTGATACCAGGCATCTCGACCATGATGCGGCCCTGCTGACCCTCAAGCTTCTGGATGTTGGGCTGTACAACGCCGAACTTGTCGATACGTGTACGTACAACGAGGAATGAGTTGTCGATGGCTGCCTGCACCTCTTCGCGGAGCACTTTCTCCACGTCCTTGTCGGATGAGTTTGGCGAAACTTTGCCCTGGAGCTGCTGTGTGGCGAAAATCTCTGAGAGATGGTGTCCAGGAGCGTTCTTCTTGTAAGCGTTGATGAAGAGAGTGATGAAATCGCTCTGCGAAACCTCGTGCTCAGCGCGTGCTTCCTTCATCGACTTTGTGAAGGCCACGTCGGTCTTGTGGTCGGCGAGGTTATCCAATACGTCGGGAACGCTCACTTCGAGGATAACGTTCATACCGCCCTTGAGGTCAAGACCAAGTCCGATCTGTGTCTCAAGGCACTTCTGGTAGGAGTAGAGGCCGAGGAACTTCACGGAGTCCTTGTAATCCTGCTGTGCTATTGGATCCTTTATCTTCGCAGCTTCGCCGTCGTAGTATTTTGTGGCGGCAGAGAACGAGAGATAAAAGATACTTGCAAGCGTCAGAAGGACGGCTGTTACAATTACAATACCTTTGTTCTGCATTTTTTTGATTTTTTATTTTTGTTATTATTGTTGCTTAAGTTGTGGGGAAAACCTGCTGTTCTTGACGGGCGGAGTTCCGTGTATGACTTGTGTCGTTGAGACATTTAGCCAGTTAGCGTGCAAAGTTACAGATTTTCTCCCGTTTTTCGAAATTTATAGCTTTATTTCTTCCTTTTAGGATTGTTTAATACGCTAATTCTTCATGATTTAGGCGTTTTGAGAATGTTTTCCCAATTCTATTCTTTGTTTCTCTCCAACCAGCAAATGATGGGGTAGTGGTCGGACGCCTTTATCGAGTTGTCTACGTAGCATTTGTAGGGAGTCCATGCGTTGGAACACATGATGTTGTCGATGCGCACGTAGAATCCGCTGTAGTGGTAGCTTATGCCTGGTCCGTTGGCTGTCGCCACGTAGCAGTCAGTCAGCTCGTTGGCTATGCGCCGGTGGATGTAGGAGAGGGGCGAGTCGTTGAAGTCGCCTGTCAGGATAATGCTCTTGCCTGGGTGGCGTGCTATGTATTCTGCCACGGCGTCGGCTTGCGGAGCACGCACGGCTGCCGATGCGGCAAGGCTGCGCCATAGGGCGCGTGACTCTATCTCGGCAGAGTCTTTTTCGAGCTTACCCTTGAGCATAGCCTTGAATTGTGAGCGTTGTTCAAGCGATATGCCTGTCGACTCGAAGTGGTTGACTATCACTATTGTAGTGTCGTTCTTACCTGTCTTAAGGTAGAAGGCGGCTGAGGCGTTTGAGGTATTGGAATGGTAGGCTATTCTCTCCTTGCCTACGATGGGGAACCGGCTGTATATGGCGAGCGACCCAGTGTTGATAGTGTCGCGGTAGGCGAGTGATGCTTGCAAGGTGGAGTCGATGATTTCGTGCTTGCGTCCGTAGGTTCCCGCTTCTTGCAAGCACAGTATGTCGGGCTGTTGGTTGGTGATGTATTCCAGTATGTCGCTCGATTGGTTGAGGTCGGTCCATGTGGAGAAGCTGAACACGTTGTACGACATCACCTTTATGGCTCCTTCGGGAGCGTCGGCAGGGATGTTGAGCGGAGAGTAACGGCGCACGGGACCAAACGCCACTACGAGTCCGATGAAGGGTATTGCTGCCCACAACTTCTTGACAATTAGCCAGAAGGCAAGAAAGGCGATGTTGGCTACAAGAAACACGGGGAAGAGCAATCCGAGGTTGGCTAAGAGTGGATAGTCTACAGGATTAAGGTAGTCGACATATCCCACAGCAAGCATTGCTATGATTACGGCGATGTTGGCTCCTGCTATTATTCGTAGAGTGAAGTCTTTCATATTAATTAAAAATGGAAAATTGACAATGGACAATCATAATAGCCTTGTCCATTGTCAATTGATTATTTATTTTCGGCTGTTATCAAACAGACGTTGTTTTTCCTCACGTGTCAGGCTGTCGTAGCCCGAGCGTCGTATCTTGTCAAGAATGCGGTCTACCTCTTCTTGCTCTGCCTTGCGGCGGGCGTTATAGTCCCAGTCGCTCTCGCGTCGAGTGTCCGATTGAAAACCAAAATTGCCAGAGCGTGTGGACGACTTGCCGAACGAGTCGGCTGAGCGGTGGGTGCGCTGTTCCCATTGTTGGCGCAGCGAGTCGAAGAACGACTGTCCGCCTCGACGGTTGTAGTTGATGCTAGGGTTGCGTCGCCAGTAGCGTATCAGGAAATAGCCGAACACCATGCCTCCAAGGTGTGCAAGATGTGCCACTCCGTCGCCGCTTGTTGTGAACGCCATGAAGAGTTCGATGGCTGCGTAGCCCATTACAAACCATTTTGCCTTGATGGGCACGGGCAGGGGGAAGATGAATATGCGCTCCTCGGGGTAGAGCATTCCGAAGGCAAGCAGTATGCCGTAGATGGCTCCCGACGCTCCCACTGTAGTCCAGGCGTTGAGGAAAGTGGCGTTACTCTCTGCCACAAGCATGGTCTGCGAGAAGCTGAAGCCTGGTATCATGTCGTGGGCAAGCATGTAGAACTGACAGAATTGGGCCAACTCCTGGAAGAGTCCGGCACCTATACCGCACACGATATAGTAGAATAAAAATTTGCGTGGTCCCCATGTGGTCTCGACGATGCGTCCGAACATCCAAAGAGCAAACATATTGAAGAATATGTGGCTCAAGCCTCCGTGTGCAAACATGTAGGTGAAGAGCTGGTAGGTGTGGAAGTCGGGCGCAAGTATGAAGTGCAGTCCGAGCAAGTTGTTGAGGTCGACGCCAAAATTGCCAAGCACTACTGTGGCAAGATAGATGATGAGGTTGGCGACGAGCAGGTTTCGTGTAACCGTAGGAATGTTTTGCATAAATAATTCTTGTATATGAAAATAAAGGCAGTAGCTCCGTCGAGGTGTTGTGGTAGGAGTACTGATTTGATTGCAAAAGTACGAAAAAATCCCGTCATACCGCATAAAATGGGGGGTGGTGGTGCTTTTTTTCGGGTTTTTATGAACTTTTTTCTGTTTTTTGTTTGATTTGTCGGGGGAATACTCTAAATTTGTGTTTCCTAATCGGATAAATACATGATATTCAAATTATAAACAATTAAATAATAAAATCACAACTATGAACAAGACAGAATTGATCGAGAAGATAGCAGTAGGTGCCGAGATTAAGAAGGAAGACGCAAAGAAGGCTCTTGAGGTAACAATTGAGGCTATCAAGAACGCTCTTATCGAGGGCGACAAGGTACAGCTTATCGGTTTTGGCACATTCAGTGTGAACGAGCGTCCTGCACGTGAGGGTATCAACCCTGCAACAAAGGAGAAGATCACTATTGCTGCCAAGAAGGTGGCTAAGTTCAAGGCTGGTGCTGAGTTGGCCGACGCTATCAAGTAATATCTCAGTTGCTTTGCTCTTCTGCAACATTTCTGATGCCGAAGAGTGATAAATACAAAAAACGGGAAGGTTGCACTATTATTGGTGTGCAAACTTCCCGTTTTTCGTTATTCTATCTTTGGAGTTTTATCCTTTATGGATATTTCTTCCTTTTACCGATGTTTTCTCCTTTTACCGGTGTTTTTATTCTTTGCCTCCGAATGCGGCAGCCTCGGCAGCTGCTATTATGTCCTCGCGGCTCTGCTCAAGTGCAGAGATATGGCTGAGGTCGAACTCTGAGTCGTTGAGATTGAGATTGTCTTCAGTTTCAGGCTGTGGGGCAGTCTCATTGGTTTTATTGGGTTGCGTCTCAGAATCGTTGCGGTACATCGGTGAGCAGCGTTCGCGTTTCTTCTTGCCGTGGTTCAGGGCCTCTACGGCAGCTTCGGCATGAGCCTCTACCACAGGGTTGGCTATGATGAAGTCGTCGGAAGTCTGTTCTGTAGACGGCACGTTCTCCACAGGTTCCTCCTCCATTTTTGTGCGGTCGGTTTTGGCGGCGAACACTTTGTCGATAAATTGTGGTTCGCGACGCAGACGTTCGAGTGTGAGTTTGGAGGCCAGCTGTTGGCTCTCCTTCTTGCTGTAGCCCGAGCCATCGCATCCTTCTACTCCCTCAAGCACCACTTGATATTTGAACACGGGTGATCCGGTCTTGTCTTTCTCCTGCGAAATAACGCGGAAGTCGATGCGCACACGGTTCTTCTGGCTCCATTCGATGAGCTTGCTCTTGAAGTTAACCTCCTTGTAAGCAACCTTGTCGATGTTTATCATTTGTGCCAGTATTCGATTGCGCATGAACTCCATGCAGGCGTCGTAGCCTCTGTCAAGGTAGATGGCTCCGACGAGGGCCTCGAAAGCGTTGCCTCCCATGTAGGAGTTGTGTGACGAGGAGCGTCCGCTGGAGAGAATCAGCTGGTTGATGCCCATTTCCTGGGCGAGACGGTTGAGAGTGTCGCGTTGCACGAGTTTTGAGCGTGTGTTGGTGAGGAATCCCTCGCGTTTGCCTGGAAAGTGGCGGTAGACGATGTCGCCTACTGTGGCGTCGAGGATGGCATCGCCAAGAAACTCAAGACGCTCGTTGTTCACTGGTTTACCCTTGGCGTTGCGCTTGTACATGCTCTTGTGCATCAGCGCGAGCTTGTAGTAGCTTATGTCGTGGGGATAGAAGCCAATGATTTGGCGCAGAGACAAATAAAGCTCCTTGTCCTTGCGGAAAGGGAGCTTTATTCTGTCGATGAGATTACTCAGCATATTTCTTGAATATTACACATGCATTGTGACCACCGAAACCGAATGTGTTGCTCAATGCAGCACGCACCTCACGTTTCTGAGCCTTGTTGAAGGTATAGTTGAGGTTGTAGTCGATTTCCGGATCCATGTCGTCTTCCTCGTGGTTGATGGTAGGCGGAACGATGTCGTTCTTTACTGCAAGCACCGAAGCAAGAGCCTCTACTGCGCCGGCTGCGCCGAGCAAGTGGCCAGTCATTGACTTTGTAGAGCTGATGTTGAGCTTGTAGGCAGCCTCGCCGAACACCTGCTTTATGGCCTTAGCCTCAGAGATGTCGCCCACGTGGGTAGATGTGCCGTGTACGTTGATATAGTCGATTTCCTCTGGCTTCATGCCTGCGTCCTCAAGTGCGTTCTCCATTACGAGGCGAGCGCCGAGACCCTCAGGGTGAGAAGCTGTGATGTGATGAGCGTCGGCAGACATGCCTGCGCCAACCATCTCTGCGTAGATTTTCGCACCGCGTGCCTTAGCGTGCTCAAGTTCCTCAAGGATGAGGCAGCCTGCGCCTTCGCCCATGATAAATCCGTCGCGTGATGCGCTGAATGGACGTGAAGCGTGCTCTGGGTCGTCGTTGCGTGTAGAGAGGGCGTGCATTGCGT
>OBRR01000145.1_pt1 | contig 21713 bp, 19 predicted proteins | sample 1494901 | NCBI WGS metagenome assembly OBRR01 (sample SAMEA3360689, study PRJEB22359) | human gut metagenome | biome: ENVO:urban biome; feature: ENVO:human-associated habitat; material: ENVO:feces | place: Bangladesh | collected 2011
GAATTAAGATAGTTCAGTTAACCTACGCTTACTATCAGAACGGCAACAAACTAATGGACAGTGCTGAAAAGGAACTGCTCTTTAGCTTGTCGAAGGCATACGACTTGTACAACTACCTACTGGAACTCATCGTAGCAGTGACCAAGGAAGAGCGTCGCCGCGTGGAAGTGGCTTCGCAGCGTGCGTTGCGTGAGGGTACGGAAAAGCCTTCACAGAAATTCGCTTACAACAAATTTGCCATGCAGCTTGAGGAAAACAAGCAACTCATGGACTTTGCCGAAACTCAGAAGCAATCGTGGGACGACAGTATGGAGTTTGTGCGCAATCTGTGCAACCAGGTTGAGCAGAGCCAGGCTTACGCTGACTATATGGCCGACAAGGACGACTCGTATGAGGCTGACCGCGAAGTGTGGCGCAAGCTCTACCGACAGCTCATACAGGAGAACGCTGACCTTGACGCATTGCTTGAGGAACAAAGTCTCTATTGGAATGACGACAAGGAGGTGGTAGACACATTCGTATTGAAGACCATCAAGCGTTTCGACCCGAAGAACAAGGCTAAGCAGGAACTGTTGCCCGAATACAAGGACCAGGAGGACAAGGATTTCGCACAGAAGCTGTTCCGTGCCACTATCCTCAACGCCGACCAGTATCAGCGCTACATGAGCGAGACTTCGCGCAACTGGGACTTTTCACGTCTTGCATATATGGATGTGGTGATAATGCAGATTGCCATTGCCGAGATGCTCACGTTCCCCAACATTCCTATCAGTGTGACCATAAACGAGTATGTAGAACTTGCTAAGCTTTACTCTACTCCAAAGTCGGGTGGCTACATCAATGGTATGCTCGACGCTATAGCACGCTATCTTGTGTCGACAGGCAAGCTTATGAAGACCATTGAGGACCGTCCACAGCGTCGACAGGCTTCACGCCGCCAGTCTACTCCGCGCCTTAACCGTGCTCAGCAGGCTCTTGAGGATGGCGAGGTATTGCGCTCGCGCTATGCTGCACAGGCTGAAGAGCAGGAGAGAATGGCTGAGGAAGATACAGAAACAGAAAATTAATAATTGATAAATAATAATTAATAGCTAAATGAACGTAATGTTACTTGCTGCCCAGGCAGCACAGGGTGGTGGATATGGCATGTTGATAATGATGGTGGCAATCTTTGCTATCATGTATTTCTTCATGATTCGTCCGCAGCAGAAACAGCAGAAGAAAATCCGTGAGTTCCAGAATGCACTGAAAGAGGGCGACAAGGTTGTTCTCGGTGGTGGCATACACGCTACTATACGCCGTGTAGATCTTGCTGCAGGCATAGTAGAGGTGGAGATTGCACGTGGTGTTGTGGTTTCTGTAGACAAGAGTGGCGTGTTCGCTGACTCAGCTTCGCAGCCTCAGAAGTAAGGCTTCGCCATTATATTAAGTCGTTTGATGGAAAATCGCTTGACGAAAATATACAGAGTTGTCAGGAACTTCTTGTTCAGTTCAGTGAACAAGGAGTTTCTGATTTTTTTGTTCTTTCTCTTCTTGAGCGGCACCTTCTGGTTGGTGATGACGCTCAACGAGACGTTTGAACAGGAAATATCTGTGCCCGTGCGTCTTGTAAATGTGCCAAAGAATGTGGTGCTTACAACCGATATAGAAGATACTGTGCGTGTGACCGTGCGTGACAAGGGTTTTGCTCTTGCCACATATATCTATGGCGACCGCATCGCTCCAGTGAGTATCAACTATACCACTTATGCCAACCGCCAGACTGGCTATGGTGTTGTGCCTACGGCAGATTTGCTTAAGATGGCAAGCCAGAGGTTTACGGGAGCGTCGAAGGTGATACAGGTGAAGCCCGACAAACTTGACTTCTATTTCAACTATGGCGTGTCGAAGCAGTTGCCAGTGCGCATGTCGGGAAATGTGGTGCCTGGACGCTCGTATTATCTTGCACGCACAAGATTCTGGCCTGATGTGGTGACGGTTTACGCATCGAAACGTACTCTCGACTCTTTGCGATACGTGAAGACTGTGCCTATCAACATAGTGAACTTTGGCGACACGGTGATACGCACTGTGGCGCTGGAGAAAATAAAAGGAGTGAAGATTGTGCCTAAGGATGTGCGTATAGGTCTTTATCCCGACATCCTTACGGAGGAAAGCATGGACGTGACGGTGAAAGCTATTAATATGCCTGAGGGGAAGGTGTTGCGCACATTCCCATCGCGTGTAAAGGTGAACTTCTCTGTTGGAGCAAGCATGTTCCGTAATGTAAGTGCAGAGCAGTTTACGGTGGTGGTAGACTACAACGAGATAATGGAGCATCCTTCTGACAAGTGTAACCTTTATCTTAAGTCGAGTCCGCATGGAGTGCGCAACGCTCATCTGCAAATCAACCAGGTGGACTATCTTATAGAGCAACAGTAGAAATGTTATATATATAATAAGGTGTAGACAATAAGATGAAGATAGCAATAACTGGAGGCATAGGTACGGGCAAGAGCTATGTGTGCAGGTTGCTTGCAGAGCGAGGCATCGAGGTATATGATAGCGATGCTGCTGCCAAGCGACTTATGCGCACATCGGTAGAACTGCAGCAAGAGCTTAGCCGACTGATAGGCAAAGAAGTGTGCACGGAAGACGGACAGTTGCAGAAAAGTGTTATAGCAGAGTATCTTCTTGCAAGTGAGGCCAACAAACTGGCACTCAATGATGTGGTACATCCTGCTGTGGCTCGCGACTACTTGGCGTCGGGCAAGGAATGGCTTGAGAGTGCAATACTCCTTGAGAGCGGCTTTCACAAGAGGGTAAGTTTCGACAAAGTGGTGTGTGTGGTGGCTCCGCGTGACGTGCGCATACAACGCATCATGAGTCGCGACCATATTACGGAAGAAAAGGCAGCCGAATGGATAGACGTGCAGATGCCACAGGAGGAAATAGAGAGACGCTGCGACTTCGTGATAACAAACGATGGCAAGAGCGACTTAAGCCAGCAGATAGACCAAGTGTTGGCACAATGTAAATAAGAAAAAGACAATAGATAACTAATAAATAATAATTAATAATTAAAGAAAATGGAAACAATTCTTTCAATAGCAGGAAAACCGGGACTCTACAAGCTCGTGTCTCGCGGTAAGATGAACCTCATCGTAGAAGCAATCGACGCAACACACCGTCGTCTGCCGGCATTTGCCTCAGACCGTGTAACATCGCTTGCTGATATTGCTATGTATACTGACGCAGAGGACATTCCATTGTGGCAGGTATTGAAGAGCCTTGGCGAGAAGGAGCAGTCGAAGGAGTGCTCGCTCAACTACAAGAAGTGCTCGGCTGACGAGCTTCACGCTTTCTTTGCAGAGGTGCTTCCTTCATACGACCGCGACCGTGTGCACGATTCAGACATCAAGAAGCTTATCCAGTGGTACAACATCCTCGTAAACAACGGCATCACTGATTTCGAGGCTACACTCGCTCCTACAATGGGTGACAATGTAGACGACCGCCAGGAGGCAGCAGAGTAAATTCTCAAAACAATAAAATACAACGAATGATAAAATCCGTAAGACCAAAGAAAAATCTCGGACAACACTTCCTTACCGACCTTGGCATAGCAAAGGCAATAGCCGACACTGTGGACGCATGTCCCGACATTCCGGTGTTGGAGATAGGACCTGGTATGGGAGTAATGACACAGTTCCTCGTGACTAAGCCACGACCAGTGAAGGCTGTAGAGATAGACAAGGAGTCGGTGGCTTATCTCAACGAGAAGTTTCCGACATTGCGAGAGAATATTATCGGAGAGGACTTCCTGCGTATGGACCTCAACAATATATTCGAGGGCAAGCAGTTTGTGCTCACTGGCAACTATCCCTACGACATCTCGTCGCAGATATTCTTCAAAATGCTCGACTATAAGGAACTCATTCCTTGCTGTACGGGCATGATTCAGCGTGAGGTGGCTCTTCGCATAGCGTCGGCTCCGGGTAACAAGGCTTACGGCATTCTGTCGGTGCTCATTCAGGCATGGTATGATGTGGAGTATCTCTTTACTGTGGACGAGACAGTGTTTAATCCGCCTCCAAAGGTGAAGAGTGCCGTGATACGCATGACACGCAACGAGGTGATGGACCTTGGTTGTGACGAGCGATTGTTCAAGCGTGTTGTAAAGACTGTGTTCAATCAGCGTCGCAAGATGCTGAGAGTGTCGTTAAGACAAATATTCGGTTCATCAGCTTCGGCTGAGTTCTATGCTCAGGACATCATGACCAAGCGCCCAGAGCAACTCTCCGTGCAGCAGTTTGTGGAACTCACAAACATGGTAGACGCAGAGATGAAGCGTTGTGAATTGTAATCAATACACATTATGAAGAAAATAATAATCCCCGCCACTTGTATAAGTGACGGGGATTTTTCTAACTACTACAATCAATTATTACATTACCTATTGAAGAAAGCTAACCTTAAACAAACCGATTTCTGTAAAACCTAATAAGAACAAACCTAAACTACCAATCATTATTACTTATCTATTTACGTTTGCAAAGGTACAGAGATTATTGACAGATAGCTTCCACAATATTTGCAAGAAATGACATTTTTATGCCATCTTGTTGTTTTGTCATGTTTTTTTTGTTTACATGCGCTCCATTATCTCCAGACACATGCGGGTGTTGTGGTAAGGACATTTCCAGAAGCCAGCTTTGTCGTCGTTGTGGTTGACAGAGCCATCCTCGTTGATGCTCCAGTACCACTCACCATTCTTGTGGTCAACAAGATGGGTCTTGATATAATCCCAGCAACGCTCAGCAATGGCAAGGTTGTCGTTGATGCCGAAGTATTGCCAAAGGTTAACGTGACCAATGACATTCTCACATTGCACCCACCATTGCAAAGAGCGGTCGGTATTGCCTGAATCAGTCCAACGCTCATAAATCATAGAGCCATCGGGCAGAAGACCTTCGTCGGCAGCCACTGCAATATCCTTCACTACAGGCTCAATCCATTCGAGAATATCCTTGTCGCCAAGTATGAGTGCAGTCTCATGCAAAAGCCATGAAGCCTCGATGTCATGACCGAAACTCTGAATGTTGCGCTTGCCTTGCCACTCGTCGTTAAAGAAAAGGTCGAGGTGGTGAGTCTGCTTGTTGAGGAGTTTGTCGGTGAAGATATGCAGAAGATTAACAAGACGCTCCTTAAGTTCAGCCGACGGGCAGGCACGATAGAGATTGGTGTAAGGCTCGATGATATGCAGATGAGTGTTCATTGTGCGTGAGCCATTCTCGTCCTTATCAGACAAACGCATGTCGGCAATAGGCTGCCAGTCGCGTGTGAGAGCCTCGATATAGCCATTGTTCTTGGCATCGAAAGCATGTTCTTCAATGCTATGGTAGAGATTGAGAGCACATTCGAGAGCCTCACGGTCGCCAGTGGCACGTGCCAGTTCGGACATACCGTAGATGGTGAAACCAATGGCATACGACTGTTTCTTGGTATCCTTCGGTGTGCCGTCGGCGTTAAGACTCCAGTAGACACCGCCATATTGCTTGTCGATGAAATGATTCAATATATAGTCCTTGGCACGTAGGGCGGCATCAAGATATTCCTTATTGCCAATCACACGGTAGGCAGCAGCAAAAGCCCAAAGGATGCGAGCGTTAAGAATAGCACCTTTCTCGGCGTCAGCCACTATATTGTCGTTGCCGTCGATGCGGCCATAGAAACCTCCATTATCATTATCGATCATGCGGTCGAGCCAGAAACGGAGAATATTGTTGGTGAGATGCGAGTGCATCTCTTGTTTCAGTTCTTTCAGTATCATATTGTTTCGTTTATTTCTTTATTGGGAATTTATACGCCAAGAGCATGAGCAACAAGGCAATGGCTGCAGGGAACAGCGAGAACAACGACCATACCATTATCAGCACAGAGTTGGTGACAGAAGCAGGATCGATGGATGTATTGCCCATTGCGTCGGTTATCATATTGGCACCAGCCCAACCAAGCAGTAATGCTATGAGCGAGCCAGAGATGGCAGTGCCAAATTTCTGTGACATTGTACCTGATGAGAATATAAGTCCAGTGGCAGATGTTCCAAAGTGCTTAGTATGGTAGTCGGCAACGTCGGCATACATAGACCAAAGTAGTGGTGAATATATTCCAATGCCCATAGACGTGAGGATTACGAGGGCTATCATCAGTCCGATGTAGGCAGAATCCATTGGGATAAAGAAGAACGCCACAGATGTGACAAGGCAGAATACAGCAGACCAGAAGAACGCCATACGCTTCGAGCCAACTTTCTTTGCAAACCATGGGGCCACACCGCCAAAGACCATACATGTCACTTCGCCAAAAGCCATGAAGACGGTGAAGTTAATTATAAGGTCATCAACAGTCACGCTGCCATGCAGACAATAGTCGAACATGTATCCTGCCACAGCATAGCGGAAGCCATTGAAGAAATTGGTGCATATAGCCATTGCTGTCATGTAGAGCCAAGCTTTATTGTGAAAGAGATTGGCAAACTGGCGGAATGAGAATTTCTCTGCTCTTACAGGTTTCAGGCGTTCTTTGGTAAGAAGTCCACAAATCATAGTCATAATAGCAGCCGCGGCTCCAAGTACAACACCAGTTATGGCATACTGATGAGCGTTTGTACCTCCGATCCATTTCTGAAGATAAGGGAACGAGAGTAATGTGGCGAATCCCATGGCGTAGGCACCAATCATGCGAAAAGCAGAGAATTGGTTTTTCTCATTGTCGTCGTCAGTCATTACACCAAGTAGTGAGCCATACGGAACATTGACCATTGTATATACAGCCATCATCAGCAGATATAATGAATATGCATAGATGCGCTTGCCAACAGGACCAAGGTCGGGAGTATATAGTAATAGCGCAAAGATGAGACCAAAGGGAATTGAACCAAAGATGAGCCATGGACGATAAGTGCCCCAGCGTGATTGGGTGCGGTCTGCCAATGAGCCCATGATTGGGTCGGTTACAACATCGAACATACGTGCCACGAGCATGAGAACTGCTGCATCGGCAAATGATAGTCCAAAGACATTGGTGAAGAACAGAGGGAAGGCGATGGACATAACTTTCCATACAATGCCGCCTGCTGCGGCATCGCCCAATGCATAAGCGATTTTTTCTTTAATACTTGCCATTTAGGTTGGTTGTGGTGGGGGTTGAGGTTATTAATGTTGGATTGTTTCGGGACGAAATTACAGTTTTTTTTTAAGAAAGCAAAATTTTGAAGCAGAAATGATTGTCTTTATAAGTTTGGAATAAAGAATTAAGAATGATGATAATAAAGTTAGTAACAGTATGGAAAACTATATACAAACAATGGTAATCATATTCTTAATTCTTATTATGATTTATTTTCCTAATGTCTCGCGGTTCTTAGCCACAAGCTTCTTTATCGTTTCTACGCTTGCTGTTGTTGTAAATCCATCCTCAGGAGTGTTCATACAGTAGTCGATGAGTTTGTCTACTGTAGAAACAGCCACGTGCATGCGTGTGTCGGAACTTGCATAGTAGATAAGCACTCGTCCGTCCTCGTCCTCAATCCATCCATTGGCAAAAGCCACGTTCATAACGTCGCCGATGTATTCCTCGCCCTCGGGCACGAGGAAGTAGCCACCGGGCTGAGCGATAACCTTTGTTGGGTCTTCCAAAGAAGTCATATACATATAAAGAACATAGCGCAGGCCTGAGGCGCAACCACGAACACCGTGAGCAAGATGCAACCAACCCTTAGGAGTCTTGATAGGGTGGGGACCCTCACCATTCTTCACCTCCATTATTGTATGGTAGTGGCGAGCGTTGATGATCTTCTCTTCTTTTACCTCAGCGTGAGTGATATCGTCGATTAAAGCCCAACCGATGCCACCGCCCGATCCAGCATCAATGAATCCATCCTGCGGACGTGTGTAGAGAGCATACTTGCCATCAACAAACTCAGGATGCAATACTACATTACGCTGCTGACTCTTAGTCTTAAGATCGGGCAGACGTTCCCAAGTCTTAAGGTCGTGAGTGCGTGCGATAGCAGCTGTAGCAGTGGCAGCTGAGAGGTCGCCGGGCTGTGAGTCGTCGTGACGCTCAGCACAGAAGATGCCATATATCCATCCATCCTCATGCTGTGTGAGTCGCATGTCGTAGATATTGGTTGCTGGAATCACATCATCAGGCATAGTGATAGGCTCATTCCAGAAACGGAAGTTGTCGATGCCGTTGGGGCTTTCAGCCACAGCGAAGAAGCTCTTGCGGTCGGCACCCTCAACACGCACAACAAGCAGATACTTGCCATTGAGCTTAATGGCTCCAGAGTTAAGAGTAGCGTTCATCATGATGCGCTGCATCAGATAGGGGTTGTCCTTCTCATTGAAGTCGTAACGCCATTCCAGCGGTGTGTGCTCTGCTGTAAGGATTGGATACTCATACTTGGTGTATATACCGTTGTCCCACTGCTTAGGGGTGTTCTTGCGTGTAAGAAGCTCTTCATGGTGTGCGCGGAGAGCTTCAACTCTTTTGGCGAAATCAGTCATAAAATATTTAAGTATTAAAGCCCTATCCACGAGAGGGTGTGTCAAAATAGAAGTTATTTCACCTACCCTCAGTGGAATGCAGGAATTGTTGATGTTTAAAATTGTTTTTTATTTGATGTTTACTAAATTAATATCCTTTACAAACAGAGTCTTTGGGTCGGCATAGAACTTTTTGAAGTCCTGCTCCGACGGTTTGCCAGGAGCTGCTATATAGTTTTCTGTAGGATTGTCCCATGCGTTGCGCCAAAGAAGCACGTAGCAGATAGGGTATTCCTTGAGTACAGGCAGTAGAGTCTCGGTAAACCATGTTGGGTCAGGAACGTTGTTGTAGCCAGTCTCTGTAAGTGCGATAAGCTTTTTGCGGTTCTCGCCAACCTTTTTCACCACATCGAGTTCGGAGCGAAGCCAACCTTGATACTGTGCGTTGTTAGGCTCACGCTGGTAAATGTCAATGCCGATAAGGTCGACAACGTCGTCGCCAGGATAGTATTTCTCATAGTGCTCTACTGTCTCTGTTTGGTCAGCAAGATTTGGGGAGTAAGCCCATACAATATTACTGCATCCGCGACGCATCATATAATTATATGTGTAGCGGTAGAGTTTTTTGTACTGTTCGGCAGTGCAACGTCCTTCTCCCCACCAAAACCATCCTCCACTCATCTCATGCCAAGGACGGAAGATGACAGGCACCTTTTGTCCGTCGGCAGTCTTCAGTGAGTTGATGAAGTTGGTCGCCATAGTGAGCCATGAGTTAAACTTCTTGTTGAGTTTGCCACCAGGGAGAATCTTGCTTACAGCATCGCCCTCAAAGTCCCATGCATTCTTGCCAGTAGCAGGGTTGTTGGTGTGCCAACTAAGAGTGATGATGCCACCACGCTCATGCTGCTTGATGATTTCCTTGCGCATACGGTCGAAAGGCACTCCATCGAGATTTTTGTCCTTGCCAAGTTCCAAGTCACCGAGGTCGAAACCCATCACAGCTGGATAATCACCACAAACCTCCTTTACGTCGGAACGGTTCTCCTCCCATTTCCATGAGCATCCATACATAGGGTCGTCCTGATGTCCAATCATTACGCCTTGCTTTTGTATTGCAGCCAAGCGGTTGATTAGCTTTATAGCTGGTTGTCGTGAAGCAGCCATTGAAGCTGTTGTCAATGCAAGTGCAGCTATTGTAGTCATAATCTTGTTCATATTGATTATTATTTTTATTTATTGTATTTTCTCAGAGTCTTCCTAACCATTTTTCCCCATGGTTTAATCTGTCGCTCAGTCCATTTGCCAGTGGCAGGAGCCGAAGGAAGAATCATAGAGCAAGTCTCGTTCTTATCAGAAATTGACCAGTTCACCCAGCTCACCTTAAGCGATTCGAGTAGGTTGATCCATTTATAATGTTCCTCAGGAGCAAGAGGTCCGTCGCCAGAAGCCTCCATGCCAGCACATTCAGACACAAACACAGGCAGTCCACCCTTTACTGCGTCGGTGAGTCGCTGGCGCAAATAATCACCATGTGTGGCAGCGTAGAAATGAACAGTGTACATAACGTTGCTAACGTTCTTGATAGGAGCTGCAGCGGCTTTGTCGATATCTTGATCCCAATGAGGACACCCCACAAGGATGATGTTGTCGGGGTCGTATTTTCGTATCTCGTCGATTATAGTCTTGCCGTATACGCTTAACGATTCCCATGAGTCTTCCACAGGCTCGTTGTAAATCTCGTATATAACGTTGGGATACTTACCATATTTCTGAGCCATCTTACCGAAGAAAGCCTTAGCCTCATCAGTAAGCATCTTATGAGCATGCCAGTCGATGATGACATACAAGTCGTTCTTGATAGCAGCATCAATGACTGTAGTCATGCACTTCATCGCGAGTTCTTCATTCTCAAGGTAGTTGTCCTCTATCTGTATGCCCATAGCAGCACGTATTACATTAGCGTGCCAGTCGTCAGCAAGCCATTTTATTGCTTTCTTGTTGTAGAAGCGAGGCCAGAGGTTGTGCCAACCCAAGCTTACTCCACGTAGTACAACAGGATTGCCATTATTGTCGCATAGTTGAGAGCCAACAACCTGAAGCTGCCCCCATTGTTTTACTGGGCGTGCTGCATATGTAGCGGCAGCTATCAGAATCATTAATAGTGATAATATAATCTTCTTCATAGGATATATTTCTTATTTCACTTCAAACTTAGTTTTCAACAACTGAGCATCCTCACTCGATCCGCCCACCATAACTTCAAACTCGCCCTGCTCAACAGTCTTCTTCATGTCGATGTCATAGAAAGAAAGCTTGTCGGGAGTGATATCGAAAGTCACATCGCGAGATTCGCCTGCCTTAAGAGCCACGCGCTCAAAACCTTTGAGTTCCTTAACAGGACGTGCTACCGATGAAACACAATCGTTGATATACATCTGAGCAATCTCTACACCATCACGACTGCCAGTATTGGTGATGGTGACAGTAGCCTTCAGAGAATCCTTCTTGCCAATGGTAGAGGCAGAGAGTCGCAAGTTGCTGTATTTGTATGTAGTATATGAAAGACCGTAGCCGAAAGGATAGAGCGGGGTCGACTTGCCGCAAACCACTGGATGGAAGAAAGCTGAAGCCTTATGATTGTACCAAGTAGAAATCTGTCCTGCCGAGCGAGGCATAGTCATAGCCAACTTAGCCGATGGATTCACCTTACCATATAGTATCTCAGCAATAGCCTGACCGCCAAACTGTCCTGGTTCCCATGCGTTTATTATAGCAGGAACATTCTCTGCTGCATAGTTGATGCTGAGAGGGCGACCGCTAATGATGATGAGTATAGTAGGTTTGCCCGACTCGTTGATGCGCTTTATGAGTTCATTCTGCAATCCCACGAGGTCAAGGTTGTTTCTGTCAGTATCCTCACCACTTGTGCGTTCATTCCATCGGAATCGCATCATGTATTCTCCACAACAAACAATATTTAGGTCGGCATCCTTTGCCTTCTCTACAGCTTCATCCACCTTAGCTTGCGACATATTGCGTGGGTCCCATCCTTGGTCGACAAATTCAAATTCAGTATTAGGAGCAACCTGTCTTAGTCCTTTCAATACAGTAGACACTTTGTCCTCTGGCTGCACCTCACTCCAGTCGCCCATGATATTCTGGTCGTTGGCATTGATACCAGTAACGAGCACCTTTTTATATCTTCTTGCATCAAGAGGCAATAATGAGCCTTCGTTCTTAAGAAGCACAATTGAATTGCGTGTAGCCTCAAGAGCCGTTGCTTTATGCTCGGGAGAGTTGATAACATGATCGCGCTCCTTTACTGTTACGTAAGGATGCTCGAAGAGACCGAGTTGGAATTTAGTATATAGGATGCGACGTACCGATTTGTTGATACGCTCCTCAGTAATTTTACCCTCTTTTACAAGTTCCACTACAGCCTGTTGCCATTCGGGTCCGTGCATGTGCATATCCATGCCAGCAAGTATGCTCTGAAGAAAAGCCTCTTTGTTGTTGGCAGCAGTGAAGTGCTGGTCTACGCAGTGCTCGATGTCCATCCAGTCAGAAACGATGAAACCTTTGAATCCCCATTCCTTGCGGAGTACATCCTCCATAAGCCAACGGTTTGTATGGCATGGAATGCCGTTGAGTTCGTTGTGCGACATCATTACTGTTGCGCCACCTGCCTTAACGCTTGCCTCGAACGAAGGAAAGAATACTTCACGCAGAGTACGTTCCGACACATCGCAAGGGGCACCATTTGTGCCATTGATAGCATAAGAGCCGCCCACGAAATGTTTCACACAAGCAAGTACATCCTGGGTGGTGTTAAGGTTGCCTTGGTAGCCACGTGTAGTAGCCTCGCCCATCAATGTGACGAGATATGGGTCTTCGCCAAATGTCTCTCCACAGCGTCCCCACCGTCCGTCGCGAGCCACCTCTACATTAGGGTTGAATGTCCAGTGCATGTTCATTGCGCGCATCTCGGCAGCCGTCTCTCGTGCTATTTTGTAAGCCATTGGCACATCGAATGACGAAGCCAAACCAATGTTGGTTGGATAAACCGTATTGTTCTGGCATTTTGCATTGCCATGAATAGCATCGATGCCTATCAAAAGAGGAATCTGCAAGCGACTCTTCATAGCGAGTTTCTGCAGTTGGTTGGCCTCCTCAAGAGTCAATACATGGAGGAAAGAAGATACAAGACCGTCGCTTGTCATCTTTTCCAAGTCCTCGACAGTCATGCCAGGATAGAAAGCATTGGCAGTGTTGGTGGCAAGTTCCTCTGCTGTCATCGACTGAGAGTTCTGACGGAAATGCTCAATGCCCACAAGCTGGTTCATCTGTCCCACTTTCTCCTCAATAGTCATGCGAGAGAGCAAGTCCTCCACGCGCTGTTCTATTGTAGCTTTTGGGTCTTTGTATATGGGGCGTTTTGTATTGTCCTTTGCTGTCATAGCGATTGTTGTCAGAGTGATTAATGCGGTTGCAATGGTTTTCTTCATATAGTGATTTATTGCAATGGTTGGGTTTTACGGGTAAGGATAAAGGGAAACCCCACTTCACTGCTTAAGAATGGGATAAACGGTCTTCCAACCGATAACTTTAAACTTCAAAACTTACAAACGGCCACTCATGCGGCAGCGTCTGTGGAGCTTCCCGTAAACCTCATAACGGTTTTATCTAAGTCCCATTTGTTTCAGCAACCAAGCTTCCCACTCGTCCCACTGTTCCTGAACCCAGAAGTGGCGGGTAATCTGATAAGGGTGAAGCTCCTTAGGTGCTGTCACAATATTATATGTTGCGTAGGCTGTTGTAGGAGGAACCACATCGTCGTTATATCCGAACGAGAACCATCCCGGACAAGTGATGCGACGAGCGAAGTTAACGCCATCATAGTAGCGTGATGTCTCCACCTTCTTCTGGTCAATGTTCTTTGGATTATAATAGAAGTAGTGAGGCCATCCGCAAGCAATGCCTTTAAGCGAGGCAGTATGGTCGCACATAGCTGCATGAACAGCACCATAGAAAGTGACGCGCTTGTCGAGAGCAGCACATACGAGAGAGAGCATACCACCCTGTGATGAGCCTGTAACGCCCAATGACGAACCGTTCCATTCTGGAAGCGACGCAATATAGTCGATAGAGCGCACGGCTCCAACGAATACACGCTTGTAATAGCAGTTGTCGCGATCGTTCATGTTATAGTCCCAGTAGCCGTTAAGACAACCGTTGAACATATCGTCGTATGTAGATTGTGGCATTGTGACGGGAACACCATGAATACCAATCTCAAGAGTGATGGCTCCCTGCTCTGCTGTCCATATATCACCCTGATAAGGACGGACACCTGCACCAGGCACACGAAGCAATGCAGGATACTTGCCTGGCTTCGTTGGCACACAGAGAATACCATAGGTGCGACTGCCTTGGCGTATGTTTTGGAAACTCACTTCGTAGACGTTCACCTTCTCAGTGCAACGTTCCGGAAGCAGACGACGCTTTGCTTCAAGTGGAGTCTTGCGTGCGTCAGCGAGAGTATTCTGCCAGAACTCGTCGAAGTCCTTGGGATTAACTGTTGTGGGCTGAATCTTCTCGGGAGAGAAAGCAGCAGTACACATGCCTACATATTCCTTGCCGTCGACGTGAGCCGTTATCTTCAGTCGGTACATTCCGGGCTGCTTCATTGTGCCACTCCATTTCATTGTGCCGTCCTTCAGCACCACTCCGTTCTTCTTTACCGTAGGATACATCTCTGGACCAGCTTCGTAGTCTATCTTCACATTTTCTATAGTAGTGCCTGAGCGTTGCACCTCCACTCTGAATCCAGCTGTCTCACCAGTGCGATAGTTCCAATCCTTGTGATTGGGCGTGATGGCAAGGTTGATGCTGCTCCAACCGTTCTGTGCCGACATGTTTAAAGACACGCTTAAGAGAAAGCATAAGGACATGAGAGTCCTGAATAATGATGTTCTTTTCATTTTTTGAACTTGATAAAGTTTATAACATTATGGTTTAAGTTCTTAATTATTACAATGGCAAAGTTATAGCAAATTAGCCAATTGCATTATTACAATTTTGCCAATATGTTACACTTATTTGGCAATTTTCTTCAGCCACAGTCCGTTGAGCTTTTTTGCCATCATAATTCGGTGACTATTGTAGAGCTTGATGAAGTCGCCAGTGGTCTTGTTGCCAGGATATGGTCCATAGAAATCATCTTGCTGGTAGTCGCCGTGGTTGCGTCCAAGCATCAGATAGCTTAATCGGCATTGCTCGGCAACGGGTAGCAGACTCTTTGTCCAAAACTCCGTGTTGTCCCCAAGTCCTTTCATTCCTGTATATACTCCGAGCGGTTTCATGTTTGACGAGCAGTAAGCCGACAGTTGTCGCGACATGCGCAGCAGGTTGTCGGCATAACTGTTGGTGTCGGAAGTGAGATACATCAGTTGCACGCAGTCGATGTCTTCGTTAGGGCAACGCGACATAAACTCTTCGGCAGTGCCAGTGATGGCAGTATTGCTGAATCCGAATATGGCGTTTGTAGTCTTGCCTTCATTGCGCAGCCAGTCAATAGTCTGTGCGTAGAGCTTACGATAGTCGTCGGCAGAGAGACGGTCGTACCATTTGCCAGTGCCCGCCGGATATAGATACACAAGCGTTGGGAGCTTGATGCCATATTCATCTTGTATGGAACCGAGGAACGAGGCTATCTTCATCGTCCATGCTTTAAGGCGCATGTTGGCAGGAGTGCCGTCCTCCAAAGGATTGTCACCAGGATTAGGTGCAGTCCATAGCATAATGGCGAGTCCTTGGCGTTGCATGAAGTCAATGGCAGTTCTGCGTATAAGTGTAGTGTCTATGCCATCGCTGTTCTGTGTCTTATTGTTCTCAATGCCGGCAAGTTCATAGCCGATAACGGCAGGATTGTCGCCCGTCACCTTGTTAAGGTCGCTTTGGCAAGAGTCGCCCATCCAACCTATACCCTCAGCAGTGGCATACATCTGTCCAAGCATAGCCCCCTTCTCCTCATAAGCGAGCATATTGTGCTGTAGGTTCTCTGTGCGTGTAGTAAGTCCCGAAGAGCCTGTCTCGTCGTAGGTCTTCTTGCTTTTGGAGCATGCCATAAGAACGACGACAGCCAAGAATATATATAGAAAATGTCTCTTCATGACTATTTCTTTCCCCAATTGTTCATCGTGACGCTCTGCATACGCATGGCGTCCTTCCAATAGTCGGCAGAGAACATGTTGCTGTTGTCTGCCTTGCCGTCCTCGAAGTAGTAGTCATACCATGGCATGAAGTAGAGGAATCGTGCTCCAGCGTTCCACATCTCGGATATTGTGGGCATTTGTTTTGTGATGTGTGTAGCCGAACCGTTGTCCTCTGTCAGGTTGCCACATTCGGCGAGTGCAATCATCTTCGAAGGATAGAGCGTGGAGAGACCGTCGTATTGAGCCTTCAGTTCATTGGCTGTAGAGCCATAGCAGTCGCAGCCTACAATGTCCACCATGTCGTCGCCTGGATAATAGCTCTCGTCGCTGTTGTTAGTGGCAGTAGTGGCAGTGCCTGTCCATATCCATATAAGATTGTGAATGCCACGCTCCTCGAAGTTGTTCTTCATAGTGGCCCAAAGCTTCTTGTATGTCTCGCCGCCTTTAGTGCCCCACCAGAACCATGCCGAAGGAGTCCATCCTTGATTGTTGAGCATATTGCCCGAAGCCTCATGGAACGGACGCCACAGAGCCACCACGCCAGCATCTTGAAGCTGAAGGATGTTTGTTGCAACCTTGTCCATCTGTTGCCAGAACCACTTGTTCTCCCATGCTCCATCCTTCCAGATGTTGTCCATGTCCCATGTGGTCTTGTCGGGCGAGCATGTCAGCGCGTCATAATTATTATTGTTGAAGTCGTTCTCGTTGGCAGGCACATTGAAGTGCCACATCAGCGATACCACGCCACCCTTGTTAGCCCATTCCGTTACGGGAGTTATGTCGGAATAGCTGATCCAATTGCCGTCGAAAGGTATGTGGATATAGTCGAAGCAGTTGATGGCAGGATAGGTGCCGGTAATCTTCTTCACGTTTTCGGCTCCGGTAGTGTTCCAGTTTACTTTAGCCACAGTAGATGTAATGATTTTCTTGCCATAGTAGTATTTCATATAGGCATAGAGAATCTTAGTGGCATCGCTTGCGTTCTTGTCGGCAAGTTGCAAGTTGTTGATGTCAACAGTTATGTTGTCTTCTCCTGCAAACTTAAACACAACTTTTTCAATGTCTTTATTCTGGGTCTCAGCAAGAGGTATGTCGTTTCCGAGCAAGTTGGTGTATACCTCAGTATTATTTTGATCGTGTGCAATCTTTACTATTTCTGTGCAGGAATATTTATCAACTGTTGCACCATCTTTGTAATATACGAAAACAGAGTCGTTGTCGGTTTGTGCCATTGATGGCAAAGACGCGGTGAGAGCCAAGCCGAGAGCGAAAGAAGGGAGTATGTTGAATGGTTTCATCTTGATTTCGGATTTAGGGTTATTACTTCTTGTTGATCTTAACAGATGTTCCTGACACCTTTATTATATATACGCCTTGGGGAAGGCAAGTTAGCGAAACAGTAGTGTAGCCATTGTTGCCCTTCACGTCTGCATTGACAATTGCTCCACCAAGGTTGCAAACAACAACCTTCTTAGCGTCAACGCCATGAAACACTATGTTGTCGCCATTTCGTGATACTCCATTCGTAGTGCTGATGCCACGGATGCCAGTAGCAGCCTCACCGAACGCATATTCGTTGACATCATAAAGACTGTAAGTGGCAGTTGTCTTGTCGGTGTCGACATAGAGTTTGCCGTCTCCCATAGTGATAACGGGTCGTTCGTTGAGAATGAAAGAGTGGATTGTGCCGTCTTTCATCTTAAGATTCAGGGCCTCGTCGGCTGCCGATGCTGTGGCGTTGAATCCAAAGGCTACGGCAATTGATAATAATAAATTCTTTATCATAAGTTTAAAGCTTTTTATTTTTGTAAGTTTTTATTCTTTTAGTCATTCTGTAGATGGTGACAGACAAATACTAAGTAATGAAGCTTTCCGACTTCCGTCTGCTATATCTGACACTGAACCATGTGATAGATAAGTGTTCAAAGTCAGGTACTCAACTATTTCTTGCTGAAATGGGGTGTCGTCAATTTCATTCTTCGCAATAGTATGCCTTCTCTTGTTGCTGGCTAAAGTAATTATATGCAGGAGGGTATAATCCATACCCTCCTGCATGATTTCCTTACGGAATGAGAGTGATCTTAGTGATTGTCATGGCTGAGCCCTGGATGATGAATGCTGAATTGCTCCATCCGTCGCTCTGAGCACCTGTAAGCCAATCGATCATGGTCTGTGTGAGTGTCACCTCCACCATGTTGTCGCCTTCAGCAGCTGAGAAAGATCCCAGTTCGCTCCAGTTGGCGTCGTTGAACTGCATCTGACCTGCTGAGGTTACGTGGAACTTAATCTTCGACTTGCCGGCTGTCAAAGCACACTTGGTGATGTCTACCGGAGCATTACGTTGAATGCGGAAGCGTCCGTTGTCGTCCCATGTCAATGTCACAGGGAATGACATCTGAGTGTTCTGATCAGCCTGAGTTACGCAGTTGGCTGTCACGTCAATCTCATTAGGAACTACAGTAATCTTACCCACGTTGTAGCTGCCACCGTCAGAAGTATTGAGGATGAGGTCGTGCTCACCAGCTGCTACATTTTTAGGAATGATGAATGTCATCTTAGTATCTGTGCGCTCAGTAATCTTTGTCACCTTAACAGAACCGATGTAGATGGCTTCAACGCTATTGTAGTTGGCACCCTCGATAGTCACACTCTTGCCAGCGTTGCCTGTAGGAGCATTAGTAAGAGTTGGGTTGGTAGAAGGACTAATCACAAGAGTTGTGTTCTCAACAGTTGTACCATTCTTGAGCTTGAGCACGAATCCTGTTCCGGCAGCTCCAGAAGGAACATTGAGCACAATGGCCTTAGCTGTAACCTTCATATCCTTAGCCTCGATGGTCTGACCTACAGGGAATGTGATGGAAGCCACGAGGTCGAGGTCGGTGCCACGTATTACGAGCTGTTCGCCAGCCATGAGTGATTCAGGCGACAGAGCTGTGATTGTGGCTGTCTTGATAGAGCAAGCTACAGTCACCTGCTTGCCATTGGCAAGAGAGAGTGTGATATTACCGCTCTGAGCAGTCTCAGGTACAGTAACTTTCAGCTCATTTGCATTCTGTGATGTGATTTCAGCATTAACATTGCCATCGGCAGCAGCGAAAGCAACACTTGTGATAAGGTCGAGGTCGTTGCCGGTAATTGTCAATGTAGCACTATTCTTTACAGGTGAAGGAGTAGCGCTGAGGCTTGTAGGAACAATAGTCTCGATGCTGCCAGCAGGAACTTCCACTCCTGACTTAAGGAGGAGCATCATCTCGCCGTCGGTAGCCTCGGCAGGGAGTACGAATACTATCTGGTCGCTACGCTGTGAAGAGAAATCCTCTGCCTTTACAGTAGCGCCCTGAAGTTCTATTGCCTCTACAAGCTGGAGCATAGAACCCTTTATGGTAATGCTCTGACCAGCCTTAGGCTTAGCAGGAGAGAAGCTTTCAACAGTTGCGCCTTTTACCTCAAGAGCCTCTTCTGATTCAAGTTCCGAAGGTTCCTCGGCAAGGTCGGTGACTTTGATAACACCAGTGCGTGCTGCATCAGGAATGCGTACAACGATGGTGTAGCGGTCGTGAGAGAGGAATTCCTCCTCCTTTACAGTGTCGTTCTTCTCGAAGATTACGCCATGCATAAGGTTAAGATAGTCGCCCTTGATTGTAAGTTCGTCGCCCGGCTTGCCTGAAAGGTTGCCTTCTTGGCCAACGTAGAACTTCTGCAACTTGATGTCCTCACGATAGGTGATAGGAGTGACAGTGCGAAGCTCGCCGCCCTTCATTGTCTTTAGTACTACTATGCCAGTGTCGCATTTCTCGGCAGGCACCTGTATTGATATCTTGCTGTGCGTGCCCTTCTCAACAACCTCAATGGCTGTGATAGGGTCGGCACCAGGAAGGTCAATTTCATTAATCTGGTCGAGGTTGGAACCGTAGAAGAACAATGTTCCGCCACGCAGCACCGGACATGGACCAAAAGCCTGCACTCGAACATCCGAACCATATTGGTCGGTGTTAAGGTCGTCGTTGTCGCAGGCTGTCAGCGACAGCCCTAACAGGGCTATCACTGCAAGCATGAATATATTGAAATATCTTTTCATTGTTTCAAAGTTTTATTAGGTTTACTTGATAGCTACCGCACGGATGTTGTCGATCTTGATGATAGGCTTGCACGACTTGCCTGTGATGCCACCACCCATAACGAAGAACTCGAGTCCAGCGAACGACTTGGCTGAGAGTGAACCTGTGGCTGCCACACCAGTCATACCGTACTTGATGTCCTCCATAGGGATGGTCACTGTCACCCACTTGCCGCCAGTGTCGTAGCTTCCCGTCTCCTGCCAAGGACGCCAGAGAGCGCGAGGTAGTACATCGTTTTGGAAGTATGTTGTGTTGGCTCCCGGCACATTGTTGCCATAGACATCCACACCGGCACCAGTGTTTGTGACATCGGTGAGTGCGCTTGGGATAATCTGCATTGCGAGGTTCGACCAAGGGTTGCTTGTCGGAACGTAAACCTCAAACTTGAATGCCATCTTCTGATAGTTGGTGAAGTCGACGAGATCGGTAAGAGGTTCGCTCTGTCCCTTGATGTACGATACGGGAGTGGTCCACTCGCCCGGCCAGTACTCGAAGGAGAATGTTCCCTCTGACCATGTGTCGTCGTCGAGAGCTGTCACGCCGTCTCCGAACTGGAGGAACTTGCCGGTAATCGAGGTCTCGTCCTCGGTGATAGTGGCAGCGTGCCATCCGTGGTTGCCCAATCCAGTCTTGCCATCGAAATCGAAGAGAATACCGCGGCTCTCAAGATAGTGGAACTTAGACACTGTTTTGCCATAGATGGAAGTCACAGTAATCGGGCCTTCTGTAGAGCATTCAGGCATTTCGAACGACAGACTTGTGCGTGTCTTCTTGGTGAAATTCTTTATCACCTTACCGTCAGGCAGTGTCACTGTGATAGGCACCGACGGGTCGTCAATGAGATAATTGCCCGTTACGCTAACCTCCTCGCCTGCCTTAGCAAACTCGCAAGACATAGCGTCGACCACAGGAGCAGGAATTGTCACATGGAAGTCGTAGGTGACAGTGTCCTTGCTGGCAGTAATCATGTAAATCTTGTCGGTCACATGGTCAGGAATATCCTTAGGCACATCCACAATCATCGTGTTGTCGGTGATGTAGCTCGTGTTGAGGATGGTGCTTTGGTCGTTGAAGAACATCTCCGAGATGCTTGTGAGGTTCTTGCCGACAATACATATTGTCTTTGATGGGGCTGCTGCTGTGAGCAGACTGTCCTTAGCCTCTACATTGGCAGGGCGGATATAGTAGATAGTCGGCTTGCCGCCTGTCAGCTCAAACTTGTCGGGCTCATCCTCGCATGACTGCAGGGCAAGTCCTGAGCAAGAGGCAAGCAGCGCCAGCATTATGCTGTTGAATTTATTATTGAGTTTCATAATCGGTCTTTTGTTAGAAGGTTATACCACTTAAATCGTATTCCTCTGGGGCTTCCATGAGCAGCGGGTTGAAGATAACGTCGGATGACGGGAGCGGCAAGGTGAAGCTACGGTCAGTTACGTTGGGAGCAGTGGTTGTGTCGTCATACTTCAGTGACGATGGCACAGTCCACGTACCGTTCTGATAGTAGTTTTTGTAAAGCTCGTCTATAGCATCGGTGTCGTTATATCCATTTCTACGCTGCGACTTTAGCTCGTTGATGGCACCTTGTGGGTCGTAGTAGTAACGACGAACGAAGTCATACCAACGGTCACCCTCGCATGCAAACTCCAAGCGACGCTCTTTCCATACATCCTCCCATGTGAGAGTTGAAGGATCCTTATCGTAGCTCTTCACTGAACGGTGGCGTACCTGATAGAAGAGGTTGCAAGCCTTAGGGTCGTTTGTAGAGCCGTTGTTGCCAATCTTTGCCTCACAATAGATAAGGTATACATCCGACAGGCGAAGGAGATGTGTCCACAAAGCCGACTTCATGT
>OBRR01000177.1_pt1 | contig 19322 bp, 10 predicted proteins | sample 1494901 | NCBI WGS metagenome assembly OBRR01 (sample SAMEA3360689, study PRJEB22359) | human gut metagenome | biome: ENVO:urban biome; feature: ENVO:human-associated habitat; material: ENVO:feces | place: Bangladesh | collected 2011
AACACATTGGCAGAGCGTTTGTATACATGCTGCTGTCGTTATTTATGTGCATGGTTGCGGGCAATGCGTCAGCCGCAGAACTCAACCCAGTTGTCAAAATCGACAAAACGTCCTATACAAGCAGTGGCACGGAGGTCACGCTTAGGTTATGGATGTTTAACTGGAAATATTCGGGTATTACCACCAAAAAATACAATGCCCGTTTTACTGGCGATGTTTCTCTCTACATCGACGACAAAGAGGTAGGCAAGCTTAACAGCATGTGGGGTTTAATATCTGGTTCAAGCTACACTTTTCTTAAAGCCACACCTGGTACTGTCGGCAATTCTTCGGATATTAAACTTGATGGCACAAACGTAGGCACGGCACAATTCCAAGATATTAAGAGTGGACAGACATGCCCATACAACAACAACACGACAGATAATTCATGGTCTACCGTCGACCTTAAGCTCTCCTTCAACAAGTCATTCTCCTATTATGGCCATAAGATTACGGTGAAGGGCAAATGGCAAGACAAGAGCAGCGGTACTGTAGTAGAAAAGAATGTGGCTCTCGACAACACCATCAACGGCTTCGTTCGTCCTGTCAATCTATCGGCACAGCCTTCTGGCGACAAGACGATGTTCTCGTGGGAGCAGGAGGGCTACAACAATGATGCGTCTACCCTCGGCAAGTGGATTGTATACAAGCGCGAAGGCGACAATAATGTCAAGGTGGGCGAAGCGGCTGCCAATGAGCACTCACTCAGCATTGAGAAGAAGCAGTACAGCTGCTCGAAAGGTTACATTATGACATTCCTCCCCAATGTATGTGAGGGGGAAGAGACTGTTTGCGGTCTTACCACTTCACTTGCTGCCACTGGACATAAGCCAAACGTTGATGACATCTGCCAATTGTGTGGGCATAGCTACTTCCGTTATCATACATCCGACGGCAATAAGGTGGATATCTCGAACAGAGATTTTGGTGCCAATGTTGTGTCGCATGAGGTTGTTGATGGTGAGTGCGTGATAGAGTTTGACGCTCCGATTACGCAAATTCCCCGGTATACATTTTACGAAAAAAAATTGGTAGGCGAACTTCGCATACCGAATACTGTAACGTCAATCCAGGATTATGCATTCAATAACTGTACTGGTCTTTCAGGAATTCTTGTCATTCCTAATTCGGTAACGGAGATTGGCAACGAGGCTTTTTACAATTGCAAAGGATTAAATGGCACTCTAACGCTGTCAAACAACCTGAAAACGATTGGGAGGAGTGCTTTCTACAATTGTTCGGGATTTAAGGGATCTTTGACATTACCCAACTCTGTAACAACTATTGGAAGTTCGGCTTTTGAGCTTTGTTCAGGATTTACAAGTCTTAAGTTGTCAGATGCTCTGAGTGTAATCCCATCGAATGCCTTTGATAGATGTACCAGTCTTTCAGGAATTCTTGTCATTCCTAATTCGGTGACAGAGATTGGAAACAGAGCTTTTTACTCTACTGGATTCAATGGCACTCTAACGCTGTCAAGTAACCTGAAAACGATTAAGGATTATGCTTTCTACGGATGTTCGAAATTTACGGGATCTTTGACATTGCCCAACTCAGTAACAACTATTGGAGTAGTGGCTTTTGAGGGTTGTTCTGGATTTACAAATCTTACGTTGTCTAATGCTCTGAGTGTAATCCCTGAGAGGGCTTTTTTTAAATGTACCAGTCTTTCAGGAAATCTTGTCATTCCAAATTCGGTAACAGAGATTGGCAATAATGCTTTTAACGGATGCACAGGATTCAATGGCACTCTAACGCTGTCAAGCAACCTGAAAACGATAGGGGACAACGCTTTCTGTGATTGTACTGGATTCACGGGAGATTTGACATTACCTAACTCAGTAACAACTATCGGAGAATCGGCATTCGCTTATTGTGGAAGATTTACAAGTCTTAAGTTGTCAGATGCATTGACTGTAATCCCTAAGAGAGCTTTTTTGGCTTGCAATTTCAAAGGCACTCTGACGCTGCCAAGTAGACTGAAAATGATAGATGAAGGTGCTTTCTCTAATTGTACTGGATTTACGGGAGTGTTGACATTACCCAATTCAGTAACAACTATTGGAGAATCGGCATTCGCTTTTTGTAGTGGATTTACAGTTCTTAAGTTGTCAGAAGCACTGACTATTATCGATAGGTATGCTTTTCAGTGCTGTAATAATCTAACTATTGGATCAGAAAACCCGTCACAAGTGACGCTGCCTGAATCATTGGAAAAAATTGGATATGAAGCTTTTGTTTGGTGTGACCAGATTAAAACAATCAATTTCCAGTCGTTGCCTGAAGGCATATCAGAAATATTAGGTTTTGATATGCAGAAGACTGTCAGTTTGAGCGACGACTCATATATCAGCGACAAGGCAAGTTTCACAGGCTACGCCATATCCTACACCCGCACGATATCGAACGACTGGGGCACACTCGTGTTGCCTTACTCCTTGACACTGACCGGCAATGAGCCTTACCGCCTGTATACTATTAGTGCAGTTTCTGAAAACGAGCTTGTATTGAAACAACTTGATGGAGAAGTGGCTGCCGGAACTCCATGCGTGGTAAAACGCAACGGCAGCGAATCAGAGCTGACATTTGGCGCTAACGATGCAGAGTTGAACATGACAATAGATGGTAAAACCGTTGGCGACATGACATTCAACGGCACTTACTTTACAAAGGAGGTAACCAACGGCTATGTCATTGCAAAAGACTGCTTCTGGAATGTGGCTGATCTGATGAAGAACAAACCTGAAGCTGTGAAAGGCGCCAAGGTTGGTCCGTTCCGCGCTTGGCTCGACGGCAATGCGGCAGGCCCTGCCCGACTCGCCATGCGCATCGACGGCTCTACTACTGGCATCAACACTCCCGATGCGCTCGACGTGCTCAACGATGCCGAGGCGGAATACTACGACCTCAGCGGTAAGCGTCTCCATGAGCCACAGAAGGGTGTGAACATCGTGAGAATGAAGTCGGGAAAGACTAAGAAAATTATAATCAAATAAAAACAAAAACAATTATGGAAAAGAAGGAATATCAAAAACCACAAATCAATGTTATCGCTATCGATACTGTAGGTATGATAGCTACGTCGACGCAATACATCCAAGCAGGCAATAAGGAAGATATCAGTAGTGATGATGTAGATGAAGACGGATTTTTTAAAGTTGATTAATTGAATTTTGAGTTTTGAGTTTTGAATTTTGAATTGTCGCCGTTGGCGATTTTGAATTATTCAATTTTGAATTGTGATTTAATAATTCAAAATTCAAAACTCAAAAACTCAAAATCGGCTTTGCCGACAATTCAAAATTCAAAACTCAAAACTCAAAATCGGCTTTGCCGACAATTCAAAACTCAAAACTCAAAATTCAAAACTCCAAATCCGACAATTCAAAACTCAAAATTCAAAACTCAAAACTCAAACTCTAACTGTTCCCGGACTAATACCAAACTCATCCTTAAAGCACTTATTGAAATACGACGGCGAGGTGAACCCCACTTCGTAGGCTATTTCCGACACTGCCTTGTCGGTTTGCTCAAGCATACGGCGGGCCTTCACGAGGCGTGCCTTGCGCAGAAGCTCCACGGGGGTCTGACCCGTGAGCGCCTTCACCTTGCGGTAGAGCTGCACGCGCGACAAGCCTATCTCCTCGCCAAGACGCTCGATGGTGAAGTCGGAGTCGCCGAGGTTGCTCTTTATTATCTCGCGCAGACGTGACACAAAGCCTTGGTCGGGCTGTCCGAGACGCTCCTCCTCCACTGCCTCCTGCTTGCCGCCCGAGAAGATGGAGCGGAGCATGACGCGCGACTTGAGCAGATTGTCGACACGGGCGAGCAGCACAGAGCCTGAGAAGGGCTTGGTGATGTAGGAGTCGGCTCCTACCGAATATCCCTCCTCGCGCTGCTCGGTGAGCGAGCGTGCGGTGAGCAGTATCACGGGGATATGGCTTGTGGCGGTGTCGGCTTTCATCTGCCGCGTAAACTCCAAACCATCCATCACGGGCATCATCACGTCGCACACCACGGCTTGCGGCACAAAGCGGCGCGCCTTGTCGAGACCCTGCTTGCCGTCGGATGCCTCCACCACATTGTATTTTTGCGAGAGTATGGAGCGCAGGTATGTGCGCATACCGTTGTTGTCGTCGATGATGAGCACCAAGGGGCGGTCGTTGTCGAAGTCCTCGGCGTTGACGATGCGCTCGGCAAGCGCCTCTGCCTCGGTGTCGGAGGGGACGTAACTGTCGTCGACGAGTCCCTTGTCCTGCTGTGCCTGGGTGTTGGCGGCGGTGTCCTTCGATGGGTCGTAGCCCGGCTGCGAGTCGGGCAGGCTGATGATGAATGTAGTGCCCTTGCCCGGCTGGCTCTCAGCGTGTATGTCGCCATGATGCAGGTCGACGTAGGCCTTGACGAGCGAGAGACCAATGCCCGTGCCGCCAATGGAGCCTTGCGCCTGATAGAACCGCTCGAAGAGTCGGGGCAGCTCCTCGGGGGCAATGCCCTTGCCGGTGTCTGCCACGCTAATGGTGTATTGGCCGGAACAGAGCTTCAGGCGCGTGGTGATGGTTCCGCCCTCGGGGGTGTACTTCAGGGCGTTGGACATGAGGTTGAAGTAGATGTGCTCCAGCTTGTCGCGGTCGGCAATGAGCAGGGCGTCGTGGGGCACACCGGATGTGTCGACATCAATCGAGATCTTGCGTCGGGCAGCCACGGCACGGAAGTCGTCGGCCCATTTGCCAAGTTCCTCCTGCAGACGGAAGCGGTTGAGCTGCAGAGTGGCCTTGTTGTTCTGCACCTTGCGGAAGTCGAGAATCTCGCCCACAAGCTGGATGAGAATGCGCGTGTTGCGCTGCACCATCTCGAGCATGGAGCGCTGCTGTCCACGCACGGCGGGGTCTTCGAGCAGTTGGTCGGTAGGTCCGGCGATGAGGGTGAGCGGTGTGCGCAGCTCGTGGCTCACGTTGGTGAAGAACTGCAGCTGTGTCTGGGTCATGCGCTCCATGTCCTCGGTCATCTGCCGCTGCTGGCGCATGGATTCCTTTAGCTGTCGGTTGATGCGTGTTCTTGCCACGTAGGCCTTTATGGCCAGGGCGCAGGCAACGATGAGCATGGTGATGATGACGAGGAGCATGAGCAGATAGTTGCGCTGGGTGTTGAAGTCGTTGGCAGCCTTGTCCACACGCGAGCGCAGGTCGAGCAGGTGGTCCTGCTGGCGCACGGTCTCGTCGTTCTGCATGAGCAGCACGCGGGCGTTGCTACTGGTGACGAGGGCTGAGGAGAGGCGGTTATCGCGTTTGTACTTCCCTCCCTTGAGTATGTTCACGGCAAGCTGCATCACAGCGTCGCCTCGCGTGGGATAGATGTAGGAGGCGAAGAGAGTGCCATTGTCGACAAGCCGCAGTCCGCCACCCTCCTGGGGCATGGCGTCGATGCCGCAGAAGCGTATCTTGCTTACGTCGAGTCCGTGCTTCTGGGCTGCGCGGCGTGCGCCCATAGCCATGCGGTCGTTGTGGGCGAAGAGGCAGTCGAAGGATGGATGCGGACGAGAGAGCAAGGAGTCCATCACGCGGTAGGCACCCTGCTCGGTCCAGTCGGCACTCACATCTGCCACTATACTTATATTAGGATGCTTCGCCACAACGCTGTCGAAGCCCGCGCCGCGCTCGATGGCGGGCGAGGAGGTGGAGAGTCCGCGCAGCTCAAGGATGCGGCTGCCGTCGGGCAAGGCGCTGGCGAGATATTCGGCATAGGTGGTGCCTATCTCGCGGTTGTCGGCTCCGATGTAGGCGGTGTACTTGTCGGAACGGGTGCGGCGGTCGAAGATGATGACGGGTATGCCCTTCTCGTAGGCACGGTCGATGGCAGGCGAAATGCTCACCTGGCCCGGGGCAACGATGAGGAGGTCTACTCCGTCGTCGACGAATTTCTCTATCTGCTGGGTCTGCAGGCGCACGTCGTCGTTGGCAGAGGATATGCGCAGGTCGACGTCGTTATAATAGTAGGCGGCGATGCGCAGCTCCTCGTTGAGTTTCTCGCGCCACACGTCCTCGGAGCATTGCGACACTCCGACCACATAGCGTTTGCCGCCAGCTGAGCATCCCGTGAGGACGACGAGAAGCGTGAGCATGATTGCGCCGACGGACATTCGTAGGAATGAATACTTGTTAGATTTCATTATTGAGGATTTTCTAAAGGTTTGTTGCGACGCCAAAATTACAAAAAATATACGATTATAAAGGCTAAACACGGCGTGGATGTTTACTTTCATTGCAAAAATGTTGCATGAAACAATATTGTAAGCGCAAGAACGATTATTTAAAGCCTTAGTCTTGATTAGTTGGTAACTTTGCATTGTCAAAAAGAAAAAGTAAGTTTCATCAGCATAGTTAGATAAGTAGTAAATAGATTGTTGTTTTTAGTTTAGTAAGATTAATAGATTGTTGTTTTAGTTTGTAGTAGGTTTTAATAATTGCAGTCAAAAGAGTTAGTTAAGAAAATACCGGATAACACAAGAAAAGCGAAGGACGTGGAGATTGCTCCATTTCCTTCGCTTTATCTTTTTTAGGTTTTTTGTCAAAGCCCTAACATATACTCTTTAAGAACTTTCACCGATAAACAGCAAATAGATTACTCTATTGTCTTTGTGTGGCAACTTTCACCACAGTGACGTAGGATATCGGCTTGCCTTCCTTCTGAGCCGACACAAGCAGACGAATCTCTCCGTCCTTGATGCGGCGGTCGGCCTTCACCGTGGCTGTGTAGCGCAATCCCTGACCAGGCATTATGTTCTCCACACGCACACTCGGCGAGATATAAATGCGCTTGTTGGCCTCAGCCTCAACCACCGAGGGGTCGAAGTTGTAGATGGGAGCGGCGGTTTCGTTGTATATCTCAAACGACACACGACCTATCTCGTCGCCCGAGAGCATTCCGTCGCCGTTGCTGTCGGCAAAGCGCACGTTGCGGATAGTGAGCTTGCCGTCGCTCTTGGCTTTGCCGTAGATTTGCTCCACGCGGCTTGCGTCGACTGATTGGCTTGACGGGGCGTTGGACATCGGGGCGTTGGACATCGGGGCGTTGGCACCCGAAGAGGATGGCGCTCCGAAGTCAATACGGTCGTCGCCAGAATTGCTGTTGTCGACCATTTGCGACGGGTCGAAATCATCACCAACATAATTGCCGCTGTTGCCGCTTGCATACGTGTCGTCGTCGTACTGCTGTGCGGAACGGCGCTGTGCCTTCTCAGCCGCATCGCCAAGGGCGCCACCCACAACGGCTCCACCCGCCATTCCGAAGATTGTGCCAACATCGCTGCCATGAGGTCCGCCAACAATGCCGCCTATTGCGGAGCCAAGCACTGAACCGAAGGAGCTTCCGGCGTAGGCTCCTGCGCCTGCGCCCGTGGTGCAGCTGCTCACCAAGAGAGCCGCACCCATCATTATTACAGAACCCTTTTTCATAACTCTATTTTTTCAAGAATTCTCAACTCTTAATTGAACAATTCAAAATCGGCTTTGCCGATAATTCAAAATTCAAAATTCAAAATTCAAAATTCAAAATTACTTCTTTACTCCCATGTTCCACAGGATGAAGCTCAGCACGTCGGCCTGCTCCTCAAGACGCATGGCAAGCGGTTTGCCACCACCATGACCTGCCTTTGTGCCGATGCGGATGAGCGTAGGAGCCGAGCCTGCCTGGCATTCCTGCAGACGCGCAGCAAACTTGAACGAGTGGGCTGGCACCACACGGTCGTCGTGGTCGGCTGTGGTGACGAGTGTTGCGGGATATTTCACGCCCGGCTTGAGTGTGTGGAGCGGAGAATAGCGCAGCAAGTACTCGAACATCTCCTTAGAGTCCTCGGATGTGCCGTAGTCGGGTGCCCAGTTCCAGCCGATAGTGAACTTGTGGTAGCGAAGCATGTCGAGCACACCCACCTCGGGGATGCACACCTTGAAAAGGTCGGGACGCTGAGTCATACAAGCTCCCACGAGCAGTCCACCGTTGCTTCCGCCCTGGATGGCGAGATAGTCCTTGGAGGTGTACTTCTTGTCGATGAGATACTCGGCAGCCGAGATGAAATCGTCAAACACGTTCTGCTTCTGCAACTTTGTGCCTGCCACGTGCCAATCCTCGCCATACTCACCGCCACCACGCAACACAGCATGCACATAGATGCCACCACGCTCCATGAACGGAATCATGTTGGAGAGGTAGAAGGGATAGTAGGAGACGTTGAAGCCACCGTAGCCATAGAGCAGCAACGGGTTCTTGCCGTTGAGCTTAAGGCCCTTCTTGTAGGTGATGAAGAGCGGGGCGCGTGTGCCGTCCTTGCTTGTGTAGAACTGCATCTCGGTGGTGTAGTCCTGCGAGCGGAAGCTCACCTTGGGAGCGTAGAGCACGCTGCTCTTGCCCGAAGCCATGTCGTAGCTATAGACAGAGGTGGGCACGGTGTAGGAGGTGAAGGTGTAGAACACTTCCTTCTGGCCACGCTTGCCGCTGACCGAGGCAGAACCGAAGGTGGGGAACTTAATCTCGGAGAGACGCTTGCCCTCGGTAGTGTAGGTGTAGAGATGGGTGCAGTTGTCCTTGGCATACTGTAATATCATGCGGTCGTCGGCAAACACCACATCCTCGAGCACACTCTCGCCCTCGGGCACAACCTCGCGCCACTCATTATAGCCGGGATGCTTCAGGTCGGCCTGCATAAGGCGATACTTGGGAGCCTCGGCGTTGGTAAGGATATAGATTTTGTCGCCCACGGTCTGCACGGTGGAATAGATGTACTTGGGGTTGGCACACATCTGTATGAACTGCGAGTTGGGTTTGGTGAGGTCGCGCACAAAGAGATTGTTGCCGTTGTCCATGCCCGATTCGGTGAGGAACATCACAGTCTCGTCCTTGTTGACACTCACTCCATAGAAGCGCAATGGCTGGGTGGGGTTCATGTAGAAGAGCTGGTCGTCGGCCTGCGGAGTGCCAATCTTGTGGTAGTAGATCTTCTGCACAGAGTTCTTGGCAGATGTCTCCTTGCCCTTCTCGGGAGCGTCGTAGGCACTGTAGTAGAAGCCATCACCAAGCCATGTCACGTTGGTGAACTTAGCCCAGAGGATATGATCCTGCAAGTCGTTGCCCGTCTGGCAGTCCTTGACGTAGATTTCCTCCCAGTCGGAACCGCTGCGCGAGATGACGTAGGCCATGTAGCGACCGTTGTTGGAGAAGTGAGTGCCCTTGAGAGCCACAGTGCCGTCGGTGCTGAGCTTGTTGGGGTCGAGCCATACGCGCTGTTCCTTTACGGGCGAGTCGGGACGGTCCATCTGATAGAGCACATACTGGTTCTGCAGTCCGTCGTTGCGGTGTACATACCACTTGCCGTTCTTCTCGAAGGGGATGCCGAACTTCTCGAAATTGGCGGTCTCCTTGAGTCGCTTCAGGATTTTGGCACGCATGGGGATGCTGTTGAGATAGTTGCGTGTGAGCTTGTTCTCAGCCTCAACCCACTGGGCAGTCTTCTCGCTGGTGTCGTCCTCGAGCCAGCGGTAAGGGTCGGCAACTTTCACACCGAAATACTCGTCAACGGTATTATCCTTTGGAGTAGACGGATAATTAATCTGCGCCACAGCCGATGTAGACACAAACAGCGCGGCGGCAATAGTAAAGATTGTTGATTGTTTCATATCATTGTATTGTTTTATAAATCAAAAAATCCGGTTGATTCAACAAAGACAATGCAAAGATAAGAAATATATGGGAATAAAAGATTAAAATAATGCCAATTTTGACAGGAGGAGTTAAGAGGAAGTTAAGAAGGAACTTCTTCTTAACTTCCTCTAAAAACTATTTCACTGCAATGCACTCCACCTCAACGAGAGCGTTCTTGGGCAAAGTCTTCACAGCCACTGCAGAGCGGGCTGGGAACGGCTGAGCGAAGAACTCGGCGTAAACCTCGTTCATAGCGGCGAAGTTGTCCATGTCGCTGAGGAAGACAGTGGTCTTGACAACATGGGCGAAGTCGGTGCCAGCCTCCTTGAGGATGTTCTGGGCGTTGGTGAGCGACTGACGAGTCTGCTCCTTGATGCCACCCTCGGCAAAATTGCCTGTTGCAGGGTCGATAGGAAGCTGACCTGATGCGAATACCATGCCATTAGCCTCGATAGCCTGTGAGTAAGGACCGATGGCTGCGGGGGCGTTGTTTGTACTGATTTGCTTGTTCATAATAGTTGTATCGTTGTTAAAATTAATAATTGAAGTTGTAGTCAACAAGTTTGAAGCCGCGCTTTGTGAGGGTTTCCTTGAGCTGGTTCACGTGCTCGGCATTCTTGGTCTCGGCCTGCAGGCGGAGCACACACGATGTAACCTTCTCACTATCCACACTGCGCTCGTGATTGACGCGGATGACATTGGCACCAAGCTCGGCAAACACCTTGCTCACACCAAGCATCTGGCCAGGCTTGTCCTCAAGCTCGATGCACAGCGAACAGATGCGTCCGCTCGTCGAGAGACCGCGGTTGATGACACGGTTGAGGATAGTTACGTCGATGTTGCCACCACTCACCACGCATACGGTCTTCTTGCCCTTAATAGGAACCTTGTTGAACATCACGGCAGCAACACTGGCGGCTCCTGCTCCCTCGGCAATCATCTTCTCGCTCTCGATGAGCTGGAGAATGGCAGCGCAGATTTCATCCTCGCTCACTGTCACGATGTCGTCGACATACTTGCTGCAGGTGTCGAACGTTATCTTGCCAGGCTCCTTAACAGCTATGCCATCGGCAATGGTAGACACAGTGTCGAGCATCTCCTGCTTCTGGTCGTGGATGCTCTGCACCATGCTTGCGGCTCCCGCAGCCTGAACACCATACACCTTGACGGCAGGATTCAACGACTTGATGGCGAAGGCAATGCCCGAGAGAAGTCCGCCACCACCTACGGGCACCACAACAGCCTCGATGTCGGGCTGTTGGTCGAGCAACTCAAGACCGATGGTGCCTTGTCCGGCTATCACATTCTCGTCGTCGAAGGGATGGATGAATGTGTAGCCATGCTCGTCGCGCAAGCGCAACGCCTCGTTGTAGGCATCATCGTAGACACCGGGAACGAGATTGACTTCGGCTCCGAGCTTGCGGGTGGCCTCAACCTTGCTTATAGGAGCACCCTCGGGCAAGCAGATGAGCGACTTGATGCCCATAGCCGTGGCTCCGAGAGCCACTCCCTGGGCATGATTGCCAGCCGAGCAGGCTATTACACCCTTCGACTTCTCCTCGTCGGAGAGTTGCGAAATCTTGTAGTAAGCACCGCGAATCTTGAACGAGCCGGTAAGCTGCAAACACTCGGGCTTCAAATAAACGTCGCACTCGGGGTTTATCTTAGGGGCATGAATGAGGGCTGTCTTGCGTATCACCTTGCTCAGTACGTAGCGGGCCTTGTAGAAATTGTCTAAATTCAACATCGTTTTATGTTTTTTTCTCAAAAAATTACTTATTGTCTTGTTTCGAGCGCAAAAGTAATCATTTCTGTTAGAATATGCAAGACGCTGCTATATTTATTTCGGTGCAGGATTAGCCTAAAAAACTACTTGAGCAGACGCCGGGCATATTCAATGATTGTATCCTCGCCACGAAGGAGGTCGGATTGCGAGAGGGCGACATTGTAGTCAGGCTCGATGCCGAACTCTGTCGACTGCTTGTCCCTATCATACATGGGACATGCCGAGAAACGTATGCTCCAACCGTTTGGAAGCTCGCTGGAATAAGGCATTCCTGCTCCTCCACCAGTGCGGTCGCCCACGACGTAGACATTGGGACAGCACTTCATGTATTTGACAAACTCGTTGGCAGCACTGTAGACTGAACGGTTGGTGAGCACTACGGCCTTCTTCTGCCAACGCACTCCCTTGCCTGGCTTAAGACGCTGCTCCTGAAGCTGGGAGAAGTCGGCATGTCCCTTTCCCGTCTTGTGCTGCATGTAGCCAACAAGCAATTCCTTGTTGGTGAAGCGTGCTGCAAGCTCCTCGGCAGAAGAGAGCAGACCGCCGGAATTGTCGCGCAAATCGATTATCAGTCCGTTGCACGGAGCAAGATAAAACAATATGTCGTCGAGATTGCCTGCTCCTATGCCATTTTGGAATGAGGAGCAACGAATGTAGCCCGTGTTGTCGTCGAGTCGACGGTAGCGCATACCTGTGGCAATGCGGTAGTCGGTGCCGAGATACCGCCTCAACAATGTGTCGCTCACATTCGAGGGATAGTCCTCATGCCACGACCAGTTGCGGGCCACATCCCATGAGGAATACATGTTCACATGACCGTCCCTCAACTCGGCAAGCATGTTGCCAAGCACCTCAAAGAGTTGGGTGTCGGTCATGTCGTCGGCTATCTGTGCCGAGTACTTGTCATGGATTTTATCCCAGTCGAGTCCGTACTGCTCTCTCTTGTAGTCGAAGAAACAATAATGCTCGTCGATAGCCTTCCACAAAGCCTCGAAATTGCCACGCGGATTGTCGGCATACTCATCCTCGTCGACACACGAGGCGAAAGCAAACATGGATAGCAATAACACAAGAAACGATGTATGCCAAAGTCTATTTCTACAATGCATATACTTTTTTATTGTATTAATTTCTTTACTTCCGCTATGTTCAAACCTGTGCCTTGCGATACTTGTTCTACAGAAAGTCCCATAGAAATCAAGCGCTTGGCAGTTTCAAGTTTTTCATTCTCTATGCCCTCTTTACGGCCTTCTTTACGGCCTTCTTCACGGCCTTCTTCACGACCTTCTTCACGGCCTTCTTCACGACCTTCTTCACGACCTTCTTCACGACTTGTCTCCAACACACTCTTTTGGGTTCTTACTGCTTCCATGTGACGCAGATAGGCACGTCGATCGGCAGCAGACAACTCATCAAACTGCATACACTTGCGCGCACGGTCAAGACCAGGAGCTGTGGCTGTATCACTTATATGACCAGTCTTAAGAAATTCAATCCACTCGTCAAGCGGAGTCTTTGCCACTTTATCGAAATCATCAACACGCAACACATAATATTCAGGAAAGATGTCGCCCGCTGGCTTGGATTCCTTCTTGTCCTTAGGAACGATGCCGAAAAACCGCTGTGCCTGGTATCTCGAAAGGCGCAGTGTATCGTAAGGTTCATGCATACCCTTGAATATAGTTTTACCGTGGTAAACATAATCCTCACCCTGGCCGAGGTCGAAATAGACGATGTTGATAGAGTATACCTTCCTTACCTTGTCGTATTTATCACCAAGTTCCATATAGTCGGTTATAGCTTTCGACACACCATACAACATGCGCTGGAAATAAGCCAGTTCACGCGTGTTCTGAATTTCTATGATAAGCAATTCGTCACGGTCGTTCTCAGCAAGAATATCAACACGGTTGAACTTGTCGTCCTCGTCTTTCTGATTACCCTCGCTTTCAAGAAACTCCTTTATCGTCACCTTCTCACCAAGCAGCGATGTGAGCAATCCTTCTATCACCTCATGATTAGCCTTGTCGCGCAACATGCGCTTCATGGCCCAGTCGAATCGAATGTAATTTGTCATAGCTATTGTAGTTAAGGGGTTATTTTTTTATTTATTGCTTACGGATTTATTGCTTCAGCGTCCTGAACCTCTTCACAATGCCTATCATTAAGGAGTGTGTGTAGACATGAGTCTTGAGGTTGTTGACGTGCGACTGCTCGATAGTGCCCAAATAACCTATGCGCCACGTGGTGCGGGCAAGGCGGAAATCGATAGTGAGCATCTGGCGCAACGAGGGGGTGGAGCCGAAGGTAGTAGGCACACAGTTGTGGTCGTAGTTGCCACGGTTGAATATCTCGTAGTAGGACTGACCGTAGTTGGGCGAGAACATCATGCCAAGCAATGGAGCTGAAGCCTCGTAATGGAGTATCACGGGGAAATGGGCACATGCTCCTGGGGTGAACGCAATGCCACGGGTATGGCTCGCTCTGCCTATGGGATAGTCGAAGCCGACGGTTGGCTCGATGTGCAACGACAATCGGGCGTTGGCAGGATTGTTGCCATTGCGAGTGTTGTAGATAAAACCTAAGTTGGTGGATGCTGTGCCTCCGGCAACAATACGCAGCGGACTACGCCATAACGACACTGTCCACTTATGCAGCAACGAATAGCGGAAGGTGTAGCCACCAGCCATAGTGCCACCATTGCCCGAACGGTTGTTGGCATAAGCCACGTTGCCCTCATGCTGAAACTGGTTTATCCACGGCGACTGCTCTTTCTCACGACGTGTGTGGGAGAGGAAACGAAGGTCGATGCCACGGTATTTCTCGGGCGAGAGGTAGGTATCGAGGATATTGGTGGAGCCAATGCCTATCATAAGCGAGTTGGTCTTCAACTGCAAACGATGGATGAAACCGCCAATATCGTTATTTTTGCTTCCGGCATCATTATTAATATATATGGTGTCGGCAGAAGGACATGCGCCCCCATCTGTGGCAGCCTGCATAGCACTGCTGCCACAGATGAGGGCGCACATAAGGATTATGTTCTTAAAGATCTGCATTCTCGGTGAATATGTTGAGTTGTCCGGTCATTTCGTCTATCACTTGCTGTTGACTCTTGCCTGCATCAGGGTCGAGGTTCTCAGGTTCCTCCTCAGGGGTGTCGTCGGAGTCATCGTCGTCGGGGTTGGGGAAACGAGTAGGCTCAAGTTCCTTAACGGCCTCAACGTCAAGTGTCGTAACACGCTTTCCCTTTGCCTTGAAGCCCTTGACAGCAATAAACTCATCGGCATCAATCTCCAATGGCGGACGCTGGGTCATAGAACCGTCGGGAGCCTTCACGGGAGCGTAATCCACCTCAATGCGGGGATAGGCAGTGTCGGTGAGCAGCATCAACTGACTCTTGGGATTTTCACCAATGTAGTTCTGCTGACGCTTGATGGCCTCCATGCGGAATCTCTTAAGATAAAGATTGCCTGAATTGTCGGCATCAAAGAGGGCTGCAGTCCATATCTTGTCGGGGTCCCACTTCTCAATAATCTTGATATTATCCTCGTAGTGGTTGTTGGCATCGAACGACGAGATGTAGAAGTTGCCGTCGTCGAGGACAACAAGAATGGAATCATCGTCGAAGAACTCACCAAGCAACCGTCCGTGCTCGTCGTAGTTGAGACGGTTGACATCGGGGTCGTACCACACTTTGCGTCCACCAAGAGTGGAATGGCCGTGGCTCTTGAGACCAATGCGGTGGATAGGGTTGCGCGTCACAAGATTACCCTTGGATGTGCGTCCCTTGATGCCCACCTCCGAGAAGTCGCGCTCTATGAATATCTTCTTGAGCTTAGGATTGGCCTCAAGCGTAACCTTTATCACCTCAGCCTCACCATTGGGGTTGGCTGTGAAATAGAGAACACGAGAGCCTGGTGTGCCCTGAGTCAGGTCGTACTCCTTGCCTACGGTCATGGTAGGAACGAAGAAACGCTTGATGTAGGCAGCTCCTGCCTTGCCGTCGCGGTAGACAACATTATATATAGTGCGCTTGTCGTTCTTCTTGAACACCTGCACGTGGAGGATGTTCTTGCCCACAAATATCTTGTCGGCGGCACGCACCATCTTGTATTTACCGTCCTTGAAGAACACGATGATGTCGTCGATGTCGGAACAGTTGCACACAAACTCGTCCTTCTTAAGACCGGTTCCGATGAATCCCTCCTGACGGTTGATGTAGAGTTTCTGGTTGGCCTCAACTACCTTGGAGGCCTCGATGGTGTCGAAACTCTTTATCTCGGTGCGGCGCGGATGGTCCTTGCCATACTTGTCGCGAATGAACTCAAACCAATGTATGGTGACTTCGGTCATGTGAGCCAAATCATACTCAATGTCGGCAAGCTCTGCCTTTATGCGTGCGATAAGCTCATCAGCCTTGTCCTTGTTGTACTTCAGGATGCGCTGCATCTTTATCTCAAGCAATCGCAGGATGTCGTCGCGGGTTATATCGCGGTGGAACGAGTATTCCACCATCTCCTGCTCCACCTTTCCCTCTGCCGTTGTCTTGTTGGAGGGCACTCGGAATATCTGATCCTTGAAAGGCTGCAACTTGGAGTCGATAAAGGCAACTACCTCGTCCTGCGATTTCGACTGCTCAAACTTCTTCTCCTTGTATATGCGCTCCTCAATGAAAATGCGCTCCAACGACGAGAAGAAGAGCTGCTCCTCAAGTTCCGACTTGCGTATCTGCAATTCCTTGCGCAATAATCCCATGGTTGTATCGGTGGAATGGCGCAACACATCGCTCACAGTGAGGAAACAAGGCTTGTTGTCCTCGATAACGCAGCAGTTGGGCGAGATGTTTATCTCGCAATCGGAGAAGGCGTAGAGGGCGTCAATGGTCTTGTCGCTCGACACTCCAGGCGCAAGGTGAACTTGTATCTCCACCTCGGCAGCTGTATTGTCATCCACTTTCTTTGCCTTAATCTTGCCCTTGTCGATGGCTTTGAGGATGGAGTCGATAAGCGTGGTTGTGGTCTTGGAGAAAGGAATCTCGCGTATGACGATAGTCTTGGAGTCGAGCTTCTCTATCTTTGCACGCACCTTAACCATTCCGCCACGCTGACCGTCGTTGTAGCGTGCCACATCAATAGAGCCACCCGTGGGGAAGTCGGGATATAACTGAAACTCCTCACCACGCAGATAGTTGATGGCAGCGTCGCAAATCTCAACAAGGTTATGAGGCAGAATCTTAGAACTTAATCCCACGGCAATGCCTTCGGCACCCTGTGCCAGAAGGAGCGGGAATTTAGCAGGAAGGGTTATTGGCTCCTTGTTGCGTCCATCATAAGAGAGCTGCCATTCGGTGGTCTTAGGATTGAACACCACATCAAGAGCAAACTTCGATAGACGCGCCTCTATGTATCGAGGAGCGGCGGCACGGTCGCCAGTGAGTATATTTCCCCAGTTGCCCTGACAGTCGACAAGCAAATCCTTTTGTCCCATCTGCACAAGGGCGTCGCCAATAGAAGCGTCGCCATGGGGATGAAACTGCATGGTGTGGCCCACGATGTTGGCCACCTTGTTGAATCGTCCATCGTCCATGCGCTTCATTGAATGGAGAATACGTCGCTGCACGGGTTTCAGACCGTCCTCTATATGGGGGACGGCACGCTCAAGAATTACGTATGAGGCATAATCAAGAAACCAATTCTGGTACATGCCGCTAAGATGATGCACTGCCGAAGCGTCGAAGCGGTTCACGGGCTTGTAATCGGAATGTTGGGGGGAAGCCGAAGCCTCTGCCGAAGAATCTGACTCAACAGAAGAGTCCGACTCGTCGGAAGAAACAATCTCATTGCTATTGGATTCTTCGTTCTTCAATCTTTGTTCTTCACTATCTTTTATCTCGTCGTCCATAATATGTCGTGGTGGGTTTAAAAAACATGTTTGCCTTAGGGAAATGTCAACTCGCAAAAGTACAAAAAAAATGCGACATTGCAAAATTAGTTGCACTATGTTTTTTATGCACAAATCAATAGGTTTGTGCATAAAACCATACTACTTTTGTTAATAACAATTAAAACAAATGGTTAACTAAAGGAAAAACCGAACAATTCGCTTACCTTTGCAACCAATTTTTTAAAGGTAATTAAGATGAACAAGTTAAAAATGGCTTGCTTGACAGCAGCGATTGCATCGAGCAGCGTATCGTTTGCAGGAGGACTACTCACAAACACAAACCAAAACGTGGCATTCAACCGTATGATGAGCCGTGAGGCTTCAATAGGTATCGACGGTGTATACTACAACCCTGCCGGTGTTGTATTCTTGGGCGAGGGCCATCACCTGTCGCTTAACTGGCAGTTGGCTTATCAGACACGTACAATCAACAACAACTATCTGTTGTTCAATAACAACACCCAAAACCCCACTACTCCACGCGATTTCAAGGGCGATGCTTTCGCTCCTGTAATTCCTTCATTGCAGTATGCCTACAACAAGGGCCGCTGGTCGTTCCAGGCTAATCTGGCACTTAACGGTGGCGGTGGCAAATGCACATTCGATAACGGACTCGGATCGTTCGAGAAAATCGTGAGCGAGACTGCTATGGGAGCATGTCAATTGGCACAGGTTGTTGACGGTGCAGCTGCTGCTTATGGTGTGCCTGCAATATTCTCTTCAGACAAGGTCTTTGGCAAAGATGGCAAATATAGCTATGACAGCTATATGCACGGTCGCCAGTACTACTACGGCATATCTATAGGTGCCGCTTATAAGTTCAGCGACAATTTCAGTGCATTCGCCGGTGTGCGCACCATATATGCTTCGTGCAACTACTATGGTTATGTGCGCGACATAAAGGTGGGCAACATGCCTCTCTATCAGGTGCTTGACGCTACAAAGAAAGATGCTGCCGACATAGAACTTAGCTGTGACCAGAGCGGACTCGGATTCACTCCTATCCTTGGTGTTGACTACAAGGCGGGACGCTGGAACTTCTCTGCAAAGTATGAGTTCAAGACACGTATGCGCCTTAAAAACAAGTCGGTGAACCGTGCTCCTTCTATCGGCAACCTTCCTGAGAACCTTCTTGGTGCATACATAAATAACGGTGTGCCTGAGACAGCTGCTAAGGCAATTCTTAGCAACGCTACAGTGCAGGGTGCTATGGGACAGCTCAAGAGTCAGTTTGACACAAAACTCAACGAGGCTATTGGCGAATATGAGGACGGCAAGAAGATTGCAGGCGACATTCCCTCACTCCTTACAGTGGGTGTTGGCTACAAGCCTGTTGACGCTCTGCGAGTAAACGTTGGCTTCCATTGGTTCGACGACAAGAACGCTACAAGCTACAACAACCGCAACAAATCGCTCGACCGTGGCACATTGGAGTGGAACGCTGGTGCTGAATACGACATCAACAAGAAATTCACTGTGAGCACTGGCTGGCAGAACACCAACTATGGCATAAGCGATGAATACATGGACGACAAATCATTCGTAGTAAGCTCCAACTCTGTGGCTGTGGGTGGCGTAGTGCATCTCTCGGACAAGATGGACCTCAATGTGGCTTACTTCCACACTTTCTACGACCACAAGAAGACATCGAAGAATGTAGAGGCTACAAACATCACCTATAGCTCGGATTATACACGCAACAACAATGTGTTTGCTGTAGGACTTGACATTAGCTTCTAAGTCCAAACATTAGAATAAGAATAAGATAGAAGGTCGGGCGAGTGATCGCCCGGCCTTCATTATATAATTATATGTTCATATATATCTTTATATATGAGCGGCAATCTGTAGGATGGTA
>OBRR01000179.1_pt1 | contig 19255 bp, 17 predicted proteins | sample 1494901 | NCBI WGS metagenome assembly OBRR01 (sample SAMEA3360689, study PRJEB22359) | human gut metagenome | biome: ENVO:urban biome; feature: ENVO:human-associated habitat; material: ENVO:feces | place: Bangladesh | collected 2011
ACCTATGACCCTCTGCTTGTAAGGCAGATGCTCTCCCAGCTGAGCTAAGATCCCATATGTTTGCGAGTCGCTCGCGCAACTCGCTTTGCTATTATATAATGAATTATATAAAAAAGTCAACACTTATTTTTGTGTTTCTGCAATTTTTTTATTATCAGCTTTTTCATCTGCTATTCTTCCAACAGCCGATCCACCAGTTTTACGCAGTCTGCAGCATCTTTCGAGTATCCGTCCGCTCCGATCTCGTCTGCAAAACTTTCATTGATCGCCGCGCCACCAATAACGATCTTGCTGTCGCATCCCTTTTCTTTTGCTAATTCCACAACATCTTTCATACGCATCATCGTGGTTGTCATAAGGGCTGACAGACCAATTACTTTTGCATGTTCTTTTAAAGCAGTCTCAACGATCAGCGAAGCCGGAACATCTTTTCCAAGGTCGATCACATTGTAGCCATAGTTTTTCAACATAAGAACAACCAGGTTTTTTCCGATATCGTGAATATCTCCTTCTACTGTTGCAACTACAATTGTCGCTTTTTGCTCTGCATCATTCCGTTCCAGCATTGGCTCTACATATTCAATTGCCATTTTCATCGTGTTAGCTGATGAAATCAACTGAGGCAGGAAATATTTCTGTTTGTCAAACAATACACCAACTTCATTAATAGCCGGAATCAAATGATGATTGATGATCTCATCCGGTTTTTCTCCGTCAGCAAGTGCCTTTTTCACCTCTTCTAAAATACCCCCCTTATTTCCTTTTAAAACAGCCTCAAAAATTGCACTTCCGTCTTCCTGGGATTCAGGCTTTGTCTGAACATCCGCTGCCGCTTTTTTTACCGGGACAAGTACACGCTCCTGCCCTGCATACTTTTCAGCAAGCATGTTCATACGCTCAATATAACGGATATCACTCTCTTCTCTCGCAAGAAGCAGATCCGATGCAAATGCAGCATTCATCAACAATTCCTGCGACGGATTGGCGATTGCCATTGTAAGCCCATGTGCGATCGCCATCGTAAGGAATGCCGTATTCACATAACTCCGCTCCGGAAGACCAAAAGAAATATTGGAAAGTCCACAGGCCGTTGGCAGTCCAAGTTCATTTTTGCAATAAGAAAATGTTTCGTAGCACTCTACGGCAGCTCTTGGATTTGCTCCGATCGTTGCAACCAGTCCGTCTACGATAACGTCCTCTTTGCTCATTCCAATCTTGATTGCCTGCTCCATAACAGTGCGGATGATCGCGTGTTTTTCCTCTGAATCGTTCGGAAGCCCTGCATCAGACAATGGGAGCAAAATAAACATTGCACCGTATTTTTTTGCAATCGGAAGAAGTTTATCCATTTTTTCTTTTTCCATAGAAATAGAATTGATCAGGGCGCGTCCCGGATAAATACGGAGTGCCGCCTCAATAATATCTACATGGCTGGAATCAATGCACAGCGGACAATCAACCGTAGAAGTCACTTCGTAAATCGTGTTGATCATCATTTCTTTCTCATCAATTCCGTTCATTCCCATATTAACATCAAGAATCGCAGCACCGTTTTCTTCCTGGTCTAACGCCATCTGACGCACCATGTTAAGGCTGCCCTCCCGCAGCTCTGCCTGAAGTTTTTTCTTACCGGTCGGATTGATCCGCTCACCGATCACCATAAAATTACCATCCAATGTAATTTCCACCAGTTTACGTTCAGAAGTCAGAATTCTTCTTTTTTGCGTCAAAGGTTTATGCACCGGCATATCCTTCACTGCTTCTTTCAGTGCACGGATATGCTCCGGTGTCGTGCCACAGCAGCCACCGATAATGGACGCACCGGCCTCCACCAGTTTTTTTCCACAGGAAGCAAACTCCTCTGCACCTGTCTTGTAGACTGTCACACCATTTTCCAGCTCCGGCAGCCCTGCGTTCGGCTTTGCAAGGATTGGGATCGTGGCATACTCTGCCATTTTTTCAACCGGTTCTATCATATCCTCCGGTCCTGTTGAACAGTTGATCCCGATCACATCTGCTCCAAGGCTCTGCAGCACAACTGTCGCCGTTGCCGGATCTGTTCCATAAAGGGTTCTTCCATCCGGGTTATATGTGAGTGATACCATGATCGGAAGATCACATACTTCCCTGATCGCAATGACTGCCGCCCTGCATTCCTGAAGACTCATCATGGTCTCTACTACAAAAAGATCAGCTCCTGCAGCTACAGCTACCTCTGCCTGTTCTTTGTAGACATCCACAAGATCTTCAAACATCAGGTCGCCGATCGGATATAACTGTTGTCCGGTCATCGTCATATCCGCTGCCACCAGCGCTTTTCCCTGCGCCGCTTTTTGGGACAGGGCGATCAGTTCCCGGTTCATTTCTTCTAATTTATCTGCAAGTCCATACTCTTCTAATTTAATACGGTTTGCTGTGAACGTTGGCGCATACAAAATATTGGTTCCGGCCGCCACATAATCTTCCTGTAACTTTATCATAATATCAGGATTTTCAAGAATCCACTGTTCCGGGCACACGCCAACCGGCATGCCTGCTTTCTGCAAATTCGTTCCTGTCGCTCCATCCAGAATAACCGGTCCGTTTTCCACCAGTTTTTTAAATTCTGCTTTTGTCATTGTCTTTTGTCATTCCTTCCGCGGATTTATTCCTTTTGATTATGCCATTTCCATAAATGCGGCGCAAGTATTTTTAAATTCCTGTTTACAGCAATTCTTTGAGGATTTTATTGACCATTCCAGGATTTGCCTTTCCTTTCATCGCCTTCATCGTCTGTCCAACCAGAAATCCGATCGCTTTTTCTTTTCCATTACGGTAATCTTCGACCGACTGTGGATTGTCTTTGATGACCTGTTCCACGACTGTCTGCAGCTCGCCGGCATCATTGACGGTCTTTAATCCTTTTTCCTCAACGTATTTGTCAGGATCAATATCATGTTTGAAAACTTCCTCAAACACTTCCTTTGCAACCGTGCTGTTGATTGCACCGGAATCTGCCAGTTCAATGACTTTTGCAAGATTTACCGGAGAAAATTTAATGTCCTCCGGATCCATCTCATTTTCTTTTAACAGACGGATGATCTCACCCATGATCCAGTTGGAAACTTTCTTTGGTTTCTTACATATCTCTGTCGTCGCCTCGAAAAGATCGGCAAATTTTTTATGTCCGGTGATAATTTCCGCATCATAATCCGGCAGACCGAATTCTTTTTTATAACGTTCTAATTTTTCCGTGCGGAGTTCCGGCTGTCTTGCTTTAATTTCCGCGATCCACTCGTCGTTTATGACAATTGGGACAAGATCCGGTTCCGGGAAGTAACGGTAATCCTGTGCATCCTCCTTGGAACGCATTGCATAGGAATACTCTTTGTTGTCATCCCATCTTCTAGTCTCCTGAATAACCTTTTTCCCTTCCTCGATCAGCTCAATCTGACGGGCACGCTCGCCCTCAATGGCTCTTGCAATTGCCTTGAAAGAGTTCAGGTTTTTCATCTCGGTACGGGTTCCAAATTCCGGTGCACCCATCTCACGGACGGAAAGGTTGACATCAGCACGCATGGAACCTTCATTTAATTTACAGTCAGATGCACCAAGATACTGAATGATCAGCCTTAATTTTTCCAGATAGGCAATGACCTCCTCTGCGGAACGCATATCCGGCTCTGACACGATCTCGATCAACGGTACACCGGAACGGTTGTAATCGACAATTGAACAGTCCTCCCACTCATCATGCACCAGCTTTCCGGCATCCTCCTCCATATGGATTTCATGGATACCAACCGTTTTCTTACCTGCTGCGGTTTCGATTTCGACTCCGCCATTTCTGCAGATTGGCAGATATAACTGGGAAATCTGGTAGTTCTGAGGATTATCCGGATAAAAATAATTTTTGCGGTCAAACTTACAATACTGCGTAATGCTGCAGTTTGTGGCAAGACCGACTGCAACCGCATACTCTACCACCTGTTTATTTAAAACAGGAAGAGAACCCGGCATACCGGTACATACCGGGCAGGTATGGCTGTTTGGCGCCCCTCCGAATGCGGTGGAGCAGCCACAGAAAATTTTTGTTTTACTTGCTAATTCAACATGGACTTCCAGTCCAATCACAGTTTCATATACTTTACTCATGACGATTCCTCCAAACTTATGCTAATGGGCTGTGTTCATATTCCCTGGTCTGCTCAAATGCATATGCAGCGCGGATAATTTTTTTCTCTTTGAAACAGTCGCCGATCAGTTGTAAGCCGATTGGAAGTCCATTGGAATCTTTTCCACAAGGAAGTGAAATTCCCGGAAGTCCTGCAAGGTTTACAGAGATGGTATAAATATCTCCGAGATACATTTTAATCGGATCACTTAAGGATTCCCCTAACTTCGGAGCCGTTGTCGGGGCTGCCGGTCCTAAGATCACATCGTATTTTGCAAATGCTTCATCAAATGCTTTTTTGATCAATGCCTTTGTGCGAAGTGCTTTCAGATAATAAGCATCATAATATCCACTGCTTAATACGAAGGAACCCAGCATGATCCTTCTTTTTACTTCCGGACCAAATCCTTCCGAACGTGTCTTTTTGTACATATTATGAAGTCCTTCGTATTCCTTTGCGCGATAACCATATTTTACTCCGTCAAAACGTGCAAGGTTTGAGCTTGCCTCGGCACAGGCGATGACATAGTATGCAGGAATTGCATATTCCACAAGACTCAGATCAAATTCCTCTACGATCGCACCTTTTTCTTCTAAAACCTTTGCTGCATTTAATACGGCCTCTTTTACTTCCGGATCAAGTCCCTCTCCAAAATAATCTCTTGGGATTCCGATTTTTAATCCTTTCACATCATCTACCAGAGCATCCGTGAATTTTAAGTCATCTCTTGCAATGGATGTGGAGTCCTTCTTATCATAAGAAGCAATTGCTTCTAAGATTGTTGCACAGTCTGTCACATCTTTTGCAATCGGTCCGATCTGATCCAGTGAGGAGCCATAAGCGATCAGTCCATAACGGGAAACGGTTCCATAAGTTGGTTTGATTCCGGTCACACCACAGAATGAACTTGGCTGACGGATGGAACCGCCGGTGTCAGAACCTAACGCATAGGAGCATTCTTCAGCTGCAACCGCTGCACAGGAACCACCGGAAGAGCCACCCGGGACATGAGCTTCATTCCATGGATTCTTAGTTGCCCCGTAAGCGGACGTCTCTGTGGTACTTCCCATCGCAAACTCATCCATATTTGTTTTTCCAATGATCACCGCACCTGCTTTTTCAAGATTTTCTACCGCTTCGGCAGTGTACGTTGGTTTAAAATTATATAATATCTTTGAGGAACAGGTCGTCAGCAGATCTTTTGTGCACATGTTGTCCTTGATGGCAACCGGCACTCCGGCAAGCGGTCCTGTAAGCGTTCCATCATCGATCATTTTCTGTACTTCTTCTGCACGTTTTAATGCACCTTCACGATCTACTGTCACGAAACTGTTCACTTTTTTCTCTTTTGCTTCAATTGCATCTAAAGCTGCTGTAACAGCCTCTGTAACCGTAACTTCTTTTGCTTTTATTTTTTTGCCTAATTCCACGGCAGTCAAACTCATTAAACTCATTTCTATCACCCTTTCTTCCTTATTCCATGCTCACATCCAACATATCCGAATTGCTAACCGATCGTCTTTGGCACCTTGAATCCACTGTCTTTCATGGAAGGCGCATTAGAAAGGGTTGCTTCGCTTCCGTCTCCATTCGTGACAACGTCTTCACGAAATACGTTTGTCACCGGGAAAACATGAGACATCGGCTCAACTCCTGTGGTATCTAACTCATTTAATTTATCAATATAGTCAAGCATGGCTCCCATGTCTTTTTTTGCCTGCTCTTTTTCTTCTTCATTCAATTCCAGTTTTGCAAGAATTCCTACATATTCAATGGTTTCATCCGAAATAATATTTGCCATTTTTCTTATCCTCTCTGCTTTCTTTCCGGCTATGGCTCTAATCTGCTCATATCACGTGGGAACAATGTGGTCTCTCTGACATTATCTTCACCGATCAGTTTCATCGTCAGACGCTCCAGACCGATTCCAAGACCTCCGTGTGGCGGCATTCCGTGTTTGAATGTGTCCATGTACTGCTCCATGCCCTCGGTTGTCATGCCGCGTTTTTCGATTTTTTCCAGCAGCATGTTGTAATCGTGGATACGCTGTCCGCCGGTCGTGATCTCCAGACCGTGATACAATAGATCAAAACTTAATGTAAACGTTGGATCTGCCGGATCGTCCATTGCGTAGAATGGTCTTTTCTTGGAAGGATAATGTGTGACAAACACGAAATCTGCATCACATTCCTCTTTAAAATACTGTCCGATCAAAGCCTCCTCTTCCGGTTCAAGATCATATGGGTTACGAATTTTTCTGCCATATTTTTCAGCTACTTTTCTTTTTGCCTCGTCGAATCTGACGGTCGGGATTTTATCCACATTCGGCAGTGTCACACCAAGGATTTTCAACTCTTTTTCGTAGTCCTTTTTCAAAAGGTCAACCATATACTGTAAAAATCCGGTCTCCATTGCCATGATATCTTCGAATCCATCAATGTATCCCATCTCAAAATCAAGACTGGTATACTCATTCAAATGACGTTTTGTATTGTGTTTTTCTGCACGGAACACCGGGGCTGTCTCAAATACACGGTCAAACACGCCTACCATCATCTGTTTATAAAACTGTGGGCTCTGCGCTAAAACAGCCGGTCTGTGGAAATAGTCCATACGGAACATATTTGCACCACCCTCAGCGCCTTTTGCACCGATCTTCGGCGTGTGGATCTCGGTAAATCCCTGCTCATAAAGAAAATCACGGAATCCTCTGACGACACCTTCCTGAATCTTAAATTTTGCACGCTCTCTTATATTTCGAAGTGCAATGGAACGGTTGTTTAAGTTTGCTTCCAGGGAAGTGTTTAATTTCCACTTGGAAATTGCTAATGGCATCGGTGCAGCCGGCTCAGATAATACCCGGATGCTGTCTAACCGGATTTCAAAACCATTCGGTGCCCTGTCCTCACTTTTCACTACACCTTCCACCTCAACGGTGGCTGCTTCTTTTAAATCTTTTAAGTCAAATTTTGTTTTTCCCTCTTCAAATACACATTGAAGAAGTCCTTCCCTTTTTCGTAAAACGACAAATGCAACCTCTCCCATATCCCTTATGGTATGGACTGCACCGTTCACCTTTACGGTCTTTCCTTCGAAATCTCCTGCTAAGATCTCACTGATTTCTACTGTGTCTTTTTTGTTTACTCCTGTCATGAATTCCATACGTTTGTACGCTCCTTTTCTTTCCTTATTTTGGGAATTACTCGGTGCGGGACGGAATAATCATTATAATAAATGAAACTAAAAAAGCCCTGAAAGAACAACTTCGTTCTTTCAGGGCGAGATATACGATTATCCCGCGGTACCACCCGCATTGGAAAATGATAACATTAAATTCATTTTCCCACTCAATGTGCGTAACGTGCACTGACGTACTGACCTACTTACATACCGGTCATCACAATGATCCAAATAGCTTCGGCTGTAATACCCGGTTATGGTTCAACCAGTCTGCTCCAGAGTGTTCCCTGTATCTCCTCTTTCAAACAGCGCTCTCAGTCGGTGACGCTGTATTCCTGTCGACATCTGAAGATCAGAGTCTCTATCAACGCTTTACTGTGTTAATGTTGTAATATTTATATCACTTCAAAAACAGAAATGCAAGAAAAAATTTGATTTTTATTATAACAAATTTTAATAATTGTTATTCATTTTGGTTAAAAAACATCAATCCCAACGATTTATCATGCGAGAAACCCGCCGGATCACCATCACTGCAAGAAGTCCGATCACCGTTCCGGAAGCAATCCCTGTGATGGCAAGGACCGGGAGATAATAAATTAAAGTTGCCGTATCAAGTACCCACATTGCGACAAATATCTGACCTGCATTGTGCGAAATGCCACCGAGAACGCTCACTCCGGCAGCCGAAAAAAGCTTTGATCTCTTTGCCAGATACATCACTGCAAAACTCAAAAGTCCTCCGGCAAAACTGTAAAGCATTGCTGCCATGGAACTAAATGTAAGCCCTGTGAGCAGGATACGCACCATGGAAAGGGCAAATGCTTCCTTTGTTCCAAGTGTGTACAGTGCGACCATCACCACAAGATTTGCAAGTCCAAGCTTTGCCCCGGGAATCCCCAGATTTACCGGGACCAGCGTTTCAATATAGGAAAGCACAAATGCAAGTGCCACAAGCATTCCAAGAAGTGCTGTTTTTTTTGCCATAATTATTCCCTTCTTTTCTCTAATGCTGCAAAATGTCAATTCCGGAGTCTTCTCCGTTCTCAATCGTGATAACTACCTTATCCGGGAGACAGACGATCGTCTCTTTGTTCCTGCTGATTTTATTGTGATGCACACAGATCTGATCCGGGCATGACGCTTCCGGCATGCTCACATAGCCATCCTGAATCGCAAACCGGTTATAGGAGCCATCCTCAAAGCGGATGGTTTCTGTATGATCTTCCGAGAGTGGATATCTCCCATATTCCACACCGTCCACTGTCACAACGGCAACTGCATTTTGGGTCGTTACCTTCTGGTAATACTGTATTGCAACGTATATACCGGCCGCCGCCACAAGTAACACAACAATCAGGAGCCAGTCATTTTTCCGGATGTGTAACTCTTTCCCGTCCTTCACACCTGCTTCTTTTTGAGATTGTTCTTTCATCTGAAATATTTTTTTCATCTGAGACTCTCTTTCCTCTTTGCTTTCTTTTTTATCAGCTGCACCTATTTGTTTATGAAATCAAAAGTACTGCATCATCACTCTGTGTATTCTTCAAATCCATCCGAATACTGAATGCTTCCGTCTTCCAGAATCCACATTGCCCCCACACCATCAAGCTGATTTACAAATTCCATTCCTTCCGCAAGCGGCATATTAAAAATCGCAGTTGAATACGCATCTGCCATTCCAGAATCATTTGTGATAATGGTAACGGATGAAAAATTATCTGCCGGCATCAGGGTATCCTGATTGATAATGTGACAGTATCTTTTTCCATCGACTGTATAATAGCGTTGATAATTTCCACTCGTTACCACGCTTAAATCCTGAACTTCCACTTTTTTTATATATGCCTGATCACTCTCCACATCAGGATTCTGAATTCCGACCGCCCAGGCGCTTCCATCCGGGTGTCCGCCAATAGCGCACACATTTCCCCCGACCGAAAAAAGCATGTACTGGATTCCCAGTTCATTTTTTGCATACTCTGCAACCTTTTGAACCGCATAACCTTTTCCAATACTTCCAACATCTAACGACATATCCGGGTCTGTCAGATAAACCGTAGACGCCTCCTCGTCAATGACAATATTATGGATATCTGTATGTTCTGCTGCTCTCTCCAATTCATCCATCGGCGGCAGCTCTGCGGAATCGGGATCTTCACTTCCTGCTTCCCTATAATCATGCCAGATAGACAGCACACTTCCCATTGCGATATTCATGTTCCCATCTGTTTTTTCATCCATCGTAATGCCGAGTTTCAACAGCTCGATGATTTTCTCATCCACCTTTACCGGCTGGATTCCCGCATTATCATTGATGGTCTTGATGTTATTCATCCCCTCATAGTCGTGATAAATATCATACAGATCATTATAGTATTGAAACTTGTCTTTGATCAAGGACATCTGTTCCGAAAATTGCTCCTTTGATGATGCGTATCCGATAATCTGCGTCTGCGTGTCAAACACATCAAAAAAAGATGCCTCATATTTTTCCAGATCTTTCCCTGTGCTATGTCTGTAGGCGATCACGCCAATCAATGCAAGCAATATCAATACTGCTGCAATCTGTCTCTTTTTTTCCATGCTCTCTTCCTCTCATATAAAAGAAAAAGAGGGGTTATACGCCCCTCCTGCCGTCATCCTTATTTTTTCTCATAAATGCCGAATTCATTCTGGATCAAAATATCGCCAATCTCTAATTCCAATGGCAGTTTATACTTCTGAACTTCCATGGAACCATTCTGTGTGGTCAGCATCACACTTGTCTCCTTAAATGATTCAACTGTATATTCTTCTACTTCTTTTTTTCTTTTAAACATGAATTAACGCCCGTTTTCCTATTCCTAAACTCTAAAAACCAAAGAAGATTATATCAAGCCTCTGTCATTCATGCAAGATTTTTTTTCGTTGTTTTTCTTCCAGATAATGGCAGCGCATTTGTAGTTTTTATTTTAATTTGCGCAATATTTTTATGATCTTCACCTCAAAAACTACCGCAACTACAAGAATCATCCCCATAACGATCAGACTATACGCTGCATCGACCCGATATCCTAACGCATCGCAGATGCTGGTAAAAAGAAGAGACAACACAAATACCAGTTTGATCAGTTCCACCATGCGGATCGTATATTTGCGTATCGCTCCGGTACAGACCTCGCGCGACAGTCCGTTAACGCGCTCCGGGTAAATAGCCAGCACAGTAAGCCCCATATAGACAAGAATCAGGATCAGCACATTCATGACAATACGCACTGCCCCTGCGCCGTAGACAATCCCATAATAAACCTGTAATCCCATATAAAATAATGCTGCTATCGCCGAAATAATCTCGAAAACGAGTGTCTCTGTTGACAAATGATTTTTCTTCATTCTATATCATTTCCTTTTCTGGTATTGCTATTTGCAATCTTCCCTGAATCCATAACATAGTTAGAATACAATATTTTTTTCTTTTCTAAAAGTAATTTTAGAATAATTTTAGAATTATGTGTTTTCTTTTCTTGAAAATCAGTTTCGCTGTGCTATAATTATTTAGGTTATGATTACGAATCAACACTAAAGGAGAACTTATATATATGGAAAAATTTATTATTCCAAAAGATTATCATTCAGAATTAAACCTGCATGATACACAAATTGCAATTAAAACAGTCAAAGATTTCTTTCAGAATCTTCTTTCCCAGAGACTGAATCTCTCCCGTGTATCAGCACCTTTATTTGTCGATCCTGATTCCGGATTAAACGATAACTTAAACGGTGTGGAACGCCCTGTTACATTTGATATCAAAGAACAGAACGGAAGGGAAGCTGAAGTTGTCCAGTCCCTTGCAAAATGGAAAAGATATGCTTTGAAAAAATATGGTTTTTCTTACGGCGAAGGACTTTACACGGATATGAATGCCATCCGCCGCGATGAAATCACCGACAATATCCACTCTATCTTTGTTGACCAGTGGGATTGGGAAAAAATCATCAAAAAAGATGAGCGTACCATTGCAACTTTGATGGATACCGTAAAGGTTGTATACAAATGCCTTCGTAAAACAGAAAAATATATGGCGATCCAGTATGATTATATCGAGGAAATCCTGCCTCATGACATTTTCTTTGTCACAACCCAGGAATTAGCCGACATGTTCCCGGACAACACTCCAAAGGAACGTGAGTATTACATCGCAAAAGCAAAAGGTGCTGTCTGCATTATGCAGATTGGTGATGTTCTGGAAAATGGCGAGCGCCATGACGGACGTGCTCCTGACTATGATGACTGGAGTTTAAACGCAGATATCGTTGTTTACTATCCGGTTCTTGATATTGCATTAGAGTTATCTTCCATGGGTATCCGTGTTGACAAAAAAGCTCTGCTTTCCCAGTTAAAGAAGGCTGGCTGTGAAGAAAGAAAAGATCTTCCTTTCCAGAAAGCAATCATCAACGAAGAACTTCCATACACCATCGGCGGCGGCATCGGACAGTCCCGTATCTGTATGTTCTTCCTGCGCAAAGCACACATTGGAGAAGTACAGTCCTCTCTGTGGCCAGAAGATATGATCGCACAGTGCGAGGAAAATGGAGTCCAGCTTCTGTAAATTCTAAATTGATATTGATATAAAAATCAGCGCCGGATTCACTTTTTTGTGAATCAGGCGCTGATTTTTCTTTCTTCTGTACGTCAGCCCTTACAACCCATGGTATTTTACATTAGGATTTGACTAAATTCTACTTTCTCCTTATTTACATCTACAAAATTTCCTGCCGCTACTGCAACATTTGCCGGAGTTCCTCCCGGATTTCTCGCATATAGCATCTGCCCGTTTTCATTATAACCCTGAGCGGTAAAATCAATGAAATAGGCAGCTAATCTTCTTAGCTGCCTACCCGCCAATGGAATATTTGGATTCGGGCATTACCCCTGCCTTCCTACGGTCTACAGTAATGCTATCATTACTACCATACTGATTGCTGCATAGATAGTGATTTTTCCCTTTATTGTGCTTCCAAAATGCTGTTTTCTGACCTTTTTCATATAGTCTGCTCCTGTAATCTTAATTCACCTTTTTGTTTTTTTGCCTGATATAATGCTTTATCTGCTCTGTCATACAGAGTTTTTGTATCCTCATTTGCTGTTCTTTCCGCACCACCGATACTCAAGGAAATATTTAATTCCGGTATAAGTTCTCTCATATAGCTCAAAAATTCTTTCTGAATCCCCTGCATAATATTCATGACATCTTTTTTATTTATGTCAGCAGGAAAAAATAGTATATACTCATCTCCGCCCAGCCTTGCAAGAATTGACTTATCACCTGCCTGCTTTCTCATAATGTCAGCAAGTTTGATCAACACATTATCTCCAAACAAATGCCCTTTGGTATCATTTACACTCTTAAAATTATCAACATCGCAAATGAAGAAATATCCGCCTGCCTTTCTATCAAATTCTTTCTCCATCAAACTGACTGCATTTTTCCTATTATTTAGTCCTGTCAATGAATCATATTCTGCCTCATGCTTTAATATTTCCTCTCTCTTTAACTGTTCTGTAATATCCGTCATAATACTGATCATGGCTTTCCGCCCATCATTTGTAATAATTTTTTTCCCAATATCATTTACCCAGATAAGACGATTGTTTTTGCCAACAACACGGTACACTATCTCATATTCGTTTTTTTCCTGTATCTGTTCCATGATACTTTCTTCTACTCTTTGCTGATCCGCTGTATAAATAACATTCATCATCTTTTCATCCGTTACAGCAATTAGTTCTTCATAAGTATATCCAAGAATTTCCAACATTTTATTATTGATGGTATATAGTGGATAACCCTCTTCCAGATATCCACCCATAATACCTCCCGGAAGTGCATTTGTCACAAGCTCCGTAAGTTTTTCTTCGGATTCCTTCGACAATGTTCCTAATACACTTTTTCCGTAATAAAGCGGAAAGAATGCACCTTTTTCCTGATCATGCTCCGGGGTAGACATATGCAGACTTGCAATTTTCCATTCATTGCCATCTTTTACACAGGTAGAAGTAAGTCGGGTATGTATTTCCGTAATTTCATTTTCTGCCTTTAATCTGATGTTAAAAACAGCTAACTGTGTACATATACTACCCCCTCCCGAAAAATTTTGCATATAATCACAAATCTCATATTCTAATGCATTTGGAAGCTCCTCAAATTCACTTAACAACAATTCACGAAACTCTCCTTTATTCCTTGAAATTTCCTGTTCTCCAGTTCCCACCGAAACAACATCTTCTGTAAGAACTGCCAGGGTAGCTTCAAGATTCCGTTCCGTCAAATAATGTTGAAAAAATTTTTCTAATAATTTTCTCATGCTGTCTCCTTTTAAAACCATTTCTTCTATTTAGGAAACTCCTACCAGATAAAACACCACTTGTTTTTTATTCTGATTAGAAATTTTTTGGTATATATATTGGTACTTTAGTATACAATAAGGCGGTAAATTTGTTAATATTTCTTCATTAATCGACTTGTTTGCATTGCAAATCACTTATTTTTTTTAATTTCAAAGGGGATAATCAGCATCTCTTGTGATGCCGGTTATCCCCTAAACTGAATATATGTTCTCGTCTAAAGCTGCATATTATTCATTTTCCTTTTTCTTTCTCACATATATCATTGAAAGTAATCCTGCCAATGACACTCCTAACAAAGAAATCCATAAAACCGTATGACTATTATCACCTGTCTTTGGAGCGGTTATCTGCTGATTATCATCTGTCTGACTTCCGCTAGTACCATTATTATTCTTGTCCTCTGGTGCTGTTGCAGGAGTGTTATTCGTATTATCATTTTTGCCATTGTTTCCATCATTATCTTTTGGTTCAGCACTTCCGGAATCACTCTTACTTACAGTAAATCTTGTAGAGGCTGTGCCATCTGTCCATATTATCTCAAAGGTATGGTTTCCAACAGAAAGGGTATTCAGATAGTCTGCTTTCAGTGTAACAATGGTAGAACCTTCCTTTACAGTATAGTTCTTTACATCAACAAGATTGCCGTCAACCTTAACTCCCACGAACTTAGAAATCGCTCCGCTGCCCCTGATGGAAAGGCTTCCGTCTGAATTCTGTTCCCAGCTAGTGTTTGCACCATCTAAAATCTCATAGTCTACAGAGCCCGGGGCAGGAGTGGTATTTTCCGTAACGGTAAGCACTGCTGTATTGGATGTATCCGTACCTGCAGAATTACTTACCACACACTGATACTTAAATCCGTTGCAGCTTATATCGACTGTGGATGTGGTATAGATCGCTGCCGTTGCACCGTCAATGTTTACCCATCCGCTTCCATCATTTCTGTCTATCTTCCACTGGTAGGTAAGACCTGTTCCGCTCGCTGCTATAGTAAAGGTCGCAGTCTCTCCTGCCTTCACTGTCGCATTGCCCGGCTGCGCGGTTATGCTTGGCGCAGTTACAATGCCTGCCGCACTTATGGTAATAGTAATTGTCGTAGTAAGTGAAACTCCGTTAGCATCTATACTGTCAGGACAATCTACCGTACCATTTAAGGTTACGGTCTGCTCAGTTAATACAGACGGGTCATAGTTTCCGCTTTCCGGTGCGGTTGTATCCCATGTGACCTGTGCACTGCTTGCCGTATTACCCTCTGTCACAATATTAACTGTTGCAGGCAGATTCATCGCATCATAAGCGGTTCCGTTCGCTACGGTTATCGCCTGTGGTGCTGTGATACTTGTTAATTTATCCTTTGCTGTTGCAGCTTCTGTTGCACCTACAGCATAAGCCAATCCATCCGTATCTGTGATTTCCAGCCAGATTTTACATGCGGATAAATCTATATCTGGTGTTATACTGAGTGCTGTCTTAATAGCTGAAGCATTTATCGTCTCTGGTCCTGTAATCTGTTTACTGTAATACCAATCTTTTATTCCGTCTTTGCCCTGTACGACAAGTGCCACGGTTTGTGATGTGGTACCCTTCACCACCTTAATATCACCTGTTGTGGTGTTATAGGTTACTGTACCAATATCCTTACCTGTTCCATCCAGTCTTAAAGTCATCGCCTTGTCTGATGCGATTGTGCCTAACTCTGCTGGATTAGATGATGTTGCCATCGCAGCAGATGCGAAGAGAACAGATGACAGATCCAGATTGGAAGCGGGCTGAACATCGACCTTGTAGCCGCCGCTGTTGACAGGGAGGTCGCTGACAGCATATTTCCGAACGCTCAACGCACTGTCACCACTACGAACGAAAGGCGAGCGCAGCCAGAACAACTCTACGTTGCTCCAGTAACTACTCTTGGCAAGTACTGTACTGTCATCGGTTCCTGCCCACAGTTTTGTTCTATTATTATAACCATCATCTCCCTGTAACGCATACAGCTTGCCTGTGGTGGTATAGGTTACACTACTATTCTTCGTATCCTTCGTTGTCACTGTGGTGGCATTCATCAAGCCCTGCTCGGCTGAGGTGAAGTAGGATGTATTCGTAGCCATACCCTGCAGTATATCACGAAGTTCACTTGCTCCGTAGTGATTTGCTTTTACTTCTATACTGCCTGCAGAATCTCCATAGCCTGTTCCTGCTTCATAATTATATGTCTTATTGTTAACGTTTGAATTAAACACCTGATTTGTTGCTATCGGGCTTGCGGCAAAGATAATGGTATTATTATCCCCTGATACACCGCTATCCTTGCCTAAGATGTACCACTCCTGTGCATTTCCACTGCTGTTTTTACCAAATACCAGCCTGCCGATGGTCGTAGCAGTACCATTAGCATCCGGGGTAAATGCGGTCATTAACTGGTCCTTCGTAGCATATGCGGTAACGCTTGGTTCTGTTCCGGAACCGGTTGCTGCCTGCACGGTATTTGCTCCGCCTGACATAGCAGGAACAAGCCCTGCTGCCATAACAAGTGAAAGAACCAATGCCATTCCTTTCTTAAAATTATGCTTTAATTTCATCATTAAAATCTCCTCCATTCCCGATGTTTTTACATTCTTTTCAATAAATTCACACTCTGATTAAGTATATCATGAAGCATATTAACTTCCATCGTTTCACACCTAATAACTTATTTTTATTGCAAATAACTTGTTTTTTATTCCTTACTCTACTATAATCATTTTGAATATATGTCTAAAAGCAAAGGAGAGCTGCCATGACAGCAAACGATTTAATTTATAAATCCATCCACATTATCACCGAATACTACAATAACAATCTCCAACCCTATTTTGACAATATAAGCGAAGATGTGTTGTGGATTGGTCCTGCTGAGAGACAGGAAATACGGGGACGTGAACAGGTTATTTCCACATTCTCAGCAGAGGTACACGGACTAAGTTTCACAATGGGATCGATACGTGCAATCTGTATTTCTCCCAGCAAAACTGCGCATGAGGTTATCCTGCAATATGAAATCTATACCCATTATCCTGATGGAAATACAGATTTACACAATCAAAGGCTTCACTACTCCTGGTACAAAAAAAGGGTACGCACAGAAAGCGGTTCTGATTTCCGCTGGGAGATTGCTGTTCTTCACATCAGTAACGCATGGCCATACGACAGCAGAGACACCATTTATCCGATACACTATCAAAGTTTAGGCTTGCCGGTACGGTTGGTTGAAAAGCCGGAGCGTTACATGACTGTCACAGCCAATGACATGAGTGTGCACCGCATTCCAATAAACCATATGCTATATATTGAAACGATAAAAAGAACTGCAAAGCTTCGTATTCACACAAGCACGGATACAATTATTGTAAATGGCACACTCCCGGACTTTGAGAAAACATACTCTGATTTCCTGCTTCGCATTCATGCAGGTTTTCTCATCAATCCTGAATGTGTCAGCAAAATTGAACGATTCACCGTTACCATGTCAAACGGTGCGAAGCTTCCTGTTCCCGAAAAAAAATATACCACCATCAAACGCCTGATACTCACAAACTTACAATCCAGCTGAGGATTCAAATCTCTTTTTGTAATCTCTGACTGTGAAACTAAAAAGTACCCTGCTTGTATACACCTGCGGTGTGGGATATATAATAAGCTGTAATCTCCTTGATGCCTCTGTCTAAATGCTGTTCTCTTGTACTTGTTCTGTGATAACCATATCTCTTCATGATTATTTGCTCCTTCCTTAGTCCTGAAATGTGTACTTTTTGAAACTACAAAAAAAGGACTGCTAAACAGTCCCGAAATGCATAGACATTCCTTTACGGAACGTCCCAGTATTTATGTATGCTTTTTGACACCACCTCCTTAAAAATGGGTATAAAAAAAGAAGGTGTATTTCAACCTTCCCTTATAATAACATTTAAATATAAAATTAACATAGCTTTAAGTCAGTTTTTTTAATAAATAAATCACCCTCAACGTCTACTAATTTAATATACTTATAATTCATAATCAGCATCAAAATTTCCATTTATCAATCTTTGTGTTCCAAAAATGTATTTATTTTTTATATACTCCGCAGTATATTCCATTTCTGGAAACAAATAATTTTTGCTTATCCCTATATTAGACAATTGTCTTAAAATATCTTTCTTTACTTTTTTAGGAATGATAACTTCTGTAAAATTCATTTGATATTGTTGTTTCGATAAACGTTTCAATGTTGGATGTAATTTAAAGATAGATTTTTCACTTCCGTAGTGCTTCTTATAATACTCTTCTCCCTCTAAAATTAGATATGCAGCTTCTTCATCTGATATACAAGTATCCTTTTCTACATCAACTATGCTATTCGCAAAAAGCATAAAAACAGAACTTTGTCTTTTTTCTCTTTCTGTAATATAACTTGGGGTTTTGAAAAACAAAGAATTTGGTACATATACCATTCCTAAATATGTATACAAATTACCTGGGTTCTCTTCCAACCAACTCAATAAAAAACTTTGGTCATGGGCTTTATATATCAAATCTCTATATTCATCCAACCCATCATATAGATTTTTTCTTGGCAAAGCAACTATCACTTTTCCATCTTTTTCCTTTTGCTGAATATCACTACACGAAAAATATAGCGACACTAGGGGATTTGACGTAAAATCTAACAATCTTGTAGGTAAACCATAATGTTGCATTTTGGCAATTATTTCAAAATCATCTTTTACGTCAAATTCCGAGGGATATGCTTTTTTAAATTCTTCAATCATAACAGGCTCATAAAACTCTAAGTCATTAACAGCTAAACTAGGCAATAATTCCCATTCACTATTTGAAACGCCTCTATAATAAAATTCTTTAAACACTGCATTCCTGTCTTTTTCTTTTTCATTTTGCAAGATATCTATGATTTTGAGATAATCATAAATATTATCTATTTCAAAATTATTATTTTTCTTATTATAAAATGGTTTCAATTTATCTTTTTTTAATTTTTCCACATAATCTTTCAAATATACTGATATTTCCATTATTACCTCTTATCTTATTGCCATTTATATCTCATTAAAGTATCTCAACGCATCCTTAATATACTCCACCTTTTCCTGCGGACATTGCTTCACTTCTGGATTCTCTTTCTTAGACTTATTATAGTTCTCGCCCATATCCAGTCCACACATCCGCTTAACCTGTGCAATGTAAGAAGTATGCACATTCACACCATACTTGTTCTTCACATATTCCTTAATCTTCGGATATGTAGCTTTTTCTTCTGGTGTATAATTACTCTCTTCATCAGGCTTCATTGTAATCTCAATCTTAGGTGTATCTTTTTTGAGGGATAATTTGACTACCGTCTCAACATGAAACGTCGAAGGAAACATATCGACACAACAGACCTTTTTCACTTCATATCCTCTCGCCTGTAAAACTTCCAGATCTCTTACCAGACTGGTCGGCTTGCAGGAAATATAAACCATCTGAGGCACATTGTAACGAATGATTTTTTCCAAAG
>OBRR01000182.1_pt1 | contig 19207 bp, 17 predicted proteins | sample 1494901 | NCBI WGS metagenome assembly OBRR01 (sample SAMEA3360689, study PRJEB22359) | human gut metagenome | biome: ENVO:urban biome; feature: ENVO:human-associated habitat; material: ENVO:feces | place: Bangladesh | collected 2011
GTTCACTGCAAGGCGTTACGATCAAGCGCATCACCAAAGAGATGCGCCGCTTAGGGGTGCCTCGCCGCCACTTATGCGAAGGGAACGTTTGGGGTGTGAAGAAAAGGTAAAAGACCTCTCCCCTTAACCGGCTCCCAGTCGGGGGGGGGGAGGGGAGAGGCTTGTAATTATCATTCAGCTACGCAAATGCTTACGCGATTGTCTTCTACTTTATTAAAGGGTTGAACCGTGTCACCCTTTGAATTGATGGCAATGCGCTGAGCCGAGATGCCACGCTTTGTCAAAGCATTGGCTACTGAAGCGGCACGCTGCTTAGCTATGCGACTATTGATAGTAGGCGTACCCGTTGCGGCATCGGCATAGCCCGTTATGACAACCTTGGCATCAGCATGCTGCTTTAGATAATGCACAAGGGCCTCCACCTTTTCTATCTCTGTAGTGCGAACGACTGATGAATTGATACGGAAGAAGATATTCTCCGTCAAAGCTTCAGGTGCTGCCTTCTTTTCTGCAATAGGTGTTTCTTCCTTGGACTCTTGATCCGCTACTGGATTGGGATTTACAGGCTGCGGAACTTCTGTCGGCTGAACAGGTTCGGCAGGAACTTCTGCGGCCAAAGTCTTACTCGTTTTACCCAAACTGAAAGTTAAACCGCCTAAGAGGTTAAATTGCCAATCGGCATTGCCAGCCTTCTTTGAGTTATAATGATCAGAAAGTACGTTAGCATTGGCCTCAATGTTGATAGCCACATGTTTACTTACGCGTAAGTTTACGCCTAAGCCCGCACGCCCTACTGGTGAGAAACGATGACCGCTCCAATAATAAGCTAAAGGATAGCCTGCTGCTACCAAGTCGCCAGCCTCGCCATTCTTAAAGGCCGCATTCACGCCAACACCTGCAAAAGCATAAAGGTTGAACACACGGCGAGGATTGTACTTACAAACGGCTGCACTCAAGTCGAATACGGCATCAATATTGCCCTGAACGTAATTGTACTTATACACTTGGTGGGGCGAAACCCAACTGCCCTTTGCCTCAAAAGAACTTGCGCCAACACGCAGACCAAACACGGGAGTGAAGCGATAGCCCACATAACCTGCAACAGCGGGTGATAAGAGGTCTGAAAACTTTACCTCACCACGCGTTTCGCTTACACCACCTTGAATCCCAAGCGTCCAATGTGGATTAAAAACTTCTTTGGGTTTACTTTCTTGCGCTACTGCTGATTGAGCGGCTAAAGCCACGCATAGCAGCACCATTGATTTACGTAATGTCATCATTTAGTTGTTGTTAATCAATTTAATTAAGTAGGTGTTCAAAATTAGTTGATATGAATTGGTGCAGTATTTCGTTCAGAAACATAGGTTGAAGAGGGAGCGTAGCGGGCTACGTGACCGATGAAACCTATGTTTCTGGGCGAAAGAATGCGCCAAGGCATATCGACTAATTCTGAACATGATTATATAAACTAATTTTGAACACCTACTTATTTATTTATATATTTGCTGCAAGTTACTGCAAAGCCATTATATATGGGTTCGGCTTCAAAAAAAACACTACCAAACAGGTGTGTTTTTTTTGAAATTAGAATAGAATTTACATTTCAATAAAAATGGAACATATAACCACACCACTACGCATTCGTCATACACAATATACCGACCTATCTCAGCTACAAAGCATCTATGCGCAAGCACGAACTTTTATGGCTAAAACAGGAAATCCTACTCAATGGACTAACAACTATCCAAGTGATGATATACTCAAATCTGATATCAAATCGAATAGTAGTTTTGTTATTGAGCAAGGAAACGACATAGTAGCAACTTTTGTTCTTCAAGCTGGTGACGACCCTACCTATCAAACCATTTACAAGGGGCAATGGCTCAATAATAAACCTTACGCGACCATTCACCGCATTGCCAGTAATGGTAAGGTAAAAGGTATATTTCAGTTTGTTGTACAATACGCACAACAACTATATAACAATCTACGCATTGACACTCACCACGATAACCTGATTATGCAACATGCCATTAAAAAGGCTGGGTTTAAATATTGCGGAATTATCCATACCCACAATGATAGCGAACGACTTGCCTACCAATGGCAAGCAAACAATGCTAAAGCATATAAGCAACAACAAAAAAATTGAATTTTAAAGCACTCGTAGATCCTACCTATCCTATTTTACCATATTACTCTTAAATAAGATAAATATAGGCAAAATGGAATACTTTTTCAGACATACAGCGCAAGTTTCAATTTAAAAAACCACTACCTTTGCATTTAGATAATAACTAGTAAACAAGTACTTTTCCTGCCGGAAAGAGTTGCTTGCATTAACAACACAAAAAAGGAACCGCAATGAAAAAGTCGCTATTGCTATTAGCATTGTGTTTGGGAAGTCTCAGCACTTATGCACAAGATGACGACGTGTACTTCGTTCCGTCATCAAAAGACAAAGTTCAAAGTAACGATACCTATACCGCACCAGGGCGTTCAAGTTATAGTCCCATCAGTGGAAACGAAGATAATAGTACGTTCCAATCAAGTAATTGGGCCAACGGTCGTGGCAACGGTAAGTGGAACGTCGACGACTACAATCGTCGCGGACGTAACTATAAGAGCAACGTGTCCGACACGCTCGATAATCAGCAAACCTACAACCAAGGTTATGAAGACGGCTACGAAGACGGCTCATGCACTGCACGCATTGTTCGCTTCTGTTCACCACGCGCAGGCATCTACGTGAGCAGTCCTTATTATTTGGACTATTACGACCTCTGCTACGACCCCTTCTATTACGGCTACGGTTCACCCTGTAGCATCAGTTGGAGCGGTTGGTGGGGCTGGGGCAGTTGGTATGGCTGGCGTCCCTACTACAGCAGTTGGTACGGCTGGGGGTGGGGTGGCTGGTACGACCCCTGGTACGACCCTTGGTATGGTGGTCCAGGTTGGGGCTGGGGAGGTTGGCATGGCGGTTGGACCGCATGGCGTCCCTCTCACATCGATGGTGGCAACTGGCACGTGGGCAATTCGCATCGTCCCTTTGTCAATGCAAACAATCGTACCTCAGCCAGCAATGGCTTTGGCGGACGTGGCAGCAATTTCGGTTTCTCTAACAATCGACCCGCCCAGCGTGGCACATTTAATGGGGCAAACAACCGCACTTCGGTAAACGGCAGTACCTCACGTACGCCACGCACTTACGGCAACTTCGATACGAATAGTCGCAGCAATCGCAGCAACCGTAACAATAGTTACACACCCGATCGCAACTCTTCAACGCAAACTTCGCGTCCCTCACGTTCTTACAATAGCACTCCTTCCTATTCTACCCCTTCACGCGGTAGCTTTGGCGGAGGCTTCAGCGGCGGAGGCGGCAACTTTGGCGGTGGCAGCCGTGGTGGTGGTCGCAGCTTCGGTGGCAGAAGATAGGAGAGGGTAAGGTTATGAGATTATGAGGATAAAAAGTTACCTTTACTAATAGTAATTTGTTTATTAAGCTCATTAAACTTATTAAGCTCATTAAACTTATTAAACTCATTAACCTCATTAACCCCATTAAACTTCTTAAACTACGTTACAAAGAAAACATGAAACGCAAATACAGTTTAGCACTGGCTGCCCTCACACTTTGCGGCAGTATGAGTGCACAAGATATATATAAGGTAGAAAACCTTTCGGGCAACGACCTTAATGGTACGGCTCGTTACGTAGGTATGGGTGGTGCCATGAACGTGTTAGGTGCTGATATCTCAAGTATGGGCATCAACCCTGCAGGTACAGGCTTGTACCGCCGCAGCGATGTAGCCTTTACAGGTAGTGCAACCATACAACCTAATGCAGTAAGTATGCTCGACATTGACAAAGCACGTGGCTCGTTCGACCAAGCAGGCTTTGTCTATGCCTTTAAGACTGGCAATAGCGGATTGAAATATTTCAACATTGGTTTTAACTACCAAAAGCGCCGTAACTTTAAGAACTATATCGGCCTTACTGGCATTGCGCTGCCCAACGGCATGTCACAAACGTGGGAGTTAAGCCAAATGGCTGGAACGCTCGACCTCTATAAAGACAACGATCGTGGGAAGACCATGCCGATAGCCAATGCAGCTTACGACTCGCAGCTACTCGACGCACAAGTAGACGAAACGGGCAAAGTGACTGGCTACAATCCGATCAATGCTACTGACTACAACTATCGTCGCGTACAATGGGGCGGTGTTCAGCAGTATGACTTCAACCTCTCTGCCAACATCGACGACCGCATTTACGCTGGCGTTACCTTCGGTGTTTACAACGTCAATATGCATTCAGGCGTTTACTATGACGAGACCATTGTTCCCGAAGAGGGTATGACCCCAGAGCAAGTTCGTTACAACTATTACTTCATGAACCAAGAAGAGCAGCTGACGGGTACAGGCTTCGATGCCAAGTTCGGTATCATCTTCCGTCCGCTTGAAGACTCTCCCTTACGCCTTGGTCTGTCATTCGCCACGCCTACTTTCTACGACTTAACGAGCAATGCTTACGTCTACATGAACTCGCCCTACGCTTTCACCGACGAGGTTAAGCAATATCACCCTTACGCTAAGGGGGATGATTTTCACACAGAAGGCACTTTCAATACGGGCGACTTCGACTATCGCATTCGCACCCCATGGAAGTTGAATATCGGCCTTGCCACCACCTTTGGTCGTAACATTGCGCTTGACGCTGAATACGAGATTAGTCGCTACACAGGTGCCTCTATTAGCTATCCCGACTACGATAGCTACAGTGACTGGTGGGGTACAACGTCAAGCACCAAGGATCGCGAGTTGAACAACGAGATAGACAATTGGTTAAAGCCCGTTCACACTTTCCGCGTAGGTGTGGAAGCCAAGTTAGCTCCTTCATTCTACGGCCGATTAGGTTACAACTACGTATCGTCAGCCTTCAAAGACGATGCATACCTCAACCTCTTCACCGCCAGCTCTTCTTACTACAATCGCACCAATACTGACTACGTCAACCTTGGTGACATCAACCGCGTAACAGCAGGCCTCGGCTATCGTGGACGCAACGTCTACTTCGACATTGCTTATCAGTATCAACATCAAGGCGGAACGGCCTATGCCTTCAACTATATTGAGAATGGCGACAACACTACCAACCGCCTACAAGGCCAAAAGGTTAACCTCAATCGCCACAACATCATGATGACATTAGGATTTAAGTTCTAATGCTTACTTCCTTACTACCATAGGTCTGCATCACGTACACTATGTGCGAGATGCAGACCTTTTTTCGTGAAACGAATGCGGTTTACAAATTGCAGTTTGTCTGCCTAATTGGGGGCGGGTTTGTAACCCGCGGCAGCAGCATGCTTTGAACATCTACTTATAGTCGCTTAGCGCGAGAACATACATAACATACACTTTAACATAAGTAGGTGTTCAAAATTAGTTTATATTAATCATGTTCCGATTTACACCATGCTGGTGCCGCGGGTTACAAACCCGCCCCCCAATTAGGCAGATAAATTGCAGTTTATTAAACAGTGCCTTCCCACACTATTCGTTTTAGAATCCGCTTTTTCCCTTCACTTTTAACATTCCAAGATTAAAAGTGTCGTAGTCTGTCAAAAAATAGTTTTTCCTTTGCATCTGTAAAAATAAAACGAACACATTATTCACTCTTTTAAAAAGGAAGAACGATGGGAAAGAACGACATGACACTACGCCGAGGAAAAGTTGACGAGTTGGACTTTATAAAGTTTTTTTCACTCGCATCAATCACCGCAGCTTTGGCTAATACACGCATCATGCACCAGTTGGCTGCATTCTACACTTACCTATTAGACCATCAAGTGACACCACGACAAGCCGTCTTCACGCTCTACGCACAGTTGGCCTCCGTCATTGCACTGCTGCCATACCCCATTAATATGGGGTGGCGTGCCCTCTTCATCTATCTTTTTTATCAAGCCATAAAGCGCGCCAACTTATTCAGCAAACTCTGAAAGAACCACGAAATGTATAAAGCAGTGCTTTTACCCGTTTTTTCAAACCGTCTGATAATCAGTCACTTCTAAAAAAGCCCTTTTTTTATTGCAAAAAAAGTGATAAAAAAGCCCTTTGCGCAGTTGCGACTTTTAAAATAAAAGGCGTAACTTTGCAGTATGATTGAACTTTCTAGACATATTGAAAGCCTAATGCTGAAACATGACTGCGTAATCGTGCCCAACCTTGGTGGTTTCGTTACGCAATATGTTCCCGCACGCCGTGTTGATGACGAGCAGCTATTTTTGCCGCCTTGCCGTAGCGTGGGCTTTAATCCGCAACTCAACTTAAATGATGGGTTGCTCGTTCAGTCATACATGCAAGCTTACGATACTAACTATCCCGAGGCGCTCAAACTCATTGACGATGCAGTAGTACAACTCAAACAACAGTTGCAGGAGGAAGGTGAATACGAGCTTTCAGGTATCGGTAAACTTACATTGGGCGCTGGAGGCAAATACAATTTTACTCCTAATGAAGCTGGTGTACTCTCACCTGAGTTATACGGCCTTGACGCGGTTACGACTCCGCGCATTGCCGAACTGCAGAAAGCTACGCAACAAAGCGAAGACAAAACGAAGAGTAGCAAGAAGAAGGTTAACATTAAGCGCACTGAAAAGAACTATACCATTAGCATCAACCGCGAGTTGGTAAACTACGTGGCAGCAGCCGTTGTCGCCATCGTATTTTACTTTATATTCGCTACACCTATTAATAATAACGAACAGACAGAGCACCAAGTGGCTTCGACTATGTACGAACAGCTATTTAACAATGCCACAACATCGCAACAGTCTGCAATCGTACAACCTACACTCACCACGACTCCTATAACGACTCCCCTTAGTGGTGTGGATAGTGCAACAGTTCTTACTACCACACAACAAGTAGAGACACCACAACAGGAGCAAAACGTTACTCCCCAAGCTGGTGCGGCTAGCACGAAGGCAAATAGAGTAATGGAAAAAGAAGAAACTACTCAACAAACCGTTAGCGGTCAGTATACATTGGTATTGGCAAGCGCCATTACTGAAGGGAATGCACAAAGTTTCTCCGCAAAATTAAAGAAAAAAGGTTTCAACGAAGCCGCTCCCTACCACCGCGGACGCATGGTAAGAGTTATTTACGGACACTATCCTACCGAGCAAGCTGCACAGACGGCTCTCAACAAGTTGCAATACAACAAGGAATTTGCCGATGCTTGGGTAATGGAGATTAAATAAAGATACTTTTTACAACATAAAAATAAAAAAAAGAGGAATTAGGAAAGAAAAGCTCACACGCTGCACTTCTTAATTCCTCTTTACTTATATACAATATATTGATTATGAAACGCATACGCTGCCCTAAGTGTGACGAAGCAATCCTTTTCGACGAGACAAAATACGAGCCTGGACGCATTCTTGTTTTTGAATGTCCTGAATGTCACAAACAGTTTAAAATTCGTATTCCACAACCTAAGCCTAAAAATGGGACTGAGGAAAATACAGAAGAATGCGAAGATGAAACTGTTTATGGTCGCTTGGTAGTACTCGAAAATGCTTTTCACTTTAAACAAGAAATAGAACTGCACGCTGGCGAAAACATTGTGGGCCGTTTAGTAAAAGGTAGCAATGCCAATGCCCCCATTAAGACGGTTGACCCAAGTATGGACACCACCCACTGCATCATAACCGTTACGCCTAAGGCTGACGGAACGGCTCGTTTTGTGCTGCGCGATGCACCTTCAAATACGGGAACTTTCTTGCAAAACGAAATTCTTGGCAATCGCGACCGCGTAACCATTACCGATGGAGCGATTATCACGCTCGGGGCTACGACCATGATTTTACGCACGGACAATAACGATGAGGAGAAGTAATGATGAAACGCATGACTGCAATCCTACTATTGGTTATGGCCACCACACTCTGCGCCATAGCTCAACGCCCCTTTGAAGGCCACTTCTTCTGCAAAGAGACAGGGGTCAACCTCTACCTCAACCTCTATGAAGAGACGCTTGAAGCTCCTGGGTTCTCCTTTTTGGGCAAGATGAATGGCTATATGAAAGACGGCATTTATGGCACGTGGATGGTCATAAAGTCTAACATAAAGAGTGACAACAAAGCCATTGTGCGCTTTAGCAACGACATAGGGTCAGACTCGCAAGACATTGAATTGACGCTTAATGCCGACAGTACTTATACTTACCGTGCCGTCGGAGGTAATGCCATTCGTCGTGCCGTAGGCAGAAAGTTGGTAAAAGTTGCGGGCGAAATGACGTTTAAACGAATTAAGTAATAGAGGCAGCCTCTTACGCTGTAAAGCATTCACAACATGATGAAGAAAATAAAGACGTGGAAACAAATTCTAATAGACACTTTGTTTCCACGTTTTTGCTTAATCTGTAACAAACGATTGGGCATTAACGAAAAGGACGTTTGCATATCATGCTTCTGCAACATGCCTTTCACCCACTTTAAAGGCGAGAAAGGCAACGTCATTGAACGGCTCACTTGTGATGACATTATTTGTACTAAGCGCGCCAACAGCTTCTTCTTTTATGAGAAAGAATCGAGCTACTGTACTATCTTCTTTCATTTTAAATATTACAACCACCCCGAAGTGGCAGTAACAATGGGGCACATGATGGCGCAAGAGCTAAAGGACACAGATTTCTTTAACGACATTGACGTAATTGTTCCCATTCCCTTGTCAAAAGAAAGGCTAAAAAAGCGTGGCTACAATCAAAGTGAACGATTGGCAACAGGCATTAGTCAAGTGACGGGCATACCTATTGACACGACTTCAGTTATTCGCACCGTTAACAATCCCACTCAAACTCACCTCGATGCTATTCAACGCAACGAAAATGTAAAAGACATTTTTGCCCTATCAGCCAACGAAAACATTCATGACAAACACATATTACTTGTTGATGACGTTATCACCACAGGCAGTACGACCCGAGCCTGCGCACATGCTGCACTTAAAGCCCCTAACATTAAGATAAGCATCATAAGTTTGGCCTGCTCGAGCTATCACAAAAAATATACATTCCCCTCGGCACAACGACTATGATATGCATAAATTGCAGTTTATTTTTGTCATAACCTATGGCCAAAGAAATGTTCTTCATTGGTATGAAAATTACCATTCTCGTCACAACTTCTGCTAAGGTGGCAGAAGGAAACCCGCAAATGATTTTTACTGAAAGCCAAACAAAAGAAAAGGCTTTCGGCAGGGAAAAGATGACAGACAACCAGACGGGATTATCTATGAGTGCATCCTTGAATCGGATGTCTGCACTTTTGCAGCAATTCTGGAACACTCCGATGTATCCTGAAGCTTGGGTCTCTTCTTCCTCTTCCTTCTCCTCATCATCAGCATCATCTGCCACGACGGATTCTGCTAGCACATCAGCTTTAGGAAGCAGTACTACAAACACTAATATGGGAAAAGATGTAGGAAACTTTCAACTCATGATATAGCCCGCTGTGGTGGCAGTGGTGTATGTGCGCGCTGCAATGGCAACAAAAGATATTTCGATGATTCGCCTTACGTTAACCATTAAGGGGCTGCAACGTTTAGGTGTATTTCAGCGACATTTGAGTGTGGGGAATATTTGGGGGTAAAAATGCAAAAATATAAACCGCTATAGAACAGAATAAGAATAGAACTAAAAGCTATACTTGATAAATTGATAACTATAATTAGTTTAAATAGTTAATTTTATGAGAAATATATTGAAATGTGAATAATTTATTTGCATTTCGAGAGCGTATGTGGCTACCTTTGCGACATGAAGAAATCAACGATATGGATTATAGCCAGCGTAATGGGCGTTTTCTTTCTCACGTTGCTCTTCTTACAAGCGAAGTACTTTGAAGAGGTCATCAATATGCGTAAAGAGCAGTTTGATGAATCAGTAACGCGTAGCTTGTATCAAACAGCCCGCAACTTGGAATTAAATGAGACCAAACGCGGATTGGAAGTGCAATTAGGTAACAGAACGACACCTAAAGCGCAAGCTGATGACACAACAAAGGTAAACGAGGCTTCACAAGCTTTTGACCACCGACTACATGCTAACATTCCAGCTAATGTGCCAAAAGGACTGTTCTTAGATAATTTGAATACGAACGCTGACGATGAATCGTTGCGCGACTCCGTAAGGCAGCGCTACATTTATCAGAGAGCCTTGTTGAATGAAGTAGTTTATTCGATACTCTATAAAGCCAGCAATCAGCCACTTGCAGAGCGAGTGGACTTTCGAAGTCTTGACAGCGACTTGCGAGCAGAGTTGCGTAGCAATGGTATCAATCTGAATTACCACTTCTATGTAACGACGAGTGACGGACGGGAGGTCTATCGTTGCCCAGATTACATAACAGAGGGCGACCGATATACTTATCGACAGGTACTTTACCCCAACGACCCTTCCGCACAGAAAGGATTGCTTTACATTCACTTCCCTGAGATGAAGAGTTTCCTCTTCTCAAGTGTAAAGTTTATGATTCCTGCCATTATCTTTACACTGCTGCTGCTTATTGTCTTCATATTCACAATATGGACTATATTTAGACAGAAGCGTTTATCGGAGATAAAGAATGACTTTATCAACAACATGACGCATGAGTTTAAGACGCCTATCTCGTCTATCTCGTTAGCAGCGCAAATGCTACGCGACCCTGCTGTGGCAAAGAGCGACGCGATGTTTAAGCACATATCAGGCGTAATCGTAGACGAAACGAAGCGACTTCGCTTCCAAGTAGAGAAAGTGTTGCAGATGTCAATGTTCGACCGCAAGGCAGCAACATTTAAGCGCAAAGAGGTAGAGGTCAATGCCTTGATACACGATACGGTGAACACGTTCAGACTGAAGGTCGAAGCTTCGGGGGGACAAATTGAAGCGCATTTAGATGCAATTGACGACGTAGTATTTGTAGACGAAATGCACTTTACGAACGTAATATTCAATCTGTTAGACAATGCCGTGAAGTATAAGGCTGAGGACAGACCGCCTCACCTCATCGTCTCGACCAACAATCCGAATGATGAAAAGTTAGAGATAACGATTCAAGACAATGGCATCGGCATTCGACGCGATAATTTGAAGAAGATATTCGAAAAGTTCTATCGCGTACATACGGGCAATCGACATGACGTTAAAGGCTTTGGCTTAGGTCTTGCATACGTACATAATGTCGTAAAAGCTTTGGGCGGATCCATTCACGCTGAGAGTGAATTTGGAAAAGGCACAAAGTTTATTATCAACATTCCCCTAATGGGATAAACAAATTAGATAAAACAAAAAACAAGTATAGCTATGATTACTACAGAAGAAAAAGTACGCATTTTGCTTTGCGAAGACGATGAGAACTTAGGCATGTTGCTTCGCGAATATTTGCAAGCAAAGGGTTTTGAAACAGAATTGTGTCCTGATGGTGAGGCTGGTTATAGAGCTTTTACGCAGGGTAAGTTCGACCTCTGCGTGCTTGACGTGATGATGCCTAAGAAGGACGGCTTCAGCCTTGCACGCGACATACGTCAGTTGAATGAAGAAGTGCCCATCGTATTCCTCACTGCTAAGACGTTGAAGGAGGACATTCTCGAAGGTTTCCGTATCGGTGCTGACGACTACTTGACGAAGCCCTTCTCAATGGAGGAACTTACCTTCCGTATTGAAGCTATTTTGCGTCGCGTTCGTGGTAAGAAAAATCGTAATTGCACTTTCTACAAGATAGGTTCTTTCTCATTCGATACGCAGAAGCAAATCTTATCGCGCGGTGATCAACAGACGAAGCTTACAACGAAAGAGAGTGAATTGCTCAGTTTGCTTTGTGCCCACGCTAACGAAATCTTACAGCGTGACTACGCTTTGAAGACAATTTGGATAGACGACAATTACTTCAATGCACGTTCAATGGACGTTTACATCACCAAATTGCGTAAGCACTTGCGTGCTGACGAGAGTGTTGAGATTATCAACATTCATGGTAAGGGCTACAAGTTGATTACTCCTGAACCTACTGAGGAGTAAGCACACATTGCTACATTATTGATAACCTAAGGATTAAATATTTTGTATACAGGGCATATTGCTTTGAGTAGCGATATGCCCTTTTTTAGTATATTTTATTATGTCATTGGTATAGTTTTATCATTCCGTGCTTTATGATAATGCAACTTTTTAGTATTTTTGCACGAGTTATGCAGTGTGCGTATGCTGCAACTTATAACCAAACGTAAAATATAATAATCCCTTAACGAAAAGAATGAAAAGTAAGATATACCTCTTCTCTTTCTTACTATTAGCTGTGGCTGCGTTGTTTCAGTCATGCAATGACGACGAGACTTACGCTGATAAGCGTAAGCGTGAGGATAAGCAAATAAGATCCTTCTTAACCTCTGGCGCGCAAGTGAAGAGTGAAGATGTTGAAGGCGAGTATCTGCTCAACGTTGCAGGCAATATCAAGGTCATATCAGAGTCGGAGTTTGAGCGCAATGATAGCACGACAGACGTTTCGAAGAACGAGTACGTTTATTTTAAACGTACAGGCGTGTATATGCAGATACAGTCGAAAGGAGATGGTAAGAAACTCGCTGATGGCGAAAATGCTCGTGTCGTATGTCGTTACATTGAGTTCAATATAGCATCTGATAGTATTCAGTCTACTAACAATCTAACGAGTAGTACGGAGATGAAGCCAGATGTGATGATAGTCAATAATACCTTAGGCTCATTCACAGGCACCTTTGTGAGTGGCCAGATGTATCAGACCTATAACTCATCGGCTGTTCCTGCTGCATGGCTCAAACCTCTTACCTATATCAATTTAGGGCGCGCAACAGACAACTTAGCTCATGTGCGTTTGATTGTGCCAGGCTCACAAGGTCAAGCCAATGCTTCGGCGAACGTCTATCCTTGCTTCTATGATATAACCTATCAGCGTGGACGGTAATAGCCTTGCGCTATACAATAATAAAGGTCAGAAAAGATATAGATTATCTAAAAGATGAAATCTATGCTTTTCTGACCTTTGCTTCGTTTTGTTGGGCCTCTCCCTAAATTAATTGATAGAATGTATTGTTAAAACCTGTTTTGCCATTATCTTATCAATCGGAAAATTAGCTTTGACAATCCATGGATTTTCTGTCGCAAAGATGCTGGAATATTTTTAAAGTTTGTTTGTTCTTGCGATGTTCTTATGCTATTTTGCCGATTAATTTGATTTAAATTTACGAAAAATAGTACTTTTGCAGAAAATCTTCTAAGATAAGAGAAGCAAACTTAATTCTTAAATCCCTTAAATCAACCCCACGTTTTGTTGAAACAATGTATTCTAATCATATTATTTTTATGTTGTACATGTGTCGAAAAGGCGGGTGCACAAATGGTTGATGGGCCATATATTACTTGGGAGGACTTTGTGCAGAGCTATTTAGACCCATATCAGGCGGATAATGATAATGATACAGACGTTGACTTAAAGGAACGATTGGAAGTATTGGCGCAACACCCGATGCAGATTAATTTGTTGGGCCGTGATGATTTGTTGCAATTGCCCTTTATCACGGGTGAGCAGGCTGACTCTTTGTTGAGCTATCGGGCGAAGAAGCATGGCTTTGTGTCGTTGGGAGAACTGCAACTTATAAGGGGGATGGACTATTACACGCGTGTTTATTTATCGTTGTTCGTGCGTTGTGAGGCAGCTTATCCACCAACAAAAGAGCAATTACAGCGCTGGAAAGAAACCGATAAAATAACAAAGAAGTTATTCACGGGTAACCATACGATCGAAAGTAGATTGGACTGGCCGCTTTATCAGCGTGAGGGATATGCCCCTAAGGAGACACCCACAACTACCAATTGGTATGCTGGCAATGCGTTACACCATATCATTCGCTATCGCTATCATTATAAGCGGGAGGTGCTTTACGGACTTACGCTCGAAAAAGATGCGGGCGAACCTGTATGTAAGCAAGGATTTTACCCCTACGACTATTGGTCGGGGTATGTGATGTTGCGTCCGAAGAACAAACCATGGAGTGTGGTAGTGGGTGATTACAATGTATATGGCGGACGAGGCTTGCTCTTAGGGAAATTGCAATTTGGTGGAAAAGCAGAGCAAATGCGTGTTCTAAAGCGCCCACAGACGCAATTCAAAGCACATACATCAGCTGATGAGAGCCGTTACTTTAGAGGCATAGCTGCGGCTTATCAAGCGAAGGCTTGGCGGGCGGTAGCTTATTTCTCTTATCGAAAGTTAGACGGGCGTTATGATAACCTTTCGCACGACACAGTGCGTACGATTTTAACCTCAGGGTTGCACCGCACCTTGTCCGAAATCGCTGCGCGCCGCACATTGGCTTGCCTGACAATGGGCGCAAGTGTAGATTATGTAGCTCAGCGTTGGGGCTTGTCGGCTAATGCGATTGTAACACATTATGGGAGCATGGTTAGTCCGCAAGAGCGCGCCTATAATAAGTATTACTTCCGAGGCCAAACGGCAGTGGGAAGTTCGTTGAGTTATTACGCATTGTTGGGCCGCTTATCGGCAGTGGGGGAGTGGGCTGTTGACGGTAAAGGCCATTTGGCTGTAGAGAATAGTTTGAATTATCGCGTTTCGCAGCGATTAGCTTTTAATGTGCAGCAGCGTCATTTCTCTTATCGTTTTGTGAGCATCAATGGCCAAGCCTTGCAGCAAGGCAGTCGTGTGGCCAATGAACAGGGGGTGATGTTGGGAGTACGTTATTTACCGATACAACGGTTGGAACTTATGGGGTATGTTGATTTGTTTCGTTTTCCACGCCCCACGTTTAATGCTTATTTTAATAATACTTTCGGCTTTGAAGCCGCACTGCAAGGGCAGTATAGCTTTAGCAATCGATTTAAATTGCAATGCCGTTATCAAGCGAAGCAAAAGCAATACAATTTTACTTACAATAAAGAACGATTGTTAGAACGTAGAATAACGCAAAAATTGCGTACAGCGCTGCTTTGGACATGGTCTCACTTCGACTGCAACGTGCAAGCTGATGTGGTAAATGCTTATCGTCAAAGCGGCCAAAGTGCGTGGGGCGCGATGTTGTCAACGCGCGTGGGGTGGAAACCTTTAACCGCTTTTCAACTCAAGGCTTTTACAAGCCTATTCATGACAGACGATTACGACAGTCGAGTCTATGCTTACGAACCGCAGTTATTACATACCATGAGTTTCAGCTCCTTCTTTAATCAAGGCTGGCGAGGTGTGTTGTTGATCAATTGGCAGTGTTGTAAGTTGCTCACATTATCACTTCGTTATGGAGCGTTGAAATATTTTAATCGTTCCGCGCAGTCGTCAGGAACAGAGACGATTCATTCATCGTGGAAGAATGACGTTTCGCTTCAAGTAATCTTCAAGTTATAAATCTTACGTATGATGAAACAAAAATCAATATTATCATTTGCGCTCTTCCTGCTTTCGCTCTTCACGATGGCACAGGAAGCACAGAAGCCAAATTTGCCTACAACTTTTACAGCACAATCACTGGTAAATGATGTGGCCGAAGGCTATTATATCTTAAGCGGACTAAATGAAAACGAGAACGAATGCTTTCTACAATCCGTCCAAGCAAAAAATAAAACAAAACTTTGTGCCGTGTCTTTATCAAAGACAGATAATGAAGTGACAATAACGGACGAAAAATTGTTGTGGCAAGTAATAAAGACTCCGGCGGGAAAGTTATTGCTTTATTCGCCAACAGAGAAAAAGTATCTGGTGCGAAAAAAGGCGAAGAGTGTTGACATAGCGCTGAATGCTAAAGCTAACGATTTAGCAGAATGGTCGTATAAAGTAACCAACGAAGGAAGGTTAAGTTTGTATGAAGGCGACCGCGTGCTGGTGCCGCATAAGGATTATAATGCTGATGAAGACGTTAGTTACTTTGGCAACTATTCGTCAACTTATAGTGAAAAAGATGTGCGAGGACTCGCTTTGTACGCCCCATCGAATGCTGCAACTTCAGGCACCATTACAATGCCTACGCAAGGACAACGTGTGTGCTTAACTTCGCGTTCAACTTATCAAGCAAAAGGTGAAAATGAAATGCCACTAAATGACGTGTTGCTGAATAATGGTTCTGTAGCACAAACTTCGCAAATGCAACTTCTAACGGTAGAACTTACCTCAGCAACGACCTTTCGCTTATTGACCGATGAAGGATATTTATCATACGATATGACTATTTCTTCAAGTCCGGTGGAGTGGCAGGTGCAAAATGGTTGCCTTGCTACGGTCGAGGAGACTCCTCGTTTCTTGAACTACAGTGCAGGTCGTTGGTACTTGTGTGGTACGGCCTCCTTATCTGTCCCTTCACAGTGGCGGCAGGTGGCTGATGAACCACAACAAAGCATAAGTGACAAAGGAGTTTGTTTGTTAAAGGGGGGGTGGACTGCAGATGCATTGCAAAATCTGGCTATCACAGACGACGTGAAATGCCTTGATTTGACAGCTTTATCTTTGCCCGTTAAAAGCTTTGTATGGGACGCGCTGCAGTCTAAAAACATACCGCTATTTATTAATGCAAGTGATCTTACGCCTTCTACTTGGCGCTTTGTCGTGCGTTGTTCGGCTACTGAAAATAGATTGTTAGATGCTGCATTGCTCTTGACCGACAAGACTCCGTTTTATACCGATCGGCCCATTCGTATTGCCGAGGGACAGGTCGTTTATAAACGAGCCTCTTGTACGGATAAGGGTTGGGAAACGTTAAGCCTTCCTTTTGCAGCAACGCTTAGTGAAGGGGCAAAGGCATACGTGTATGATAAATTAGAAAACGATACGTTGGTGTGTAAAGAAGTCACGCAAACAAATAACGAACATGGCTATTTGGTGTATCGTGAAGCAGGACGAACACTCACGCTTACTTCATTGGCTGGCGAAATGAAGAGCAACGTTGAGACATTGACTAATGGACTTTTGCCAAATAGAGAATTGGTGACGGTGTCGGCTAATACACGAGCCATTTATCTGTTGCAGCGTTCTGCGTCCATCTTCCGAAGGGCAGCAGTTGGTAGCAAGTTAGCTCCATTTCGTGCTTACTTTGAGCGGAATGAGAGCAGAGCATCCCTGAAGATTAGGGTAAGGTGAAGGGTTAGATAAATTGCAGTTTATCAAACGCGTCCCCCTAATCCTATGACCTGACATAAATGAATATTTATAAAATAGTATGCATAAAATTGCCGATACAGCGTATTGTTATTAATTTTGCAGCCGAAAAAGAAAATAATACGCATAACTATACATGAACGAAACTAAACAAACGCCTTCTGCCTTTTTATCCCTCTTGCCTTTAGTCGTATTGGTGCTAATGTTGGTGGCCACCATTCGAGCTTATGGTAGTGACTCATTGGCAGGGGCCAGTCAAGTAACGCTATTGGTAGTGTCTGCATTTTGCGTCTTGTTGGGTACACAATTCTTAAAAGTGCCATGGGCAGAGTTTGAACAAGCCATTACGCGCAATGTTTCAAGCGTAACCAGTGCGATACTCATACTCCTATTTATCGGCGCATTGAGTGGCACGTGGATGGTGAGTGGGGTAGTGCCCTCACTGATATATTATGGTATGAAGATCATTCACCCCGAAGTATTCCTCACGTCCACTTGTCTTATCAGCGCTTTAGTAAGTGTCATGACAGGCAGTTCGTGGACCACTATTGCCACCATTGGCATCGCCCTCATGGGTATCGGTCGGGCTCAAGGATTTGACGACGGTTGGATAGCAGGAGCCATTATCAGTGGAGCCTACTTTGGTGATAAGATATCTCCCTTGTCCGACACCACTGTTCTTGCATCGGGTGGGGTAGGAGTGCCACTTTTTAAGCACATACGCTATATGATGATTACCACCTTCCCCTCCTTACTCATCGCATTGGCTATCTTCACCATAGCAGGTTTTACGCACGAAAGCACCACTGGCAATGAAGTGTTCCTGTTCTCAGCAGCCCTCTCATCGCGTTTTTATATCACTCCGTGGTTATTACTCGTACCGATTATTACGGGTATTATGATAGCGCGTCGCTTTCCACCAGTCGTAACGCTATTTATGTCGACGCTGATAGCCGTAGTCTTTGCCCTCATATTCCAACCCGAAGTGTTAAGCGAGATAGCCGAAGGCAACCTTTTCAAAGGAGCCATGCAAAGCATCTACGGTTCAACTTCCGTTTCTACACATAGTCCTATGCTTACCTCATTGGTTGCCACACGTGGCATGGCGGGCATGATGAACACGATTTGGCTTATCATCTGTGCCATGTGTTTTGGTGGAGCTATGGAGGCCGGTGGCATGGTGCGTGGCATTACGCAGATATTTGTTCGCATGATTCATGGACGTGTCAGCCTAGTCGCTTCTACTGTTTGCAGCGGATTGATGCTCAACTTAGCCGTGGCCGACCAATATATCTGCATTTTGCTCACGGGCAATATGTTTAAGAAGATTTACGATCGTCAAGGTTTTGAACGTCGCCTCTTGAGTCGTACCACAGAGGACAGCGTGACCGTCACCTCCGTACTCGTCCCTTGGAACACATGTGGCATGACACAAAGCACCGTCCTTGGGGTTTCCACCTTTACCTATTTGCCCTATTGCTTTTTCAATCTTATCAGCCCCTTAATGAGCATCTTCGTTGCCACTATAGGTTATAAGATTTTCCGCACATGGGATAAGCGTTAGTCCAACGCCTCCCTCTTGTTTATAGGCAAGTATTGTATCTTCTTTCAATAAGAGAAATGCAATGCTTGCCTATTCTCTTCTATCAATATTCCATTCGCGCGCACGCGCGTGTACACGTGTACATGTTATATCTGTCCGTAGAATCTGTTTCATGTTTCATTTTCATAACACAATGCATTGATAATCAATGCTTTCAAGAGATGAAACATTGGTGCTCAATGTTTCATTTTTGGTTTCAATGTTTTCTCTAAAAAAGGAATTAGGAATAGCCAAAGTAATATGCAAACCTTTAGTATTAGTCCCCAAGACCGCACAAAAATCCTGTCTCTCCAAAATTGAAGAAACGAAACGTATGTAAAAAGGTATTTTTCTCTTCTAGCTCAAAGCTATACGTGGGCATCCACAAGTATCCAAGGCTTTGGCTAATTTCAGAAAACGGAGTCGAACTACCAGAAACATTA
>OBRR01000184.1_pt1 | contig 19028 bp, 25 predicted proteins | sample 1494901 | NCBI WGS metagenome assembly OBRR01 (sample SAMEA3360689, study PRJEB22359) | human gut metagenome | biome: ENVO:urban biome; feature: ENVO:human-associated habitat; material: ENVO:feces | place: Bangladesh | collected 2011
CCTCAAAGAGATTATCAGGGAGAAAATGTCAGAGTATATTATAGTGGAAAAAATTATGAATCTTATCATGTAGATCTTAATTCTATTGGTTTATAAAAATTAGCCTGAATTATTCATGGAACAATAGTTTAAGCTGTCAAGGTTTGTTACAATTCTCTTTCAGCTGAATATTGGGTATAGGACTAACAGCGGTAACGGATATTTATAATGAGGACATTGGAGAGTGGGTTTTTACTCCGCAAACGATAACAGGTACATTAACAGATTTTACAATAGATTTATCGTTTGGCGCAGCAGGAATGGCAGCGGATTATGTAATAAATAATGTTGGCATATTTGATTGTGATGGAGATGGAAAAAAAGATAGTGCGGTTGATGTGGCAAAAAAGAGTGTTGATAGTGCACTGAAGGATGTGTTTAATTGGTGAAAGCAAGGAAAGAAAAGAAAGTAAAACTTTTTTGGGAAGAATTGAAAAATGGTGGTCCATTCAGAAAATTATTTTTGGTGGGAGCAGAGTATCTGTTGATATACGGTGTAGTAAAAGAGATGTATGAAAAAATTGTCTTACATGAAGATGTGGCAATACAATTAATAATATTTAATACTCTTTGGGTGTTGGCAGTAGGATATGGAACAAAAGAATATTTGAAATGCCGATGCCGTTGTCTGCCGGTATCAAGGTGGCTGAATGTTTCGGAATTAAAAAAAAGTCTTGAAAAGGAGACTTTTCAGAAGGTGGCTCCTAAAACATGGTCGTCCGAAAAATGGCTGTGTGTGGATGGACATTATTATCCAAAGAATATCATTGTATACATGGGAGGATGGAATCACCCTACAGAAAGAAGTGGGACAAATCTTAAAATTCGTACAATTTTAGGAGAGGACATTATCGAGTATGGTTATTTTCCAATATATAAACCGACTTTTGGACCAAACAGAGGAAAGTGGGTAGACAATTATCCGATGCTCGATGCATTAATTCCTTTAACAGAAATGATTCCAGACAGGATCCAGAAACGGCATGCATATGATTCCGTGGAGCCGAGTATGAAAAAAATGTATGAGGAATATATGAAAACCCACAGTGTAACGGAATTGATAGAGACAACAGAACTTCTGGACGCATATGTGGCTGAATTCATGAGGTGGGAAGATCTTAGACATTGGAAAAAATCTAAAAAAAATACGAGAGGAGAAAGAAAATGAATTTACAGCGAAAACCGTTAGAATTTTATAATCTGATCAAGAAAAAAGTAAACGATGAAGAGGTATTTCATAGTTTTTCGATGGATGATAAAAATGGAAATTGCAACACCATTTTATCATATAGTAGATAGGCATCAACGATACATAAAGGTTATATTGGGTTATCGTTTGTTATAATACATATGAATTTGTATAAAAATAAGGAGCATATAAAAAATGTTAGACGAAAAAGAAATTGAACAGTATTTGAATGAAAAAGGAGTTGGTTTTAGAGATGAATCTTCAATCGTAGGAGTTATCATGCCAAACAAAATAACGTATTTTGCAGGAGAGAATGCGCCTCTTGCAGCTGCAATGTGCACACAATATTATGCTATCAATATTAGTAGTCAGGGAGTTGCAGTTATTGGCATTGATAATGTAACAGGAAAGCTACGTCCGGAAGCATTTTTATATATTTCAAGGGATAAAATTCAAAAAGTACAATTCGCAAAAAATTTTCTGAGTTATCAAATGGAAATAATTACAGCAAATGGTTCGATAGGTTTTAGGGTAAATAAAACAATGGTTGGTGCCCCATGGCATAAGAAAAACCTTGGAAAGATAATCTCAGCAGGAGGGGGAAGAACAGCTTAAAATGTTAGTTAAAATTCTTTGAAAGGATTTTAAGCTAAAATATGTATAGAGGATTTTCAAAGAGTAATTATTCAGAACCAGCTTTGGGATACTCCCATCATAACAGACAAGTGGATGATAACCATTGCTTTGATAGTAAAAGTTAAAGGCTCTGCCTTCCTGTCTGCCGTATGCATCAAGAAGAGTGGAATCCAGATCCAGAATAACAGCCTGTGGCATCTGAATACTGTAAATTCTCATCCGAAGTACTCTGGTAATCGCAAGGAACTGGTTTAAAGTGTCTTCATCCATACGGTTAAAGAATCTTGATACCATAGGCTGTGATGCAAGCGCAATCTTTGACGGTGTGAAAATGTAATTCTTCAATACGAACATACAAATAGAAATGAAAATAGCAGTAAATTTGAAGTACCAAAAAGAACAAAAATAAAAGAAAATTTTATAGATACATTGACAGATGAACAGGTAAAGAGAATAAATAATGCAATGGCAATTGCCAAGGAACCAGAAAGTGCGTCTTCATTTGTTGTACTAAACCCTAATGTGGCGGATACAACTGGAGTACTCGCCCAATATGGTAGTACATTAGGAAAAGTCGCTACTGGATGCGAAATTGGATTACCAATTTTAGGCGGTATTCTTGATTTCGCTAGCATGAGAAAAGAGGGAACAAATTTACAGGATGCAACAGTAAAGGATTTATGTAAATGCAATTTAACAAGGAAATTCAAAGAAAAAATGATTAAAGTAATGGAGATATGATGAGAAAGTATGTATTGATATGTAATAATAGAAGAAAAAAAATATTGTATTATTATGATTTTAGAGACGAGTGTGTTTATTGTATTGATGGTGGAGAAACATCAAAAAATGCAGAGAAAGGAGCAAGAAAAGGTGGATATTATGGAGGTATTATAGGCATTTTTTTGTATCCAGTACTTGGAAAAGCAAGTTATCATTTGCCGAGTGGAATGTTGGCTTGCATAAGTGTGTTAATGGGGCTGGTAGCCGCAATCTGGGTTGTGAATTATTCATTAAATTATACCGAAAAACTTTTTTTAAAGGAAAATGCATTGAAACTTTCTGTAAATGAATGTTGGCAATTATATCGTGATGGAAAGAAGTTTCGTATAAAGTTTTTCTGGATAAAAATGTTGTTTTTTATATTTGAATGTATTTATTTAGCAGCTTTATTGAAAACGAGCAGCAAAATTTTGTTTTGGATAAATGTATTGTTATGTTTTATACTATTTATATGTATATATATAGAACGGCCAATTTGTAAAATGCATTTTAAAATAATCATGAAGAGGAGAAAAAAGAAGAATGAATATATTACCAATAGGAACAGTTGTTAGATAAAAAAATGGAACTCAAAAAGTACAATTTGCAAAAAATTTTCTGAGTTATCAAATGGAAATAATTACAGCAAATGGTTCGATAGGTTTTAGGGTAAATAAAACAATGGTTGGTGCCCCATGGCATAAGAAAAACCTTGGAAAGATAATCTCAGCAGGAGGGGGAAGAACAGCTATATTACCCGCCATGTCATATGCAATTGATATTGTCATGGTTATCATCATTTTTTTGTTTATCTTAACGATAATCATAAATATATTGAATTATCGGATTGTAAAAAGAGGGCATTACATGGTGGCTTTGATTGCAGAAAATGCAAGGGTAGGTTTCCTAGAGAAACAGACCTGCCAGATATCGGAATTTGATAATGACCTTGTAAGAAGGCTGATAGCAAGCATCAAGGTAGTCTCTGTCGAGAAGTTGATAATCCAGTTCTAGTCGGGAATTGTCATGGAGCAGGAAATCAGATATGAGTAAATAATCAAAATTTTTTTGGGAATACTAATAATTGAGCATGTACTTTTTGACTTCAAAATGATAAAATTGAAGTCAAAAAGTACAAATTAGAGGTGATGGTATGACCGACTATGAAAAGATTGAAGAAATAGCAAGAAAAAACAATAATGTTTTTAAAACACAAATGGTTATAGAAGCCGGCATTAGAAAAGAGAAAATTCGAGAAATGTTGGAGAGTGGACTGATTGAGAAATTAGGACATGGTCTTTATTCTCTTAGCAAGGAAGACGTAGATGAATATTATGAGTTCCAGCAGAGATGTCCGAAAGGAATTTTTTCTTACGGAACATCTGCATATTTTTGGAATCTTTCTGATAGAGTACCTAATGTGCTAAGTTGCACAGTGCCGAGAGGATACAATACATCCAGACTAAAGATTGATACGAAAGTAAAATATCATTATTTACCGAAGGATTTGTATGGCATTGGCATCGTAGAGGTTATATCACCGCAGGGAGCAAAGATTCGTGTGTATGATAGAGAGAGAACCATATGTGACTTGATAAGGGATAGAAAAAAAGTGGATATGCAGCTCTACAGTAATGCATTAAATGTATATTTTAAGAGTCGGGAAAAGAACATACGAAAATTGATGAAGTATGGAAAGGCATTTCGTATAACTGAAGAATTAGAAAAATACATGGAGGTATTACAATGAAAAGTGCAGAACAGATAAAAGGTGCTGTTAAAAACATAGCAAAGAAAATGAATTTGAAACCACAAGAAGTTTTACAAATATTTATGTTCGAAAGACTAGTGGAACGTTTGTCTATATCGAAATATAAAGAGAATTTCATATTAAAGGGCGGGTTACTGATTGCATCCATGATTGGTATTGCAGAAAGAACCACAATGGATATGGATACAACCATTCAAGGTCTCCCTATGACAGAGGAAGAGATGGAAAAAATAATAAAAGAGATTCTTGATCTTGATGTGGAAGACGGAATTCACTTTGAATATCAGGGAATGCAGCCAATAAGAGAAGACGATGAATATAATAATTTCTGCGTATCTATTTGTGCCATGTATGGGAAAATGAAAATCCCAATGAAAATAGATATTACAACCGGAGATAAGATTACTCCAAGACAAATTGATTATGGTTATAAATTTATGTTTGAGGATAAGAGTGTGCTGGTAAAGGCTTACACTTTAGAGACAATTATTGCGGAAAAATATGAAACGGTTATTAGAAGAAATATAGGTAACACAAGAGCCAGAGATTTCTATGATTTGTTTGTGTTGGTAAAAATCAAGAAGGATGAAATCCGCTGGAACGTTTTAAAAGAGGCGGTTCAGGCAACAGCAACCAAAAGAGACTCTTTAGAAGAACTGACAGAATATAAGGAGATAATCGAAGATATGCAGGAAAGTCAGTTTTTAGAGCGTATATGGGAGAAGTACAAGGAAGAAAATACATACAGCGAAGGAATCGCATTTGCTGATACATTAGATATTGTATCGTGGATCGGCAGGGAACTGGAAAAGTATTGATGGGATAAAGAGGTAGCGTATGAACTGGAAGAATATCAGAGTATACAATAATTCGCAGAATAATGCATTTGAAGAACTGGTGCGTCAATTGGCGAGACAGGAAAAGTCTAGTGGATATAAAAGATTTGTAAGAAACGGAACGCCGGATGGTGGTTGTGGGAAGAATAAAGGTTAACAGTATTGTAAAGCCAATGTTTTTGAAAGTTACAGATAGTTTAAGTGAGCAGTTTAAAACTCCGGTTGATGAAAAAAACAGAGCATTTATGGGGTATACAGTGTTATGCCGATATGATGCACCGGATGGGAAAATACATATTTTTGCATCCAGAGGGCAGTGGGGGGAACCTCAAAGAGATTATCAGGGAGAAAATGTCAGAGTATATTATAGTGGAAAAAATTTTGAATCTTATCATGTAGATCTTAATTCTATTGGTTTATAAAAATAAGTTTTGTTACAAGGTAAAGTGGGTGGATTTTGAGTCATCTGGTACAACATCAAAGCCGCAGAAATCACGCAATTGTTGCAGTTGTAGGAGAGAAAATAACAGGAGGTGCATGGATGATAATAGAAAATGGTGATTCAAAATTTACAGAGGAAGAAAAGCGAAATCTTGTTGTACGAGAATATACGAGTGAAGAAATACAGCAAAATAAAAAAGCATATGTGAATAAAAGCACAAAAAAGTGTTTTCCACTCATAGTCCTAATAGTGTTATGCAGTATTTGTTCTTATATATTACCCGACATGTCATATGCAATTGATATTGTCATGGTTATCATCATTTTTTTGTTTATCTTAACGATAATCATAAATATATTGAATTATCGGATTGTAAAAAGAAGGCATTACATAGAGCTGATTGTAGATAAAAAGCTTCCGATAGAAGCAGGAAGCAGGGATGCGGGAGCATCGGATGATTCATGCATGATATATCATTATCCGGTGGAAGGAAGAGACAGTACATCAGGATATGCAAGTATTTTTTATATAGGAAAAGAAAAATATGAAAATGCTGAAGTCGGGGAAAAGATTTGGATTAATGTAGAGTATGCTGATTAGTAAACGGTCAATTATTTCCTCTTGACATCTCCAACTAAGTGTGTATAATAACCAATGCAGTCAAAAATGCAAACAATTTGCAAATGCATACAAAATGCAAAAATAAATAACTTGCAATTTGAACAAATCAAGATTAAAACAACCAAATGCAGGAGGCGTTTGTTATGTTACACATTTTAGAACATACATTATCACACACGATCGAGGACAGCGTGAAGCTGCTTCCATTTCTGTTTTTCACTTATTTATTAATGGAATTGTTAGAGCACACGACAGGCGGAAAAGTGCAGAACAAGATTAAAAATGCAGGAAAAGTCGGACCGCTGTGGGGCGGACTGCTTGGAATTATGCCACAGTGCGGGTTTTCTGCCGCAGCGGCCAGCCTTTATGCCGGACGTGTCATTACCGTGGGAACGTTGCTTGCCGTATTTTTGTCCACGTCGGATGAGATGCTGCCGATTTTTATTTCTGAAGCGGTTGCTCCGGCGACCATTTTTAAAATTCTTGCAGCAAAAGTCTGCATTGCGATCATTTCAGGATTTGCTGCAGAATTGGTTTATGTGAATGTTTTTAAAAAGAAAGAAAAAGATATGGACATTCATGTGGTATGCGAGGAAGAACACTGCAGTTGCGAGGATGGTGTCTTGAAGTCAGCGTTAAAACACACGTTCAAGATTTTTGTATACATTCTGCTCATCACGTTTATGCTGACATTCGTGATCGAACTGATCGGCGAAGACCAGCTTGCGGTAGTATTTCAGGACATTCCGGTGGTGGGAGAGATGATCGCAGCACTTGTGGGACTGATCCCAAACTGCGCATCTTCGGTGGTGATCACGGAGTTATATTTAAGCGGGATCATCGGAGCCGGGGCAATGATGTCCGGTCTTCTGGTAAATGCAGGTGTCGGTCTGCTGGTTTTGTTCCGACTGAACCGCGACTGGAAACAGAATGTGGGAATCATGGCGGCACTCTATGGTTTCGGCGTGTTCTGGGGTGTTATCATTGAATTGCTGGGAATAGTATTTTAAAAATAAAAATGTAGAAAATGGCATTTGCTTGGAAAGAAAAGAGATGAAATAATGGCAGGGAATGGCTATACAACGACGAGCAGGAAAAAAATCCTGGAATATCTTATGGCAAACAGCGACCGCACGGTGACGGTGACGGATATTGACCAGTATCTGAAAAAAAATGATAACGAGGTGAACATCACAACCATTTACCGTTATCTGGACAAGCTTGCAAAAGAGGGCACGGTCATGAAATACGTGGCAGAGAAGGGGAGTCAGGCGGTGTACCAGTACGTGGAGATGGGACATCACTGCGAGGAACACCTTCATTTGAAATGTGTTTCCTGCGGCTGCATTATTCATTTGGAATGTGCATTTATGGATGAGATAGCCGAGCATATTTTAAAAGATCATGGTTTTACACTGCAATGCAAAAATTCTATTATTTATGGCTTGTGCAGGGAGTGCAGGGAAAAACAGGACAGGGAATAATACTGCTATAGGATTTCCCTATAATCGGCTCATGGTTTTATGGATTAACACTTTTTCGATTGATTTGATATGATAATTCCAACAGCAGAACCTGAGAAAAACAGGCAGGCAAAAAGAGTGAAAACATAGAAAAAGGATGGAAAAACACATGAGCACATTAAAAGAGAGAAAATTAAAATTTGAGACATTACAGTTACACGTTGGACAGGAAGAGCCGGATCCGGTGACCGATGCAAGAGCAGTTCCGATTTACCAGACATCTTCTTACGTATTCCACAATTCAAAGCATGCAGCAGACCGTTTCGGTTTGCGTGACGCAGGAAATATTTACGGAAGACTGACCAATCCGACAGAGGATATTTTTGAACAGCGTATTGCAGCATTAGAGGGCGGCGTGGCAGCGCTTGCAGTCGGTTCCGGTGCAGCAGCCGTTACATACACGATTGAAAACCTTGCACAGGCAGGTGATCATATCGTATCTGCAAAAAATATTTACGGCGGCACTTATAATTTGCTGGCACATACATTAGTAGATTTTGGCGTTACGACCACGTTTGTTGATCCTTTTAACTTAGAGGAAGTAGAAGGTGCGATCAAGGACAACACAAAAGCAGTTTACATTGAGACACTCGGCAATCCAAACTCCGAAGTAGTGGATATCGAAGCACTCGCAGAGATCGCACACAAACAAAAAATTCCACTTGTCATCGACAATACGTTCGGCACACCATATCTGATCCGTCCAATCGAGTACGGCGCAGATATCGTAGTTCATTCCGCAACCAAATTCATCGGCGGACATGGAACAACTATCGGCGGTGTCATCGTTGACAGTGGAAAATTTGACTGGGCTGCATCCGGAAAATTCCCACAGCTCACGGAACCAAATCCAAGTTATCATGGTGTCAGCTTCGCAGCGGCAGCAGGACCGGCAGCATTCGTGACAAGAATCCGTGCTGTTTTATTAAGGGATACCGGGGCAACACTTTCTCCAATCCATGCATTTATCTTTTTACAGGGCTTAGAGACATTATCCTTAAGAGTCGAGCGTCATGTGGAAAATGCATTAAAGGTTGTGGAGTTTTTAGAGAAACAGCCACTGGTTGAAAAAGTAAATCATCCATCCGTTTCCGAAGATCCGGAGCAGCAGAGATTATACAAAAAATATTTCCCGAACGGCGGCGGTTCCATTTTCACATTTGAAATCAAAGGCGATGACAAAAAAGCGCAGGAGTTTATCGATCATTTACAGTTATTCTCCTTACTTGCCAATGTAGCAGATGTAAAATCCCTTGTCATCCATCCGGCATCTACCACACATGCGGAATTAAATGAGGCGGAACAGGCAGAGCAGGGAATCAGGCCAAACACCATCCGTCTTTCCATCGGTACAGAAAATATCGACGATATCCTCTATGATCTGCAGGAAGCGTTTGACGCAGTAAAATAATAACCGGCCATTTTGAATATTCATTTCTTAATAAAAAAGGACTGCGCATAGAAATATGCAGCAGTTCTTTTTGTGCTGTCGGATAAAAAATAACGAAAATTTTTTGTTCCCTATTTCGAAAAAAATGTTTACGTTTGTCGAATGAAGTATTATCATAGAGATAGATTTGTGCATTGTAATAAAAATGAAAATATTTGATTACAGAGCTGCTATTTTTTATGTAAAGGGGCATAGGAATATGAAATTTACCAGAAAAGATTTACCACCGGATCAAATGAAACGTGCCAATATCACGACGTGTCTTACCGTTACAATGGCATATGTTTTTTATATTTTGATCATGCTCACATCGGATCGGACAACGCTTGAGAAAATAATATTTGTTTCATTTTATGTGATCTGGTATGCGCTGACAGCCATTTTTGTGGCAAAGAATATTTATGAAAGAAAAGCGGAACTGTTTATAGCAGTTGGATTTTGTATCGGATTTGGAATTATTTCTTATTTACAGAACCCAACAGTTATGATGCTGATTTTCCCGGTTTTGCTTTCATTGTCTGTATATTTGAACGAATTTCTGATCATGTGGGGAGCGGGTGCAACCTTAGTATTTATTATTACCAAGATGGCCCAGATCCTTGTAAATAATCCGGCGGACAAGGCAGAACAGTTGAATACGGTTTTTCTCGTATGTATCTGTCTGATCATGTGTGTGTTTGGCGGATGTAAGGCGATCAGGCGTCTGATCGAGTTTTCCAATGAGGAGACGGACGCAGTAAAAGTAAAAGCAGAGAAGCAGTTACAGGTAGCAAAAGAAGTTGAGACTATCGTAAACGACGTGGATGCGCAGTTTACGCAGGTCAGAAAAGATTTATCCCAGATATCCAGCACGATCGACAATACGCAGATCGCAATCGGAATCATTGCAAATGGCGCTGACAGTTCAGCAACACAGACACAGACGCAGTCAGAAAAAACAAATGAGATCCAGGAGCGTTTAGAGCACACCAATCAGACGGCAGCAGGAGCTTTGGAGACAACGGAGAAGCTGCAGGGTGTCATTGAAACTGGCAAGAATGAGTCGGATGAACTGGCAAGACAGTCCGTGATCGTAGATCAGTCCACAGAGCAGATTTCCCAGACCATTGAGAAACTGGTGGAACATGTTGGAAAAGTATCCGGAATCACAGATGCAATTTTAAATATTTCCAGCCAGACAAACCTGTTGGCACTGAACGCTTCAATCGAGGCTGCCCGAGCAGGAGATGCCGGAAAAGGTTTTGCCGTTGTTGCAGAGGAAATCCGCCAGCTGGCAGAAATGACCAAGGTATCAACGGAGCAGATCACACAGATCATGAATGAACTGACTGCTATCACAAAGGATACACAGACCGAACTTAAGAATGCGGTAGACAGTATCGATGTGCAGCGTGAAAAGGTAAAAACGGTACATGAAAGCTTTATAACCGTTGAGGAAGATGTGAAATCTTTAGTAGGAGATATGACGACGGTAAGCGATGAGGTATCTGCCGTTCTAAGTGCCAATGAAGTGATCGTAGACGGAATCTCTACTTTGTCAGGAATCACGCAGGAGATTTCTGCAAGCACTTCCGCAAGCAGAACGGATATGGATGGTCTGCATGACAGTGTAAGCAATTTTTCAACAGCTGTCGATCATACATTCGAAGCATTGGAGAATCTGAAGGCGATTGCAGCAATTGATGAAGAATAGAAAAATAGAGAGAACAGAGAGAGGACTGCCTTGTGCAGTCCTTTTTGAGCCTAAAAAATGGAAGTACCCTGTTGAGGGAAAGTAGTAATGCGCCGCAGGGATGCGCAGAAAAAGATTGCAATATGGAATTAAATCGTATAGTATATAGTAAGTAATTGCAAATTAAATTTATAGTTTATATAGTTATGGAATGATTCAGGAGGAAGAGAAAATGAATGCAAAACAACTGACCGCAGCAGAAACAATTGTGATGAAGTGTATCTGGGACGCAGACCATGAGATGTCACTGGCAGAAATCGTAAAGAATGCAAATGAGGGATACGGAAAAGAGTGGAAACCACAGACCGTATCGACTTATCTGGCAAAACTCTGCCTGAAAAATTATATCCAGATGAAACGAGCCGGAAGAACGATCACCTATGAAATACTCATCACGGAAGAGGACTACAAGAGTGAGCAGGCGAGGGAGTTTGTCGCATTCTGGAATAATGGTTCGCTGAAGCAGTTTATCACCGCTTTTTATAAGGATGAACCGGCTTCCAAAGACGAGATTGAGGAACTTCGGAATGCTATTGAGGAACTGGAAGAATAGTTTTAGGGTGAAAGAGGTTTATCCTTCTTGATAAAGAGCATATGACACATGAGGAAAACAAGATGAGATATACAACGATTGTAAATGATAAAGTAGTATATGAAAGTTATTTTGCCTGTGTGTTTCACAGATAGCGTTTTATGGTGTAAGGAAAAAATGTCATAGGTGAAGTTACCAAAGTAAGATAGATCAGCAAACAGAAGGAGTGCAGAAAAAATGAAATTTAAAATAATTATAAATTATAAGTCGGTACGTGAATGTTATATGGCAATAAATCCGATGATTCGAAAAATTTTATATAGTTTTATCGGTACATCCTTAGTAATGTCAATTGTTTTTTATTGTTTTCACCAAATAGTTTTTTCAGCAGCATTTTTCTTGTTTATATTTGCGATTATTATTGAAAATCAATTCATTATGAGACATGACACCAAAATGATGATGGAAAAAATAGAAGACTTAACTCATACAAATGAACTTTGGGGAGAGATTGTATTTGATGAGTCTGCATTAAAAGTAATCCCATATGGAAATACGGAGTCTGAGTATTCTATGGAATACAGTAGGTTTAAAGATTTTTACATACTGAAACATTATTGTGTCTTCGGGGATAAAAGAAAAATCGAGAAGGGACTGACGCAGGAAACAATCATCATTGATAAAACAGTTTTAACAGAAGCAGATATGCATAGTTTGATTTCCCTGATTCATGAGAAAATGCCACAGGTAAAAGTTCATGAGAAAGAAAGGAAAAACAATTGAAAAACATATATCGAACCAGAGCATTTGTGGAATTATTTTATAGAGTAAGGGATTTTCGCTACATGGCATTATACAGAGTTTTTGTCGTTGCCATACTATTTCTTTTTACATGTATGCTTCGAGTGAAATCCACTGAACTAATGATACAAAATATGTGTGTGGTTGTGGCAGCATTTATTGCGCCGACATGGTTGATTGTTCATAACTGCAGGATTGCGGCAATGCGTTTATGCAAAAAGTATAAGATGGAAAATGAATTTGGTAAAGTAAATTTTTTGCCTGATAGTGTAGAAATTAACGATTTTGATGTAGAAAGCAGGATTGTGGGGTATGAATCAATCAGTAACTATTACAAATTGAAACACTATTATTTTTTCCTGATAATTACAAACGAAGTGATTCCCATTTTTGTCGATAAAAAATCATTAACGAATGAAGAAATGGAGAAATTAGAACTTCTGGTGCAACAGAAAATGCCACAGTTGAAGAATCAGACTGCAAAAACGATAAAACAGAGATTTGCTTTTTATAATCTTCATTCTCAAGGAGACTTGTATGGTATGTGAAACGCTGATAAATAAAAAATTAATGTACAGATTGTATGCTGCCAGCCGTTTGACGAAAATATGCGTGCTCTTATTATTGATTTTGGTTAAACAGATGTTAGATATGGCATCTATAGAGTCAAATAAGAGTTCTTCATTCTTTCTCATAGGATTGAGCATTTGGGCAATCGTGGAGATTGTGGTGTATTTCGTTGACCAGAGGAGAGAAGCAGTCTGCATTTTGAAACAATATGATGTAAAGCAGTTTCGTCAGGTGGTATCTTTTGAAAAAGAAGTGATCAGAGTGACAAACGTAATCAATGATACAAATTTTGAAATTCCTTATGGCGAGATCAAAAAATTACGAAAGAAAAAGTATCTTCTTATTTTTCAGACAAAGGACCAACATATTATTATTCTTGACAAATTGCAAATGTCAATTGCGCAGCAGGATGAACTGCTTCGGATCATTCACAAAAAAATGCCGTGGCTGCGAGCCAGAGGATTAGCATAGTTTCAGGTTGGGAAAAGGAGTGAGGAATAAAATGGAGTTTGAATGCACAATTAATCGAAAAAGTGCAAAGGAAATATATAAAAAGACCGGGAAGAACGTTGGTATAACAATTATAAAAATCATTTTCTGTTTTCTGGCGATATGTCTGTTTCTTTTTTTGCTGATAAAAGATATTGCGATGATCTTACTGTTGGCAGGTTCCTTGATAGCAACGGTGATATTTTTAATCATTTATTATCAAAGACAACTTAATATGATCTGTCCCAAAAAGAAAGACGGCAGTAGTGAATACCTCCAAAAAGTGGCATTTCTCGAAGATGAAATTGCGGTATCAGGAGATTTGAATAATATTGTTTGTAAGATTGCATACAAAAGAATCAAAAAATATTATTCCAGCCAGCATTATTATATTTTTAAAACCAGAGGCGGATTACTCTTTTGTGTAGAAAAAAGCAAAATTTCGCCAGCAGACAGAGAAAAACTTGCAGAACTTTTCAGAACAAAAATGCCACAGTTAAAAATACCGTGGGAGTTGCAGCAAAGTATATATGGACGTTAGAAAATAAAAAAATATTCTGAATTTACAGAAATAGTCTGAAGAGGTACTGATTGAAGTTGTCCGGGAAAAAATGTCACAGGTGAAGTTACCAAAATAACGGTCAGGATGTGTTGAAAATGGAATTAAAAAAAGAAGCAATTCGTATAGTATAAAATATAAAATGAAAAATTAAATTTTGGGTTTATAAAACAAAGATTTAGGAGAAAATGAATGCAAACGAGGAATATGGAAAAGAGTGAAAACAATCATCAGTTTAAAATAATTTTTAATTACAATATATTTGATAAGTATTTTTCAAAAATATTTCCATGGTATAAGGCAGTGTATGGGGCAATAGTGTTTGGCGTAGGGATTTTGACCGTAATTTTTGAGAGATATGGTCAAAAAGGACAGGCAATATTTATGCTTGGAGGTGGAGTTTTTCTGCTCATTTTCTGGTATGCAGAAAAAAAGAAAGTCTGCAAAATGACGATAGAACGGTTTCAAGATCAATATGGAATCAGAGAAATCCATGGAAGCTGCATCTTTATGAATGAATATTTGTTATATCAAAGAGATTTCAAGCAGGAAAAGAAGATTTCATATGAGTCATTTCAAAAATTTTATGATTTGAAAGAGGTTTATCTTTTAAGGACAAAACTATATATGTCCATAAGCAAAGCGCAGGAACAGGCGGATCATTTAGGGTTTATTTTCATTGATAAAGAGCATATGACACATGAGGAAAGAGAAATATTTCTTGCGCTGATTCGGGAGAAGATGCCACAGATAAGAAACGGTAATAGATAATATTTGTAACTATAAAATTAAATAAAGAAGAACAGCCAATTATCATTGTGATGTGCAATCCCTGCTGTAACCATTTTACATAGGTTCCTGTTTCTCCTCTTTTACTACCATAATTTTTCTCCTTTATGTGTGATATTTGATTTGCAAATCACTTATTAAGAAGCATATAGTTTGAGGAATAGAAACCAGAAAGGGAATTTTTTATTTGTAAGTATCAAGCTGTACCAATAATTGAAGATTCGCGTTTTCATATTCATTGAATACAGAGGAATCAAAAGTTTCCGAGTCGAATTCCGGTAAATACCAGAGCTGGCTCAAAAAATAAGCATTTAAGTCCTGATTTTTAAAAATGTATCCGTGTCTGGCATAGATTTCATTTTTTGCCAGATGAATGATTAACGGAGGGACATTGCTAAAGTCGGAAGCCTGATAATATCTTGTATCTGTAGCATAAATCGGGTAAATATTCATGGAAATATCCCGGACTTCCATTACATTTTCCATATATCGGACATACTCCGGGTAAAAGGAGCAGTAGTCGTGATAGGTGTTCCGTTTTTGGAGTTCTTCCAAAATCTGGCTTTCGTCCCAGTCATCGCTGTATTTCTGCAAAGATTGTTCCGGTAAATCGTTTTCTTTTGAAGAGGAGGCAGTTTCACTGGTTTCTGTTATCGCTTCATCCATTTGTTCTTCTGTTGATCCATAGTTGTTGTATTTTTCATAGTCAGATGTCTGGGTATCTGTCTCGGTGTCAGATGTTATATTTTCTGATAAAAGATCGTTTTTCGTATCAGCCGTATGACCGCAGGCAGCAATCAATATGCAGCATGGTAATAAGATGCAAACTAAAAATTTTTTTCTCATGGTTAATTTCTCCCTTAATTTAACGTATAGGTTGCTGTGCTTTATAGAAATTCTTTTTCATAAAGTTGTTAAAATACAGATGTTATCTTATCACATTTAGCGTTGGTCGTATATAGTTTTGAAAGAATAAAAAACTAAAAATATAGTTAATACTTTCTTGCATAAAAAAATAAAATACTGTAAACTGAAAATATAGTTTACAGATTTAAACATCATACACATTATCTTTAGCATATAGGAATATCTGGTTAAGTGGAAGATTAGTATAGGGGGAAAGCAGTATGAGCAGTAAAATCAAACAGTATTTTGCAAATAAAGAGAATCGTATCAAGTGCGGCATCACAGGCGGAACGATTGCATTGGCGGTCATTATTTTTGTAGGAATGGTGTTTATGGAGGAAAATGAAACTCAAAATAATTCCATCGAAACTGTTTCACAGACGGAAAGTGACACGCAGACAGAAGAAGCGGCAGGATATTCTTTCGACGCGGGCGATCTTTATGATATGCGGCTGGATGCACAGACAATCGAAGATTATTATATGAAATCCTGTGGCGACCAGTTCAATCTGTATACCATTGATGAGGATGGTGTGCTCTGGGGAAGTGGGCATAATGAGTATGCGCAGATTGGACTTGGGTATGCGGACGAGGAATTTCATGAGGAAAAAAGTAAAATCGCAGAACACGTTGTGCATGTGGACTATTCCCAGAAAGATTTTGTTGTCTATCTGACGGAGGAAGGGAAACTTTATGGTCTTGGAAACGATTCTACCTATATGTTATTGCAGCATACAGAAATGCCAGTGGAAGATTTGGCATATCCGACAAAACGGTATGTCACCAGTCCGGCACTTTTGCTGGAAGATGTCAGTTATGCGAGGTGCGGACGTGATGATGTAGTTGCATTGAAAAAGGATGGTACAGTCTGGACATGGGGAATGATCTGGAATTATCAGAGTACGGGATATTGTATCACAATGCCACAGCAGATTCTGACAGATGTGAAGATGATCACAGGCGGATGGTTTAACCACGCCGCACTGAAGGAAGATGGAACACTCTGGACGTGGGGATACAACTTCAGTGGAAACTGCGGAACGGATAAAGCCACGATGATTGAAACACCGGTGCAGGTGGCAGAAGACGTGCAGTGCGTGTGGACAGGACTTTTGAATTATTCAGCCAAAGAGGATGATATTACCGATATGGAAGAATTCGGTAATGATTATGTGGATAATACGATCATTGAAAAAACAGACGGCACATTCTATGCATGTGGAATGGGTGTCGGCGACAAAAGTGTGGTATTGCCGCAATATTATGAAGTGTCGGAACTTGACACAGTCTGCTCATCAGAGTTTCTTCCGCTGGACTGGAATGAAGAAATGTTGAACAGGAAACAAAGAGAATACATCGAGCGAAAGGAGAGCCAGAGCGAGGAGGCTGTTCTTGCAAGAAAAAATGAAGCGTTATTGGAAGAGATAGACAAAAACTACGATATGGAGAAACTGAAACGCAAAGTCCCTCGTTTTTCGGAGGATGATAAGATCAATGAGGCATATTATAATGCAATCAAAACACTGGATACAACAGGATTTCTGCCGGATGGGAGATACTGCTTCTGGTATTATGATGAACCGGAGAATTATTTGGAAACAAAGGAAAAATTAGGCGGATTTGGCATTGCAGTATGTGATGTTGACGTTGATGGAAAAAAGGAAATGTTGATCGGATTGAGAAAAGAGTTGAGTGAGCCGTATGGTGTTTTGATTTACAGATATAACGAAGAACAAAGAAAATTTGAGGTAGAGAATGGTTTTTCTTCCAGAATTAATTTTTATAATAATGGATATGTGGAAGAATATTGGACAATGCCAAATTATGATCAGCCTGCTTTCACGATATATCAATACAATCCGGCATTAGATACTTTTGAAAAAATGTTTTGGATTAATGGGATAGAGGACGTGGGAATTGATGATTACTTCCCAACAGAACAGGATCTAGATGGAAACGGAAAAGGGTATATTATGAGCGTTGATGGCAAAGAAACATATGTGGATGATGCTGCCTATCAGAAAATGATGGAACAGTATATTGATTTGAATAAACGAATTGATGTGGAATGGGTGGATTTTTTTGAGTAAATACATGAAATAGACACCGGAAAATAAATTTTATTGTTATTTTGTTGCATTGATTTGAACAGGATAAAAATTATAAAGGAAAATAGTTCATGAGAAGAAAAAGATGTATGATGATAGGAGCATTGGCAATGACTTTGTTATCGGCTTGTGCAGACAATAATTTAGGAACAGACAGAGAGAGAGAATCAGTCATTCCAGAACAAAATCAGAAAGAAGATACAAATTTATATGAAAATGAGTTAATGGAAAAGACGACATTGTAATTGGAGCGATATATGAAACAGGAGCTGGACCGCAGGGAATGATTCCATATACTCAAATTCGCATTTATGAAGATATAGGAAGCGAATTTGTATATGATCAGGAACTTTGCGATGCGATTAATGTTGAACTTCCAGAGGACGCTACAGCAGAACAGGTAAAGGAAATAATAGCCAGAAAAAGTAATTTATGGAGAAACACGAATGAGATGGTCAAATGAAATGTTCTATATTCTTCTGCTTAATTCATTCGCAGGTGCGATTGCTTATGGATTTTGGATAATAGCAAAAAACGGTATGGCGAAGAAGAAAAAATTGAAATATGTGTATCCGATGCTTGGAATTGTCGAAGCTTTTTTTATTTTTCCGATTATGTATATTTATCTGAAAATTTCAACGCACGTTCCGGGAAGCCACGGAGCATATTATGGAACATTATTTTTGCGCACACCGTTTATTTACAATGTGCAGTGTGTGATCGCAGGAATATGGATCGTGGGTGCAGTCTGGAATTTCGCAAAATATGCATTTCAATATTTGAAATTTCAAAAAGTGTTGGAGAAAAGCGTCAGCTTTCGTTTGCCGGAAACCGAAAAGAACAAAATAATACAGGAACTGGGAATGAAAGGAAATGTGGAACTGTACCAGAACTATGCAGTGACATCACCGATTGTCATCGGTTGGCGGCAGAAAAAAATCATTTTTCCGGTGCGGGAGTATGAAGAAAAAGAACTTACAACGATCCTGTACCACGAACTTGTCCATATCAGACAGCACATTCTGGAAATGAAGAAGGTGGGAATTTTCTTAAAACTGATATTCTGGTGCAATCCGATGATGAACGGACTGCTCCGAAGCATTGATATGTGGGGCGAGATTGCGTGCGACCGCTATGTGTGCAGTGAAACCGCATATCCATATACTGCGCAGGAATATTACACCGTTGCGGTGGATGGTCTGGAACAGTCGCATCTCTGGATGCCGAAGATGGTCACCGGATTTCGGAAAAAAAGCAATTTCAAAAGCAGGAT
>OBRR01000189.1_pt1 | contig 18763 bp, 14 predicted proteins | sample 1494901 | NCBI WGS metagenome assembly OBRR01 (sample SAMEA3360689, study PRJEB22359) | human gut metagenome | biome: ENVO:urban biome; feature: ENVO:human-associated habitat; material: ENVO:feces | place: Bangladesh | collected 2011
TTTGCTTTGCAGACAATTGGCAGAATTATGAAATATTGCTCATTCTCAACCACTTGCAGTTCATTTCTCTCATCTTCACTTTCCGTTGCTTTTGCTTAAATTGTGCATTGCTTGAGGCACACCTTTGCCACCCTACAGCTTGAACATGACACGGATATCTATACCATCAAGGGAATGCTTGGACATACCAACGTGAAAACCACTCAGATTTATGCTCATATCGTAGATAAGAGCAAGCGCAATGCTGCCGATGTCATCCATATTGAGAATCTCGCTACCACCAATGATGCCGTAGAAAACGTTTCTGCAATCTGATTCCTACCTGTTTTATCAAATTGAGCCTCCGAGTCTTTCGGAGGCTTTTTTGTATAAAAAAAGAGAGCACTATTATTAGTAGTGCCCCCCCTGTGTATGGCATGTTGGAATTGAACCAACCTCGTCATTTGTGGATACTATCCCGTTCACTTATTGCCGCTTTCCGATCTCAATTTAAACCTGGATGCCACAGACCCACAAATAACACGCCATTAAGATATAGTGTAATCATGTTCATAATCTCCTTTCTGAATTCCTTTAAGAAACAGCAAATTGTACAAGTACAAGCTATTACGTTAATATCAAACAGTGGCAAGATTATTCCTTGATAACCTGGAATTAAGCAACAAGTTAATAAAGATCTATTGTCTTCGTTGCAAAGATACATATAAATATCGAGATTTGCAATTTTAATGGATTTTTTACTTTTACTTCAAGATTTTGCTTGTCATGTTTACCTATATTTTAGCAAAAACTGAATTTATAGTATGATTTCTTCTGCAATTTCATACTCGAATAAAAACTTATGTTAAAAGTGATTTTTTGGTATTGACACTGTTTCCCGAAGAATTCTGCCACATCTTTTGCCACTTGATTATTTCATATTCTGCCACTTGACCCTTTTCCATTCTTGCCATGTGAAAATAGGTCGAATTATCCACTTACATCCATTGTTGCAGATTGTACTATTTGCCACTTGTTACTAACCTCAATCATCTTTGTTTGAGTCTGAAAGGTGTTTTCATTTCTTTTTCATTTGCCACTTATAATGATATGGACAATGGGCGAACTTTGCCACTTTCAGTGAGTTGATTCTCTTAATTGTTTTTGACTTTCGTTTGCCATTTGTTTTGATTGTTAAATACCACGCAAAAACACCGCACAAAACGCTATTTTACAGCATTTTACGGATTTTGCCGTATAAAAAACTTGCTATAACTTTGCATCGCCAAAGCAAAAGAAAAGGCATAAAATACAATTCAAAATATAGTAACTATGTGTGACATTTACGAAGTCAAAACATTGGAAGAGATGCCCAAGGCATTGTCTTACCTCATCAACAAAGTAGAGACGTTACAACAGGACGTCAACAACCTGCGCAAGAAGGAGCGCGCCAGTGAATCATCTCGATGGATGAACATCGATGAACTTTGTGCTTATCACCCCAGCCATCCCAAGAAGCAGACCGTCTATGAATGGGTGTCCAAGAAGACCATCCCCTATCATAAGATGACCAAGGGACTCATGTTCCTTCAGTCAGAGATAGATGAGTGGTTGAAACGTGGTGCCCAGAAGTCAGAAAAAGAACTGCTGCAAGAAGCCAAGGATTTTGTCTTGTCAAAGGAAGGGAAAGAAGTATGATGCAAGACTACGCAACCGATTTTTGGCGCGGTATGGACGACCTACATGGATTCTCCTTTTACCGAAAACCCATTCAGAACATCGAGCCATGCCGTGCCATCACGGTGGTAGATGTCTATCGCTACCTTGTCGGTCACTATGCCAAGCCGCAGACCGACACACTCCGCTCTCTGACATCTCCTTCGGAAGCCAAGAAGTACAAGGCAACTCACTTTGACTACTGTACATTCTCGGGATTGTTTCGCAAGCGAAATGAGAAAGAGCTGATTCAGCACTCAGGTTTGTTGTGCCTCGATTTTGATCATGTCGGAAATCCCGACAGGTTCAAAGAGCGACTTCTGAAGCATGACTACTTCGATACGGAACTGATGTTCACAAGTCCCTCTGGCGATGGCGTGAAATGGATTATTCCCATCGACTTGAAAGGCTGGGAGCATTCCCGCTATTTCAAGGCTGTAGCCAACTGTATTGAGTCAACTGGATTGCCTCCGATAAGTCAGGAAGCGACGTTGCACGTTCCTGCTTCTTGCCCTACGACCCACAGGCATACATTAACCCTAAATACTCGGAATATGTCAAAGAAAATTTTTTCCGCCCCATATTGGGAGAATGCCCCTTCTAAACAAGAGGCTTCGCTACCTGCCTTGCAGACACATGACACTCCTGAGACTACAACAGACCTCGCTACTGATATAGACAGAGTTGTTCAGGAGATTGAGGCCAATGGCGTTGACATTGCCCCCGATTATGGTATGTGGGTGAATATTTGTTTCGCTTTGGCCGATGGATTGGGAGAACGTGGACGAGACTTCTTTCACAGAGTCAGCCGACTCCATCCTGATTATGAGCCAGCGAACACAGACAAGCAGTTTACTCATTGTCTGAATGGCAGAGGCTCGGGTGTGACCATCGCCTCCTTCTTCCATTATGCAGCCCAGGCTGGCATCGAACTCCATCACTCTTTTAATACCATTTTACCAAATTACCAAAATGGTAAAACGGCAAAATGGGTGAAATCAGAAAGCGAACTGCCTCACTTCCCCGAGGAGATTTTCGGAGCTTTGCCGCCCTTCTTGCAGAAAGTAGTCGGCAATGCCATCTCCATTGAAGACCGCGATGTGATACTGCTTGGAACTATTGGCTGCCTATCTGTCTGCTTCTACAATGTGTGTGGTGTCTATGATGAACGTGTGGTTTACTCCAACCTTTATCTGTTTGTTGTGGCCGAAGCCGGTATGGGCAAAGGAGCTTTGACGCTCTGCCGTGAACTTGTGGCACCAATCAATCAACGTCTACACGAACAGACTGCCCAGAGGATGATTGAATATAAGCTTGAACTGTCCGAGTATCAGAAGTGCAAAGGCAAAAATCCTGAAGCGATGGAGCCAGTTACTCCACCACAGAAGACGTTGATCATTCCAACCAATAGCAGCGCAAGCTCTTTGATTAGCATACTGCATGACGACGATGGTATAGGGCTACTCTTTGAGACCGAGGGTGACACGCTTAGCCAGACGCTCAAATCCGAGCATGGCAATTACTCCGACTTGCTCCGCAAGGCGTTCCATCATGAAACAATCAGTATGAGCCGTCGCAAAGATAGAGAATACTTGGAAATCGACAATCCGAGAGTCACTGTAGTCTTGGCTGGTACTCCCGAACAGATACGCCACCTCATACCCGATGCGGAAAACGGACTGCTCAGCCGATTCATCTTCTATTTTATTCCCTTTCGTCGAGGAATACGCGATGTCTTCGCCACCGATGATGTGACTCGCTCGAAACATGCCGTATTCAAGATTATGGGTGATGAATTTCTACACTTGCTCGATATATTCATAAATCAAGGTTCTTTTGTATTCGTATTGCCAACTCATCTTCAACGTCGCTTTGTTGAGTGGCTGGCCAGGCTCAATGATGAGTGTTGCGATGAAGTTGACAATGGTATGCAGGGAATCGTCCGACGGTTGGGACTTATTGCCTTTCGCATGATGATGATGCTTACAGCCATTCGTGCATTCGATAGTTCCCTACCGCCAACCAGAACTCCAGACGGAAGGATTATTCTGGAGTGTTCCGAAGAGGATTTCAATACTGTGTTGTGTATTTGTGAGATCTTGCTCTATCACTCTATACACATCTATTTGAAGTTGCGTCTGACGAACAATCGCAATGTCCTCCCCGACATCGAGACTGGTGTCAATGCCCGTCGCTATGCGTTGTATCACAAACTTCCGGATGAGTTCGACAAATCCGTTTACGACCGAATCGTTTCAGAAATGAACGAGAATGCCTGTACTGCTTCCAAATGGATTGACAAGTTCATTCAGGACGGACGACTCAAGCGAACGAGCAAAGGCAATTATGTGAAGAGTTAGAAAAGTATTAAACCGGGCGAAAGCCCACAAAAAACACTTTCAAAATGAAACAGTTCAAGAAAAAGGAATTCGCCATCATTCCAACCAAAGTTAAGATGGCAACTAAGGCAAACAAGCCTTCTATCAATGCAATCAGTATGAATGAGCCCATGAAGGTTGTCATGAATTTCGGTCGCAACAAAACCGAGTATGATGAACTTCCTTCTGGACGCAAGTATCTTACTCCTTCGGAGATTGTAGCCATTCAAGAACTCAATCTTGACGATAAGAGCCCTTTAGGAACAGTTCGTGATGCCTTTACTCTTCAGTGCATATTCGGTGGAAGTATTGCTGCCAATGTTGGCAATAAGAAGGATATTGACGCATACTGCCATTGTGTTGGTGTATTGCTGATTCTTGCTGGCATTGTGCAGCCTGTACAATCAATCTCTGCAGCAAGTAGCAATCAGCAGGTTTCGTTCTATCACACATTCTATGCCAACCCAAAGTTAGCAAGTCGCAGCTATGCTGTCAACAGTCAGGTCTATGCTAATGTGTATTCAAAAATTCTAAATTAGTAATGTATGAAAAATCTTATTATTCCTATTGATCATCTTGTGATGTTGGCTGAACTTGATGATAAGGAAGCTGGGCAGATGGCGAAAGCCATCGCCCAGTATGCCAACAAGGAAACTGCTCCCTCTTTCAGCAATGGTGCGCTCAAAGCTATCTTCACTTTGTTTCGCTCCAACATTGACGCGCAACGCGAGTCTTCTGCAAAACGCAGAGAAATCAATACGACCAATGCCATGGGAAAGAAGTCGGCTGCAAAGAAGAAGGCTGCCAAGAAAGCAATTGCAACTGATAGCGAATCGCAGCAAATCGCAGACGATGCTACCGAAGCGTCAGAAGCCGTTGAAGAATCGCTCCCTCTTGATGCAATCGAAGCGGTATATCCGAAACTCGGTACTTATCGCAACGAATCGCTCTCCATTTGGGAATCCTTCAACGAAGAGAAGAAACGTAAGGCCATCGGTTTTGTTCAAACCTACATCAGTCAAACGCCTAATGCCATTGACCAGATGTATCTGAACAGATACCTTGGAGCTGAACCTTGGGAGAAGTAAGCCGTAACGAGTCTGCTTGCAGACATTATAGCCATTTGGTGTAGCCTAATACACCAAGCGCACTTGGCTGTTAGGCTCTCCGAGGGGTTTTGTCTGCCTTGTGAAAGAGCAAGCTCTGGCAGAAAAATCACATTTATGTCAAACCATTATACAGGATAACTATATGGGTAAAGGTAAAAAAGCTATGCTCGAAGTCAGCAAAATGAAGATGACTCCAGCACTCAGCGCAGAACATCAGCGCAAATGGGATGAGTCCCGATGGGAATGTAAACTTGATGACCCAGAACGTAATTACGACAAGAGTCGTGCGCATCTCAACTTCGAGGTACGCAAGGGAGGTGTCATTGCTCCAGTAGATAAATCGGTCTGCATCAAGGAAAAATTAGATGCACGTATCGCAGAATGGAAAGCCGAAAGACTTGCTGCAACAGGAAAAGAGCCGATAGTAAGAAGCACTCAACATCTCTCTGTTTCTCTCGTTATAGGAGGTAACAGTGAACGTATGAATGAACTTGCATTCGGGAATCAAGTGCTTCAAGAACGAGGAAATAACGCTCACATCAAGCGTATGCCAGAGATAGAGCTGTTCGCTCTCGACAATTACAAGGCTCTCGCAGAACGTATCGGTGAGAAGAACATCATTTCTTTTATTGCACATTGTGACGAGAAAAACTGTCACATTCACGCTACCATTACTCCAATCTTAGAGGACGGTCGTTTATCTGCAAAGGATATGTTCGGAGGCGGCTCTCTTGTTGCAGCTCGCGACAAGATGCGAGAATGGCACGATTGGTATGCTGCCGTCAATGAGAAATGGGGACTAGAACGTGGCGATGATATTCACGAGACGGGCGCACGTCACAAGTCGCTCGAAGAGCATAACCGCGAACTCCATCGTGAGAACAAATCTCTTGAAGAGGAACTTGAAACCAAGCGTCGTGCCGTGAAAGGACTCACCACCATGATTGAGAATCTTACTCGTCGGCAAGAGGAAATCCAATCACAGATAGCAGAACTTGAAGCGCAACAACAGGAATCCGACTCCAACAAGGAGGATATTCTGCGTCAGATAAAGTTCCTCAATCAAACACTGACTGAAATCAGAATCAATTTGAGAGAAAAGCGAGGAAGACTTGACCAAGTTAATCAGGAATTGGATAGTCTCAAATCTACCTACAATGCCAAATTGAAAGGGCTGGACGCAATCATGAAGAAGGACAATGTCATGATAAACTATATCAACAGAGATGCCGAGATTATTCTCAAAGCTTCCATTTTTGATCAAGTGCTATATGAAGCAGTCAAAATATGCCGAGAAATCCCCGAAGCAGATACGATGGCAGAGGACTCATTCATTGATGACCGTAACAATTTCCGTTGGAAGGATGTGCTAAGCACAGGTTTGAGAGTCTTCATTGCCGGAATAGATGGCGCGACTGGCGTAGCCCAGGTGTCAGGCGGTGACGGCACATCAAACGATATGCCGTGGCGAGATAAGGATGAAGACTTTCTCGATTGGGCCCGCCGTGCTATGCGATATGCCCATGCCAAACATTATCCTGGTAATAGGTTCAAACGGTCGTTGAGCAAATAGTCCTCGCGCGCACACGTAATATAATAATGAGCAGGTGTTTCTATTTTGGAAACACCTCTTACTTCTTGGGAGATCTAATATAAAGAGGGATAGATTCTAATAGTTTATTCCACATGTCTTGTCCTATTATTTGGGTTGCAGTGCTCCCAGATATAGCAAAATCATCAATAAAATCACCTGCGTTATTCACAGCAAAACCTTTCCATTCTCTTTTGAATACTTCTTCAAAATCAGGTGCAATATCACCATTCTGATCAATATAAGGTCTGAATTCATAATCATGCGAAACAACCAGATCATTAAGTTCATGTAGATTTGGAGCAATGACAATCAAATGCTCTTTGGGAAACTTACTAAAATCGAATTCGCCACCTTTAATTCGCCACTCTCGTAAATATTCAAAATCGTAAGTGTCAACATTCAATCTTAATGCCCTCCATTTCAAATCTTCTGGTATCAATTCACTTTCGTTGTCATCATAATAGATAACATTTCTTGCACCAAAATCGCGAACTAGAACATCCCGGGAGAAACCTATACCAAATGGTTGGTACATCGGCTTTCCCGTTCCGTTCACAGTTGTTTCAAAAAATCTTCCAATAGAAGTCAATGGGGATGCAGAAAGACATATATAATCGTTCTTACTTTTCAATTTTAATTCATCCAATATTTTGTACATTGTTCCCTTCGGATCATAATCCTGACCATTAATAAAATGGAAAAGATACGGACTATAATCTCTTCTCGCTTTTCTAAATTTATCATTAAAAACTGACATAATTCAACTATTTTTTTATGACTTACCTAGTATTTTAGCAAGTGAATCAAATAAACTACCAAACAGATATTTCATTTCATTCATAGTTAATTTCTTACCATGATACATTGTTCTAATATAATGATGGAACGATGGCATCATTTTCATTTCTGACTTTTGCAAATATTGATTCTGGTAATCATCTAGCACCACATTTAATTTTATTTTTCCACAGTGTAAGTCATTCATTAACTTGACAAAACAATCCATGTTTATAATGACAGGATATTTTAGTTTCCTTGCAAGATAATCATACTTTTCTTTTGTAATTTCAATAAACTTCATTATCATAAGCAAATTGACTCCATAGGCATCGTATGCGTTATCAGTTGTTACTATAATTGGATAAATATTATCATCAGCAGAATATGGTCTATCGAAATTGGACAGACTATTCTCTTTAATATATTTATCAATTGTAAAGAGTAATTGAGCCCCACCTTTACGATTAGAAGAACCATCCTTACAGATTTTAGCCAAAATTTCGTTCTTTATTAAGCTAAGATCTGTTGAATATCTAACATCATTATTAAGGAGTAGATCTTTACATTCAAAAAAGAAAATATTGTTGTCATCCCTTAAATAATAATCTGGAGGAGCTTCTACACCCGTAAGTTCTGAGCCTCTCTTCTTAATTTGAGATGGAGATGTAAAACATTTATCCATAAGAGTATAAAACAGATGCTCTTCTGAAAAAGAACGTCCCAACATTGACTTTAGTACAGAAAAGTCCTTTATATTGTCTGCGATGGATTCCTGCCCTTTTCGTCTTTCAACAGCCCCCCACGCATCAAAAACAAGCCCTTGATAAAACTTATCGATTAGAAAAGTAGGATTCAAAAGAATGAAAGAATCATCATCAATCTTTACGAAAAAGTGATTTCGCAAAAACCTAATACCTTTATTCCTGTCTGAACAAAGATTCTCTTGATTACTTGGATCGAAGCAATATTCATCCAAGAACCAATGGGTAGCAGGGGGAAGATTTCTTTTTTTGAGAATATGATCTGATATGGTATGCCTGAATAATTCAAAAACATCTAAAAGATATTCCTGATAATTATTCTTACCTTTATCACTTATAAGCCATTTTGAAATAGTATTATGAGGAGTCGTATTTTCGCAAAAAACAAAGAACTCATTCGCTTTATATAATTGTGCGTGAAAATCAGCTGGAAATCTAAACTCGGTTACAGGTATGTCAACTTTCAGATTAAGATCCAACAATTCGAGGTTCTCTATTCCATTTTGCTGTATGCCAAGCCACAAACTAGAGCAATAAAGATACAGTTTATATACTAGAACTTTTTGTTCGGGGGTAAGAACTAAATTCTTATTTTGCTTGTCTGCATACTGTAGAATAAAAAGTTCAAAATATAAAGTACTTATATTGTCAATCAAATAAGGGTTGTCCTGTTCAAGAATAAAAGAATCTAACCGTTTTAAAACATTACCTTCACTATAGAAGGAACATCTAAGCTCATACAATTCGTTTTTCTGTCCTTCAAGGTCAGACAAACAGTAATAAAAATTATTATGCTTTTTTACAATAAAATCCAGTGCGCCAAGATATGGAATACTTGATGCAACACTTTTTATGTCTATGGTCAAATAGTCATCAAAAAGTGTTTCATATGCAAGGCAAGTCATTATAAGTTCTTCTGTTTTTGCCATCTTCCTTCTTTATTGCATTGAATAATTCCTTTATTTCTTATCTCCAAACAACAGCTTCAACTGTTTGTCAAAGTCACTCATAATCTCACGGTCTTGAATGACACGGAACTTGTCATATTCTGTGAGTGCCTTTTCTACAGCTTGTTCGTGAGTCACACGGCTAGCATCTGGAAGCAAAGGACGGTTATTCAAGTCCATATAGCGCTGTAGGAGAGCCGACCAGTCTGCCATTGTCATCAAGATATGGTCTTCTGCGCGTTGCTCTGCAATGTCTATAAAGGCATTGCTCAATCTGTTCAACGAATCAACTTCCTTTTCACTGAGATAGTTCTTGGCCACTGTAACATCCGATTTGATGACTCTACCGTCTGGCGCATTCTTCCAGCTGGTCAATCCCATGTGAGGGCGCTCCGCATCAGCACGGTCATAGATAATCTCGGCAGCGGTCTGTTTTGTTACGGCATAATGCATTATGTTCTGCACCGTCTTAAAGAATAACTGCGTTTGTTCTGAATCTTTATCGTAATCAGAACTACACTCGCTATAGATGTCTGTAATCTTCTGATAATAACGTCGTTCGCTGATACGTATCTCTCGGATGCGGTCAAGCAAATCATCGAAGTAGTCTGCCCCGAATACGTTCTTTCCCTTCAGTCGCTCATCATCCAACACAAAGCCTTTGGTAAGGTATTCTTTCAAGACTTGTGTTGCCCAGATACGGAACTGAGTAGCCTCGTAGCTATTCACACGATAACCTACGGCAATGACCACATCGAGGTTATACATCATCACCTCACCAGACCATTTGTCCGAAGGTAACAAATTTTTTTTGTAAGCATCGGACAAATGGAGTTCACCGCTTTCTTCTATCTGTGACAGATGATAGCTAATGTTCTGTTGGGTCACCCCAAATAACTCTGCCATTCTCTGTTGTGAAAGCCAGAAAGTATTGGTGTCGAAGATAACTTGAACCTGTACTTTCCCATGTCCACTTCTATACATGAGTACTGAAGACTCCATGCTTCTCACAGCAACATCTGGAGTCATGGTCGCACTGAAATATTGCTGAGCTGCCTTCACCATCTCTTTCTTTTGGTCAGCATTCATAGCCACAGCCATACAGGCAGCACGCGAAAGACGGATGCTTGTCACCTCTCTGACTGCGCCATTGCCTAGTTCTGCCATCTCTGTTATCTCTACAAAATGATCACTAAGATGGTAGCCTTTTTGCGAAGTCCATGCCTGTGCCTTGGCTATGACACGTTCAAAGTTCCAGTATTTGCCATAGCCCATCACTCGCGCCAACTTGCGTGAGTTCCACCATTCCTTGCCATCAGCATCAATCTCTCGTAACTGCTCAAAAGGAGATTGAAGTTCGGGGATGTTGTTAGAATTTTGCTCCATATATATATAACGTTTTCGTTGGATGTTGCTACAATTCACCGCTGTATGTTATTTCCTTCCAATGTTTGGAGAACACTGTTTCGCATACATTATCTAAATACTCTTGAAGGAACTTGAAAGGGAAGGGGTATGTCATCAGCTCATTCCATCTGCCAAAACCGAACTTCAGCATCTCGACAATTTCCATGATTTCTGCTTCTACAGTAGAAGGATTCTCTTGGTGCAATATAAATATTCGTCTTGCCCTTGGCATCTTGTCCATCTTGGTTCCCTGAGTTATCTGCATGTTTTCGCTGTTTGTACCAGAGATATAGGAATATGAGCCATTGCTCTCCCCGTCTATGCCATCAGACTTCCAAAGATGAAAACCAATATATCCTCTAAGATATTTGTGAGCCTCATTATTTGACTTTCTTTTGAACAAAGCTATAGTTTCGCCTCTATTAACGACATCATCGTATGCATCATTGATTTGAGAGACATCAAGAATTGGAATCTCGTCAGTATCAATAATTAGATATACATTGCCATTTCTCTTCATCGCCATGTAATCTCTAGCTCCTCGAATTTTGTCACAATCATAGTAATTCAGATTGTTCTGTACAAACGATTCGAAGTCATCACCAAGTCTGTTTTGTCCCAGTCCATACTCTTGAATGGCAATATCTCCCTTCGTATTCACAAAAAAGGATGCTCCATGAACTGTTCCATTGTTTATCTTATATCGATAGAAAGTCCATTTTTGAATGAGTCTCGTCAATTGTACAGGAAGATCCCCCTTGACAAGCGAATCTTTCACAAGTAGTTCTATCAAAATACGTCTTGCGCTTGCTTTGTCAATAGCATCATCTTTTTCATTGCCACTAATTATGATATGTTGAAGTGCATTACCACTATGAGACAATCTTTCTAACGACTGGGTATAATATGTTTGAGATTGTTCTTTTTCTCGTGGCTCGCACAATTTTACAACCATATCATTACCTGAAGGTTTTTCCGTGAATAACAAATTATCTCCGATAATTATTCTTGCTTCATTCTTGAACTGCTTAGCTATAGATTTAGAATAATCGGTTTTGAAGGGGTCTTCTATGAAGATAGTTCTACCATCCAGGTAATTCTGCATAAAAAGCATCATTTCCTTTCCGGATCTGCATTCATCGTAATGCAAAACATTGAAATCACAGAATTTGATTATTACTACTCCATTAAAAGATTCATTTACCAACTGTACTATCTGCCAAATAACAAAGAGTTTACCATGTGTGTAGTTTTCCTTATTGTATGGCCAATATGGGACATTATTTTTGTTGTTACTGTATTTTTTCTTCTGAACATATAGTTCTTGGAGATTATAACCGTCATTCTTAACCTCTCTGATGACAATGGGTTTTACTGATTGTCCTTCCCACAAATAGCCACCCACATCCTTGCCTACATGAAATACACAATTCTTGCGTTTGCTAAGTTCCTTGTAAGATGAAGGATTGGAAAATGACGTGGTTCTGGCTATTAGGTTCATATACTCATTTACCTCAATTTTCAGGCAAACGAGTTCCTTCCTTGATTTAGGAACATTGAAGTTCTTATCATCACAGACCAACAATGATCCATCATTGTACATCATTTTATTGGATTTCTTTTTCCCCAAGGAATTGATAGCAAGTGAAGCGATGATTCTCATTTTTAGCTTATCATCGTATTCCTCTAAAGTGTCGTATTTTGAGCTGACAAAATCATAGTCTCGAAGACTATTTAGAACTTCTGCTTCATCACCCTTTTTCGCAAGAATAAAGAAACGCGTTTCTGGAAATCTTAGGTTGCCCCATCTTGCCCTTATTCCTGTAACCGATAGACACGGTTTGTCAGCAAACTGTTCATAAGCAAGATTCTTCGACTCTTTGTTTGTACCATAGTATGACACTATAGCATATTTCGAGAAGAAAGCATCTTGATCGAAAATGACCTCTATCTTATTAGTTGTAAGAGGCAGACTCTTAATGTACTGCTCGTCTATCATCTTTTTGTTCTGTTTACAAGGTTTTGCAATTGTTCTATGGCGCTGCAGATGATATTACCATTTTCATCTATGACACCACCTATCTCACGAATCTCATCCATACCAGATGCTGGGAGTTTCAGCATATTGACTGTGATAAGTTCACAACCGAGACGTTCACGCTTAATTTTGCGTTTCAAGGCAGTAGGCATGTCGCCATTTCTATCATTATGATTAGCATCTGGACGCATATTTTTCACGTCAAAGGCAACCTTGTAACTGCCATCAGGATTTGTGATGACGAAATCTGCCAACTCGTAATCCTTACCTTCAAGATGTTTGATGTTTTCCTCGGAACAATCTGTATAGTGAAGCAGAATAGCTTTGAATGCTTCTTCTCCTATCTCGCCGGCATAATCAGTTGCCAATATTTGAGGATGTAGTATCAAACCTCCTGCCCTCCATGTTGTAGCAAAGCCGTTCTTTTCAAAATGGCTCTTTATAACAGGATTTTTCATTAGAACATCGAGCCTTACAGTCGAAGGCGATATAGAGAATGATTTGCCGCTACCTGTTGCGCATATCCTATTATTACGTTCCTTTTCGCATGAAAAAGAATAACAGCCCTTATCGTCTTGATTCCACTGACCATAACATTTTGAGATGAACGTTAGCTGTTTGTCAACATCATCAAGCTCATCTGTACTGTCAATTACAGGCTTTTTAATGATGGTCTGCTTATAACTTTGGTTCATCTGTTGATTAATGAGCACATTATATGGAACATCATCCTTTTCATCTATGTCATCATCATATTCCTCCTCGCCACTATTATGCGGAGTATATCTAAGGGCAATCTGCCGCATACGGTTAAGAAGAGACTGGGCTTTGTTAGCATCATTACTCCGGATGATCTCATCAGGACTACATTCTATGGTTGTTGGAGAACGGTGCTCAATGACGTAGTTGGCCAGTACTCGGAATTCTTTCGTGAGAGACTTTTCCATGTTGGCAGCGTCAAAGAAAGATTCCATCGATTTGTCATATAGGATATATGTTGTATGAGGCTTGTTCCTGGTTCTACACAAACGACCTACAGCTTGTTCAACTGTAGTTTGCGCCCATGCAGATTTGTCTTTGATAATTCCATTGTTGCGCTTTTCTCCGAACATAAAATTGTTCGAAATAGCGTTATACAGCCATTGTGCTACATCATTCTTAGAAAGACATCCGCGCTCATAGAGCATCATCAGAACAAGCATCGCATTGTATAGACCCTTCTCATACGTTGATTCACTACCGTCTTCGCTCATCATCAGATAGGCAGTGGGTGCCTGAACATAGATGGCATCCCAATCTTTCTTCTGCCTGTCACCCTCATTTGTCCAGTTATCGCCGGCAATATAATCAAGCCCATCAGGAATCTCATACTGCAAGTTTGTACCTGCTTTGAAACTTCCATATGCGCTAATAAGCATCAATTTTGCATCCTTTTCCCGACTTAGTTCGGGCAAGATTCTTGTTTCAACATCTTCTAAGTCCTTGGATATACGTATATGTTTGTTTACCCAATTGTATGGAATCTCATCATCAAACTCGCTTTCCTGTTCTTTATATGAGCCATCAATCAAGCAGCTTAGGAGTTGAATTTGTTCTTTATCCTTGTCACTAGTTCTGTTTTGAAAATAAATCATACTATGAATATCTTCATGGCTGATGAACCAATGATAGGCTTCAATAAACTGAAACAGTCGGTAGAGTTGAAATACCTGATCTTCAATATCCTTGGCTGTCTTTTTCAGCTCTCTATTCTTTATTTTGAACCATTTGTCAACCAAGCCTTCTTCTATGGCATCTGTTGAGAACATCTGCCTATATTTGTCAGGAAGTGTTATACTGCTTTCTCGTTTATCCTGATACTCATGCTTCTCTATCGGCACAATTTCAATGTTGTGTCCTACCGGGTATGTTTTGTCAACGAGATCATCAAATGTTTCTCGGTCTTCTTTGGATAACATGTGTATCTTATCACCAAGTGTCTGCTTCAGGTATTTAATATCACAATTGCTGACCACAGACCATGAAGAAGCTGTGGCAGAGCAGAGCACAACTGATGTGTTTTTTGAATTGACAAGGTCTATCAGTATTTTCTCTGGAGTAGTGGCTATTTCTCTGCATGTAAGCCTAACCCTATGCAGGTTGTCAAGTTCGTCAATCTCCTCTTGATAAAGCTGAACACCTTGCGAATACACAGAGAAATCAGGAAGTTTTTTCTTGTTGTCATCACCAACAAACAGATTTTTTCTGTTTGTCATGAAGTCTAACATTTGTTGTTCAAACTGATATTCAGAGTTTATCTCAAATCGAGAGAACAAGGTGTGAATCTCACGTTCGAGTGTAGGATAGCCAAGGAACTGCTGCGTATCAGCTGCATTATTTCCTACATCTTTACTCTCTTGTTTGAATTTCTCTCGACTTTTCTCTAATGATTCAGCAATAACCTTACGCAATTGAGATCTGATAGCGGTAGTATTACTGATTATAAGAGAAAGAAATTTGTCAAGAGGAACAACAATGGCATACTCTGAAAATAACAAATCATTTTCTTTGGCATGAATTAAACTTAAGTGTTTATCGCCTTTTCTATAGCAGACATATGAGTTTGTGACGTCGCCTTTTGGAGCGACATTCAAACGTAATGCAGGACCTGAGAAAAACACACCACGCCTGTATGACTCCAGGTATTCTGTGTCATCAAGGAAGATGTTTTTATAAGGAATGACATCACCAAACGATCGCTTCCAGTTGTCTTTTGTTATGGTTTGAGCCTTTTTAATTCCATCTTCCAAGGTGCGTCCATAATACCTATCAGATATAGATTCTGGACTCTCCATCAAAGACTTATAGTGAAGATAGCCATTATATCCTTTCAAAGACTTCAAACCCTTTATGGATTGGTCAATGATAGCTGAACGTATTGCCATTGCTGCTTGGTCAGATTCGTCAAACAATATGAGTGTTCTCTTGTTTCTATCTGCCATATCCTGCAAACGAATCTTTTCATATAGTATCGGGTCAATCCCATAAACAGCTTTGTGAACAGTCATTAATAGAACCTTCTTATGCCTGTAGCTCACTTGCGGATATGCTTCTTCCAATTCCGGGAAGCGTGAGAGCATAGCATCAAGTGTAGCCTTTTTCAGTTGTTTGGTGTTCTCGAGATGCTTGCGGAAAAGGTCAAAGAATCTGCGGACTGTTTTTCTGAGCACTGCTTCACCTTCATCAATTTTCCCCTGAAGGAATTCATTCTTACCATTGTCATCAAGCGTTTTTACTAGACTTGAAAGACCCTCAAATGTCTTCTTTACAGCATTATAAGCATATTGTAAATCCTTAACTTTATAACCTTTCTGTTTCTGTTCTCCAATGTGGTAACATATTCTATCTAGCAAGCGTTGAAAAGAGCTATTATTAACAGCCTTAATTATGACTTCAGGGTTATTTTCGATTACCATTTTGTTAATAGGAGAAATCTGGCTATTTCCCCCATTGATAAAACGGTCAATTTCTCTATTCATGCTATCTACCAACTTGTTTTGGACGCATAAGATTATAATGCGGTCAAACTCGTTGGGATAGTATTCGCAGGTCAGTTTGCCTATAGTGTATGACTTTCCACCACCTGTGGCGATGTCGCAGATGTGAAGCCCCGGCTCCGTGTAACTTTTGAAGATGCCTTCTACATGCTTGCTTAGTTGTTCTTTATATGTTGCCATTTTGAATTCTATCCGTTATTGTCATCTGTTTCAATCTTCTCAAGGCTTATGCCTGGCCGATGATAAGCCTACGCTACGACCTTCGAACGACCTAAATTATAGCTTTGAGATTTTCTCTACCATTATCAGTTAGCGCATATTTCTGTTTCGGACTGTTTGGAATATCTTTTGTCGTCGGTTCTACCAAGCCTGTATCAACGAGGGGCTTAAGGATTGTCTGACGGAACCTGCTTTTGTTTTTCTCGCCAGCACAATCCATCAACTCTGTGATAGAGCCAGAAGCCCTAAACAAGTAGTCAATTACAGACACCATCTTCTTCAACTGCATTTCGCTCAACTGGGGACAGAAATAGGGACAAAACTTGGGACAAACAGGGGATATCATCGCCAACTTTACCGCCAGTTTCGTTGGTATAGCTCTGTGAGACTTTCACATCAACCTTGAATGCCGTGATAAGATTAACGTTGAACTCTGCGGGTGGGTTGCCATTCTCCTTCAAGTCAGTCTGGACTTGTCCTACACCTCGATTGAACATATTGACATAGCCCAGCGTCTTCATGGCACTGGCTACAAGTGGATTGCGATAATCGTTCACACTTGGGAAATTCTCAGGACGGGCATTGCCATACAAGCCGCCTGCATTCAGGATCTCCATATGACTGGCAAACTCATAGAAGCGAAGTGGGGTGTTATTCTGCATATCGCGGTGCATACAGGCGTTGAGAAGAATCTCTCGAATAGCCTGATAGGGGTAGTTGCTGGCCATTTCCTCGCGTAGAATAGAAACGAAAACGGGTTTCTTCTTGATGACAGACAACTCCAAAAGTGATTCCAGGCGTAGTAGCAGTTCGCAATAGTTGCCTTCCAACTGCATTTCGTTCTCTACCTCACTTGTCACGTCTTCACCCTTGAAAAGTACATACTGCACATAAAGACCTGGCATGAAACGGCGCGGCTTGTAGCCAAACAGGACGACAACAGCGTATGTGGGGCATTGGTGCTCAGTGTCATACATGCCCACAGCGGCCATCTGTTCCTCGATAGGACGAGTGTCAGATTCCCCCAACTCATTGCCTAATAGCGGTATCAGATACTTTGTGCGCAGCAAGTCCGTATTGATGTCATTCAGCTTGGCAGCCAAACAAGGCATGGTGTCGAAGGTTGCCATAAATGACATTCTTCGTTCTGCAAGGATGCGTTCTTCCGCTTCGGTAGCTATATCTCGACGAGGACCGATACGTATAAAGGTACGACCACGATAGCGAACAGGAGGCAAGTTGGATGGGCTAACCTCAGCAACCAGTAAGTCACCTTCCGGGAACTGGAAACGATCAACACTCATAACAGGTATGGGCAGGATGTTTCCATTACTGCGGATGGCTACTATCTTCTTCAGCAAGTCATCGGTGACCTTCAAGCCGGCCAATGTACCATTGTCGTATGCGCCAAGTATCAAGTAGCCATTCTTCCGTGAGTTTGGCAGATCGTTGGCAAAGGCACAGATAGCCTCCTGGAACTTATCCATGTCACCTGTTGACGTGGTTCGCTCCACACGGTAAGTTTCCGTGCTATGCAGCAATTCTTGTATCTCGTCTTTGGTTGTCATTTGATTATTTCTCTTGATTGAATTCTTCCTGTCTCACCAACTCCTGCACAGGCACTTCAAGCGCATTTGCTATTGCAATGAGGGCTTCAAGGCTTGGCTGGGTGGTATTGGTGACCCACTTGGACACAGTAGCAGGATCCTTACCGAGTTTGTCGGACAGCCACTTATTGTTTAGGTCACGTTCTGCGATAACGACTCTTATACGATTTAACTTTGCCATGATAGATTTCTGTTGTTTGACGGCAAAGTTACAAAAAATAATCGAGACAAATGCTGATATGCTCAAAAAGCTCCATAAATAAGCAAAAATTTGAATAAAAGACCAATCTTTTGATGTAGACATGACAATATTCATACTTACTATTATATATAATGTGTATTTGAAATATCTTTTGAAATGACCGACAACCATATGGTTTTCTTCGCGGAAATCGCATTCATATATGGAGGCAATGATAGTTCGGAGAAAGATGTGTTTGGTTCGGAGAGAAGTTTGGAGAAGTTGTGGTTTGATGTAGGAATCAAAAGATATACAACTGTTTTTTTCCATAATTACAATTTTTGAATGTTGTGGTTTGATGTAGGAATCAAAAGATATACAACACAATTAAATCTATTAATTGCGCTTGCTGGGTTGTGGTTTGATGTAGGAATCAAAATATATACAATAGATACAAAAAAAAGTCCCGGAGAAACCTCCAGAACAATTTAAAGGGTTAAACGTTTTAAAA
>OBRR01000190.1_pt1 | contig 18749 bp, 13 predicted proteins | sample 1494901 | NCBI WGS metagenome assembly OBRR01 (sample SAMEA3360689, study PRJEB22359) | human gut metagenome | biome: ENVO:urban biome; feature: ENVO:human-associated habitat; material: ENVO:feces | place: Bangladesh | collected 2011
AAGTCTCCCATACGAGCCTAAAAAAGCTCGAAAAGGAAGACTTTAACTCTATAAAACGCTATTTTATCAGCAGCCTCGGGGACGCGTCGCCCCCAGGTTAGGATCCGCCCCCCCCCAATTAGGCCGATAAATTGCAGTTTACCAAATTCATCGATAAGCGTGGTCTTACCTACTTGTCTTGCACCACGTAGTACAAGTGGTTTGCGATTGGGACGCTGACTCCACTTCTCTAAATCTTCTATTAATTGTCTGTATATCATAGCTTTCGTTTTTTGAAAAAGTACAGTGTTTTCCTAAATCATAGGCAAAAGAACGGCTTTTTCTTCCTAAATCATAGGCAAAAATAGATAAAATCTGTCCTAAAATATAGGCAAACGATACCAAAGACGTACAGCAAGTGGGGGCAGACATCTGACCTGCGGAACGATTTTTTTACGTTTCCACAGGCCGAGAAGTCTGCCCCCACTTGCTATATTTTAATACGTTCTCTTATCTAACCGAAACTTTCTTGACCTCTTTGCCCGACTTGACGACATAGGGGGCAGCGGGGAGGGAAAGCGTGCAGCTGGTGGCGCTTGATTGGTGAAGTAAACGGCCATCGGTGTCGAATACTTGGAATGTATGGCCTTGCGGATTGTTAATGGTTAACTGTCCGTTTTGTGCGTTCACCCGAAGGGCGTTGTCAGAAGCTGTTACGGCATGTACGGCGGCCAATTCAGTGGGGAGAAACATCTGCCACTGCGCTCCACTGGCCACTAAAGTGTAACCCTCTGGCACGGTGGTGGGAGCAGCTGCGCCAATGCGCGTGATGAGCGTGCCATGGTGGCCTACGGCATGGCTCTCGTAATATTGGCTGCGCGCCGTTACGGTGACGTTGCTCTCAGAGTGAACACCAGCTTGACGGCGAATGGCTATCATTTGGTTGATAGCATCGCGGTCAGCGCCAACCCAATGAGGGTAGAACACGCAAGGAATGCCAGGCGAAGAGAGGATAAAAGCGTAGGCAGCTTGCACGTTGCCAGTGTACTTATTGCTGTCGCGATACGTGTCGTGATTGTCGACAAAGGTGACGGAATAGCGGTTGTAGTTATGATGATGAATCATACCCGCTGGGCGCCAAGTGGTCTTATCCTCTATCCACGACATATTACTAAAGTTGTTCTTGGCCAGTCCGTTGTTGAGAGCCGCATATTTAGCGGGATAGTCGAAGGCCATGCTCTGCTTGCCTGTTGCCACGATCCATGCCGCTACGGGGTCGTAACTGCCGTCCCAATATTCGCCTACGGAGAGGTAAGGCTGCGTAGCTTCGTTGAAGAGGCCAACGTACTTACCGTTGTAACCTTTACAGAAGTCGTAACGCCAACCGTCGTAACCATACTCACCATGCAACCAGTTGAGGTAAGCCTCAATGTCTTGTTGTACGTAAGTGGAAGTGTGGTCGAGGTCGCGTGCACCGTCCCAATTCTCCCCCGTATCTTTTGCCCCTTTTGCCGTGCCATACCATGAGCCAGCCGAAGGGTCAGTGTTCATCTCGTCGTTGGAGCAGATGTGGTCGGTCGTGAGTTGGTACGAGCCATACGTGCCAAAGTCGTCTTTCGTGAAGTTGCCCCAGCCCGTGTCGCCCGCGCGGTGGTTGACAACGATGTCGGCGATGACTTTCACATTGCTATTATGCAGTGTACTGATGAGCGTCTTGAGCTGTTCGGCCGTGCCCCAACACGATGTCTGATTGTTCCACTGTCGGGGGTGATAGCCCATATTGTTACCGCCTACGGCCCCACCGCCTTCAGCACTGGCAGAAGGCGGCAGCCAAATGAGATTAAAGCTCTTAGCTATATCAGCGGCTTGGTCTGTCAACTGTGTCCAACCTGTCTGTCGTTGTGAATTCCAATAGAAACCTTGTAACATAACGTCCTCGCTCTCAGCGGGTGCTTGGGCGTAAACGCCAAGGGACGCTACGCTAAGGAATAACGCTAAAACTCTTTTCATAACATTCATGCTTAAACGTTAAGGCGCGCTTCGCGCGCTGGATGGGAACATTAATTATCATATAATTGATCATTAATTATTTCATTAATTTTTTTCATTAATTTATTTCATGTAATTGGTCATTAATTATTTCATGAAGTCGTTGTACGTCAAAGTAGAAGATAAATTAATGACATTTATATGAAATAATTAATGACCAATTACATGAAAAAAATTAATGAAGAAATTAAAGACTAATTATATGATAATTAATGTTTCCTTCCAACGCGTGAAGCGCGCCATTCATGTCATTTTGTGTTAGTATTTAGCAGTGATGCTGTAATTCATGTCGTAAAGGTCGACCGTAATGGTGAATGAAGTTGCACCTTCGGGTTCGATCAAGTGCCATGAATATTTGTCACCACCGATGACGAACTTACCCTCAGTGCTTTCATTGTCCTTAGATGTAGCGCAGAGGCAGTTGCCCTCGTTTGCCCAATCGAAGTTGCCGTCAGCACCGAAGCCAGACTCAGGAGCAATCTTAAACCAGTGCCAACCGCCTACGGCAGGAACGGTAATGGTGAACACACCGTCAGCTTCCTTTGTCATCTGGTGACTCTTGTCAGTGCCTAAAGCTCCAATGTAATAATAAGCTGGTTCCAACGCGGGAGCAACGGGCTTAACCTTTACCTCAAACGTCTTGGTACCGCAAACGCGGTCTACCTTTTCAGCACTTGTCCAAGCATAAACGCTGGCCTTTACTTGCAAGGTGCGAAACTCTGGACGACGGCCAAACGCTTTGGTAATGATATTGGCTAACTCGCTTACCTGTACAGTATTGTCGGTAAGGGTGAGTGGGGTAGTCGTGCCGTCTGCATTGACTACGTCCAATGCGGTAGAGTCCGTAACGTAGCCTTCGGGCAATTCTGCTGCCACCTGACCTAACTCAATACTTTGAGCCGTAACATTGGCCAATTCGATGTCGGCAGCAGGCGTTACGTTTACTACTACGTTTTGTGCCTCTTCTTGTGGATTGCTCTGTGGAGCCTTCCAGTCGGTATAGTCTTCATCGCAAGCCGTCAAGCAGAGTGCTGCGGCCATTAATGTGAATAATATCTTTTTCATTGTTTTTTTTATTTTGGGGTTAACGAGTTAACAAGTTGACGAGTTAATGGGTAAGTTAGTCTTTTTAGTTGACAAGTTAACTTGGTAACTACTTCCTTTTAAAGTAACTTACCCGTTAACTTGTCAACTCGTTAACTCGTTAACTAAAAAGAAAACTACTCTTTAATAAATCGGAAAGCACCCGTGATGTCGTTAACGATAACGAGGTAGTCGGCTTCGTTGGCAATGTAAATGTTACCGCCACCGCTCTTAGCACCTACGCCGTAGTAGCCAGATTTGCAACTGGGCGTTTCGCTGTACTTACTACCAATCTCCATACCCCAATTGTTGGCTTGGAACTTTAACTCAGTGCCTGCGGGCAAGTGAATGCGTGTGTACCAATCGTGGTTGTTCTCACCCACAGTTGTGTTAACTGGGCTCATAGCAACACCGTCGCCCCAATTATTGAATGAACCATTGAGGTAAACTTGGTTGTAAGTAGTGGCATCGTCTGTCTTCGTAATGCTAATGCCCGAAGCATCGCCCGTAGCTATCGCCTTGGTGTAAACTGTAATGTTGTAAACACCTGCTACACCCGGAGCAATGTTGGCGCAACCGCCATCGTTGATAGCGAACTGACCAAACTCAGCGCCTTGACCAATTTGGGTAGCCCAATTGTCGGTGAGAGAGCCACGCAGTTTGAAGATGGCATCAGCGGGTATGTAGCCCGTCCACGAAATAGTGCCGTAACCTGAATCTTCGTCATACTTATCGCCCGTGAGATAGAGAGGCAAAGCACTTGTCGGCACTTGATCGCCCCATGTACCATCGGCAAAGCAGCTACCAACCAAGTACCAAGTAACGGGTTCAGCTATCTCGGTGCGCTGGTAGTAAGGCGCGTAGGTCATCTTGATGATGTTAGAGTAAACGGGCTGCGTAGAAGTAGTCTGTGCACTTACACGATAGTAAACGTCGGTTGAGGCTGGCATATTGTCGGCCGTTGCGCCCGTTTCGCGTAAGAGAATGAGGTCAACGTCAGCAGGAGCGAGTTTGTACTCACACTTTGTCTTGCTCTCATCGTATTCCTTTACCTCAACGCCTTCAGCAAATTGCAGTTTGCCGTCAGCAGTGGTCACTACTTCGTTGCCCGTCTTAGCTACGACGTATTGCAACTTATAGGTGGTAGCGAGTGGCATGCCACCATAGTTGGGTTGGCTCCAAGTGAAAGTGATAGAGTCAGTTGTATTCTTCAGATCATACGTGTTGCCCGCAAGAGCTGGCGTGTTCAGCGTAAAAGTGTCGGGCATGTGCAGCACGGGGTTAGAGTCATTGTCGTCAGCACACGAGGTGAAGCCGAGTGCTACGCCCAAGCCCAATGCTACGGTTGGTAATATATGATATAGTTTCATGGCTTTCTTTTTTAATTATGAGGGAGTTGACAAGTTAACGAGTTGACGAGTTAACGAGTAAGTTAGTTCTTTTAGTTGACAAGTTAATTCGGAAAAGATGACCTTTTAAAGTAACTTACCTGTTAACTTGTCAACTCGTTAACTCGTCAACAAAACAACTCGTCAACTAAGGATCAATTATACCCCTCGTTTTGTTTCAAGTTAGGATTGTTGCTCAAGTCTGTTTGAGGAATGGCAAATACCTTGCGGAATGAGGGGAACGACGCACCGTTTTGTTCACCACCCATGTATTCCCATGTATAGTTAGACTGACCAGCAAACTTGTTGAAACGAATCAAGTCAGTGCGGCGGCGACCTTCAAACCAGAACTCGCGTGCCCACTCCGTGCAAATGTCGTCAAGCGTAGCACCGTTCAACCTTGGAGCGTTAGCGCGGTCGCGCAACTCATTCAGCATATCGTCAGCGTTTGAGTTCGGGCCAGACTTACGTACTGAAGCCTCTGCGTATGTTAAGTAAGCTTCGGCTATACGCATCAAAGGTAGGTCAGTGTCGACGTAGTCAATGGCTGAAGCACTGGCACCGTCAGAACGCACGTTGCGGAACTTCACACTGTTGAAGCATTGATCCATGTTGTCAACCTCCGTGAGGTACTGCGTATAACCCTTAGAGTAGAAGAGCGCACGATCATCATGTGCTGCACCCGTCATCTCAGCAATGCTGCCCGTCTGGGGAGGAGTAGCACCATTGAAGAAGAGGTCAACTAACTTACCCTTTACTTGAATACACTTACCCCAGCTGGTGTTCGTGCCAGAGGGAACGTCCGTGTTCATATCGTTGTTGTTGGCATAGCAACCTTGAATCAGCATCTGCGTGCCACCGTCCGTCTTTGTTGTGATACCGTCTTGGATAGCGGGCAATGTAATTTCATACTGAGCACCATTGGTGTTGTTATCAGCCAAGAAGAGCATCTGGTAAGGAGAGTAAACCTCGCCAGTAGCGGGGTTGGTAGTACCCCTCTTCTTCATCAAGTGGTAGTAACCATTGTTGATTACCTTCTCAGCATACGTCATGGCATCGGTGTAGCGCTCATGGCCAGTGTAAACCTCAGCATTTAAGTAAAGGCGAGACAAGAGTTGCCAAACAGCCACCTTGTCGGCGCGGCCGTAAGTGTTCTTACCCGGTTCAGCCATTTTGCTCTCGATGTCGAGCAGTTCAGACTCTACATAGTCGAAGAGCTGCTGGCGGTTGTAATACGCTGCATTCTCTGACGAAACCTTCGTACAGAACGGACCTGCGCCAAAGATGTCGAGCACAGAGAAGTAGTTGTAAGCACGAATGAAGCGTGCTTCAGCCAATCGCTGCTCGTCCTTACCAATATCGTTGATGTAAGAGTTGCACAACGTGATGTCGAAGTAGAGACGGTAGTAAAGGCCCAAGGCAAAGCCATTGTTGGCCGTGTACTTATTATACATCAACTCTTGTATACCACCATCGTTGCCTGACCAGTTCCAAGCAGCTTCGTCGCTCGTGAACTCGTTCAAGTACCATTGCATACGATAGTACTGCGTAAAGCCCTCGTCGTTCATTACGCTTGACGGAATATCAGGCTTACCCGCATTGCCCTGCTGACCAGTGAGGCTGAAAGTAGCATAAAGTTTATTGAAAAGCGCGTCATCATTGGCCACCTGCGTTTGCTGCGGGTTGATAGGCGTAACGTCTAAGTCGCCCACACACGAGGTCAGGGTCAGACCACAAGTACAAGCCATGAGCGCTGCATATTTCTTAATATTGAGTTTCATTGTAGTAGCGGTTTTGAGGTTTGGAGTTTTTAGGTTAGGAGGTTATAAAGTTGCCATAACCTTATAACCTTCAAACTTCAAACAATCACTTTTTAGAAGTTAAGGTTTACACCCAAGATGCAAGTGAAGGGACGCGGATAGATGTTGTTATCGTAGCCACCGTCAATCTCGGGGTCGAGACCCTTGTACTTGGTAATGGTAAATACGTTCTGAGCAGTGGCATATACACGACCCGTGATGTTGCTACGGCCGATGTGGTCGAATGAGTAACCGAGGGTGATGTTGTCCAACTTCAAGAACGAAGCATTCTGAATGAAGTAGTCAGAGCAAGAAGCACTGGCACTTGCTGCCGTCCAGTTCTTGGCCAACTCATAATTCAAGACGTTGTGATAAGTATTGCCTGAGTAAACACGGGTAAGGCCTGTGTTCATATTATCACCAGCCTCCACTGCATTGTAAGCGTAGTTATTCAAGCTGGCGCGGAAGCCGAGGCCTAAGTCCCAATGCTTATAAGTGAGTTTCGTGCTCAAGCCCATCGTAACGTCGGGGTCAGACTTCTTATAGAAGTAGCGGTCGCGGTTGTCGATAATGCCGTCGGCATTGCGGTCAACGAACTCGCCATAAATAGGTTGCCCCTTCTCGTCATATACCTGTTGGAATACGTAGAAAGCGCTAACAGCCTCTCCCTTCTTCCATGCCTTAATCATATTGTCGGCCGTGGCTTTACCACCAGCGCAGTAAGCATTCGAAATGTAGTAGTCAGAACCTTGAGAAGCGATGAGTTCGTCAATCTTGTTCTTGTTCCAACCCAAGTTGTAAGAGAGCTCCCAACCCCAGTCGGCTGTCTGAATAGGACGAACGGTCAACATGGCTTCAAAACCAGTGTTGTGCAACGAACCAATGTTGCTCAATACGCTACTGCTGAAGTTAGAACCTACAGCGACGAAGCCCGTGTTCAAGAGGTCTGTCGTCTTGCGGTAGTACCAGTCTAAGTTAGCCGTTACGCGGTTGTTCCAGAATCCGAGGTCAACACCTACGTTGTAAGTAGTCGTCTTCTCCCAAGTCAAGTCCTTGTTATAAGCCTCAGGACGATAGGTCGAGCCGTTGCCTACAATGGGATAGAACGCACCGGCTATATTCTGCGTATAGTTAGGCATATAGACGTAGTCGCCATAGCCATGCTCCTGCTGACCCGTGATACCCCAACCTAAGCGGAGCTTCAGGTCGGTCACGCTCTTCACATTCTTCAAGAATGATTCCTCTTTCACCTTCCATGCAAAGGCGGCTGCGGGGAAGAGACCCCAACGCTGATCCTTTGCAAAACGTGAAGAACCGTCGTCGCGTAGCGTAAACGTGAGCAAGTAGCGATCCTTCAAACTATAGTTGAAGCGGCCAAAGAAGCTAACGAGGTAGTACTCCGTCTTGAAGAGAGAGTTCTTCTCTTTAAAGTAGTTCGGGTTAACCAATTCACCTGGTTTAGTCAAGTGAGTAGAAGGATAGTAAACGGGGTAGCTATAGTCTGTCTTGCGGTGGAAATGTTGCCATTCATAACCCACCATGGCATCGAAGTGGTGTGCCTCGGTAAAGTTCTTAGAATATTGGGCATACATATTGAGTGAGAGGTTGTACTTATCACTCTCGTTCCAGCCCTTGCTGCCATAGTACATATTGAAATAGTCAGTAGGCAAGCAAACCTTGTCGCTGTGGCCATGAGCCACTTCCATACCACCGTTTACGTGGAGACGGAGGTCTTCAAATCCGTGTACCTTATAGTCCAACTCCAAGTTGCCTTGCAATGAACGGCTCTTACCGATGTTGCTCTGACTGTAAAGTGTTGAGACAGGGTTGCCTACGGCTAAGTTGTTGCGAGCATGTGTCCACTCACTATCGCCATAGTCGGCCGTAGTAGGCCATTGCCAGTAGCCACCGTACTCTTTCGCCTCGGGGCGGTCGTCGTAGATAGGTTTCGTGGGGTCCATGTTAATGGCTTGGCCAATGGCATCGGTGTTGGCGTATGAGGCACGCGAGTACATAAACTTACCATTCAAGTTGACCGAGAGGTGGTCTTGCAAGAAGGTCGGTGAGAGGTTGAAACTACCCGTATAACGATTGAAGTTAGACGTCTTGAGCGTACCCTTCTGCTCTGTATAACCAAAGCTAACGCGGTAAGGCATATTCTTTACGCCACCGCTCAGCGTAATATTGTGGTCGGTCGAAACGGCAGTGCGATAGATTTCTTTCTGCCAATCGGTGTCGGCAAAGCGATGTTCGCCCGCAGCATTGAAGTAACCGAGGTTTTTGTAATAATCAGAAGCCAACCAAGCAGCGTCGTCGGTCAGTCCAGTGCGTTGGCGAACGAGGTCTATCAACTCTTGCGCGTTGAGCACGTCCATGTACTTCGTATTCGTGCTGACTGATACGTTGCCATTGTATGAAACGCGGGGCTTCGTGTTCTTACGTCCCTTCTTCGTCGTGATGATGATAACGCCGTTTGAGGCACGTGAACCATAAATAGCCGTAGCTGAGGCGTCCTTCAATACGGTGAAACTCTCAATATCGTTCGGGTTGACAAGAGAAAGCGCATTGGGTGAACCCTCAATGCCATCGTTGTCCATAGCCAAACCGTCGATGACAATCAGCGGGTCGTTCTTAGCGTTCAACGAAGATCCACCACGAATACGAATCGTAGCACTTGAGCCTGGCGCACCATTGTTCGAAACGACGTTGACACCTGCTATCTTACCCTGAATCATGTCCTGAGCAGAGGTCTGAAGGCCGTGATTCTTGTCGTCAGGCTTAATAGCCGTTACCGAACCCGTGAGGTCATTCTTCTTGGCTACACCGTAACCAATGACAACGGCTTCGTTGAGCGTAGAGTTATCTTCCAATGTAATAACCACTGTGCCGTCGGCCTTGATAGTAGCTGGTTTATAACCAATATAAGCCACATGGATGTTGGCTCCAGGCTTTACGTTAATTTTAAAGTTACCGTTAGCATCTGTTTGGGTCATGGCTTTCGTACCCGGCACAGTAACCGTGGCAAAGGGCACAGCCTCGCCTGTAGTGTCTTGCACATGTCCACTAACCGTTAGCCCCTGGGCCAAAGCGCCCATCGGTAGGCTTGCTCCTGCCAACAATAGTGACAAGAGGCGTGAGTTGAGTGACTTCTTTTTCATGATATTTATTCTTTGAGAATCGTCTTTTTTCAGTTAACAAGTTAACGAGTTAACGGGTTGACGAGTAAGTTTGTTTTTTTAGTTTTTAGTTGACAAGTTAACAAGAAAGTTAGTCCTTTTAAGGTAACTTACCCGTTAACTTGTCAACTTGTCAACTTGTTAACTCGTTAACAAAAGAACTCGATAACTTAGAGCGCCTTCAAGCTAATAGCAAAACCACCACCGCTGGCAGCGTGGAGCTTGAGAGTTGATTTGTTGGTGATTGTCTTCTTAGTAATGGTGTAAGCCTTCGGATTCTTATCCCATGAAGCGTTCTTAGCATCAGCGTAGATAGTAGCTTCATACTTCTTGCCAGGAGTGAGGAAGTCGAACTTGAGGTTGGCTGTGTGACCATTCTCGTCGGCTGAACAACCTACAAACCAATTCTCAGAATGCTTGTCCTTACGAGCAATCGTTACGTAGTCGCCCGGTTCAGCTTCGAGGTAAACAGACTTTTGCCAATCAACGGGCACGTCTTTGATAAACTGGAAGGCGTCCATGTGTTCCTTATAATGTTCAGGCACGTCGGCCGCCATTTGCAAGGGACTATACATGGTAACGTAGAGAGCCAACTGGCGAGCAATCGTTGTGCGAACGCGGCTGGTGTTAGAAGGATTCATCTTTGAGCAGTCCGTTTCGAAAATGCCTGGTGTATAGTCCATCGGACCGCCAATCAAACGAGTAAAGGGAAGAATTGTCGTGTGGTCAACGGCATTGCCACCAAATGATTCGTACTCCGTACCACGTGCACTCTCGTTGCCAATCAAGTTGGGGTAAGTGCGGCAGATACCTGTCGGACGAGTAGCCTCATGGGCATTGACCATGATATGATAGTCAGCAGCCTTAGTCACGCAGTAGAGGTAGTGATTGTTCATCCACTGACCGTAGTGGTGTTCGCCACGTGGCACGATGTTGCCTACATAGCCACTCTTTACGGCAGGATAACCATTGTCAACCATAAATTGGTAAGCCTTGTCGAGGTGACGCTCATAGTTGCGAGCCGAACCTGACGTTTCGTGGTGCATAATCATCTTAACGCCCTTTGAAGCAGCGTAAGCGTGAATGGCCTTTACGTCAAAGTCGGGATAAGGTGTAACGAAGTCGAACACGTAGTCCTTTTCATGGCCAAACCAGTCTTCCCAACCAATGTTCCAACCTTCAACCAGTACAGCATCAAAACCATTCTCTGCGGCAAAGTCGATGTAACGCTTTACGTTCTCGGTATTAGCAGAGTGCGTACCATTGGGTTTAGCGTGTGCATAGTCCGTTTCGCCCAACTTAACGGTAGAGAAGTCGTTGGTGTAGGCCCAAGTGCCCTTATTGGTAATCATATCCCACCAAACGCCGATGTACTTAGTAGGCTTAATCCATGAAGTATCCTTTATCTTACAAGGCTCGTTGAGGTTGAGCGTCATGCGAGAGGCCAAGATGTCTGCCCCCTTTTCACCTGCGATAATGGTGCGCCAAGGTGAAGTGCAAGGGGCTTGTAAGTAGCCCTTATCGCCACGTGCGTCGGGAGTGAGCCAACTCTCGAAGGTCATCGTCTTGTCATCATAGTTGAGGTGCATCGTAGAGTAGTCAATGCAAGCCGCCTCATGCAGGTTGATGTAAAGGCCGTCGGCCGACTTCATCATCAAGGCCGTCTGAACGCCGCCCTCCCAAATAGGAGTCTGTGAGGAATTTTGCGTTACAGCGCTCTTCATCAGTTTGCGTATCTCGCTGAGTTTGCTCGTAACGGTCTCGTACTCTTGCGTGTCGTAGTCTCCCGGAATCCACCAAGCGGTGTGGTCGCCTGCCATGGCAAATTGTGTGTGTTCCTCCTTAATGGTGAAGTAGGTCAAGTTCTTCTGAGCGGGAAATTCGTAGCGGAAGCCGAGTCCATCGTCGAACATGCGGAAGCGTATCTTAATCTCACGTTCGTTCTTGGGTTGTGAGAGGGTGACGCAGAGTTCGTTGTAGTGATTGCGAATGTTGCTTTCTTCGCCCCAAACGGGTTGCCACGTCTCGTCGAAGGTCGTGGTCGTATGGTCGGTCTCCACGAAGCCTGTCATGAGGTCTGCCTTCTGTGCTAACTTTGAAGCATCGGCACGCGTCTTAAATTCAAAGTCTTGTGCCTTGTTGGGGTCTTCTTGCTTCAACTCCAGTCCGAGGTGAGACGGACGGATAATGTCGCGACCTTTATACTTTAAGTAATAAGTAGGGCGACCTTGCGCGTCGAGCGAAAAGTTCATCTTGAAGTTTCCGTTGGGCGATTGCAAGTCTTGCGCCATTGCCGTGAGTGAAAGGCAAGAGAGCGAGAGGGTGAAAAGCAAATTCTTCATATTCGTATGTTGTTATTTCGTGTTGGTCCACTATTTAGATTCGAGGCGTTTAAAATAATTTCGAAGCGTATAAAACAATTCCGAGGCGCTTAAAACCATTCCGAAGCGTTTAATGTTCATTAAAACATATCGTACGCTTTTGCACTTTCGACGTGGCAAAAGTACAACATAGAATGATTAGTAAGTAGAGCATATAAGCAAAATGTAAATGGTTTTATAAATTTAAAAAATCTAATCCATTGATTATCAATACTTTCTCATTTTGCTTGTAACAAAAAAATATAAATGTTATAACAAAAAAATTAAGCAATAAAGTCCTGTTTTGTAAGGCATGGTTGTCGAAAAACCGACTGAAGAAGGTGTTTTTGTGCCAGTTAGGCATTAGAAGAATGGTGATTAGGCATTAGAAAAAAGGTCGGTCAGTTATTAGAAGAAAGGTGGTTAGGCATTAGAAAAAAGGTGGTTAGTTGTCGTCCACAGGCCAGTGTACGTGCGTCCACAGGCCAGTGGAAACACGTACACTTGGCCAGTGGAAACACGTACACTGGCCTGTGGACGATAACTCATCACCAATAAAACTTCAATTATAAGAGCATTCCTGCTTCATAAACTGCAATTTATTAGTCTAATTGGGGGACGCGTCCTAACTTGGGGGCGACGCGTCCCCGCGTCGGCATTTGTTAGTCAAGGCTCGATGCCTTGACTAACAAATACATGAATATACATACTTTAAGTATTGCCAACTTGGGGCATCGAACCCCAAGTTGGCAATGCCGACGCGGGGACGCGTCGCCCCCAGGTTAGGACCCGCCCCCCAATTAGACTGATAAATTGCAGTTCGATGTAGTCTATAATAAAAAAACGCGAAGCGCCATAACTAACATGTTAGGCACTTCGCGTTGAATATGTAAAGAGATGTTGTTGATACCTGTTTTAGTCAATAAAGCGTTGAGTGAGCGGTTGGAACTCTTCTATGCGGCGGTCGCGTAAGAAGGGCCACCAACGGCGAACGTTCTCGCTGCGTTGAAGGTCTATCTCAATGACTACATTCTCTTCTTCGTTGATGGGAGCACGGTGTAAGAGTTCACCTTGTGGTCCTGCTACGAAACTTGAACCCCAGAAGTCGATGCCGTTCGTTTGGCCTGAAGGGTCGTCCTCATGACCTGTGCGGTTGACCGCAATGACGGGCAGTCCGTTGGCTACGGCATGACCACGCTGCACGGTGGTCCAAGCTTCGCGTTGGCGCGCTTGTTCTTCAGGTGTGTCGCTGCTTTCGTAACCGATAGCGGTAGGATAGATTAAGAGTTCGGCACCTTGCAATGCCATGAGGCGTGCTCCCTCTGGGTACCATTGGTCCCAGCATACTTGTACGCCGAGTCGGCCAACTGAAGTGTCGATAGGGTGAAAGCCCATGTCGCCAGGGGTGAAGTAGAACTTCTCGTAGTAAGCTGGGTCGTCGGGAATGTGCATCTTGCGGTACTTGCCCGCTATGCTGCCGTCCTTCTCAAACACAACGGCCGTGTTATGATAAAGCCCTGCTGCACGGCGTTCGAAGAGAGAAGTGACTAAGACGATGCCATGCTTTTGGGCCAAAGCACCATAGAAGTCGGTTGAAGGACCGGGAATGGGTTCGGCGAGGTCGAAGTTGTCAGTGCTTTCTACTTGGCAGAAGTAGAGCGAGTTGTGCAACTCTTGCAGTACGACCAATTCGGCTCCTTGTGCGGCTACATCGGCAATGTTCTTAGCGAGTTTTTGTTTATTATCTTCAACGCTGGCCGAGCACGTTTGTTGTATAAGGCCAACCTTTAGTGTTTTGCTCATATCTGATTGAGGCTTTTTAGCAATTAGGGGCAGGACGCTGGCCTGCGAGTAAGTTCATTGCTTTTTACTCGCAGGCCAGAGGCCTGCCCCCCAGTTGCTATATGTGATTACTTATTGTCGTTAGTAGGAGCGGCTTGTACGATCGTAATCGTATTTGAAATGCCGTTAGAGGTAAGCGTGAGCGTACCGGTACGCTTTTCAGTGCCTTTGTTTTCCGCTACGGTGAGGTTCACCTCTTGCTTCTCGTTAGGTGTATAAACGTTCTCTTTGCCGAGCGTCTTAGGCATTACCGTGATCCACTCGTCGTTAGAGTGCAAAGTAGCACCTTCGGCGTACACGGTGAAGGTAACTTTCGGATTGGCCGAACCTGAAGTCTTGCCCGCAGCATCAACGTAGGTGCGGAAGATGTATTGCTTCTGATTGTTCACCGTAGAGATCTCGCATGAAGGAGTAGTGATGTTGAGCATGGGATATTGGCGAACTTGTGTCATCGTCGTACCAATCTTGCTAAATGTGCTCGTAGCAGACAGAAGGGCACCGCGCTCCTTGCCCGTAGTATTAGGCGTAGCGGTGAGGGTGATGCGGTCAGACTGTACGAGGTAACCAGCTTTTACCGTTTCAGAGAAGGGGGACTGTTGGCCTTTATAAGTAGCTGTCAACCAATCAGCAGCTTGAATTTGGAATGACCAGTTGTCGGTGCTGACAATGCGAGTAGAGTCGATTGTTTGGTCGGCAAACATCTCAATGCCATTGGGGCGCAGAGGGTTGAAGTAAGTCGTGTGATATTCATTCGTACCACTGCTGCATGATGCAAGCGAGAGGACTAAAGCTACGGCAGCAATGCTGCTTGAAATCATCTTTTTGAGTTGCATAAGAGAGATATTTTTTGAGTTTAATAAGTTTAGTGAGTTTAATGGGTTTAATGAGTTTAATGGGTTTAATGAGTTTAATGGGTTTAATAAGTGCAAACGCAGCTAGTAAAGGCGACCATTTGCACATTTGCACATTCTCACATTTGCACATTAACCAAGCATTTGCACATTAACCAAGCATTTGCACATTCTCACATTTGCACATTAATCACATTCCCCGAAGGGGCTAGTACCATTCTACATTGGTAGAGTAAGCGCTGCGCTTCTCCCACTTGAGGGCGTCGGCCAATTCGGAGGCGCGAGCACGGAAGGTGAAGTTGTACGATGTGTAAGGCTTCAGTACGACAGAGGCCGACATCTCGAAACAGTGAAGGTCGCGCGAGAGAGAAAGCGTAGTCATAGAGAGTTTGTGCATCTCAAAGTCGTAACCAGAAGAGAAGGTAATGTTCCACCCGTCAGCTATGCGCACGTAACCCGACGCATTGAGCGTCTGCGTAAACGAGAAGGGGTAACGCATACGGCGCACATTGATCTGCTTGCTGCGATCCTCCGCCATGGTGATGCCGTAGGAGAAGGTGATAGACCAAGGAATGTTGAAGGTGAGGTAGCCGTCCTGGTCGACCTTCGCCTTCTCCTTCTTCTTGCTACCGCCCGAGCGTGCCTCCTTAATGTCGGGGTCGATGTTAGCATCTTCTACGTCGAGGTCGTCGTCGGTAGAGGTGGAAGTGGTGCTCGACGTGTCCGACTTGCGGCGGCCGTGCAACATATCCATCCACTTGCCCCACGTCTGGTTATTAAACGTGTAGGAAAGGCTTTGCGACATACCTTGGAAACGGCCGAAACGTCCGTAGCTCCATTCCGTGCGGTCGGAGGTGACCACCTGTCCGTTTTCGTTAAACTTATAAGCGTAGGTGGCAAAGACAGCCGCCATAGAGAACGTTTTGTTCTTGCCCAACTTAAGGCGCAGGCGCGTGCTGAGGTTGCTCCAAGGCTGCGTCTTGGCCGCCATGTTGTACGATAGCGAAGCCGAAAGTTCGTCAATGAGCGAAATCTTCTTAAAGCCCGTAGAGTCGCGGTCAGACTTCACCTTCATCTCGAGATTGTTCGACACTGACATCGAGATAAGTCCCTGCTTCGTGCCAGAAGGGTAACCATAGATGCCGCCAGAGTAGGGCGAATAACTTACGCTCTGCACATTGCCCATAGGGTCGATGCGGTCGTAGTGTTTGGTGTAACCATAGCGTGAAGTGGTAAAGTCGGGAGCGTAGCTAAACGTGACCGAGGGCTTGAACACGTGGCGAATGGCTTGTATCTTCTTACCACCGAAGAACTTCAACGGTTTGTAGAAGCCGTAAAGTGTTGTATTGGCCGTTACGCCCACGTTCCAATCATAGAGGTTGTAAAAGCCGTAGGTCGTGTCGCGCAACTCCTGCTGCAACTGTCTGTCCCACGAGCGGTTGACGCGTGAGGCGTACATGATATCGCGGAAGTTGAAGTTGGGCGAAATGTTGATGTACTTAAAGAGTTGGAATGTCGCGTCAATGGGAATGCGGTGTTGCAAACCGTTGCGCCAGTCCTTAATCAAGTTTGACTTAAAGAGTTTGTTCTCCTTGGTCGTGATGGAGTTAGACATTTGGCCCGTATACGACATCGAAATCTTCTCGTACCAACGTTCCTTGCCCGCAGCATGTTTGCGGCGGAAGGGGTAGAAGCGTGCCAATGAGATGCTCACATCGGGGAGCGTCATGGCAATGGTAGAGTCACGCATGTTTTGCGTGAGGTTGACAGAGGCTGCGATACTCAGGCCAATGTTGCTAAACGTATGGCCAAAGCTAACCGAACTGGCGCGCGTACTCTGCGTGTACGACAAAGGATTGTAGCGGCTGTCTAAATTTTTGCGTTCATAATTCTCAGAGGCAAAGTTGACGCGTGCTGAGAAAGAGGTGTTAGGAGCCGCCTTTGAGTCCTTCGAGTGCGACCACTGCAACTTCAAACTCTTTGTTACCGAATAGTCAGGCATGTTCTTATCGCCTTCGACGGTGCGAATATAGCTAAAATAAAGATTACCCCGATAGCGATAACGTTTATTATAATTTGTTTCAGCACTTACACCCCATGACCCCTTGGTGTAAATCTCGCCCAATAGTTTGAGGTCCATGTAGTCGTTGATAGCCCAGTAATAACCACCATTGTGCAGGTAGAAACCGCGAGAAGTCTCGTCGCCATACGAGGGCATGATAAAGCCTGAGGAGTACTTCTTATTAAAGGGGAAGAAACCGTAAGGAATGGCCAAGGGAAGGGGCACGTCCTCCACTACTAAGTGAGCCGGACCGAATACCACCTCCTTGCCTGGACGCACCTTGGCGCGTGAGAGGGCTAAGTAAAAGTGAGGATGTTTGGCATCACACGTGGTGTAGCGGCCGTGTTCAAGATAAAGTGTGCCGTCAGCGGAGCGTTTTGACTTCTCGCTCACCATAAAGCCGTCGCCTTGGCGTGTGGCAACATTCTGAATGAATCCCTTCTTCGTCTTGAAGTTGAACGACATGCGTTCACTATTATATTCGTCGCTACCTTGGTGATAAACAGGCTTTTCGGCCAATCCGCCCTCGGCTGTAGAGTCAGGACGCGCCTCGGCATGTACAAGGCTTGAGTCCATGTTCATCGCTATCTTGGCAGCCGTAAGTTGCATATTCTGATAGTTCACCTGCGCCTTGCCGTATAAATAAGCCAATCCCGTAGCGGCATCGTACACCATAGAGTCATTCGCTTGATATTCAACGGGCGAGTCGATGCCTGGTTTGTGCTTCACCGTGTCCACCTTCACCGAATCATGGCGCAACGAGTCGCTTTGCAGCGAATCGGTGAGTAGGGTAGAAGTAGTGTCTTTGGGTAATCGCGGACGCAGCGTAGGCGTTGATTTTTGCGGTGTAGCGTTAGAGTCGGCTACAAGTACAGAAGCCGATGCTGCACCATTGTGCGACATCGGCAAATGCAAATGGCTGGCCACGACGCAGAGTGTGGTCAGCAGTGAGAGTAGAATGAGTGAAAAAAATCTCATGCTCACGAGTTATTCAGTCAAGTCGGTCGGAGCGGCAGCAAGGAGCTTTGCTTGTGCTGCTTGGTGAAGGCTTTCGTCGTACCACTCGGGTTCGAAGCGTTTCACCCAAGTCCAAAAGATACAGACGCCGTCGAGTCCAAACTTTTCGAGGCTTCGTGCGGTGTCGTTTACCGACCGTTCACGTTCGGGGTGACTTTTAGAGTAAAACTTATCAGCATAGCAAATCACCTCCTCTTCGAGTGTATGAGGACGATAGTCGCCGGGAGGGAGCGGCAGTTCACGTTGGCGGATAACGGCTTCGGTCAGTCCAGTGCCCGTATGTCGTTCGCAAACGCGTGCCACGCGTTCCAATCCTTCTTTGCGCATCAACTGTCCGCCCAAGTAGCCGTGCATCAGGTAGTGTTCTGTGCCGTGGCAGTGAATGGCGGGTGCGTCGGTTAAGAAAATGCCAATGTCGTGTAGCATCGCCCCTTGTTCTACAAACTGTGCGTCGAACGGCAGTTCGGGGTGAGCCGCTACAATCTTTAGAGCGCGCTCCTTTACTTGATTGCTATGAAAGATAAGCAATTTGCGTAGCGGCTCATTGTCGGCATAATACTTATTAATAATGTCCAAAGGATTCATTGCTTGCTTTTTGGGTGCAAAGTTAGTGCAAGGCGAGCGCAATACAAAACAAAAGTCTGAAGACTTTTGTTTTTATTGCCGAGCCGCCGCCTAATTTGCGAAGAAAGTTAGTGCAAACCGAATGCTATGCAAAGCAAAAAAATATATTTTTTGCTTTGTATAGCTGAGGTGCCGCCTAACTTGCGAAGAAAGTTAGTGCAAGGCGAGCGCAATACAAAACAAAAGTCTGAAAGACTTTAGTTTTTATTGCCGAGCCGCCGCCTAATTTGCGAAGAAAGTTAGTGCAAGGCGAGCGCAATAGTGTGGGTAAAAATATTCTTATGACAAAAATAAACTGCAATTTGTCTGCCTAATTGGGGGCGGGTCCTAACCTGGGGGCGACGCGTCCCCGCGTCGGCATTGCCAACTTGGGGCTCGATGCCCCAAGCTGGCAATACTTGAATTAGTGATATTCATGTATTTGCAAGTCAAGGCCTCGAGCCTTGACTTACAAATGCCGACGCGGGGACGCGTCGCCCCCAGGTGAGGATCCGCCCCCCAATTAGGCAGATAAATTGC
>OBRR01000192.1_pt1 | contig 18383 bp, 13 predicted proteins | sample 1494901 | NCBI WGS metagenome assembly OBRR01 (sample SAMEA3360689, study PRJEB22359) | human gut metagenome | biome: ENVO:urban biome; feature: ENVO:human-associated habitat; material: ENVO:feces | place: Bangladesh | collected 2011
AAAGCGAGGACGGTAAATATTAGTAATACGAGTAATATGAGTAATAAATGGTAATTATTACCAGTTAAATTTAATCATTAAATTCTTCATTTATGAACTATAAAACAAACAAAAATGACATGGGAGTCAATGACGAAGTACGGCGACTTTCCACATGGTTCCCTACAAATGGCCAAGAATGCGTCCCAACGGGATGGAACTCTCTTGACGAGATAAGTGGTGGACTGCGTAATGGTGAAGTTGTTGTTGTGTCTGGTTACTCAAACATGGGCAAAACGACATTCGTAATAAACCTAATCAAGAACATAAGTGTAAATAAGCATCTCCCTATATTGTTTTTCTCTTTCCAACAGCCCGAATATATGGTTGCTAAAACTCTTCTGTCTTCAATGAGTGGACTGAACCTAAATTCCCCATTAACAGAGAAAGAACAGTCGCTTATAGGAGAACAAATTGAATGTCTTAAACAAGCTCCTATTTATTTGGACAACGAGGAGTTGAACGCTGATTTGCTTGGTGAAACGGCAGAAAAGTTCGCGAAAGTAAATGGTATAAAAGCAATATTTATCGACGGCTTGCGCAATATCTTTTGTACCAAACATGACACTTCTGACATTGAAGAAATATTTCAAATCCTAAAGACAACGGCGATAAAACTGAACATTCCGATTGTTGTTACCGACACCTGCAAGATAGCTGGAGGCAAACAAGATTTAAGTTCACAGCTATATTATCCAAACTTTGACCATACATCATTTGATCCCGTCTTTGATGCGTGTGATATGATGCTGGTGCTTCATCGCCCAGATTATTTTGGGGTGAACGTTGATGACAAAGGCAGAATTTTTCGGGATATATTGTTGGTCGGCATAGAAAAAAACAGCCAAGGAGCAAAAGGCATGGTTTCAATGAAGTACGATTTCACTTTTAAGGCGATCATGGAAGGCACCTTACTATAGGTCTGTAGGATTGACTTTTAGACAATAAAAGAGAAAGGTTTGTAAGGCTAAATGTCCAGCCTTTCAAACCATTCCCTTAGTATTGAAATTCTATTTTTCTTTTGGTTCTACGTCCCAAGAACCATGTCCTCCACCATACCATATTCCTGAGAAAGCCCATTCTTCATAATAGACCAACCACTCTACAGCCCAATGTACGATTGTTTTGGACATGAGTTTTGAAGTTGTCCATTCTTGATTATGTGGCAGAAACAAGCATAGAAGTTGTTTGCTTGTGTCATATGTATGAGGAAGTCTCTTTGCTCCTTTTGCCAGTCTTAACGGTTTGGGATTTACTATATACACCTTTGGCTTATAGTTCTGATCATATACAAATTTCAAAGTATATGTGTCACTCAATAATGTTGGAGTTACGGTAAACCACCAAGTGAAACCATTGGGTCTAATAACCCAACGGTCTCCTTGAAAGTTTGCTCTCAATGAAGAGAGTTGTTCTATTGCTGTATATTTTTTATTCTTTCCCAAAATATGTGTTATGTGCATTTAGTGTTTTACCTATTGCACCAATGGCTCCGGTTGCAGAAATCCTTAACTTTCCATTGGAGGCATTATCCTTATGAGATTTGGTCATTTCACCAAATATCCTGGTTGTAACATTTTTGCCAAATGCCCCAGCAAATCTATCTCTCAACTGTACACCTCGCAAGTTGACGATAGCGTTTTTGTCTTCTTTGAGCTTTCGTAGCCACTTGAAGAAATTTTCCTTCCTTTTAGGGTGAGTAATCCATTTGTCTGCGAAGTTTTCTTCAGGGTTTACGGGATTTTCAACCAGATATGTGCCATCTGTAGCCTTCTTGATATACTGTTCCATACTGTCTATCACATTGCTTAGACCTTCGAAAAGATTTGTCTCTCCTCGGTAGGCTCTTGATGCCAATGTGGTTATGATGATGGATATAGGCTTGTCTTCATCACCATTGAACATTATATCTCTGTGACGCTTTAATATCTGTACGATGCGCTGTAGTATGCTTTTCTCTGCAACATAAGTTCCTATTGGCATGATGGTGTTCATTATTGTTGCACGCATCTCCATTGCGTTTTTGCAACGAGAAGCAAACCACATTGCATATCCGTCAGGATTACTCTTCATCCAATTTCCTTTATCTGTAGAAGTGTAATATCCAGAAGCTTTATTGTCTGTTATCCGAATAGCTATTTTATCAACTTCTGCAGCTGAAAAACTCAAAGCGGCCATTCTTTGCAAGCGTTCCGTATATCCTGTATCAGCCACACAAGGAAGAATGTCCATATGATAATGTTCTTTGGCATTATCAGAATCCTGCCTATATAAAAGTGTCCAACATCTACGTCCTTCTTTATCAAGCATATCTTTGTAGGTACCATGCTCTTTCAGGCGATTGCCTACACGACTTTTAATGTCAGATTGCGTCCAGTTTGCTTTTTTCTCGATCAAACGATAGACTAAATCAACGTCCAAATCATCATCCTCATTTATAGGCTGTATTATAGTCCCAAGTCGTAATGATCCCTGTGGTGTAATGACAGGGTGGTAATGAGCAAATACTGGGTCTGCTTCGAGATATTTACCTACAGCACTGTAACTCTTTACAAGGTTGTCGTACTGAGTTTTTGTAATGTCAAGATTTTGAGAGAGCAACGTAAATATGTCACTCAACTCCTTTCTCACTTCAGGGGTACTGTTAATCATTCTCTTTATTCTTAATTGTTATTGCAAGTTTGTCTGTTTTGGAAAATTTTATATCGTAATCAAATATTTTTATTGGAGAATTGGCTTTTTGCATCCAAACTCGCCCAAACTCAATACAACAAGCTGCTGGCGCTGCCAAATACAGATTTACAGCCTGATGATTTGAAGCTTTTGAGATTTCATCCAATATCATCTCGATCTTTCTTCCAAAATCATATAGCATTTTTTCTGATTGAAGAAAATCAGGATTAGGATTATTGATAGTTATCTCCCATATACTGGCTCCTGCATTTTCTTTCTTCACTCTTTCTATTATAGAAAAACTTAATGAAAAAACCAATACAGGAACTCCATCCTCTTTACAAGGTCTATGTATGATGTAATCTATAGTATCGTCAGTCTTTGGCCATTTCCAACCTCCGCTTCTCTGTTTTTGATAAACAACGACATTATGCTTATTGTTCAGCATAGTTCCCAAACGTACCAATAATGGCATTGGAGCTAATCCAAACAAAGCTATTCTCTTGTATTCCCATCTATCTATGCAGTCAAGAACCCTTGATTTGCAGAAATGCACAAGATTTTCTTCCTCTCGTTTCCAATAACTATCCCAATCTTCACCAGCATAAAAATTGACACCCAATTGAATCATATCCGTACTGGTTGGGTAGAAATCAGGTAACAATGCTTTTTGCAACTCTGGAAATGCGAACTGAGGCATATGTTCAGCTATGTTTGCGCTATATGTAACAATATTAGCTTGAAGGTCTTCCTTGAAGCCAGTAAGATACTCCATACGCTTTTCATGTTTCTTCTTCATGTCAAACAATGTTTGAGCATCATACTTTCCTACTCCTTCATGATCTATATAATGATGGCATTCTGGACACATCAGCATTATGTTATTAAAATTTTGTGCTAAAATTTTGGAGTCTTTTGTACCTCTTGGCCCATTTTCAGAATCTCCAATAATGTGAGCGCAATTTGATAGATTACAGTTGTCCATAGTAATGCCATGTAAGTATAAAGGCTTGTTACAACCTTTAAACTCGCATCTGCCAGCAGCTCTCCACCAAAGTTCTGCTTTTACTTTTTGAGGTATTGTTGTTTTACTCATATTTTTTAATTTCAACTGTTATATCAACAAGTTGTGTGCCACTGTTTTATGACAAATCAGTGACACACTATAATTATTACCAATCTTCGCTTTCATTTCCCGAAAGGCCGTTCTTTATACACTCTTCAATTTTGTCCATGACAACATTTGAATAGGCATGAGCCATAACAAGAGCTTTGCACGAAGTCTTTTTATGGGCATCTTTCTTGGCAAATGGAAAACAAGAGTCCAAAGTCCACTTTTCATCTGAACGGGTAGGAGGTGTGTTTGATCCAGCTAAAGCTCCCATCCAACCTCCACCAATTAATCGAACCACATCATAAAATGGGACTGAATAAGTAACTCTTACTTTTCCATCTTTGATGTCACATTTGATGACAGGTTTGATACTCACATTGTATGCACTCGTGCCTCCTGCATGTTGAGCAATGTCTGCTACATAGCCTTGTGCTATAATGGTTCCAAGTTCCTTGTCATTCAACTTGATGACTGAGTTTGCGTCATTGAATGTCGCAGTAAACCAATAGTTGAGCAACACATATAGTTGTTCTTTGGTTTTACCTTCAGCAGGAATCACCTGCACGTAGGTAATGGCGTTGTTCTTGTCAAGAGTGAGTTGAGACCCAAGATTTGTTGCCGCATCAACCCATTTTTCGCCATATTTTTCTTTTGCATACTTTTCAAGTTCATCAGATCTTAAAATCTGAGCGTTCACCGATGCGCTTACAGTAATAAACGCAAATAAAAGAAACAGAATCTTTCTCATAATTACAATTTATAGTTAAACATTTTTATCAGAACTCAAAGCCAAGTTTTATGGTAACTGCCTCTGTATTATACAATGTTGTATACCTTGTATAGTCCATACTTGTATGGTTGATGAAGCTGTCGAACGTTTCGAATTGCAGTTTCTCAATAGCATAGCCGACAGACAAATTAATTGCTTGCTTCTCATTAATAGAGATTCTACAACCTGCAGAGGCGTTGACATACAGACCGCCGTCATTAGTCACATAGGTTCCTCCTTTTATATCAACAAAAGGGCTCACCTTCTTTTTCAGGAGGTTGCAACGTATATTGGCGAATACTGGAATGTCCACCTTACTGTCTCTAATATCAAGGGGAATGTCCATATCCTTGGTCTTATAGGAAGACATGAAATGTAATCCTGTTCCTGCACCTATGAACAGGTATGGATTAAATTGATAACCATGTGACGTGTTCACCTCGAAACGGCCAAAATCATAATCACCTATTCCGACTGAATAACCTGCATCAACATATCCACGATAGCAGTTTTTAGAGATGTTCTGAGCTTTAGCGCATAGAATAGTTGACAACAAGGCAACAAATAAGCAAAACTTCTTCATTGTATATAATTATTAATTCAACTTTATTATCTTTTAATCGACTGCAAAGGTATTATGTTTCTATGCAGTCTATCTGCATAGATGATAAAAAGTGATGATAAAATATGAAAAAAGTCTCCGATACCTTATCATATCGGAGACTTCTGGACAGTTTATAGCTTTCTATACACTTGGTGCAAATGGAGAAACGTGGCAATTGCTATTGTCTTCAACATCATGTCCTGCACTCTCTAGTTCTGTAATACAAGAACCTGTAGCAAAGAAATACATAGTGATAATAATATTGATTGCTGCATTGATTTCTTGCTCAGAAGCTGTAGGTGATATGTGGGATTCATCATTGCGCCATCCTTTTACTAACATTAAGTACTGATATAACTTCTGATATTCATCGTTCTCATTGTACTTCAATGTCCACAATGGACGTATAGCATGGATTACATCCTTCCATGTTACATCTTGACCTTCGTATTGAGGTTTTACCTCCTCACCATTCATCAAATAGAATAGTTTCTTAAGGTATGCCTCAAACTTTGTAACCAACAAATTGAAACTAACGAACTTATCCACTATTGTCGCATCCTTGACAAATAGATTTGAAAAGGCACGAGAAATGAAAAGCCCTACACCATCAAGACTTTCGAGCGATTCTTTGCCCAATACATAAAACACGCTGTCAAGAACTTCATCTTGTGGACGCATATATTGGCTTACCCCAGACAAGGTTTCTTTAAGGATGTCTTTTATACTAAACTTAATCCTTTCTATATTGAGTACAACTTCTTCATTTTTATCTTGCGGTGTACTATTGTCCTCGCTTTCTTCCTCATTGTAATCTTCGGCATTATCCAAAGTTACCTCATCATGCAGCCATGCTGTAAGAATGTGATTTCTCGTTATAGGATCGAGAATAAACTTACGCAATATTTGGTCTGCCTTTGGCATGACAAGGAACGGAGGTACAGCATTACCAGTTATCTTATTCAAGAACACACGAGTTTTTTGCAGGTCGAGCGTTAGCTTCAAATTTTCAAAGCGATTAAACTCATTTAGGTTTTGCTCGTTCACATCGCAGCTCATAATGTTGATAAGTTGACTAGGATTAAGTCCAGTCGCCTCACTAAGAGTCATTATTTGCTTGTGAAGCTCGCTTATCTGATATTCTGCGATATAGTCATAAATTGTTTTGCCCTTGTCAAGATGTAAATCACCACTCTGTATATCATGCAAGATAATGAGTGCAGTACGCTGGTCTTTTTGAGACAGTGTGGCAAATGTCTTACATAGTTCTTCTAGAGCCGATTTGGTAATTTCACTGCCTGGGCCTTCCATATAGAGGTTCTTGATGAACTTTTGAAATTTGGAATCAATATATTCTGCATCAATAGTACCTGTACCTGTCTCCGTGATATAGGTGTCTATAGCATATTCCCATGTATCTTTAGGATCGCCAGGTGTTCCACCCTCAAAAAGTTCACGATAGCGTTGCAGCAAAATATAATAGGTCTGTTCATCAATTTCCATAGTGACCTTTGTATAAGTGTCACCATGCTGAAACTCATATACCTTCTTTTCCCAAACAAACCCTTGTAGCTTTGCGGCTTCAAGTAAATGGGTCATTTCCGAGAAACATTTTGCGAACATGTTTCTATCTTCACGAGTGTCAGGAAGTTTCTCAAAGTTCTTGATGTCGTGAGAGTGGAATATGTCGCGAATGGTAAGAAAACGCTGATTGATGTTGGAGAGGTTTTTCTCCAACTTATCTACAAACACTCCTAAAGGTCTGTCCACATATACGTCCAGAGCATCATTTATGTTCTGCTCCATCGTATATGGGTAGCTATAATACTTGATGATGCCAAAAGGCTTATCTGGTCCGAAAAGGCGATTTGTGCGCGAGAAGGCTTGAATGATGTCAACATACTTCATCACCTTGTCGACATACAGTGTGTTCACCCACTTAGAATCGTAGCCAGTCAGCATTTGTGTGACCACAATAAGCAGGTCAATCCGCTTGCTGTGGTCATTCTCAATGCCAATATATGGCTTTTTATGAGCAAGGCGCTTAGCCACGTCCTTCTTATATTTGGCATAGTTGGACAATTGAAATGTCATGCCGTACTTGGCGTTGTAGTCCGTCAGCATCTCAACAAGGGCATCCTCACGGGCAATTCCTTCGTCAGAGTTGTCTATATTATTGTCAAAGATAGCTACCACATTCATTGAAGGATAATGTTCCTTAAACAAGTTATAGTAAGCTATAGCCTCTGGAATATTCTTTGTGGCGAGCATTGCATGGAACTTACCGTTTTTACTGAGTCTGTCCCAACCTTTAATAATATCCTGTGCCACGGCAAGATGATGTTTGTCCGTCTGGTAGATATTCTTTGGCAAGTAATGCTCTATACCATGTATTTGCTTGCCATTCTCCGTGTAAGTGTCTGGCATTTGAAGTTCAGAGATAAAACGATTGTATATTTTCTCCAAATCTTCATCCTCTTCTATGAGTTTTAGATACTCCTCTGTTGTGCGTTTCTTTGGCTCTTCATCAGGATTACGGTCTCTCATTTTGAGATCGATATGATGGAACGCAACCAATTCACGCAACTCATTTTCGTCATATGTATTCACCATATATGGGTCAAATCCTAATACGTTGCCGTCAGGAATACCGTTGGCAATAGTGTATTTATGGAGCATGTCACCGAAGAGCGTTTCTGTCATAATTTCGTTCTTGGCATTCTCTTCAAATACAGGAGTACCAGTAAAGCCGAAAAGCAAAGCACGAGGAAATGTGTTCTTTATGCTGATAAGCATACTTCCGAACACACTACGATGACACTCATCTACGATAAATACCAATCTCTTTTTGCCTATTAGGTCTATTAACTCTTTGGATATGCCAACACCTTCCTTGATATTGCTCATCTTTTGAATGGATGTTACGATAAGTCGGTCGTCTACATCCGTGCTTTTAAGTTTGGCAAGCAGAATGCTTGTGTCAGCAGTGTCTTGTACGGAATCTGGATCGTCCGCAAAGCCACGGTATTCGTCCAAAGACTGTACAGATAATTCTATGCGGTCAAGCAGAAACACCACTTTGTCGGCATCACCAGAATTGGCTATAAGTTGTGCCGCCTTAAATGATGTCATAGTTTTACCAGAACCAGTTGTGTGCCAGATGTAGCCACCACGATGCTGGTGCTCGTCCCAGTTGGTTTTCTTCACTACATCGCTAATCTTGCTGACAGCGAAATACTGATAGCTGCGAAGCACTTTTAATGTTTTGTCCTTATCATCGGCTATGGTGTAGAAGCCTACCATTTGGTGAGCCATAGGTATAGACAACAAATCCGTAGCGACCTTTTTCCAATCGCTCACTATAGAGTTGTTGAAATCCTCCCAATGGAAATAGAATTGTTTCGAGAATTTATCCTCTGCTCCTGGATTAGCGAAGTAAAGAGTCTCCTCCGGAGTCATTGCCACAAAAATCTGTACCATAGAGAATATGCCTTGTGCAAAAACTCCTTCATGTACATAACGCTTCAATTGGAAACAGGCTTGGCTGACATCCACCTTACTGCGTTTTAGTTCAATATGTACCACAGGCATACCATTGATAAGTAACATCAAGTCACCTCTACGGTCGCCTGTTATAGCCTCCTTGGTCTTGAATTTTGGTTGACGAACTATCTGATAACGGCTTTGTCCTGCTGATATTTCTTTCGGGTCAAAGATTTTCAGATAAACCTCTTTGCCATAGTTGTTAGTGTCATCTTCATTATCTCGCTTGATGCTAATCTGTTGGCCATTGATGAGTTTGTTAACTACATAAGGAGAATCGCACAAGTTTACTTGGTCTATCACTTGCTGCATCTCGCTTTTTGTAAGCGGAAAATTGCCAAGTTTATCAATGCCACGATTATTGTCATAGAGGATGTTTGCCCAATTCTGAACGAGCTGTTCTTCTGTCGGGTTCTTTATCACCTCGTTCCATCCATGATGAAGCAGATGTTCAGTCAATGCTTCTTCAAAAGCAAGTTCCTTGATGAAACTTTGTATATTATCACTCATATTATTATGTCGTTAATTAGTTATACAAACATCTTGTCCAAGCAAGCAGCTTTGATTTGCTTCAATTTCTCCAAACGTTGGGTCTGAAGAGTGATTTGTTTGTCGAGAGCAACGAAGTAGGACGCAATCTTTTGTTGCTCCTCAATTTGAGGTACAAGAAATCTCGTTTCCTTAAATTCATCAAAGCTTATGGTTCTTCCGTCACGAATACCGTATGTAATCATTTCAAGACTTTTAACAAACTGCTTTGAGGTCAAAACATATTTCCAATAAAGGTCAAAGTTCGCTTCTTTATCTTTAAATTCCATTATTGTGTAAGCAGGCGAACAAATACCTTCTATGGAAGAATGGGCAAAACCACCTTGAAAAGAGCGCAGATGTATAACGAATTGACCAGGTAATATATGCTTATACGTAGCCTCGTTAGATTTATCATGGAAAATGTTATATCCAATAGAATCTCTTGTAACCATACCCTTGTCTTGAGTTGCTGATAGAACTGGTAATTTGGGAAAATTCCGTTCATTTGTTGTTTGGAATATTTGAGCAGCCTTAGTCTCTTTCCATTCCCCATCAAATCCTTTGAATCTGATTTTGGGCGCAGTCTCTCCTTTTTGCGGGAACATTACTTGCAGACTAGCCTCCTTCACTTGTTTTAAGGAGGTAAGACGAGCGCTTGTTTTAGAAATAAGTGTGTCTATATTCTCAAAGTAATCACAAATTGCCTTTTGTTCTTCTATATTGGTTGGTATTGATATTTCTCCATTCAGTGCCATTTCGTCACTTATATTCATAGTGTTCTTAGCACCTTTATTAACTAATGGCAAAAGATACTTATTGATACGATCTTTTGGGTCAAAGTATCTTTGGATGTACTTTGAATATATGTCATTCTTGACATTATAAACAGCATACAAAACAGAAACGATTCCTGCTTTGTAATTGTTCTCTTTAATTATGCCAAAAGGTTTGTCCCTAAGTGGGGATTTTGTATAGACAATCTGTCCAGGAACCAATATCTTATATCCAGATACTGATTTTCCGGCATAGCTTCTTCCAAGATGTTGAATTTGATTAACTACTCCATAATCGTCCGAGACAGAGAGAACATCATTCTTACCATAGACATTGTGACAGTTTACTTCTGTTGAAATATCAAGACAATCATGCAGGAAAACACGTTTCCAAGCATCTGTATACCCTTTAATTCTAACATTTGGCTTCATACTTACTCCTTTATCAACCCAATTAGACCTTTAATAGAAAACTCATCACCAGTAAGTTGGTTTACAAGACCTTCCAATTCATTGTTAGCAGAATTAATCTCTTTTTTTATCTGCTTGTAGCTAACAGCATACTTCTTGCCTAATGCAAGAACAGAGGCTTCAAGTTCATTCAATATAGAACTAAATGCCGTATTGATACCTTCACAAACTGGCACAATCCATTTCAGATGTAAGAACTTGTTAGCTTCTTCATCTGTCAAATTGTGAAGAGTCTCTATGGTCTTATCAACAAGAGCTTGTATGTCTGCTTTGATTTGCTTATTTGTTTTCGTCTGTTCATCCCAAAGTGCTACTATTTTTTTGAGCTTTGCCTTTGTTGCTTGCTCAACATCTGCTTTAGGTTTAGCATCCGCTTTGATTGCTGACTTGTTGAAGGCATTGTCCTTCTCACTGTCACAATATGCCTCTATCTCCTCGTCGGTGAATGACTCATGTAGTTCGTCCAATTCGCTAGCGATAGTCTCGACACGTTGTTGTAATGCTGCTATAGCATTCAATTCTGTTTGGAACATCTCGTGCTGAACCAAGTCAAAGGGAATGATACGACCTTTTACACCATCCGGAACCTCAATCTCTTCGTCATTCTTCTTCACGATTTTGTATGCGGTCTCCACTTCACGGGCAGCATCAAGTCCATCCTGCTGAATAGTCTCAATGTCGTTGACAATCATCTGCCAATTATTTGCCAACGCTTGGTAGGCTGCATACTTATCCACCAATGGAATGTTTCTCAGACGATTGAATATATCCAATGCAATTTCATCCTGTGCCGTAAGTTCACGAACAGACATAACATTGTCTATAAGTCGATTATGCATAGCATCTGCGAAACCATTAAAGGCTTCGTCAAACTGCTCCTTGAATATCTTAACATCTTTATTGTTCTCAATGATACTTTTGGTATCTTCAGAACGGAGCTGTGAATATGGTTTGTCTGTTTCAAGTACGAACAAATCATTTTGTAGCGAAGAGAGGGCATCCCAATATCTCTGCAAATTATCAATTTCGGAATTTGGAATACCGCCAAACATTGTAGCGTAAATGTCATACCGCTCTGCTTCCTCACTTGAATCAACATAGCGAGGTATGTTCAGATTGTAAGCATTTTCGCGAATTTCCTCACGACTTACTGTACGGGAAAAGCCCTTAATTGTCTTGCGATCGCGCACGGTGTCAGCTATCTTCTTGATGTCGCAAGCACGGAGTTTGTTTTGCTTGCCGTCCTTGACAAAACCCTTACTTGCATCAATAATAAGCACGTCATCATTTTCACGATGCTGCTTCAGCACCATGACAAGAGTAGGAATACCAGTGCCAAAGAAAATATTGGCAGGTAGTCCAATGATAGCATCTATGTTGTTCTTCTCTATGAGGTTGGTGCGTATTTGTTCTTCTTCACCGCCACGGAACAACACACCATGAGGCAGCACAATAGTTAGGATGCCGTCCGGTTTGAGGTGATGAAGTTCGTGCAGCAAAAAAGCATAGTCAGCCTTACTCTTAGGAGCAACACCGTAATCCTTGAATCGAGGATCCATTTCCTTATCTGTTGGATCCCAATGCTGTGAATAAGGAGGATTGCTAACAACAGCATCCACATAAAGAGGTTGACCGATTTCACTTCCTGCTTTGTACACAGGCCAATCCTCGTCAAGCGAATCTGCACAACGAGTATTGATATTGCTTGGCTGAATACCTCGCATAACAAGATTCATACGAGTGAGGTTGTATGTGTTTTCCTTCAGTTCCTGGGCATAATACTTCACTCTGTTCTTGTCGGCGATATGTCTGCCAACTGATTTTCCGATTGTGATGAGAAGTGAACCGGAACCAGAAGTCGGGTCATAAATCTCAATCTGGTGCTTGTCTTTTTGACTCTCTGCCACAATTTCTGACATCAGAATGGCTACCTCATGAGGTGTATAGAACTCTCCGGCTTTCTTTCCTGCATTAGCAGCAAAGTTACCAATCAAATATTCATACACATAACCCAGAACATCATAATCCTGTGAACCATCAGTAGGAATATCCTTGATAAGTTTGATAAGATCTTTAAGCGCACGAGTCTGACTTGCCGGATTCTCACCCAGTTTGCTCAAACCTGCCTGTAGCGTTTTGAAGATGCCATCATACACAGGTTTATAGTTAGGACTTACCAAGCGGTCAAAAGAATTAAGGGCGACACTGAGGTTTGCAACAGTAAAATTGCTATCAGGTTTGAGCCATGTAGAGAAGAGGCTATTGTACTCAATGAAATAACCGATGTTGTTCTTGCAGTATTCTATAATGAGTTTTGAGTTTTCGTCCTCATAATTCTCTACAAGATTTACCAAGTCATCCTCAGTCCATCCGTCTTTCAAGAGATAGTTCACCTCGTTGTCTGAGAGGAACTTATAGAATATCAAGCCAAGAATATAATCCTTATACTCATTGGCATCTATCTTTGAGCGCATTTTATTTGCTGATGCCCAAATCTTATTTGCGAGTTGTTGTTTGTTCATATATTGAATTTCTATTATCGTTTATATTTACAATGATGTTACTTGTGTGCATTTCAGCACAGATTGTCAATTATCATCGCATTTTCTCCATAAAGTGAGTTCATTTACATCTGGATCATTGTTTCTCATTAATGTTATGGCAAACCATTTGACAATATCAATGAGCACGAATACTACGGAACGGAGCAGAAGAATATCTTTTGTCTTTTCAAAATATTCATCAACCTTCAACTTCATATCATTCTTACTATGTGCACCATCTTGCGTAATGTCAACAATGAACTTTAGTGACTGAGCCAATGGCTTGGGCAGGATGTCATCTCCTAACATTTCAAAGTGTGTTTTATACCCAGTTTCTTCTTTGGTGCTGTATTTGTTGTAAAGGAAATAAGCCGCTGTTCCATTGGTATTGTCACTTATTGGTGGTATGAGTTTCATCTTTTCACACTTCCCAAAGATTTTTTCAATAGATCGACGCACAGAAACGAATGGTTCTTTGATTTCTGTAAGTGTGTTCTCGAATTCCCTTACAAGGAACTCATAGATAAACTCATTTGTCCCATCAATCAATGATGCTGCATTCAATTCCAGTTTGTATCTGTTACGAACGATAAAGCTTGTAGACTTTGATTCATCTACTGCTTTCTTTATCTCTTCGAACATATTATTGTACTCCTCTATGTCTGATTTCTTGAACCAACGTTTATGACGGGGAAAGTCTTCAAAAAAATTGGGGTAATATTGATAAATCTCATTAAGAAGTTCATCGGTACGATTTGTAAGAAGAAAAAAAGGAATACTTCGTTTTAGCATATGTGTATAGATACTTCTGGCACAGGTTAAGCCAGAAGTATCTCTTTCACTACCAATTTGAGTATCAGACTCAGGAAAATTCGCATCAACAATAACGGCATCCACCAATTCTGGCTTTTCCAATAATTGTTCTAACTCTTTTCCATAATGAGCCTTTCCTAAGATGTTGAACCCCTGCTTTTTGAGTTCATCAACTGTTTCCTCGTCAAGGAGATCGTCTATTTCATCGTCTGCCCAAACTATATTATATACATTCATTCTCGTAAGAAGGTAAATCGTTAATACTTGTGGAGTTGGTGGGGAGAAGAACTTCCACCATGACATTCCACTGCTTGTTACTATCTAATCGAAGGTAGCCATTATGTCCTTTTACTATTTGGAATACATGATAACCTCCGAGCCCAGAACGTCCAGTAGAATCGGTATATCGACCTCTTGAAACATAATCTTGAATGGTGAATCCGTCAGCGATAGCTTCTCCGTTGTTAGCGATGGAGAGAACAAGATAGGGGCTATTCTCGAAAGCTACTTCCGATAAACGTATGAGAACTTGATTGCCATCCTTTTTCCGCTTATGGAAACCATGTCTTACAGCGTTGTTCAATATGGAATCAAGCATGACCGTTAGCATACCCTTATCAAATGACATGCTAAGTTTTTCATCGAGTTCGTCTAAAACATCCAACGCGAAGCACTTGCTGCCATAATTGTTCCAAGCATCAGCATAACCTTTGATAAAGGCAGATATGCTACCTTCTTGCATGTTAAAAGATGCAGATTCTATACGAGCATTGGTATATTGAATCGTACGGTTCATATATTCAACATTATCTTTAAGCTGCTTTACCAGCTGTTGATAGTTTGTTGCATCTGGGGTCGCTTTCTCCAATCTTTGAATAATCTTGCCAATCCTGTTTTGAGTCGTACCAAGCATGTGTTCAAGGTCGGAAATATTCTGCTTGACGCCTAATCGTTTTGCATCGGCTTCCAACTCTGCTGTTGTCTGGGCCTGATATTGCTGGACGATTTTATCAACCAGTCTTTTTTGATTGTCAGGAGTGTCAATAACAATTGGAAGCATCATAAATTCGCTTAATGACATACGACCTTTATTTATGGCTTCATTATTTGTTAATGCATAAACGAGATACTCCGGGCTTACAAAAGTGGTATTTACCTCAAAAACCCGAATGTCTACAGTGCAGTCAAAACTCTTTTTATCAGTAAAGAGTCCGTATTTTGTATCGCTTGGTGTCGAAAGGCTCAGAAGATATTTCTTATCTGAAGCCGCGAAATGGCGACAGTTCATATTTCGGCGAATTTCGGATTTCGATGAAGTTCTACTATTGTTAAGAAGGATTTCGATGAAATTCTTACTAAGCGTCGAAGATGTGCATGCTTCTTGTACGTCGCAACATGGCACACGTTCTCCATCGACACAAGTAATCAAGTCACCTAATCTAATGACTTTCTGCCCATCATTCAATTCAAAACTCCAATTGTAATATAATGACGGGTTGAGATTGTATTCATAATCTCGGATTTCGTCTGCCGAAACTTTTACACAATCCTTGCCTAAAGAATCAATCATTGCCAAACAACGGTCAACATCGAACACACGTTTGCGATATTCTCCGATAAAATAATCCTCCGCATGGATTATCTTTATTGGCTCATCTGACGAACGATTGGTCTTGCATACAATAATTGCAGGCCGAATGCTCGTAGAATACATAATGTTAGTTGGAAGACATATTATAGTATCCAGAAGGTTCTGCTCTATTAAATGCTTTCTGAGTTCATAGTCTCTATTTCCTCTAAAACAAAAACCTGTGGTGGTAAGAACCACTGAAATTTGAGCCCCATTCTGGCTAAAAGGAAGTGTAAACAGCATATCTTCAATGCTTCTACAAGCATAGTTCGGGTTCAAATTCTCCATAATACGCAATTGTTCTGGAGAAAATCTCATACCAAATGGTGGGCAAGACACCAGTGCATCAAAATGATTACTACTCCATACTTGTGTGGAATCACAAACACTAATGCCTTCGTCTGTAGCGCATGCAGCCTCCAAGTTTATTCTTGCGTAGAGTGCCGTATACGGACTAAGTTCCTGTCCTTCAAAATGGACATTGGAGAGTTCATGCACAAAAGAAGCCGTACCGCAGAAGGGATCATATACAGATGTGCAACTTTCCTTTTGAACAATACCCGCCATCAATTTGGTAATCGCTCGTGGGGTATAGAAATCACCATTCCTAAGACTAGAGTTAATGCTTACGAGGTCAAACAACCCTTTAAGAACATCAACGTAGATGCTGTTAAACTGTTCTGCACCAATGTGACGATCCAACTCCGTGTATATATTACAAAGAGTCATTCGCACAGCATCTATGTTCAAGATATTACCTATAAGGTCATGGAATAATGTATCGTCATTAGTCTCAAACTCTATTTGACGAGAACCGTGAACACGCACATGATAACCTTTATGTACAGCATACATGACAGCTAAGACAGAAGTAAATATCTCTCCCATAGAAAAATTACCTCTGACCTGATTCATGTTATGCCAAATCATATTGGTTACAAACTCTGCACTGATAGACTGCTGTGTATTCTGCATGCTATAAATCGATTAAAACGTGAAACAAATCAAATAACAGGTGCAAAGTTCGCACTATTCTGTGCAACCTTTCTGCATAGATGTATATTTCTTCAGATTTTCTTGGATTTTGGCTCGAATTTCATTGCGAACCCACTCCGGAGCTATAACTTCCACGTCTGGAATAAACGAAAAAATCTGCTGGTAGAGTTCCCGATTTGGCTTTACCTTTATGCTGATTGTACAAGGTTCATCCTTTACTTTTTGAGTATGGTGGATTGGCTTGGAAACAACATAAGGAAATCTTTTTTCAGAAAACCGCAAAACAATTTCTTCTGTTACCACATTATCGTCGTAGGGTACTGATACACCTATTACGTCATTGAAAAAAGTAGAGAAGTCTACACTATCATTCTTGATAAAGGTTTTGTCAGATAAGTGATATTCCTCTATTCTATCTAATGCATAGCTCTCAATTCTTTTTTTTGCGTCATTCATGCCAAAAAGAAACCAACGACCATTATACTGCTTAATATAATAAGGATATACCAGTATCTGCCTTTTATCCTTTCCGTATGATTGGTAAGACAGTTCTATTGTCTGATGGTTAATGGTAGCATCAATCAAACCTGAAAGGTGCTCCAAACCTTTAAGCATGTCGTTCTGCTCAAAAGAAATCAGATTCTCAGAATTCGCTTTTACTCCAAAACGATATTCAAGATTAGAAATGACCTCTTCCAACCAAGCATTAGCAGGAATACCACGATATCTGTTAAGCATTTCTATGGTAGAACGCAGATTTGTTACCTCCTCTGTTGTCAGCTCATTCTTGAAGATGGAGAAGTCAGAGTCTGTATAACGATAAAAACACTTTTTTCCGTCAAATCTGGTTGCCTTTATTGGTGCATAATACGGACCAATCCGCAGGTTCGCAATGTCATCACGAATCTGACGGGGACTAATATTATAGCCCAACTTTTCACTGACGAAATTTACCAAATCGTCAAAACTGAATTTTCTGTACTTGTTACTGAAGCATTGATCCAGTATTTGATAACGTAAGTAAGCGTTCTTATTTACAGGCATCTTCCTACATTTATATTATGTTATAAACCTATTCCATTCGTATCAGTTCGTTCACATCAACTTCAAGACATTTGGCTATTTCTATGAGATTTTCCAAACTTGGTTGCGCGGCATTTGTACACCATTTGGAAATCGTAGCTTGACCTTTTCCTAATTCTTCAGCCAGCCATTTGTTGCTTTTCCCTTTCTCGGCCAAAACAACTTTAATTCGGTTTAGAGCTTTATTGTCAGCCATTACTATAGTATTTTAGAATATTTTGATTACAAAGGTAAGGCTTTTATATTGGAAAATTGCCTGATACGATAAATATTTTCCTGTTTGAAGAATTATTTTCTACATTAAGCCATAAATCTTGAGTCTATAGACACAAAAAAAACCTGAATGCTATAATAGCAGACAGGTCTGATTTTAGGTAATAGAAAAAGTTTGTTCTATTGAGTCAATAGTACCACTCCAAATCTATTGGCTTCTTTGGGTAAGAACTGCTCAATGCCACCTAAACTTGTAGCTTTCATGGCATCTTTATCAACCCCTCGTTTTATCAATTGTTTACAGATGTACTTGGCTCTTTCAATACTCAGATGGCGATTTCGCTTATCTGAGCCAGTCGCTTTGTCAGCTGCTCCCGATATATGAATGGTTAAGTTTTGTTCTTTTGCAATCTTTGCAATCTCATCAAGATTGACCAACTGTGTTTTGTCTACCAATTTTGCTGTGTTCAACTTGAAATAAAAGTAAATGGGAACACCTATGGTTACTTTTGTCTTCTGTGATAGACTATCCAAAGAACTATCATTGTTCTCATTTTCTAAAGACATTCTATAACGAAGGGAGTTAAG